>Ga0316628_100005159_pt1 | contig 10401 bp, 10 predicted proteins | sample OWC_Aug_M2_C1_D5_FD_207648 | JGI IMG/M metagenome (GOLD analysis project Ga0316628, IMG submission 207648) | Wetland soil microbial communities from Old Woman Creek delta, Ohio, United States - OWC_Aug_M2_C1_D5_C | ecosystem: Environmental > Terrestrial > Soil > Wetlands | place: USA: Ohio... | reverse complement strand
GAACCGTTCCTGCTGCGCGAGGAACGCGTCATAGAACGTGCTCGGCTCGACGCATCCGTGCGGCAGAACGACCCGCGCACCATCGGGAATGGCCCGGATGGCCTCGCCTGGCGAAACGACTTTCATGGCCGGCGGATGATACCCGCTGGCCGCCCTCGCGCAAACCGGACCCGGCAAGGCGCACGCTTTTCCTGCCATCGGCTTTTTGTTAGGAAATTCTTCTTGCTTCGATGAGCTGGATCGATCTCGACAGACTGCAGCAGGCCCTGGGTGCTGATCGTACGGGGTTCCAAGGTACCCACCTGCCACGCGCGTTCGCGCCGCTCGCGACCGAGTGGGCGGCCGTACGCCGGCACGCCGGGCTGCTCGACGGCCGTACCCGCCGCCTGCTCTCGTTGGTCGGCGGCGACCGCGTCTCCTTCCTGCAGGGAATGATCTCCAACGACGTCACCAAGCTGGCCGACGGCGGCGGTACGTACGCGGCCCTGTTGACCATCCAGGGCAAGCTGGTCTCCGATCTGTACGTCTACGCCCTCGCCGACCGGCTGATCCTCGACGTGCCCGCCGGACGCGATGCTGCCGTGCGCGCCGCCCTGGATCGCTACATCGTCGCCGACGACGTCGAGTTCGAAGACCCGGCGATCCACTCGTTGCTGGCCCTCGAAGGACCGCAGGCCGCCGCCATTCTCGCCAGCGTCGCCGATGCCGCCGTAGACGACCTGCGGTCCTATGATCACCGTGAGTGTGTCATCGCCGGGCACACGATCCGCTGTGTCGCCGTCAGCCAGAGCGGGGAAACAGGCTTCCGCCTTCTCGGCAACGCGGACGCGGTCGCGCCGCTCTGGCAAGGCCTGCTCGCCGCCGGCGCGACACCGGTCGGTCTCGACACCCTCGGCACGCTCCGCCTCGAAGCCGGGATTCCCTGGTTCGGGATCGACATGGACGAGGAAACCTTGGTGATGGAAATTGGGCTCGAGGGCGCGATCAGCTTTACGAAGGGCTGTTATCTCGGCCAGGAGGTGGTCGAGCGCGTTGCGGCCCGGGGACACGTGAACCGCAAGCTGTGCGGCCTGGTGGCCGCCGGCTCGGTGATTCCCCCCGCCGGCAGCCCGCTCCTCCACGACGGCAAGGAGGTCGGCGCCGTCACCAGCGCCACCCGCTCTCCCGCTCTCGACCGGGTCATCGCCTTGGGCTACGTTCACCGCGCCGCCTTCGAACCCGGCACCACGGTGCATGCTCGACTCGATTCAGACCAATTTGAGATGACCGTGACCGAGAGACCCTTCTATCGGTCGGCTGCGGCGAACAAGTTGACGTAATCTCTCAACGAGAACCAAGAGGAGGTTCTGTAATGGCCAATCAGCTCGGTAAGCGCTACTTGTGCGATACCTGCGGCACCGAGGTGCTGTGCAACAAACCCGGCCCCGGTGCCGTGGTGTGTTGCGATCACGAGATGAAGATCAAAGAGGCCAAGCCGCTGCCGTCGAGCGACTGACCCCTTACGCACGCCGACGGGTCGGCGAGGCCGGGACAAATCGGCTCGACCGCCGCGGCCGGCGATTCGCCTCATGACCGCGTCACGCACCAGGGCACCCGCCGTCCTCTACGCCAAAGACGGGCCGGTAGCGATCGTATCGCTGAACCGTCCCAAGGTTCTCAACGCCTACAACGTGGAGATGCGCGACGCGCTGTTCGGGGCGCTCACCGCGGCACGGGACGACACCGAGGTACGGGCCCTGGTGCTGCGTGGCAACGGGCCGGCGTTCTCCACCGGCGGCGACCTGCACGAGTTCGGCAGCGCGCCCTCGGCCGTGGTGGCGCGCGCCGCTCGCTGGCAGCGGGACGTCTGGGGCACTCTCAAGGCGCTGCCGAAGCCGACCATCGCCGCCGTCCACGGCTACGCGGTCGGCGGCGGGTTCGAGATGGCCCTGCTGTGCGACCTTTGCGTGGCCGCCGACGACGCGCGCTTCGCGCTTCCCGAGACGGGCCTCGGTATGATTCCCGGGGTCGCAGGCACCCAGACCGCGGCTCGCCTGTTCGGCTTCGGCCGGGCCCTCGACCTCGTGCTCACGGGCCGCACGCTGACCGCCCGCGAGGCGCTCCAGCTCGGCCTGGTCAGCCGCATCCTTCCACGTCGGCGCTTGCGACCCGAGGTACTTGCGCTGGCGCACGAGCTGGCCGGTCGCGCGCCGACCCTGCTGTCGGCCACCAAGCGGGCAGTTGTCGAGGGGCTGGATCGATCGCTCGCCGCCGGTCTCGCGCTCGAGGCGCGACTGGCGCGCCGTCATCGGCCGGCCCCCGTTGACAGCCCGCGCTAGAACCTGCGACCGTGGAGATCGCAACGGGGGTCGGATCCATCCCGGCTGTCGGCCCGCCAGAGGAGGACTCGTGAACACTTCCAACTTCGTCAGCATTCCGGCGATGATGTTTCCCGACCAGGAAATCCTCGTCTTCGAGAACCACCGCCACACCTACGGCCAGCTCTGGGAGCGGATTCAACGACTCGCCAACGCGCTCGACGCCGCGGGAGTGGGCCGCGGTGACCGGGTGGCGGCACTCCAGACCAACTCAGCGCATTACGTGGAAGCCTACTTCGCCACCGCCGCTCTCGGCGCGGTGTTCATTCCCGTGAACTACCGCGCCAAGCTGACGGAGCTGGAGTACATGCTGGGCGCCGCCAATACCAAGGTACTGCTGGTCGGCGACCGTTACGTCGACGCGATGCGGCAGATCCTTCCCAACCTGCCCACGATCGAGACCTGCATCGCCATGGAGAGCGAGCAGGACGGCTGCCGCCACATCGAGAAGTTGATCGGCGATGCCGGCCCTGAGCTCGCCGATCGCGAGATCGACGACGACGACACGACCATCCTCATGTACACCAGCGGCACCACGGCCCGCCCCAAGGGCGTGATGTTGACCTACAACGACTTCACCGCCTATGTCACGAACAACGTCGAGCTCGCCGACGGCACCCCTCGCGGCGCCTCGCTCGTCTGCGTTCCGCTCTACCACATCGCCGGTGCCACCAACATCATGACGAACCTGTTCACCGGCCGGAAGCTGGTGCTGCTGCGGCAGTTCGACGCCGGCCAGTGGCTGCAAGCCGTCGAGCGCGAGCAGATCACTCATGCCTTCGTGGTGCCGACGATGATGAAGCAGATCATCGACCACCGCGAGTTCTCCAAGCACGATCTGTCCAGTCTCCAGAACGTTTCCTACGGCGGCGCGGTCATGCCCTTTCCCGTGATCCGGCGCGCCCTCGAGCTGTTCCCGAAGACCGTCGGCTTCGTCAACGCGTTCGGGCAGACCGAGACAACCTCGACCCTCACCGTGCTCGGCCCCGACGATCATCGCTTGGAGGGTTCGCCAGCGGAGGTCGAGCAGCGCCTCAAGCGGCTCGTCTCCATCGGGCGCCCGCTGCCCGACGTCGAGGTGAAGGTCGTCGATGACGACGCCAAGGAGCTGATGCAGGGCGAGATCGGTGAGCTCTGGGTGCGCACGCCGCGCGTGATGAAGGGCTACGCCGCCACCGACACCGAGAAGGCCACTTCTCCTCTTCTGCACGACGGCTGGCTGCCGACGCGCGACATGGGTTGGATCGACGAGGACGGCTACATCTTCCTCGCCGGGCGCAAGGACGACATGATCATTCGGGGCGGCGAGAACATCGCGCCGGCGGAGGTCGAGGCCGTGCTCTACTCGCACCCGGGCATCGAGGAGGCCACCGTCATCGGCGTTCCCGACGTCGAGTGGGGCCAGCGCGTGTGTGCCGTGGTGGTGCCCCGACCGGGCATGACGTTGACGGAGAACGAGATCGTCGACTTCTGCCATCAGCGCCTTGCCAGCTTCAAGAAGCCGGAGATCATCCACTTCCTGCCCGAGCTACCCAAGAACCCGATGGGCAAGATCCTCAAGAAGGACCTGCGCGCGCAGTTCGCCGGTCCGACCTCGTGACGTCATGGCGCGAACGTCGCAGAGAGCGCGTGCCGGCGCCCCTTCGCTACTCTCCGATGTCCACGATGGCGTCGCCTGGCTAGCCCTGAATCGCCCGGAGCGCGGCAATGCGATTTCGCTCGCGCTCGCTCAGGACCTCGTCAGCGCCGTCGAGTCGATCGAGCTCGACGAGAGAGTTCGACTGGTCGTGATCGAGGGAACCGGGCCACACTTCTGTGTTGGCGTCGAGGGAGCCGGCAACTGGCAACGCGACTGCGATTGGATTGCCGCCGTCGCTCGGCTCACGGCGCCCGTCATCGCCGTCATCGAGGGCGACGCCGTCGCGGAGGGCTGCGAGCTCGCCCTCGCCTGCGATCTGCGCCTGGTTTCGCAGCGGGCCCGCTTCCAGCTGCCGCAGCTCGCGCAGGGGCGGCTGCCTTCGCACGGCGGCACGCAGCGGCTGCCGCGACTCGTCGGCCGCATGCGAGCGATGGACCTGTTGCTGAGCGGGCGCTCTCTGGACGCGGCGGAGGCCGAAGCCTTCGGTCTCACGACTCGCGTCTTCCCTGCCAAGACCTTCGCCCGCGACGTCCGCCGTTTCGTGGGCGAGCTCGCCGCCAAGGGGCCGATCGCACTCCGCTACGGCAAGGAAGCCGTCGCTGCCGGCCTCGATCTCACCCTCGACCAGGGCATCCGACTTGAGCAGGACCTGTATGTATTGCTACAGACAACCGCCGATCGCACCGAAGGCATCCGTGCGTTCCTGGAAAAGCGCCGTCCGAAATTCAGCGGATCGTGAGTGATCCTTTTGGAAAGAGAGAGAGCAACGATGGCAAATCAGCTCGGCAAAATGTACATTTGCGGCAAGTGTGGGTCCCAGGTGATCGTCACCAAGGCCGGCACCGGCACACTCAAGTGTTGCGGCCAGGAGATGGAGCAGAAGAAATAGCTTTCCCCGGGAACCCGATGTCCACGTCCGAATCTCCGCTAGTGGTCGGCGACGTGTTCGGCACCTATCGGGTGCGAGCACACAATATCGCTTCCGACTCCGAGAACAAGATTCACGACGACACCGTGGCGCGCCGCTACGGTTTTTCCGGCGGGCTGGTGCCGGGCATCGCGGTGTTCGGTTACCTCACCCGTCCCGTCGCCGAACGTTGGGACGTCGACTGGCTCGAACGCGGCACCGCCAGTGCGCGGTTCTTGCAGCCTTGTTACGAGGGCGAGGAGGTCACGGTTCGCGCCCTCTCGCTACCGTCGCGCAGCGCCGGGACGGCTGAGGTGGGGCTTTCGGTGGCTCGCCCCGACGGCACGAAGTGCGCCGAGGGCGTCGCCAGCTTTCCTCGGACGGCGGCGCCGGCACCAGACCTGCGTAACTATCCTCCGGCGCCGCTTCCGGCAGAACGACCCCCGGCCTCGGCAACGTCCCTGGCCGCCGGCACGATTCTCGGGACGCTGTCGCTGCGTCTCGACGAGGCTCGCGCCACCGCGTTCGCCGACAGCATCAGCGATGACCTGTCCGTCTACCGCGGTCCTCGCGGCATTGCCCATCCCGCCCTGCTGCTCGCTCTCGCCAACCGAGTGTTGGCCGGCAACGTGGTCCTCGGGCCATGGATCCACGTATCGAGCGACGTGAATCATTTTTCGCTCGCTCGTTACGGCGATGCGATCAGCCTCCGGGCCAGGGTGGCGGAGTGCTTCGAGCGCAAGGGGCACGAGTTCGTCGTGCTCGACATCGTCGTCGTCGCGGAGCCGGGTCGCCCCGTGCAGCAGATCCGCCACACCGCGATCTACCGTCCGCGCCCCCACGGCCCGAGTTGAAACGGCCCGGTCCCGTGCAGCGTACCACAGCGGAAACGGTCGCTCTGATCCATCGGCTGCTGGCGTTGACCTTTGCCGTCGTCGGGCTGCTCTTCCTGCTCGCCCCCAACGGCACGGTGAGCACCATCAACGCCATGGGGGCGCTCTTTCGGATTTTCCCGCCGGCTCCCCAGACGGCCCTTCGCTTCTGGCTCAGCCTCGGCTTCGCGTACATGGTCCTCGTCACCCTGCTCGCCTGGCGCATCTCCCGCGATCCGGTGGCTCACCGCGACCTGATGCTGATTCTAGCGGCCGGCAAGTTCGCCTCGTCGTTCACGTGCCTGCTCTTCTTCGTCTTCACCCTGCCGGCGTTTCTCTATCTGCTCAACTTCCTGGTCGACGGGTCGATCGTGCTGATCGTGCTCGGCTGCTACGTGTCGATGAAACTGAGCGAACCCGCGTTGCAGCAGGCCTCACCGCAGGGACGGACAGCCGAGTTACTCCGGCTCATCACGGACACGATGGTGCCGGCTGGCGAGCCGTTCGAGGAAAGCGCCCGCACCGTGCGGCTCGATGAAGCCGTTTGGGGCTACTTCGGCCAGCTCCATCCCCTCGGCACGGTCGGGCTGAGCGTTCTCGTGCATACGGTCGAGCTTGCCCCGCTGCTCTTTGGACCTCGGCGGCGACGGTTCTCCGCTCTGAGCGCGGAGCAGCGCGAACGACACCTGGACGCCTGGGAAAACTCTCGTCTCGCGCCGCGCCGACAGGTGATCCGAGCCTTGAAGCTGGCCGTGATGCTGCACTTCTACGACTCGCCGCAGGTATGCGCCGCCATCGGCTATGACGGGTCGTATCTGCGCGACAAGCTGCTCGCCGGGCCCAACGCGGCCAGCCACCGGACCCGACTGGCATGATCATCGACGCCTCTACTCTCGACCGCGACCAGAACATTCGCGCGCAGGTCTGTGTGATCGGCTCGGGCGCCGGCGGTGCCGTGGTGGCCAAGGAGCTCGCCGAGAGCGGCGTCGACGTCTGCCTGCTCGAGGAAGGCGCCTACTACCGCGGGGCGGACTTCACCGGTCGCCCGCGCGAGATGATGGATTTGCTCTATCGCAACCGCGGCCTCACCGGCACCGTGGGCAAGCAGACCATCCCGATCCCGCTCGGCAAGTGCGTCGGCGGCACGACGACGGTCAACTCGGGCACCTGCTACCGGGCTCCGGACTACGTGCTCGAGGCCTGGCAGCACGAGTTCTCGGTCGTCGACGTCCTCGAACCCCAGCTTCGTACCTACTACGAGCGCGTTGAGCGCGAGATCAACGTTCATCCGGTCGCCGACGAGGTTTACGGAAAGAACAGCAAGCTTTTCGAGCGCGGGACCGAGGCGCTCGGATTCGCCGGCGCGCGCATCCCGCGCAACGAGAAGGGTTGCCTCGGAACGGGGGTGTGCGCGTTCGGCTGCCCGCAGGACGCCAAGCAGGCGATGCACGTCAGCTATGTTCCCAAGGCCGTCGCCGCCGGCGCGCGTTTGTACACCCGCTGCCGCGCCGACCGCATCCTCGCCGCCAATGGCGCCGCCTTCGGCGTTCTTGCCAGCGCGCTCGACGGCAAGGATCGGGAAACCGGACGCCAGATCCGCATCTTGGCGGACCGGGTCGTGGTCGCCGCCGGAGCGCTGCTGACACCGGCGTTACTGGAGCGTAGCGGGATTCCGGACGCTTCCGGCTGGCGCGGCCGCAACCTGCACATCCACCCTGCCGTGCGCGTCGGCGCGCTGTTCGACGAAGAGGTGCGCGCGTGGGAAGAGGTGCCGCAGGCGTACAACGTCCACCAGTTCACCCGCGAAGGCATCTTCATTCAGGGACAGTTCGTGCCACCGAGCGTCGAGGCGCCGGTGCTGCCCGGGATCGGCGCCGCGCACAAGAGCCTGATGAGCCGCTACCCGCACATGGCGTCGTTCGGGGCTCTGATTTCGGATGTGTCCGAAGGAAGGGTCCGCGGTCGCGGCACCGGCTGGCCTCTGGTCACCTACGGCATGATCCACGAGGACGTTCTCAAGCTCACCCGTGCGATCGCCCTGACGGCGCAGATCTTCTTCGCCGCCGGCGCTCAGGCGGTCTTCTCCGGCATCAGCCGCTTCCCGATCCTTCACAGCGCGGAGGAAGCCGGCGCGCTGACCGGCGAGCGCCTCAAGCCGACCGAGTTCGAGGTGATGGCCTTTCATCCCCAAGGCACCTGCCGCATGGGGGAAGATCCGGCGCGCTCGGTGACCGACTCCTACGGCGCGCATCACGGCACCCGCGGCCTGCTGGTCGCCGACGCCAGCCTGTTCCCGTCGTCCTGCAAGGTGAATCCCCAGCTCACCATCATGGCGCTGGCCACCCGCATCGCCGAGCGCCTGCGCAGCGATCTCGGCGGCGACGCCCGTTGACCCCCTTTTAAGGGCCAGCGCTTCGTCGCTGCCGCGCTCACCGCTACCCCGCCCGGCACTGACGGAGCAGTGCCCTCCAGGGAGATGGCCTCTCACGTGATGCGGCTCACGGATACGCCGTCACGAAGATCGTCTTGGAAGGCAGCCCTCCCTCGCTGCCGCCCAGCGCCGGCGCTTCCGCCCGCCGCCCGCGTCATGGTAGGCAGGGTCGGTGGACGCGACGCTGAAAGGCTTGATCGGCTTGGTCGGCGGCACCGATGTCGAGGCGCGCTGTGCGGCACTGCTCGTCCTCACGCAGCTCAAGGCCAACGACCCGAAGGTCGTCGAAGGCGTCGGTGAGGCGCTCCCGGCAAAGAATGTCGTGGTCCGCGACTTCGCCGTCGGCTACTTCGAGCAGGTCCGCCCGCGCGATGGGGTCAATCACCTGGTGCCGCTGCTCGACAGCGAGGACGACGCCGTCCGGCGCCGGGTCGTCGCCATCCTGACGCACTACGGCCAGGCCGCCATTGCCGCCGTCAAGAAACGGTTCAAGGAAGGTCCGCGCCGGCGTCTCAACGCCGTCATCGACCTGTGCGGTCGCGTGCGGACGGCCGCCGCGCTGGACCTCCTCTTCGAAATCATCGCCAGCGAAGACTTCGATGCCAGCCGGGCGGCTTGCGATGCACTGACGGCGGCGGTCCCCTCGCTCGACGCGCGCGCGTCGGCCGACCTGTTCGCCCGCACCGAGCAGTTGGCCGCCAAAGGCAAGGGCCAGCGCACCGCTCTGGTCGGCGCCACCAAGCTCTTCGGCGCCCTGGCGCAGCCGAAGGCCCGCAAGCGGCTGCTGACCTTGCTCGACAACGAGCAACCGCAGGTGGTCCGCACACACGCGCTCGGCGCTCTGACGCAGTGTTTGCGCGGTCAGACGCTGACCGCGAACGAGATCGCCGCGCTGTTGCCGCTGCTCGAAGAGGACGACGAGGCCGGCATTCTGCGGCCGGCGATTCACCTGCTCGAGGACCAGTCCCTCGATCGCAGCTACCTGCCTCAGCTCAATCGGCTGGCGGAGAGCCCGCAGCCGCTGGTGAAGCGTTTCGCCGTCCAGAAGCTCGGGGCGTTCGAGTCCGGGTCCGTCGTCAAGACGCTGATCGGTTATCTCACCGACGACAGCTATTCCCGCCGCGACCAGGCCGCCGCGTCACTCAAGAAACTCCCCGCCGCTCGCGCTGCGCTCATGAAAGAGTTCCTCGCCACCGACAACGAGCGCAAGGCGTGGACACTGGCCGACATTCTGCTGGTGCACGACCGGGGGTGGAAGCGGGATGCCTTCGACGCGCTCTGGAAGCAGCTCCAGAGCACCCTCGAAGGGCGCGAAGACCGCCTGTTCAGCGCTTACTTCCAGTTCCTCAACACTCTCGACGCCACTTGGTTGGCCGAGCAGGTCCGCGCGCGCGCCGAGCGATTGCGCAAGAGCAAGGACTTTCCGCTCGCCGCCAGGTGGCTCGGGTTGCTCAAGGACACGCCAGCGTTCGATCCGGAAATCAAGTTCGCCCTCGCCGTCGCCACGCTGAAATCGCACCCGCACGTGCTCGGTGCCGTCATCCGTCGCCACGACCCAGCGCTCGACTTGCTCCGCGAGTTGACACAGTCGCCCTTCCCTGTCGCCGAGCGTCTGCGCAAGGAGCGTGTCTTATCGCCCGAGGATCTCTTCTACGTCGCCTTCAACCTCGCCGAAGGCCGTGGCGAAGAGCGCTCAGCCGCCGCCGACCTGCTCGAGCACCTCGCTAACAAGCATGGGCGCACGAAGATCGGCAAGGCAGCAAAGAACAAATTGAAGCTGCTTGGGTCTTAGCCGCCAGGCAAAGACTACCCCCCGGCTTCGGCAGGCCGGCAAGGAAGCGCGCTGGCGGAATTTGCGCCGCGATTGAATCCAAGCCGGCGAGCGGACGTCTATCCAGGCGCGCGGAAATCCACACACCACAGCAAGCTCGTCGCGCATGCAAGAGGGAGGTGGCTCGTGAAGGACGTGGTTCTGATCATCGATGAAGACGTGAATGCCCGGATCATTGCGGAGACGTTACTAAGTACGCGAGGCCTGCGCGTGCGCGCGGTGAGCAACGGGACCGAGGCGTACGACCTGATTCGCAGCAAAGGGGCCGCGGTGGTTCTCCTGGACCTCTCTCTCCGGAGCTTGAACGGCCTGGATTTCATTCGCCGCTTGCGCGGCCGCTTCGAGTCACTGCCCCTGCCCAGCC
>Ga0316628_100005158_pt1 | contig 10402 bp, 5 predicted proteins | sample OWC_Aug_M2_C1_D5_FD_207648 | JGI IMG/M metagenome (GOLD analysis project Ga0316628, IMG submission 207648) | Wetland soil microbial communities from Old Woman Creek delta, Ohio, United States - OWC_Aug_M2_C1_D5_C | ecosystem: Environmental > Terrestrial > Soil > Wetlands | place: USA: Ohio... | reverse complement strand
CGAAGCCGTAAACCGCGGGTCCAGGACTCCGTTCTCGGCCGCGATCCTGCCATTCTTATACACCGCGAGGACACGCAGAGTTCTCAAATCTTCCACAATCGCGAGATCGGCGATGTACCCGGGCGCCACCGCTCCCCGGTTCCGCAGTCCGAAATACCGGGCTGGATTCCGGGTCGCCAGCCGGACGGCCAGCACGGGATCAAGCCCCAGTTCGACGGACCGCCGGATCAGGTAATTGAGGTGTCCCTGGCGGAGAAGGTCGAACGGGTGCCGGTCGTCGGTGCAGAACGCGAAACAGTCGGCGTTTTCGGGCCTGACCATCGGAACCAGGGCCTCCAGGTTCTTCGCAGCCGTGCCCTCCCGTATGAATACGCACATCCCCTTGCGGATTTTCTCGCGGGCCTCCTCCACCGTCGTGCACTCATGGTCCGACCCGATGCCCGCCGCGATGTACGCCGACAGGTTGCGGCCTGAAAGGCCCGGTGCGTGCCCGTCGACGCGGCCGTCCTTGGCTGCGCGGATCTTTTCCAATACGCCGGGATCCTTGAACAGGACTCCAGGGAAGTTCATCATCTCGGCGAGGCCCAGAACGGACGGATGGGCGTAGAAGGAGGCGATGTCCTGTGCCGAGAGTTCCGCGCCCGAGGTCTCCATGGCCGTGGCCGGGACGCAGGACGGAACCATGACGAAAACGTCCAGCGGACCCGATTCCGATTCATCGAGCATGGCGCGGACGCCCGCCTTTCCGAGCACGTTGGCGATTTCGTGCGGATCGATGACCGCGGCGGTGGTTCCCTGCGGAACCACGGCCCGCGCGTACTGCGAAACCGTCACCATGGAGCTCTCGATGTGCACGTGCGCGTCGATGAACCCGGGGGTGACGAACCGGCCCTGGAGATCGATGACGCGCTCCGCAGGAAGGGATTCCATCGCCACGATGAGTCCGCCATGCACCGCCACGTCGGCGGGCACGACCTCTCCCGAGAGGACATTCACCACCTGCCCGTTCTTCAGGAGCAGATCGCACCGGTTCCTTCCGGTCGCAACGTCGATGATTTCTCGCAGATCCATGTTCAGGTCTCCGGTTGGGGTTGTCGGCCTGCGGTATTATCCGGGATCCGGGGTTCGGGACGATTCGTTCCGCACGCGATAGACCCGGACCGTCGGCCCCTGATTGTAGTGCGTGATCCTGCTGATTTCGTAGATTTTGAAACCCCGGTTCATTAATTTTTCATAATTTTCAACCACTTTTCGCGATTCGGGGAAACGACGGCCTTGTCCCCTGAAACGCTCGATCCAGCCGCCCAGAATGAGGTAGTCGATTTTCATTTCCCCGATCTTGCCGGGATACGAGAGGGCTCCGGAAAAAACGGGAGGCGGAACGAACTCGGCTGCGGCATCCAGTACGGCGGGAACGCACTCGCCTTTTCTGTCGACGACGAAAAACTGGTAATCCTTCGCTGGCAGGTGACACGTGTTCCCCTCCACGAGAAGGCGGCTGCCCCGCGGAATGTGCTTCACGATCCAGTCCCGCGCCGTCATCCGGGTGTCTTTGCGGTGGGCCATCAGTCCTTCCAGCACGTCCAGCCGGAACATGGGAACAGCCAGCAGCAGGAAAAACACGGCAAACGGGGCCGCTTTCCACCGCCCCGGGAACTTCGACCCCATCCAGGCCGCGGCGCGGTCGCACCCGACGGCCGCGATGACGGCGACGAAAGGAACCATGGGGATGATCCATCTGGGCCAGCGTATCCGCAGGGAGGCGATGAAGCACCAGAACAGGAAAGGAAACACGAGGAACAGGATTTCTTTATTCCTCTTCCTCAGAATCAGGGCAATGACCCCGGCTGCGACAAAGACCATCCCCGGCACGGAAAAATCGTGAAGAAGCGGGGATTTGGCATACCAATACAGGTTTGCGAAGAATCCCTCGCCGGTCCCGCCCAGGCTCAGGTTGACGTTTTCAGCCCGGAAATCGGACAACACCCGCCCGTGGTCAATGAAAAGAAAGGGGGACCCGATGAACATCCCGAGAATACACGCCGCTCCGGAAATCAGCAGAAGACGGACCGCGGACAGGGGTTTCGGATTTCCAAGGAAGGATGCGGCGACGATCAGCGAGGCTCCGATCGCAGCGGGATACTTGGTGACCACGGCCAGCCCGAGAAAGAACCCGGCCAGTAAATGGCTTTTACCGTCGTGTTTCTCGAGAATGTCCTGACAGTATCGAAAAACAATGAGAATCAGGAACGTCAACAGGATGTCGGTCCTGATCAGCCGCGAGAACTCCACGTGCATCGGGCCCAGGGCGAGGATCAGAGCCGACATCAGCCCCACCTTCGGTCCGAACGCCCGCCTGACCGCGCGGTAGAGCAGATAAACGGAGGCGATCCCGAACAGTGCGAACAGAATGCGGCCGCTCAGATAGAAAAGGGTTGGATCCTGAAAATACGCGTTCTTGAACGCTTCGGTCCCCCTGTAGACTCCAAACAGGGATCCCGCCCCAAAAATGAGCGCGTACAAAACCGCGAGCAGGGTGATGGTCGTTGAGCCCGGGTGGCCGAAGAAGCGGGGATTGAGGTCGTGGTTCGCGAGCATGGCGCCCGCCCTGCCCACGAATACCGCCTCGTCCGGATCATAAAGAAACGGAAGCCCTGAATCGATGCCGAAAGCCCTGAGTACAGCGGCCAGGAGCAGGATGGCCGCCAGGCCGGCGCGGATGGATGCGGTTTCATCCTGCAGCCCGAGGGCGTGGACTGTTGGTTTCGAAATCATTTTTGAATTTAAGAAAAAACAGCCGCTTTCACAACGGGAAAACGACAAAAGGCCATGGAAAATGCCTGGACCCTGCCTCCTGATTCTGTTTCAAGGAGCCTGGCAGCATTTCGGCAGCTTGGCATAGGCCTTTTCATCCCTCATGGTCATACTACTCGGAGCGCCAAACGAATTGATCGAAGACCATCGAAACAGGCTCAAAACTATCTATTTATTTCAACCTCATTGGCGCGCGAGTAGTCAGATCGACGGTGACGGATTGCACTCCCTCGATCCTTTTCGCGACCGATTGAACCGTATCCGCGCAGGTGCTGCTTTTATTTTTTTCCTATTGTCCGCGATTTCCAGAGCAAATAGACCGCCGGATACACCAGAAGCTCCATGATGAAGGAGGTGAAAAGCCCCCCGACCATCGGCGCCGCGATACGCTTCATCACATCGGCGCCTGTCCCGGTGCTCCACATGATGGGCATGAGCCCCATGGAGGCGGCCATGACGGTCATGATCTTCGGCCGTATCCGTTTCACCGCGCCATGAACGATGGCCTCCTTCAAGTCGGTGACGGTGCGGAGTTTCCCTTTTCGCTGATACTCGTGATACGATAAATCCAGAAAGAGGAGCATGAACACCCCCGTCTCGGCGTCGAGCCCCATGAGCGCGATCATTCCCACCCAGCCCGCAATGGAGATGTGGTAGCCGAGCAGCCACATCAGCCACACGGCCCCGACCACCGAGAACGGCACCGCCAGCATGACGACGGCGGCCTTGAATGCGGATTTCGTGTTCATGTACAAGAGCACGAAAATGAGCAGTATTGTGATGGGCAGGACGACCTTGAGCCGTGCAGCCACGCGCTGCATGTTCTCGTACTGCCCGCTCCAGACCAGGAAATAGCCGGTGGGGAGTTTCACGCGGTTTTTCACCATTTTCTTGGCATCCGCAACGTAGCCTCCCAAGTCGCGGCCGGCGATGTCCACGTACACGTATCCGGCGAGCATCCCGTTTTCGTCACGGATCATGGACGGGCCGACGCTCAGTGAGATGTCGGCGACCTCCTTGACCGGCACCTGAACGCCGTCCATTGTGGTCAGGAGCATGCGTTCGAGCTGCGCCACATCCTGCCGAAGTTCTCGCGGATAGCGCACGTTGATGGAATAGCGTTCGCGGCCCTCGATTGTGCTGGCGATGGTTTCCCCTCCCACGGCGCTCATGATGACCGTCTGCAGATCTTCGACCGAGAGACCGAATCGGGCCAGCTTTTCCCTTTTGGGCGTGAAATCGACGTAATATCCGCCCCCCACCCGTTCGGCGAAAATACTGCGTGTTCCCTTGACGCTTTTGAGCGCATTTTCGATCTCCGAGCCCAGGCGCTGGATCTCATTCAAGTCCGCGCCGAATATCTTGATTCCAATGGGGGTGCGTACCCCGGTGGTGAGCATGTCGATGCGCCCCTTGATGGGCATGGTCCAGGCGTTGGTGTTTCCGGGAATCTGCAGGGCATTGTCCATGAGGGTGATCAATTCATCATAGGATATTCTATCCGGCCAGAAAAGGCGGAACAGACTTTTCAGAGGCGCCGGCGCCCAGGAGGAATACCAGCGTTTTTCCCCGCGCCATTCTTCCCTGGGTTTAAGCTGGATGGTGGTCTCCATCATGGAAAACGGAGCCGGGTCGGTGGAGGTCTCCGCGCGGCCCGCCTTCCCGAACACGGTCTGCACTTCGGGAAAGGTCATCAGGATCCGGTCCTGCACCAGCAGGAGATGGCGCGCTTCGGTGACCGAAATACCGGGCAGCGTGGTGGGCATGTAGAGCACCGTGCCCTCGTTGAGAGGCGGCATGAACTCGCTTCCCAGCCTGAAGTAAATCGGGATGGTGGTCAATACGATGAGGACGGCGGCGCCGATGGTCTTTTTGGGATTTTTCAGCACCCAACGGCATGGGCCCTCGTACAGCCTGAAAAGCACCTTGCTGACCGGATGCTTTTCCTCGGGATAATACTTTCCCACGGTGACCACATTGATGATCTTATTCAGCCATTTTGTTCTGATGTGGAATGGATCCACGCGCGCGAAAAGCATGCGCACCGCGGGATCCAAAGTAACCGCAAGTATAGAAGCAAGCGCGATGGCCAGCGTTTTCGTCCATGCCAGCGGCGTGAAGAGCCGGCCCTCCTGGTCCACCAGGGTAAAGATCGGAAGAAACGAGACCGCAATCACCAAGAGGGAAAAAAACACCGACGGCCCGACCTCGGTGAGCGCCTGCAGCCGCACCTCGTGAAAATCACCTTTGCGGCCTTCCTCGATCCAGACTTCGATCTTTTTATAGGCGTTTTCCACCTCCACGATGGCGCCGTCGACCAGCACGCCGATGGAAATGGCGATGCCTGCAAGGCTCATGATGTTCGACGAGATTTTAAAGGCAAACATGGGAATGAAGGCCAGCAGAACCGATATCGGTATGGTGGCGATGGGCACGATGGCCGATGGGATGTGCCAGAGAAACAGGAGGATCACCAGGGAGACGATGATCATCTCCATCAACAATTCTTCCTTCAGGTTGTCAATGGACCGCCTGATGAGTTCGGACCGGTCGTACGTGGTCACGAGTTCAACGCCTTCCGGCATGGATCCCTTCAGGTCCTCGATCTTCGCCTTCACCTTTTGGATGACGTTGAAGGCGTTCTCGCCGTGCCTCATCACCACGATGCCGCCCACCACGTCTCCGAGACCGTTGAATTCCGCCAAACCCCGCCTGATCTGGGGTCCCAGAGCGACCGTGGCTACGTTCCCCAGGAGCACCGGCGTCCCGTCTTTTGCCTTGACGGACACCTCACGAAGGTCCCTCTCGCTTTTGATATATCCCCTTCCGCGGACCATGTACTCCCTGCCCGACCATTCGACGAGCCGGCCGCCCACCTCGTTGTTGTTTTTCTGGATGGCCTGGATTACATCCATCAAGGACAGGTTATAGGCGGCGAGACGATTCGGATCGATGATGACCTGGTACTGCTTCTCAAAGCCTCCAATGGCGGCCACTTCCGCGACGCCGGGCACGCTCTGGAGCGCAAGCCGAAGGTACCAGTCCTGGTAGGCCCGGACCTTCGACAGATCGTGTTTCCCTTTTTTGTCCACCAGCGCATACTGAAACACCCAGCCGACGCCCGTGGCATCGGGACCCAGTTCGGTTTTCACTCCCTCTGGAAGGTTGCCCTGTATTTTGGATAGATATTCCAGCACGCGGCTTCGCGCCCAGTAAATGTCCGTGCCGTCCTTGAAGATGACGTAAACATAGGAAAAGCCGAAATCGCTGTATCCTCTGATGGCCTTGATATTGGGAGCCCCCAGAAGAGCGGTAATGATTGGATAAGTGACCTGGTCTTCGATGATGTCGGGACTGCGGTCCCATTTGGTGTACACGATCACCTGGGTATCGCTGAGGTCCGGAATCGCGTCCAGGGGGATGTGGGTCAATGCGTACACCGCATAGGCGATTGCCGCGGAGACCAGCAAAATCACCAGCATGCGGTTGTGCGCGGAGAAGTGGATGAGTTTTTTAATCATTCCGGTCTCCTATTGCTTCTGCGCATCCGCAGCGGCCGCCGATTTGAGCGCAGACTTGAGGGACGACTCGGAATCGATCAGGAAGTTGGCGGATGTGACCACACGATCGCCGGCCCTCAGGCCGGATATCACCTCATAGGCGCCGCCTTCCGAATATGCGCCCAGCCTGAGTTCGCGGGGCATGATGACGTCCCCAACGCCCTCCACGAACGCATAATCCCTGACTCCAGTGCGCATCACCGCGCTTTCGGGAACGGCCAGGCGTTCGCCGAAATCAGAGGAGAGCATGACGTCGGCGTACATTCCCGGCTTGAGCACAAGTCCCGGATTGGAAATTTCGATGCGGGCCTTTGCGGTCCGGGTATCGGGCTCCAGGAAAGGAGATATGAAGCTGATGCGTCCCCGGAACGTCTTTCCGGGCCAAAAGGAGAGAGTCAGTTCCGCGGGCATGCCCGCCTTCACATAGGGCAAATCGGTCTCGTAGATGTCGGCTTCGCCCCACACGCGCGACAGGTCGGCGATGGTCATTAAAGGCCCTTCGGTCATGACGCGCTGGCCCTGCAGCACCGTTTTCTCGGACACATAACCCGACACCGGAGACTCGATCGTCATTGTCCGCTTCACTTTTCCCGTCGAATGCAAGAGCTCGATCTGCTCGTCGCTGATGTCGTAGAGACGCAGCTTCTCCCGCACGGCCGATTCAAGTCCTTTTGAATCTCCGGAAACAACGGAATCCGATGTTGCGGTCGAACCGGACGCCGCTTCGAGTTTTTTCAATGCGGCCATGGACGAGACATATTCCTGTTGCGCGGATACGAGTTCGGGGCTGTAAATATCCAGAAGCGGGTCCCCTTTTTTCACGTACTGCCCCGTCTGGTTGACGTAGAGCTTTTCCACCCATCCTTCCACCTTGACGGTTATTTTGAAAAGCCGTGTTTCGTCCGGCACGATGCGCGCAGAAGTGCGAGTCTCCCTGGCCATGTGCATCCTTTCGACCGGGCTGAAAGCCAGGCCGATCAGCTTCCGTTTCTCCTCGGAGATCGTGACAGGCGCTAGCCCTGCCGGGATTTCGACTCCATCGTCCTCAGTCTCGAAGGGAATCATCTCCATCCCCATGGAGTCCTTGCCGGGCTTGTCGCTGACCTCGTTCGGATTCATGCTCGACCGATACATGGTTTTCGGCTTGTGTCCAGCGGGTTTGACTTTATCCGTCTCTTCTCTCTTCAGGGGAACCAGCTTCATGCCGCAGATCGGGCAGTCACCGGGCCTGTCCTTGACGATCTGGGGGTGCATGGGGCAGGTATAGAGCAGTTCTTGCCCTGCGGCCTGATGCCGGTGCCGATGTGAATTCACCAGCAGGATGGATCCCCCGGCGATAATCAGGAGGATGAACGCGATTCCGATCCAATGGATTTTTTTCATGGAAGTCTCTCCAATTTCGAATCAAATGACCGAATTCTCTCCCCGATTTCAGCGATGCTCAATCCCACCGCCTGCTCCAATTTCGCCTGGCTGGCCGAATAATTCATCACGGCCATGTAAGAGTCCAGCCGGGCCGTCAAGGCCATGCGATACACGTCGATCAGCATCACGAACATGACCCTGCCCGTTTGATACCCAGCGACCGCCGAGGCGAGAGTCAGCTCCGCCCGGGGAAGAACACTGTTTTGATTCAATTCAATGAGATCGTGATTCGTCTTCATCGACCGCCAGGCATTATCAACGTCAAGTATAACCATGTTCTTCATCTGGACATAAGAGGCTTCGGATTTCTTTCCGGAAGCCTTCGCCTCATCCACGCGCGCAGTCGCCTTCGGATATGCCCACGAAGTGAGCGGCAGGGAAGCCCCGACCATGAAGGACCAGTAATCTTTCGGCGTCATGACCATGTCTTTGTACATCAATCGGGCCGTAAGGTCCGGAGCATATTCCCACTTTGCGGCGCGGACTTCGGATTTTTTCATCTCCACTTCGAACCGCATGGCCTGGAGCTCCGGCCGGAACGCCATGGCCAGGGAATCGAGCTGCTCCTGTTTCCATCCGGGGAATGAGGTTTCGAGCGTGTCGATCCGCCCGAAGCCTTGCATGATCGGCCGGTTGAGCAGCGTATTGATCATGGCTTCAATGGACCTTTTTTCCCGTTCCAGAGCGATGCCCTCATTGGCGAGTTTGGACGATTCGGTCTGGCCGCGCAGCATGTCTGTCTGACCTCCCAAGCCGACTTCATACTGCCGCGAAGCGGTCTCCACAAGACTTTTCAGCAAGTCCCGGTTTTCGGAGTTGAGTTCGGTCTTTCTCTGAATCAAATACAGTTCGGCGTACGCGGACTTCAACTCGAAGATCACCCGTCTTTCCACGGTTCGGGCTTCCTCCTCGGCCATTCGGACGCCGAATCCTGCGGCTTTCCCCGCCGCACTGAGTTTGCCGGGGAAAGGGATCATCTGTTCCAGGTAATAGTCCGTTTCCATCCCGTCCTTGACCGGATTCGGGAACGAAGCGGTCGGCGTCTGGTAAAATTCAACGCCCGCCTGGGGAGGATCCCATGCGACGGCCTGGCGGACGCGCGCGCGGGCTGCTCCGGACAGGTACCTGGCGGCCGATATCTCCGGATTGTTCCGTCGGGCTTCCTGCACCAGACTGTCCAAAACCGCATCACCGCACATTCCGCCGATTGGAATCACCGGCGGCAGCAAAAAAAGGATGAGCACAGGCGAAGGCCATCGGATCGTTCGGCTGCTCATGGCGCATTTCTCCAAATCTGGTGTGTTCCTTCAAATCGAATCATCGGATTTTCCCTCACCCGCAGTGAGGATCCGCTGTTTCCTGACGAGATCACTGAGGCTGATACCCTCGAGAACCGATGTCAGGGAATCCTCGACTTTCTGCCAGACACTGCGGGTGACGCATTGTTCGGACCTTCGGCACCTTTCGGGACGGCCGGTGCACGGGGCTGTTTCGGCCGGTCCCTCGACGGCCCGCAGAATGTCATAGACCCGGATCTGTTCCGGAGCCTTGGCCAGGATGAATCCCCCATTTTTACCGCGGCGGCTGTCCACAAGGCCGGCTGAAACCAGCGCCGACATGAGGTGTGAGAGGTATTTCGCTGAGATGTCCTGGGATGCGGAGAGCTCCGCAAGTTGAGCGGGCGGGCTATCATGGCGCGAAGCGAGCTCAACCATGGCTCTTGTTGCATATCGACCTTTTGTGGACAGGGCAAACATAAATTCCTACTTTCTCTATGGATTTGGTAGTATTAATGAGCGTAACTATTTATTTATTGAAATTGTTCCGGGAAATTTTATTTGAGGGAGGATTCTGGGAGGATCGCTTTCAGGATCAGGATAAAAGCCGCATTGAGACCGGCCTTATCCCCCAATAAACGATTGATAGATGCCCGGATTTTGATGGATTTGCCGTTCTTTCGCAGGAAGGTGAAATCCAGATTTATGGCCTTTCCCATCCCCATCGTCCGTATTCTTCTCTTCAGCCGGACAGCCTCATTCTCAGGCAGAAGATCCGATAACTGTCGACCGACCAGGTCACGTTTGCTGTAACCAAGCGCTTCTGCTGCAGGAATGCTGACATCCACTGTACCCATCCCCTGATCCAGTACCCAAAAGCAGTTTTCAACGGTTCGGTCGTTGTTCCCCGAAGTGGACTCCCTGTCCTTCAGCGATTTCTCGGATATCAGATGCTGAATCATGAGTGACGCCTGATTGACAATCGATTCGACCAGACGCCGGTTCTTCAATGCGGCCCGGATCCTGAAACCCAGGGCGATTCCGCCCGCCAATTGACCCTGGCAGTTGAATCCCATCACCCAGAGATCCTGAATGCCCAGCAGCCTTTCGATTCTCCTGCCCGATCTTCTGGACAGCCTGCCTGCGGTCAGTTCATGCAGACCGTCGTTTACCGGAATCAGCCTCCGGCTCATGTAGGCGACCATTCGATGGCTGTCCAGTTTGGAGAGCGGGACGATTTCCCTCTTCAGGTGTCCTTTGATCGTTGCGGCCGCCGCCTTCCCGGCCTTTTCCAGGCCCTTGACCGTATGGACGCGAAGCCCTCCG
>Ga0316628_100005157_pt1 | contig 10402 bp, 2 predicted proteins | sample OWC_Aug_M2_C1_D5_FD_207648 | JGI IMG/M metagenome (GOLD analysis project Ga0316628, IMG submission 207648) | Wetland soil microbial communities from Old Woman Creek delta, Ohio, United States - OWC_Aug_M2_C1_D5_C | ecosystem: Environmental > Terrestrial > Soil > Wetlands | place: USA: Ohio... | reverse complement strand
CCTCACCATTTCCCCCAATACCCCATCACCCCATCACCCCATCACCCCATCTACAGGACCGGCGACCTGGTCAAATGGCAGTGGAATGGTAATATCTTATTTATCGGCCGCCTGGACCAACAGGTGAAAATACGGGGATTCAGGATTGAACTAGGAGAGATAGAGAATCGACTGCAGGCATATAAAGGAATCAAAGAAGCCGTGGTATTAACAAAAGAACACAGCAGCGGTGATAAATACCTGGCAGCTTTTATTGTACCCGAAACCAACAGCAGTATTTCAATACCCGGAATAAGGGGATATTTATCCGGGATATTGCCGGATTATATGGTACCATTGTATTTTGTAGAGATAGAAAAGCTGCCTCTAAACGCCAGCGGCAAAATTGACCGCCAGGCACTGCCGGAACCCAAACCAGAACCGGGGCAAATTTATACCCCACCCCGTAATGAAATCGAACAAAAACTGGCAGACATATGGGCAGAGGTATTATCCCAGCAAACCCCTATTGGAATTGACACTCATTTCTTTACCCTCGGGGGACACTCATTAAAAGCTGCAGTATTAGCAGCGCAAATACATAAAACCTTTGCTGTTCAATTACCCCTAAGCGAAATATTTAAGAATCCCACCATCAGGCAGTTGTCTGTATTATTAAAAGGTGCAGCCAGGCAGTCTTTTGCACCCATCAACGCAGCAGAAACCAGGGAATACTACCCACTCTCATCCACACAAAAAAGGATATATGTTTTACAGCAAAAAGAAAAAACCACCATCGCATATAATATGCCACACGTAATGGTACTGACAGGAAATCCGGATCCGGCCCACCTGGAATATATATTTAAAAAATTGGTGCAGCGGCATGAAAGCCTGCGCACCTCCTTTGAAATAATAGAGGGAAACCCGGTGCAGCGGGTTCATGATAAAGTAGATTTGGAGATAGAATATCGTGAGATGAAAGAAGTCAAAGTTGAAGTCGAGGAAGTAGAGGGAACAAGGGGGCTTGCCCCCTTGTCCATACCCACAACCCGCAACTCGCAACTCGCAACAGCTCTTATAAGTTCTTTCATTCGTCCCTTTGACCTGTCCCGGACACCCCTGCTCCGGGTGGGGTTGGTCGGCACCGGCCCGCAAAAGCACATACTCCTGATGGACCTTCATCATATCGTCTCCGATGGCGTTTCCAACGGTATACTGGTTAAGGAATTCACGGCATTAGCTGCCCAGGAAGAACTCCCGCCATTGAGACTCTGCTATAAAGATTATACCCAATGGCAAATCCAGGAAAGGCAGCAGCACGCAGTGAACCGCCAGGAAACTTACTGGAAACGGCAGTTGGCCGGTGAACTCCCGGTCCTGGACCTGCCCACTGATTTTAACCGGCCATTGCCGGAAGTCAGGAGAGATTTGAAATAGACCCGGACAAAATAAAGGCATTAAAGTCATTGGCCTCGTCGCAAGGAGCCACGCTCTACATGGTATTGCAGGCGATTTATTTTATTTTCCTATCAAAATTAACCAACCAGGAAGATATTAATGTCGGCACCCCCATTGCTGGCCGCCGCCATCCGGACCTGGAACCCATCATTGGAATGTTTGTCAATACCCTGGTATTACGAAATTATCCCCTGGGCGAGAAATCATTCCCGGGATTTTTAAAAGAAATAAAAGAGCGGACATTGGCAGCCTTTGATAACCAGGATTACCCGTATGAAGACATGGTGGACCTTGTAGCAGCGAACCGGGATACCAACCGCAACCCACTCTTCAGTACGATGTTCGCGCTTCAAGATACCACAACACCGGTAATCCGGGTAATGGGTTTAAAGTTGACCCCCATTGCTCACCAGGGGGAAACAGCAAAATTTGATCTCGTGCTCATTGGAGAAGAAGTAGAGGGAATGTTGTCTTTCACCTTTGAATACAGGACACAACTGTTCACGGCAGCCACTATCCGGCGATTTATCGGTTATTTCAATAAAATCGTCGACTCAATAATAGCGGACCCAACCGTAAAACTGGCAGAGATAGAGATCATATCCGCACAGGAGAAGCAGCAGATATTGGAGGAGTTCAGCCATATCCAGGGCGAGTATCCCGGGGACAAGACCATTCTCCGGTTGCTAGCAGAACAGGTGGAGAGAACCCCAAACCATTTGGCCCTGGTGGACAAAGAAGAAGAGCGGAAGGGTAGAAGGGTAGAAGGTAAGAATATTTACATTACCTACAGGGAATTAAATGAAAGTTCCAAACGCCTGGCCTATCTTCTCCGGGAAAGAGGCGTAAAGCCCGGTATGCTGGTGGGAATGATGGTAAACCGTTCACTGGAAATGATAGTGGGTATCCTGGCAATCTTAAAAACCGGCAGCGGTTATGTGCCGTTGGACCCCAATGCACCTGCGGCAAGGAAAAAATATATCCTGGAAGAATGCAATGTGGGAATTTTGCTGACTACAGCAAAATTCCAGGATAAGACCGAGGTAGAGGAAAAATTTATAGAGACAATGACAATCGACATTTCCCCCCATTTATCTTCCCCTGCCTCAACCTTAACCTCAACCTCACCCAGCCAGGCTAGCACCGCTGACCTGGCCTATGTTATCTTTACCTCCGGCTCCATGGGAAAACCCAAAGGTGTCCCCATTACCCATGCCAATATATGCCCGCTGCTTCATTGGGGATATCGACACCTGGGATTAAATCACCATGATCATGTCCTACAAAATCTTTCTTATTACTTTGATTGGTCGGTTTGGGAGATATTTATTACCCTGACCTCAGGTGCGGGATTATATATCACCGCGGAAGAAGTGCTGTTAAATCCCGCGGCTTGCCTTGAATTTATATTGAAGAATGATATAACGGTTTTGCATATCACACCCACGCAGTTCGAGGCCACGGCAAAGGCGGCCATTGATTCGGGGCAAACATTAAAAACCCTGGAACACCTGTACATCGGCGCTGAAAAATTAACCTACCACCTGCTAGAGAGCACCCTTGCCCTGGTAAAAGAAGATTGCCGGTTGTTTAATATGTATGGCCCCACAGAAGCCTCCATCATGTCGGCGGTGCTGGAAATCCATAAATCCGATTATACCGGGTATAAAGAAATCTCCGGTATTCCCATAGGAAAACCAATTGCCAATGCCCATTTGTTGGTATTGAGTAAAGGTCTGAACATATGCCCGGTAAATATAACCGGTGAGTTGTACATATCCGGGGACGGTCTTACCGGCGGATATTTAAACCAGCCCGAATTAACCGCAGAGAAATTTATAAAGATGTCCGGATTTTATAGGTCCTATCGGTCTTATAAGTCCTATATTATTTACAAGAGCGGCGACCTGGTTCGTTGGCTCCCGGAAGGGAATATCGAATTTTTGGGAAGAATCGACTTACAGGTAAAGATAAGGGGGTATCGAATCGAGTTGGGTGAAATTGAAAAACGATTATTGACCCACAAAAAAATAAAACAATCGGCAGTCATGGTCCTGGAAAAAGGCGACGGCAGCAGCGCTGATAAATATCTATGCGCCTATTTGGTAGCAGATAAAGATATCGACACAGCCGAAGTAAAAAAATACTTAACCAGGGAATTGCCTGATTATATGGTACCGCCTTATTTTGTTATCCTGGACCGGCTGCCGATAAACCCCAACGGCAAGATAGACCGGCGGGCTTTACCGGTACCTGGAATAACAGACCCAAACAGGGCTTATACGGCACCGCGTAATGAAATAGAAAAAAAACTAATAGAGATATGGCGGCAATTGTTGATGGTTGAAAAAATTGGCATCCATGATGATTTTTTCGCCAGCGGCGGGCATTCGTTGAAAGTGCTAAACCTGGTGAATGCCATTCAAAAAGAGTTCAATGTAAAGATAAATTTTCAAGATATATTCCTATACCCTACAGTTGCGGAATTATATGATTTGATCCGGCAAAGTGAAAGAATCGCTGACAGTGCCATCCAAAACCAACCCCATAAACAGTACTATGATCTATCGTATGCGCAAAAGCGTTTGTGGCTGATTTATCAATTAGACCCGGAAAACCCGGCATTTAATTTACCCACCCGGATCACGTTATACGATCATGTGGATGAGACTAATGTTCGAAAGGCATTGGAAAAACTGGTAAAACGGCATGAAAGTTTCAGGACCTATTTTAAAAACCTCAAAGGTGGGGTGATACAAATCATCCAACGGCAAATCCGGGTGAACCTGGAAATATTTGATCTAGCCGACCTGGAGGATAATGCCCGGGAAGCAAGGCGAGACCGGCTGTACCAGGAGGAAAGTTTCAAAGCCTTCCAACTGGAAAAACCGCCGTTATTCCGGGTGAAATTAATAAAATGTAAAGATAATGAATGCGATGTGCTCCTCACCATGCATCACATCATCACGGATGGTTGGTCCATGGAAATCCTGGAACATGAATTTCTTTTGTTGTATGAGTCTTACAAAGCGGGGTCGGCCTGTGAGCCGGAACCCTTGAAACTACGGTACATCGATTATATATACTGGCAGGAACACCTGCTGGCAGACAAAGAGAAAAGCGCACCGGCAAAAGAATTCTGGGAAAAGCAATTGAAAGGAAATTACCCTGTTCTCGATCTGCCTTATGACTTTCCCAGGAAAAATATGACCCGCAAAGAAAGTGCCGCATATCGGATGGTGATCCCGGCGGAGACCACGGCGGAGTTGGAGAAAATAGCCCGGCACCGGAATGCCAGTTTATTCATGGTATTTTTAGCGGGTTTTAATTTGTTATTACATCGAGTAACCGGGCAATATGATATACTGCTGGCTATACCGGCCGCAGCCCGGCAGCATGAAGATTTGAAAAACCTGGTGGGCTTCTTTGTCAATACACTGGTTATAAAAAATCAAATTAACCCGGGAGAAACCTTTAATGATTTCCTGGAAAAGGTTCAAAATCAAACATTACAGGCCCTGGAATATCAAAGTTTTCCCCTGGAATTGCTCTGCACTGAATGTAAAATCCGCTACCCGGAAATCTCGGTGTTTTTTAATATGCCGCTTTCCAGGTACACCCAGCAGGAGGACGTGAAGGGTGATACGGACGGTCATCTGGAAACAGTCCAGGATACAAAGTTCGATATGGTCTGTTACCTGGGAAAATACAAACAGGCTAGCACCATCGAAACCCATTATTATAAAGAATTATTTAAACCAATCACCATAGAAAAAATCATGCGGCTGTATCGCATCATCCTGGAAGATATTGCCGGGAATCCCGGGAAGCAGATAGGTGAATATCAATACAGTTTAACCCGGCAAAAGAGGAAGTTAAAGTTTTCCCCCAACCCTGGGCGGGAAGGGAGTAGAGACATGGGTTTAATCGATTAAGGAGGACACCATGAACATGATCAGCCAGGAGATTTTACAGGCCCAGCACCGGTTATCCAGGGTCAACACAGACTTCCTGGAGTTTGTTCAAAAAACACCCGGAGCCTTAAAACGCAGCAGTTACAGCGATATCATCGACTTCCCGGTAGGCCCCCGTAATAAGCAGCCCTGGCCCACTTTTATCGATCGCCAGGTAAAAAAGCAATTCCAGGAGGTCAGCGTCGGTGTTTTTAACCTGATCCGGCAGATACCCGGGCGTATCTTTGATAATAATCCGCAAAAAATAAGCGCCTATTTTGGCTTTCCGGCAGAGCTTATCTATTTACAATTGCAAGGAGCAAAAGGCGGTCACCTGGACAACCTCATCGGTAGGGGTGATTTCATTTTCTCAACCACTGGCCTTAAATGCTGCGAATACAATATCACCGTCGGCACCAGCCCGGAACGGTCGCTGTTCGAAACCGCGTATCTCCATAACCCGATTATCGCGGCATTTTTAAACCAATACCGGGTAAAAACCCATAATAAAAATCTATTTGCGGCCCTTAGCGATCATTTATACACCACGGCCAGGAAAAAATTCCCCCCGGCCCAACACCCGGAAATAAATATTGCCGTTGTCCTGCCGGGATATAAAAAAATAAGTGAAAGCAAAAAGCATATTGCCGAAGAACACTTTAGACGGGCCTACCAGGAGGTCTTAACCCAACATCACCTCCCCGGCAGCGGAACCGTTATCTTTGCTGATTTCCCGGACCTAAAGGTGGAAAAAAATCGTATCTATCAAGACGGCAAACGGATTCATATCCTGGTGGAATGGTATCACGGCCAGGTCCCCATACAGGTATACAATGTGGCGTTGTCGGGAAATGCCATCATATATAATGGTCCTATTACCATACTGCTTACCAATAAATTGAACCTGGCACTGCTCTCGGCGCATGAAGATTCGGAGATCTTTACCCCGGCGGAAAGGAAAATCATTAAAACCCATATCCCCTGGACGCGCCGCATCGTTCCCGGCAAAGTCACCTTTGCAGGGGAAATCTTCGCTTGGGAAGATTTCCTGGACTCCCACCGGACGAAATTGGTAATCAAACCGGTTCGAGAATTGGGCGGTATAGGCGTCGCTGTCGGTAAATATACTTCCCCGGACCAATGGGAAGTAACCGTAAAACAAGCCCTCCGGGATGAAACCCGCAACTGGATCGCCCAGGAATACATCGAAACCCTTCCCCATGTGTATCAATACGGTGAGCAGGGCTACATGGAACACGAAGTAGTCTGGGGATTGTTTGTCTTCGGCCGGGAGTATGCTGGCGGATTCTTGCGAGTCATCCCCAAAACCGAAAATATCAAAGGAATCATTAACTCCGCCCAGGGAGCACAGGAAACTGTTTTTTTTGAAGTGGATGAATAAAAAAGGAGAAGGTCATGATAATCCGGAAATTTGAACAACAGGTAGAAAGATTTGCTGAAAAACCCGCAGTTATAACCGACAGTAAACGATTAACCTACCGTGAACTGAACAATTATGCCAATGGCGTCGCCCGGGTCATACAAAAACAGGGCACTAGCCCAACCGCAAGCAAAGAGAATCAGGTGGTGGCATTGTTATTTGAACACAGCGCCGATATGATTGTCGGGGTGCTGGGCACATTAAAAGCCGATAAAATATATGTTCCCCTGGATATTACTTATCCTGGAAATCGATTGGCCTATATGCTGGAAGATTCAGGGGCCCACCTGGTATTAACCAACACCAATAACATGTCCCTGGCGGAAAAGCTGGCAAAAAAAGTAAACCATGAATTACCCGTCATCGATATCGATACCATCGACAATACCGTCGATTATCCCAACCTTGAACGCACCCCTTCCGGGGATAAATTGGCTTATATCCTTTATACTTCGGGCTCCACCGGGAAACCCAAAGGAGTCCTGCAGGATCATAAAAACGTTTGTTACTATATCGACAATTGGACGGCATTCTTTACCATTACCCCTGCGGATCGCATGACTCTATTCTCAGCCTTCAGTCATGACGGAGCCGGCCAGGATATGTTCGGGGCACTGCATAACGGGGCTGTCCTCTATCCCTATAATATCTTAAACCGCGCCAATATCGCCGAACTGTCCCAATGGTTAATCGATGAAAAAATAACCATATGGCATTCGGTCCCCACCTTATACAGGTATTTTGTAGAAACGCTAAAGGACCGGGACATTGACCGCCGCCAATTTCCTCACCTTCGTTTTATTCTCCTGGGAGGCGAGCAGATCAGGGAACATGACATCGAGATGTATAAGCGGTATTTTCCCCAGGCCAGGTTTGCCAATGTTTACGGGCAGACCGAATCATCGGTCGATTCCATCTGGATTATCGGCGCCGGGGACACTATTAATAAAATGTTAATCGGACAACCCCTGGATAAAACAGGGCTGTTAATCGTAGACAAAGAAGGAACAGTGGTAGAAGACATGGGAGTAGGAGAAATCGTGGTGGCCAGCCAACACCTGGCACTGGGCTATTGGCATGATCAAGCGGCCGGTGCCGGGGTGTTTCTACATGACCCGGACATGGGACCGTTATACCGAACCGGTGATTTGGGCCGATTGCTGGCGGATGGCAGCATTGAGATTATGGGGCGGAAAGATTCCCAGTTGAAAATCAGGGGATTCCGTGTCGAAGTAGGAGAAGTTGAAACCACTTTACTCAACCATCCCCAGATAAAAGAAGCCGCTGTGATCGCCCGCACCGATGACCAGGGTAATGCCCATTTATACGGATATTATGTCCCGCAATCTTCCCCGGCAGCACCGGGAAAAGAAACGCTGCTTAACGTGTCGGAAATAAGAAAATACTTGTCCGGGGAACTGCCGGAACATATGATACCCTCGTACTATGTAGAATTGCAGCAAATGCCCCTGACACCCAACGGAAAAGTCGATCGCAAAAGACTACCGGAACCGGGGTCCACCCGCCCCCAATTGGGCGTAACCTACATGGCACCCGGGACCCATATAGAAAAACAAATCTCCGACATCTGGCGGGAAATACTCCAACTGGATAAAGTGGGAATCGACGATAATTTCTTCGACCTGGGCGGGACATCTTTCGATATCTTAAGAATAACCTCTAAATTATATGAGACATTTAAAAGGGAAATCCCCGTGGTATCGATTTTTCAATATCCCACTATTCGTTCCTTCGTGGAGTATTTTAACCATGAACCGGGGGTGATGAAAAAAGATGACCAGGAATCCAGCCGTGCCAGCCGGACCCCAGGAAAACCTTCCGAAATAGCAGTAATTGGGATGTCCGGCCGTTTCCCCGGCGCAAATAACCTCGAGGAATTCTGGGAAAATCTAAAAAACGGTGTAGAAAGCATCGGCTTTTTTTCTCACCAGGAATTGAGCGACCAGGCCAGCCTGAGTAATCATATGTTGGATAACCCGAACTTTGTCAAAGCCAGGGGAATTATTGAAAATATCGACTATTTTGATGCAGGTTTTTTTAATTATATGGCCACTGAAGCCGAAATCATGGACCCGCAATTGCGAATCATGCATGAACTTTGCTGGGAAGCGCTGGAAAAAAGCGGTTATGACCCGGGGTCCTATGACGGGTTAATTGGGCTTTACGCCGGGAATGCCGCCAATCACCATTGGGTAACCTTAACGTGGCTCAATCAAAAAAGCATGGTGGATACGGGTTTTTTAATCAATAATTACAGCACCATTGTTTCTTACCGGCTCAATTTACGGGGACCCAGTTTTATCCTGCAGTGTGCCTGTTCCACTTCTTTGGTGGCGATACACCTGGCCTGCCAGGGGCTCAATGACGGGGAGTGCGATATGGCCCTGGCCGGTGGGGTATCCATATGGCTGCCCAATAAAGATGGCTACATGTACCAGGAAGGCATGATTCACTCGCGGGACGGCCACTGTCGAACCTTTGATGCCGGGGCATCGGGAACGGTATTTGGCAACGGAGCCGGCATGGTCCTGTTAAAACCCCTGGAAGCAGCCATTAGCGATGGAGATCATTTACTGGCCGTGGTCAAAGGCTCCGGCATCAATAATGACGGCAGTCGAAAAATAGGTTTGCCCTCTCCCAGTATCGAAGGGCAGGCGGAAATTATCGGCAAAGTTTACCGGGAGTCAGGGATTGACCCGGAAAGCCTCAGTTATATCGAAGCTCACGGGACCGGCACGGTTATGGGGGACCCCGTGGAACTGGAAGCTCTACGCCTGGGATTTAATACCAATAAACAGCAGTACTGCCGGATTGGTTCTGTAAAAACCAATATCGGGCACCTGAACATTGCCGCTGGTATTGCCGGTTTTATTAAGGTGGTACTGGCATTAAACCATCGCATGATACCCCCCAATTTGCATTTTAAAATACCCAACCCCAGGTTTGATTTTGGCAGGAGTCCTTTCATCGTCAATACGGAACTGACCCGGTGGGAAAACGGCGAAACCCCGCTGCGGGCCGGCATCAGTTCGTTTGGCATCGGGGGAACCAATGCCCATATCATACTGGAAGAAGTGCCCCAGGTCCCGCCCTCTTCCCGGGGAGCCGCCCTGCAATTGCTCCTGCTGTCTGCCCATACCCGATCGGCACTGCAAACAGCCGCGGAAAACCTGGCCGGATATTTAAAAGAGAACCCGGACATCAATCTTGCCGATGTGGCATATACTTTACAGGTGGGAAGAAAAACCTGCAAACAGAGACGAATGATATTATGCACCGGGGTTGACGATGCCATCGACCTGTTGATGTCTGCTGAAAACGCCTCCACCCTGGAGCAAGGCAAGATCCATACCTCTACTCTGGAAGCAGCGAGCAGGTTGGTGGTATTCATGTTTCCCGGTCAGGGTGCCCAGTATGTCCACATGGGCCGGCAGCTATACGAAAACCAGCCCCTATTCCGGCAAGAAATGGACCGCTGTTTTGCAATATTAAAACCTTTAATGGATTACGATATTAAAGAAATTATTTATCCGTCAGACAGGTCCGA
>Ga0316628_100005156_pt1 | contig 10402 bp, 6 predicted proteins | sample OWC_Aug_M2_C1_D5_FD_207648 | JGI IMG/M metagenome (GOLD analysis project Ga0316628, IMG submission 207648) | Wetland soil microbial communities from Old Woman Creek delta, Ohio, United States - OWC_Aug_M2_C1_D5_C | ecosystem: Environmental > Terrestrial > Soil > Wetlands | place: USA: Ohio... | reverse complement strand
AATTGCGGTCCAGGAATTGCTTCACCACAAAACGCATGCGCTGGTGAACCACAAGTTCTGCAATGATCAATAGCGGCATGACTACTAAAAACTTAACATGAACATCCACATCCAGCAGGAAGGGTACGGCGGCACTTCCACCCAGCGCCTGTCCTCCCAGGGCGGAGAGGACCAGAAGCGGAAACCAGGCGAGAAGCGGAATCACGAGGACCCGTCGCTGTAACAGTTCCAGCGTGTCTCCTGTGAGATGGGCCCGACGGAGAAGCTGGAAGAGCGGCCCTCCCAGGACCAGTGAGAAGTCTGTAGATTTATCGAGATTGTCGATCGTCTTTTTCATCGTCATCAGAGCCTCGTCATGGTAAAGGCATGGCAATGCCAGGGAGGGACATCCAGGTAGAACCCGCCTGATTCGAGGCTGCTGCCGTCCCGATCGTATTGTGCATCGCCAAGAAGATCCTGCAGTCGCCAGTGGCCGCTGCCGAGATCCCTGAACGGCAGCCGGATGTAACACTGGCTCTGGTTGGGCGCATAGTTCACTGCGACCAGCAACCGGTCTCCATCGAGGCCTTCCCATGCAAAGGCCACGAAGCAATCCCATGTCCAGTTTCCTTCCCAGGCGGGGACGCATTCGAGCAGTTGCCATTGGCCGTTGCGGATAACCGGATGGCGCAACGCGGAAAGTAACCGTTCGTAAAACAGCTTCAGCCTCTGGTCGATGGGCTCGTCCGGACCTCGGCAGAGATGGGGCGAAATTCGTTTCTTTCTCCCCTCGAACTGGCCCTGGTGAAAGAACCTCAGCCCAGGGGACAGGAAGGTAATTATTGCCGCGGCCTCATGAACATCCGGAGAGAAGGTCGTGGCCGCCCGCGGCTCATCGTGGTTTTCCAGGAAACGGGCCATTCTATTCTGATAATCCAGCCCCGCGTGGAAATGCTCACGCACCGGCCGCGCATGCTCCTCCAGAAGGCGGTCGTACAGCCGTTTGTCATATGTATAATCGAATCCTTGCTGCTGCAGCGTCCATTCCAGGTCCCAGTAGACCTCGGCCATGAAGCAGAAGCCCGGAGCCCGCTGCCGCACGCGCTCGGTCGCCCTCGGCCAGAAAGGCTGAGCCTGGATTCCCCAGGTTCGTTCAAAGACTTCCGGCAGGACCAGCATGGCCATGTCGCAGCGTACGCCATCACATTGTCCGGCAATCTTTAGAAGTTCTCCAAACATCGCTTCTTGCGTGGCCGGGTTGCCGTAGTTGAGTTGCAGGGTGTCCGGCCAGCCCGGAAAGTACGGATCGCGGCCGTGAGCGAGAAGTAAATCGCCACGCTTACGCTTGACCCGGGTATAGTTCCGAGGCGCTTTGCTCAGGTCCAGTTCAGTTCCGGGGATGTAATACTCAGGGTGATCCTCCACCCACAGATGGTCCAATCCCGTGTGGTTGGGGACAAAATCAAGCATCAACCACAAGCCGCGCTTCCGCAGCCGCTCGCGGAGACGGGCTAAGGCGGCATCCCCTCCCAGATCGCCGTGTACCGTGTAGCCTGTGATGGCGAAACCAGAACCGGCGATGTCTTCTTCCTTGAGGTCTGGAAGAGTCTCCTCGAATTCTTTTCGCCATTCGTTGTTACTGCGTGAAACCTGTTGGCCTCGCAGGCCGGTCTGCCAGACGCTCAGAAACCAGACCCAGTTAAAACCCGTCTCGACCAGGCGGTCCAGGGCAACGTCCGGAATATCATCCAGCGTTGCAGGTCGGCCCAGGTCCCTGGATAACTCCTTTAACCAAACACGTGTATTGATTTGAAACAGGGAAGGATATTGGGATGGTACCATGGTTCTCCTCCGGGCTTATACCATTTCAGATGAAACTTGAAGTGTGGTCCCCTCCTTGGAATAAATTCAAGGATGACTTTTAGACCTCCTTCTTGTTGATGCCTTCTTCACTTCACTAATCGGTTCATAATTGTATAGACATGTGAGATGAAAATTCCCATTAGTTCCCTTTGTTCACACAAAACAAAACACCGTTCACCCTGAGCTTGTCGAAGGGTGTAAGACCAAGCCGTTCATGCTTCGACAGGCTCAGCACGACCGGCTTATTTGGCGGAGAATATGTCTTTTCTATTATGGACTCATTAAGTAAGTGATAGAAATCTTCATGGCTCCCGGAGAACCCCGGGCCCACCAGAGAACCGGACCTGCATTTCCTTCAAGGAAATGGGTTCATTTCTTCACCTCACCCTCCGACTTTCCACGAATAAAGGCCCCGCCCTTGCCAGTCTCAAGCAACTTTTTCGGATCGAGCAATCCGAAGAGCTGGATTAGCTTGGCGACCACTCCTGTCCATCCCGTCTGGTGGCTTGCGCCCAGCCCGGCGCCGTTGTCGGCGTGGAAGTATTCGTAGAAGAGAATGTGGTCGCGCCAATGGGGGTCGGTCTGGAATTTCTCCGATCCACCATAGACAGGCCGCCGGCCGTTCTCGTCGCGGGTGAATGTCCGGATCAGCCGATCGGCTATCTCTTTGCTCACCTCGAAGAGATTCATCATCCTCCCCGACCCCGTGGGGCATTCGATCTTGAAGTTGTCGCCGTAGTAGAGGTAGAAGTTCAGGAGAGCACGGATGAGGATCGCGTTGACCGGCATCCAGACCGGCCCCCGCCAGTTGGAGTTGCCGCCGAACATGCCGGTGTTCGACTCGGCCGGCAGATAGTCCACCTTGTACTCCTGGCCGCCAACGTGCAAGATGTACGGGTTCTGCTCGTGGAACCTGGAGAGCGCACGGATGCCGTAGGGCCCCAGGAACTCGTTCTCGTCGAGCATCTTCGTCAGGATCCGGCGGAGCCGCTCCGGGTTGACCATGGCCATGACCCCCCGGTCCGCCACGCCGAAATGTCCCGGGCCGGTAGGGTGAATAGTCGTCATAAGTTCGGGTATCCGGCGCAGGCGTTTCATGAGCAGAGCCATCGCCCGCGGGATGCGCTCCCGCTGCCATTCCTCGGTTACCGTGGTGGCGCAAAGGGGGAGGAGCCCCACCATGGAGCGAACCTTGAGCCTCTGGGAACTGCCGTCGGGGAGGCGCAGCAGGTCGTAGTAAAATCCGTCCTCCTCGTCCCACATGCCGTCCGATCCCGGCTTGTTCATGCCCGCGGCGATATAGTAGAAGTGCTCCACAAACTTCAGGACCATGTCCTCGTAGACGGGGTCGTGGGTGGCGAGCTCCACGGCGAGCTCCAGCATGTTCTGGGAGAAGAGGGCCATCCAGGCCGTGCCGTCCGCCTGCTCCAGGTGGCCGCCGGTGGGCAGCGGTGCGCTGCGGTCAAAGACGCCGATGTTGTCGAGGCCGAGGAAACCCCCCTCGAAGACGTTCTTGCCGAAGCGGTCCTTGCGGTTCACCCACCAGGTGAAGTTCAGCAGCAGCTTGTTGAACGTCGCCCTGAGGAAATCGAGGTCGGTCTCGCCGCCCAGGGCCTGTTGGGTGCGGTGCAGGAAGAGCGTCGCCCAGGCATGGACCGGGGGGTTCACGTCGCTGAAGTTCCACTCATAGGCGGGCATCTGGCCGCTGGGGTGCAGGTAGACGCCCTTGAGCATCAGTTTCATCTGGTCCTTGGCAAAGTCGGGATCCACGATCGAGAGCGGGAGCGTGTGGAAGGCCAGGTCCCAAGCCGCGTACCAGGGGTACTCCCACTTGTCGGGCATGGAGATGATGTCCTCGTTCAGCATGTGGAACCACTCGGAGTTCCGGGCATATCGAAATCCGGTATGGAGGGGGTTGGAGTGGTGCTCGTCCAGCCAGTTGTCACCGTCGAAGAAGAAGAACTGTTTGCTCCAGAGCATGCCGGCGAGGGCCTGGCGCATAACGTTGGCCGCATCTTTACTCACTGATGGCGGCGTGACCGACTGGTAAAACTCGTCGGCTTCACGTAGCCTGTCAGCGAAGAGTTTGTCAAAATCCTTGCCAAAGGCTTCGCCCTTTCGAGCCGGAGAACTGCTGGAGAGCCTCAGGCGGATCACTTTGGTCTGACCGGCGCCGACAGTGCCCCGGTAGTGGGCCGCGACCTTGGTGCCCTGCTTGCCGGGGTTCACTGCTCCCTGATTGCCCTGTACCACACAGTCGTTGATGCCGTCCTTGACAAAGCAGCTCTCGTTCTGTTGTCCGAAAAGCCGCTCGTGGTTTGTTTCGTTCTCGGTGAAGAGCAGCGGCACATCGCCTTCGCAGGAAAGGATGAATTCACCCAGCAGCGGATGCGCTGTCGCGACCGCGCTCGCGCCTGCCGGCGCCTTGATCTGCTTGATGTTTGGTTTCTCGGGGGTTCTGTTAGATTCGGCAATCCACGCCGACCAGTCGTTCCGAAACCAGAGCGTCGGCAGGAGATGCAGCTCGGCGGCGTCCGGTCCCCGGTTGGCCGCTGTGATCCGGATGAGGATGTCTTCCGGACCAGCCTTTGCATACTCCACAAACACATCGAAGTAACGGTCGTCATTGAAAACGCCCGTATCGAGCAGCTCATACTCCATCTCGTCTCGGCTGCGTCGCCGGTTCGTCTCCACCAGGTCGGCGTAGGGATAGGCCGACTGGGGATACTTGTAAAGATATTTCATATAGGAGTGGGTCGGTGTCGAGTCGAGGTAGAAGTAGTACTCCTTCACATCCTCGCCGTGGTTCCCCTCACTGTTGGTGAGCCCGAAGAGGCGCTCCTTGAGAATGGGATCCTTGCCGTTCCACAGGGCCAGGCTGAAGCAGAGGTGCTGCTTGTCATCGGAAATACCGGCGATGCCGTCCTCACCCCAACGATAGGCCCGGGAGCGGGCCTGATCGTGGGTGAAGAAATTCCAGGCGTCTCCGCCCTCGCTGTAGTCTTCACGCACCGTCCCCCACTGTCGCTCACTGAGGTATGGGCCCCACTTCTTCCAAGGAATATTCTGCTCACGAGCTTCTCGAAGTCTCAAATGCTCACTGTCTTCTCCCATTTCTCCTCACTCCTTTCCTTTTCTAGATCCACCAGTATTTTGAAACTGCCCTGATCATAGATGTACTTTTTTCTAAAATCGAATATACCTCAATCCTTCTTCTCTGAATCATCGGGTGGTTTTGCGGGAGCCGTATACCACTTATCCTTTGGCACCACCTTTGGCCGGTCTGGATCAAATCTGTAGGACGGTGACATGATCTGTACTTCGTACTCATTGAATGCATCTTGGATGTTCTGGTGCAGCTCAGAATAAATCTCTACCATCTCCAAAGGTTTATCCGTGTAAACATTTAACTCGTACGTGACATAGAAATCATCGAGAGAGGTCTGAAGAATAAAGGGCGGTGGCTCCGGTAATAACCCTGAGGTACGTTCAGCCCCCATCAACAGAAGCGCATGAACTTGACGCCATGGTGTGTCGTAACCGATCGTCACTGCTGTATGGAGGATTAAGCCCTTTTCTCTCGCGAGCGAACTGTAGTTGATCACATGGCTGTTGACAATCATCGAATTGGGCACGGTGATCTCTTCATTTTTGATGGTTTTCAGATGGGTCACACTGAGCCTCATATCGACCACATCTCCGACAAAATCAGCGATCTTGACTCGGTCCCCAACCCTGAACACTCTTCTGTATGTTATCGAATATCCCCCAAGGATATTAGCAACGAAAGAGGTGGAGCCTAAGGAAAAGAGAACACCAAAGAAGATGGAGATCCCTTTAAAAGCCGAAGAACCAGAACCAGGAATATAAGGAAACGCTACCACCGCAGCAAAAGCGATCACCAGTAAACGGCAGATCCTGTAGGTGGGCTTTGCCCATTCCGGATAAAATCCCTTAAGAACAATAACTCCTTTCTCAACTTCGTCAAAGAAAAGGCGCATTAGTTTGATAATATATAAGGTAATCAAAATAATAATGGCTAAAAAGATTAAGCTGGGGATCGTTGTCAAAACAGCGGATCCGATCGTTTGAAGGGGCCCAAGGATATATTGAAAAAGTTGACCCGCAAATGCCCTGGTCCACGGGAAAAAACTCAATGAAAGGTGCAAGTAGGCATAGAGAATCAACAGGATGATGAAAACCTGGACCACCTTCAATCCGCCCATAAGGAGGACCCGGACTCTCTCCGCCCGAACAACCTCAAAGGTCTGAATGCCGATGTGGACTCTTTTCGAATCCAACCAGGCCTGGATTTTGGCCCCTCCCCTGTGATAAACTTTATTGATGAAATACAAGGCGGCAATGAGGACCAAGGTGGCAATGAGAGTGAAGAGGGCGGAGGTTGCGATATTTTTGAAGCTGCGCTCCGCACGGTATTTTTCGATGGCCGTCTTTAGCTTTTGGCTGTATTCTGCGGCGATCTCTTGCCGGGTACGACCTTCGGCTAAGGCATCTCCTTCCAGAACGGCCATAACCACTTCATCTCCAATCATGATAAATGTAGCGGGTTGTTCATAGGCCGACGTTGTCACAGAGGTGATCGGGATATGAGGGTCCCCGGCAGCTTTCGTAATCCTCTCACCGATGCTCTTGGCACGGCCCTCTGCGGGAAATCCCTCGACGTCCTTAATATAAAAGAGGGGTTGATCACCAAGCGTCACAGGATACCCCTGGAGTTTGGCCTCCTGAGTTTTTGGAGGCGTCGGGCTGACCTGTGCAGAAGAGCCTATTACACTAACAAACAAGAACACCACACACACTGAAATAAAGGCCTTCACCAAAATGTCTCCCCTTTTACCGTTATATCAGTCTACCAACTCTCGGTCTTCCATTCAATCATTTATTTGCTTCAAACACCCCTAAATTGGAAGAAGTGATGTCTTTTCCCATTTCTTCATTCCTTTTTTTTATCCCCCAAGGCCGACTCTGGCGGCGGGTATTCTATCTTACCCTCGATTTCTGAAATCGTTTCAGGCGAGAAATCAGGGAAGGGCAATTTGCCCTGCTCCCGCCACAGGCGGACCGTCTCTATGGCTTTCCCGCTCTTCGTAGCATTGAGACCAACATCCCCGGCGAGGTAGGTGATCTGTGATGGAAAGGCAAATCCGCTGCCGCTCGCCTCGATAATGTCCATGATGCGCAGGAGGAGGTCCTCTTGAATATGAAGGTAAGGCTCGTGCTTTGTTTCCAACACATACGCGAAGACTTCCAAATCCAGGGACGATTTTCCGAATCCGATAAAGCGGATGCGGGCTGAGGGTGATTCGACCTTCGGATGTTCGTACAGCATCTTTCGGATCTCGGCGAGGATATAACGGAGTTGGTCCGCCGTGGTTTCATACCTCAGTTGGAGAGTGTGGTGAAACCAGATTTTGTCACGCATCGCATAATTCTCAAGGCTCATCAACGCGAGCTGGCCGTTCGGAACCGACACAACCGTTCGCTTGAGCGTCCGGATACGCGTCGAGCGCAGACCGATATTCTCAACGGTACCCATATGTTCTCCCGCCCGGCAGAAGTCGCCCACGCGAATGGGCTGATCCGAGATAATCATGATACCGCCGAATAGATTTTCCAGCGTTTTCTGTGCTGCAAAGGCGATTGCGATCCCGCCGATTCCAAGACCTGTCAAAGCAGCCGCTATATTGATGCCAGCGATGTAAAAAATAACAAGGGTGCCAACAATCACTGCCATGATCTTGGATAACTTCCTCGCAAGCTGCACCATTGAAACCTTTTCTGATGACGTGATTGCCAATTGCCTCTGTTTCAGTTTGAATAAGGCATCGATGACCCGCACGCATAGCCAGGTCGCGCCAATCACTGTTAAAGTCGCCGCCACATAAGTCCAGAAAGCACTTGTGATGACCGAACGGGAAAGTAATGAAATAACCCAGATGGCTAAAGCGAAGATCAGGATGCGCAAGGGACCGGTTAACCTTACCACATGTCGGTCACCCCGGACCTTGACTATCCGGCGCACAAAGAACAAAAGCACGAGGGTAAGAAGACGGGTTACAAGGATGGACAATCCAAACAAGAGGGGGATGAGAAGAAGAACAAGAAACCACTTCCATAGTGGAAACCATAGAAACCATGTATTCACAAGAAACTTCGGGAGATAGGTATCAATGGTTCGGACATCCAGTTCTTCGTAAATCTTTGGGACGTCTTTCAGAGTTTCAGCGGAGAAAAGCCAGATGCGGGGGTTATTCCCGCGTTCAACGCGCTCGAGAAGAATATCAAGGCTGCCCGATGAGGTCTTAACCGTACCGACCCGTTCCTTAGAAGGCGGAAGGTTATCGTCCAGATAGCCTTCCGGTTTATTGCTCAGCATGGCCAGCTTACCGGAGAAACCACGATCCAAAACGACCCGCAGCGCAACAATAAGTTTTTGCGCCCTTATGCCTGTTATTTTCGTATCGAGATACTGGAGGGCTTGGTCATAGTTTCCCTGTGAGGCCGATTTCATGAAACCGAAGACTGTACCCTGGGGAGTGCTGCGCCCCAGAGGATCATCGTATGCCACTTCCTGTTCGGCAGGTCGTTGTGCCTCCTTTGTTCCGGGTAATGTTCCCAGTTTGGGGGCAGCAAATCCGGTTGCCACGATGCACGCGACAAGAAAAATTGTGAGCGTTACGCTGATTTTAATCACGGGCAACCTCCTTGGCCAGCTACCGAGCGTTATGGTGTTTACCTGGTTAGAAATAATTTCAGGAACCCCCTTGTACTTGTTACTCGACCCTCGTTATTCTTCGCATCTTATCACTAACGGTCCCTTAATCGCATCCATTACGCGTGATGCAGGGAGGCCGTTCTCCAACAGCGTGGCCATGGCGCGTAGGTATTTTCGAATGTGGAGAAAGAATTTTTTGTATCCGGCGCAGAGATACTGCAACCCTGGTTCATCATAGTAGGTTGTTTCGAATCGATGTTTGGGGCACCCGCCCTGACAGGCCGCCAGCACCTCGCATTCCTTGCACCACCGAGGCAGTGCTGTCTCCTTGGCCGCACCGAATCCAGACTGCAGTGATTTAGCGACCATGTCCGGCAGTGTGTCGGACAGGATATTCCCCAGTTTGTACTCGGGATACACGCAGTGGTCGCACGCGAAGACGTCACCGTTGTGCTCGATGACGACCGAACGGCCACACTGCTTTGCATGGATACAAACCGGTGAAGGATTGCCTATCCACGCATTGAGCACCCATTCGAAATTCATGACAAAGACACTTCCCACATCGTGACGGACCCACTCTTCGTAGATGGCAATCAGAAAGTCGCCATACTCCTCTGGGATGACTGACCATGAGGTTACGTTGCCCTGCCGTCCTTTCTTTTCAAGCGCCGCAGGTCCGGCGAGGCGAAGACCCAATGGTGCACTGTGGGCATCGGACATGCGCTCGATAACCGGAGTGAATTGAATGAACTCGACCCCTACATTCCTGAGAAAGCGATATACATCAAGCGGACTCTTTGTCGTCTCTCTGGCAACGCAGGCCAGCACGTTGTATTCGACCTTATGGTCCTGCAAGAGGTTGAGGCCGCGCGTAACCTGGTCGAAGGTCCCGTTGCCTTTGCGATCACGGCGATAGCGGTCATGGATCTCCTTTGGGCCGTCGAGGCTGATCCCGACCATGAAGTGGTTCTTCTTGAGAAATTGGCACCACTCCGCAGTAAGCAGCGTTCCGTTGGTCTGGAGGGAATTCGTGATGGTCTTCGTCCCGACGAAGGGCTTCTGGAGTTCGACGACCCGCCTGAAGAAATCCATCCCCAATAGTGTCGGCTCCCCGCCTTGCCAGACGAACTCGACTATTGGAGTGGGTTGGGAGGATATGTAATTGGTTACGAATGCGGAAAGGACATCATCAGACATGCGGTATTGTTCTCCCGGGCCGAAGAGGGCCTGCTTCTCAAGATAAAAGCAATACTCGCAATTGAGATTGCAGACCGGCCCAATGGGCTTGGCAACGACATGGTTGCCCTGGCCTTCACCGACCACGTTTTTCTTATCTGCTTTGCTATCCATCAATAGTTGACCACTTGTTTCAGAGTATCCAGCATCGAGGACTGGTTGTCGAGTACCGAGGGGAAAACACTAAAGACTTTTTACCCCTCGACACTCATCACTCGACACTCGCCACTTGTCAACTTACCCCAACTCGCTGTTCACGCACCATTGACTACTTCGTTCATTTTATCAATTCGATCTCTCCCGGCCGCCAGGACTTGTCGTATATCAAACAAGTGCTCCTGGCGCACTTTATAGCAGATAGTGTGCAATTTTCAGAGCATCAGAATAACATCTGGAGCCGGAGGCCGAGGACAGTGGCTGTGTGTATGTTTTCCCCGCTGTTGGTCTGTTTCTGGGCAGGCCTCACGACCTGTATGTCCGGCGTCAGCTGCAACCACGGCGTGATGGCAAAATTGTAAAAAGCCTCGAATCCATACTCATTTCTCAAAAGGGATCGGGTGATCCCTAGCAAACCGGTGAATCTCG
>Ga0316628_100005155_pt1 | contig 10403 bp, 7 predicted proteins | sample OWC_Aug_M2_C1_D5_FD_207648 | JGI IMG/M metagenome (GOLD analysis project Ga0316628, IMG submission 207648) | Wetland soil microbial communities from Old Woman Creek delta, Ohio, United States - OWC_Aug_M2_C1_D5_C | ecosystem: Environmental > Terrestrial > Soil > Wetlands | place: USA: Ohio... | reverse complement strand
TGCCCATGAGGATGAAGGAGAAGACGATGAGGATGGTCGGATAGGTCATGGCCGACTTGATCCGGGCCCGGGTCTGCGTGACCACCTTGGCATATTGGATGTAGCGTCCAAGCGATCCGGGCAGATTACCGCCTTTTTCCCCGGCCATCAGGCTGGCCGTATAGACCGGAGAGAATCTCTTCTCGTAAGGCAGGAAGGCTTCGGACAGCGCCTTGCCCCTCTTGACCTCGTCGGCGACCTTGATCAGGACCTCCCTCAGATAGACATTCTTGAGCCGGGCGGTGATGGTCTCAAGGCTCTTGAGAATGGGGTAGCCGGACTTGATCAGGGCGACGAACTCCTGGTTGAACAGAATGATGTCCCGGTCCTTGATCTTCCGCCCCAGCCGGAAGCCCAGGTATCCGAGCTTGTTCAAGTCGCGCCGGACAGAGAGAATGAGCACGCCCTGGGCTTCGAATGTCTTCCGGCATTCCTCAGCCGAAGGCGCCAGGACGGACCGGCTCTCGACCCGGCCGTCTTCGCCGGCGATTCGGCAGAGATAGTACGGCATCTTGGCAAATTTCCGCTATATTTAATCGCCCTTAATCTATTCCAGAGCGCAATTATTGTCAAACCGGAGCCTTCGGCCAGGCTCGGCCGGAGCCCATGTTGACAAAACCGAGGATAAGGATTAACTTTAGATGTCGTGACGAGAACAGGGAGAGCCTTCGTGGGAGTGCTGAGCGGGGCGGTCTTCGGCCTTTTGCTCGGTTCCCAGGCGATGCGGCCAGGTCAGCAGGCAACGGCCCAGGAACCGCCTCCCCGGGAAGTCCAGAAACCCGCCTATGATTACATGAGCACTTTCCTGTCCCGGAGCACCCACCCCCTTGGCATCAAAGAGGATCCGGCCGTGAGGAGGATGCTGGGTCAGGGCTCCGTCCCGTGGGCCATCCGGGCCGGCTCTCGGCACGTGCTCAACTAGGGATTTTTTTTTATGATCCGGATTCAAATTTTTGGATGCCGATGAAAAAATCTTTCGTCTTCATCCTCGTCCCTCTCCTCGCTATCCTCGCCCTGGGAACGGCGAATGTCTACCGGAAAGCGGTGTGGAGGGACGTCACGGACGGCATCACCTGGAAGGCCACGGAGACCGGGCTGCGGGCCATCCGTGTCGATCCGGCCAGCGAGGCCTTCCTGCGGGCCGGCATCCGCAAGGGGGATGTCCTCACTGCGATCAACAAGGTCCCCGTAAGGACGAAGATCGACGTCCTCAAGAGCCTCTGGGAAGCCGCCGCGACCGACCAGAGCGTCACTTACCAGATCAACAAGGAAGGGATGCAGATCTACCCGACCTTCTATCCTCAGAAGAGGGCCGCCAATCCCATCTATTATTATCTCGTCCTCGTCGGCGTGACCACGCTCGCCATCGGCCTCATCATCTTCTTCAATTCGCGAGGGCAGATGACCCTCCCCTACGTGTTCTTCTACCTCCTGGCCCTGGCCTTCGCCACATTCATGATCTTTTCGCCGACCGGCGAGATGACGGCGCTCGATATGGTCTTTTACGGACTGGACAAGCTGGGCTTTCTGGCCTTCCCGCCCCTCCTCCTGCACTTTTTCATGGTCTTCCCTCTCCGCAAGCGCTTCCTTAAGAACCGCTCCGACGTGCTCCCCCTCCTCTACGCGCCGGCCGTGCTTCTCCTCCTGGCCCGGGTTCGGCTGCACGTCCCGCTCCCCCATCGGTGGAGCGAGGCGGCCATCCTCCGCACCCAGGACGGCCTCGAACGTCTCGAACTCCTCCACTTCGCAGTGTTCGCCCTCGTCACCCTGGCGATCCTCGCCCACAGCACGAGCCGGGCTCCGAACATTCTGGTCAAGAAGCAACTCCGCATCATCGCCTACGGACTGGCATTCGGCGTCCTCCCGTCGACCGTTTTCTACATCGTCCCCTTCGTCACCGGCGGCCGCCCGTCCACGGGCGCTGAGCTGACCGTCCTCCTCCAGGCCCTCATCCCGCTGGCTTTTTCCTACTCCATTTCCCGCTACCGGCTGGTCGATATCGAGGTGTTTCTCAAGAAGGCCGCGACCCTGACCTTCTCCTTCTTCGTCATCGCCGTCCTCTATCTCTTCGTCAGCTCCCGGACCCGGCTGTTCTCGGAGAACCGGCTCAATGCCGTCGTCCTCGGCGTCCTGGCCATCGTCCTCGGGGCGACGCTGTTCACGCCGCTCAAGAAGCTGTTCCAGGGCCTCCTCGACAGGGCCATCTATAAAAGGAGCTACGAATATCGGAAGACCCTGTTGTCCATCACCCGCGACCTCAGCCGGGAACGGAACCTCGAAAAGCTCGCCAAGTCGCTGCTCGAGGCCATCGCCAACGCGCTGAACGTCAAGAGGCTGGCGCTCCTCTTGGCCGACGAGAGCGACCGGCGGGACTTCAAGGTCCTCAAGATAAAGGGCGAGGGGCCGGACCTCGGCGGCCGGATCGCCCTCGACGACTGGCTGGCGGGAGCGCTCGGGGACAGGGACACGTTGGCGTTCGTCTCAGCCTCGGAATCGGAGCCCGCCCGGGCGGCGATGGAAAAACTCTCGGCTTTCGGCTTTTTCCATGTCCTCCCGCTCAAGGTCAAAGACAAGGCCATCGGCTGCCTGGTCATGGGCAAGAAGCTCGATGGGTCCTTCTTCTCGCGGGAGGACTGGGAGCTGCTGACGACGATCTCCGGCTCGGCCGCCCTGGCCCTGGAGAACGCCGACCTCTACGGACGCGAGACCGTCCGGGCCATGGAGATGCAGAGGCTCAAGGATTATAGCGAGAACATCATCGAGAGCCTGACGGTGGGCGTCTCCGTCATCGACGAAGAGGGGGCCGTCATCGGCTGGAACAGGGTCCTCGAGGACCAGCTGGCCGTCCGGAAGGAGGCCGCCCTCGGCAAGAAGCTCCAGGACGTTCTGGGACCGGCCACCTACGGAGCCTTGTTCCTGCAGGAAGGCCAGCAGGACTTCCGGCTTCTCAGCGAGATCACGTTGGAAACGGCCGGCGGCGGGAAGAAGATCTTCGACGTCGCCCGGACCCCGCTCCTCGACAACGCCCTCCGGGCCTACGGGACCATCATCGTCTTTGAGGACATCACCGACAAGATCCGCCTCCAGCAGCAGCTTCTGACCTCGGAGAAGCTGGCCTCGATCGGCCTGCTCTCGGCCGGCGTCGCCCACGAGATCAACACGCCCCTGACGGGGATCTCGAGCTACATCCAGATACTCCAGAAAAGGCTCACCGACACCCACTACGCCCAGATCCTGGAGAAGGTCGAAACCCAGACCGACCGGGTCGCTCGCATCGTCAAGAACCTCCTGACGTTCGCCCGCAGCCCCTCCGACGCCTCGTTCCAGCGCATCGACCTCAAGCAGAGCCTCGAGGAGATCCTATCGCTCATCGACTATAAGCTGAAGAACATGAACATCCATCTGACCCTCGACGTCGCCCCCGTCCCCCCGCTCAGCGCTCAGGGAGAGAGGCTCCAGCAGGTCTTCATCAACATCATTCTCAACGCCCTGGACGCGATGCCCCTCGGCGGGGAGCTCGGCATCCGCCTGGGCCTGGAGAACGGGGCCGCGGTCGTTCGCATCTCCGACACGGGGACGGGCATCAAGCCGGAGCACCTGTCCCGCATCTTCGATCCTTTCTTCACGACGAAGGGTGTCGGCAAGGGGACCGGGCTCGGCCTGTCCATCAGCTACGCCATCATCAAGGAGCACGAGGGACGCATCGAGGTCCAGAGCGAAGTCGGCCGGGGATCGACATTCACCATCACCCTACCGGTCGGCCGGGACGGCTCCCGGAAACCGGGGGATCCCGTTTTGAGGACGTGACCGATGGACAACAAGGGCATCATCCACATCATCGACGACGAGCCGGTCATCATCGAGGTCTTGACCCAGCTCCTGAATTCGGAGGGCTACGAGGTCGAGGTCTCGGCCTCGGGAGAGGAGGCTTTGGAGAAATTCCCTTCCCGGTCATTCGACGCGACCCTCCTCGACCTCCTTATGCCGGGAATGGACGGCATCGAGGTCCTCCGGAGGATCAAGAGGATCGATCCGCAGGCGCCCGTCATCATCATCACCGCCTACGGCTCGGTCGAATCGGCCATTTCGGCCATGAAGATCGGTGCCCTGGATTACGTCCAGAAGCCCTTCAAGCACGACGAGCTCCTCCTGGCCGTCGAGAAGGCCGTCGAGCGCAAACACCTCCAGGATGAGAACCTCCGCCTCAAGGACGAGCTCCGCCAGCGCTTCGGCTTCGCCAACATCATCGGCAAGAGCCAGGCCATGAAGAGCGTCTTCGAGCTGATCAAGGCGGCCGCCCCGACGCGCAGCACGATCCTCCTCCAGGGCGAGAGCGGTACCGGCAAGGAGCTCGTCGCCCGGGCCATCCACATGAATTCGAACCGGGCCGATGCCCCGTTCGTCACCGTCAACAGCGGCTCGCTCCCCCCCGACCTGCTCGAAAGCCACCTCTTTGGGCACGTCAAGGGGGCCTTCACCGGCGCCGTGGCCCTGAAGAAGGGCCTCTTCGAGGTGGCTGACAAAGGGACCATCTTTTTCGACGAGATCTCCTCCATCAGCCTCGAGACCCAGGCCAAGCTTCTCCGGGTCATGCAGGAGAAGGAATTCATGCGTCTCGGCGGGACCCAGACGATCAAGGTGGATGTCCGCATCCTCGCGGCCACGAACACCGATATCGAGGAGCTCATTGCGGCGAGGGCCTTCCGCGCGGACCTCTTCTATCGGCTCAACGTGATCAAGATCGAGATCCCTCCGCTTCGCGAGAGGAAGGAGGACATCCCCCAGCTCGTCAAGCACTTCGTCGAGATCTACGCCCGCGAGAACCACAAGGACATCGAGGGGGTGAGCGAGGACGTCCTCGAGATCCTCGACGCCCACGCCTGGCCGGGCAACGTCCGCGAGCTGGAGAACCTCCTCGAACGGGCGGTCGTCCTGTCCCGGTCCAATGTCATCACCAGGACGTCACTCCCCCCCTTCCTGCTCCGCCAGGACGGCGTCGACGACCAGATGTTGATCGCCTCGGAAGAGTCCCTTAATCTCCGGGACCGGACCCAGGCCTTTCAGAAAAAGATCATCCAGGCCGCGCTCAAAAAGACGAAGGGGGTCCAGAACAAGGCGGCCGCGGTCCTCGGGGTCAAGCCGACAACGCTGAACGAGATGATCAAGCGGCTCGGCATCGATACGGGCCCATATCCAGGCTAGCGGAAGTTCCCGGGAACGGCCTTATCAGGATTGACGCGCACCTTGCGGGGTTTTTCACGGAGGGTCAGGGAGATCTCCTCGGTCGTCTCGTCGACGATAACCTTCTCCCGGCCTGTCTCCCCGGCCGAGGTCCACTCGATCCAGAGAGGAAAAACGAAGTGGCCCTTGACTTGGGTCACCTTGAGGTCGAGGCGGACGCCCTCCGGGACGTGCGTCTCGGTCCAGGTCGTCACGACCTCGGGCAGCTCCCAGGAATAGAACCATCCCTGGAAGAACGCTCTCAGGTTACGCCCCGAAGCGGCCTCCATGGCGGCGATGAACTCGCCCGTCCGAGCGGCCTTGAACGCGAATTTTTCGAGGAACGACCGGACCCCGGCCTCGAACGTCTCCCGGCCGAGGAGGTCCTGGAGCATGAACAGGGCCAGCGTGGCCTTGTCGTAGACGATGGACTGGTAGGCCTCGAAATCCTGATAGCTCAGGCGCGAGCCCATGACGATCGGACCGCGGAAGGATTTTTTCTCGGTCCAGCGGGCAAACTTCTTCAGGATGGCGGTAAAAGCGGCTTCTCCGTACTTGTACCGAAGGTAGGATGCCGACGCGAACTGGGCAAAACCCTCGCTCAGCCACTGGTCCTTGTAGGAGTCGAAAGACACCTCGTGGCCCCACCACTGGTGGGCGATCTCATGGGCGAGCAGATGCTCTTTCCATGCCGAAAGGTCGACGGGGGCGTCGACCGGCTTTCGATTGTCTGGGTCTCCGAACAGGGGGACCTCATTGATGACGATGAACGACGGCGGGCTGTGCCCTCCGAGGGTCGTCCAAAGCCTGAGGACGATCTTCAGATTCTCGTAAGGGTAAGGGCCGAAGGCCCGGCCGTAGAATTCGAGGATGTCGGCCGCCTGATCGACGATCGCCGGGCGCGAATCCAGGACCTCTGTCGAAACGTGGGTGGAGATCGACACCGGGCCCGCCCTCTCCTTCTTCCGCTTGAGCCTGCCGACGATGAACGACAGGTATTTCACGGGCGATCGGGAGACAAAGGTATAGACGGCGCTTCCCGCCCTCTCGATCGCGACGACGTCATCCATCTCTTCCCGCCGGCCTTCGGCCACCAACTCTCCTGTGGCGACGCAGTTATATTCAGGGGGAAGGACGATGGTCATCCGGGCCGGGAAGTAGTCGTCCTCCGCCGGGCCCGGGTACCAGAATCCCGCGTGGGAGAAGAAATACGTTTCGTAACGGGGCCGGAACCTGACGCGGACCCTATCGGTGAGAAAGTCGGGCAGGGCGATGACGTCCGTCGCCGGGGCAGCGGGCAGCATCCGCCCCCGGTAGAAGACCTCGATCACGGTCGGGGCCCTGGCGGCCGGCGGGGCGATGAAATGGACGTAGAGGAGCTTGCGAATCTTGTCCACCGTGTAGAACAACTCCCGGTCTTCCTCGTCCGTGATCTTGAGGATCTCGAGATCGGGATTGAAGCGGAACTTGAGGATGTCGAGCTGGTCCACCTTCGGGACGACCTCGATGCGGGCCTTGGCCGAGAGGTACGAGTAGGCCGGAACATAGCCGAGCTCGAGCGCGTAGGAGCTGACGTCGAATTTCTCCTCGAACGAGATGAACATCTTCTTCAGGGGAGGGCCCGGCGCCGGGGCCGGACTGTAGAGGCAGATGACCCGTTCCTTGCCGTGGTCATAAAGGCTGATCGCGTCGTTGGAGAAAGGATAATAGATGTAGGCCAGATCCCCGCCCTTGCGGGGCTGGAATTCCAGGACGGCCTCGTCGCCCTGGGGAATGAAGGACAGGAGGCTCTTGTCGAGCGGGTTTTCGATGGTGAAGGATCGGGGGTAGTTCCGAGAGAAGACCTCCGCGGCCTTGTCCCGCTCGGCGGTGGTAACGGCCGGAAGCCCGGCCTCCGTCTCGATGCGGACGTGAGAGGCGAAGAAGCCCGGAGAGAGTCGAGCATAGAGGAAGTCGATGTCGGCCTCGATCCGGTTCTTCTTGTAGATGAGCTCCAGCTGGTGTCTTTCGTTGGCGTCCGAGGGCGTGAAGACGACCTTCCCTCGGCCGACGATGACCAGCGCCGTGTCCGAGTCGGGGATGTTGTCATAGAAAACGGCGGCGGCGGTGAAAGTGAAACGGACGTCCGCGTGGGTGACCTCGACCCGGCGGGCCCGCTCGGCGCGCTCCGCGGGGATGAGGACTTTGCACATCCGGATCATGCTCCCCGTGACCTCCAGGCGGACGACGACCCAGCCCGCCTCGCGCCTCTCGATGGCGAGCGTCCACGATTCGATGATCGCCGCGAAGGCGTTCTCGAAGAACGCCTGCAGGAAGACGCGGCCGGCGCCGGCCTCGGCGCTTTGAATGCCGGCCAGGCGGAGGCTAACGTTGGTCATCTTGAGATCGTCGAAGAACGCCGCCAGCCTGGCCCCTTCGGCCGCCCTGATATCGGGCGCGAACTCCTGGAGATAGGCGGGAACGTCGCCGCCTTGGAGAAGCTCCCGGATCCGGTCGGCGAAAGCCCCGGGCGTCTCCGTTGACGGGATGGAAGCGCCGGTCTGGCCGGAAGCCAGAGCGGTGACGAGAAGGGGGACGAAGAGGACCCCGAAGACCGCTTTTTTCACGGCTGTCCTCATTATAATGCCACTCACTGACCGCCGCCCGTTAATAAAGCCGATTTCATGCCAAGGACGGCCGATGTGTCCCCCCCGTGGGCCGCGGGTCCCCCGCCGTCCGCGTCGGGGGGGCAGCCTACAGAGCGTAAATAATCTTTACGCCGGACGGGCTACTTCTTGAGCTCACGGCCAAGGGCGTCTTCGACTTCCCGGACCTTTCCTTTGATCCTGTCGATCGTCTTCGGCCGGTCGTCAACGGTGATATGCGTCAAGACACGGCCGGCCTCGCCGCGCACGACCTCGTGACACCTTCGGATGAGTCCGAGGAGTTCGTCCCACTCCCCTTCGACGATGGTCCCCATGGCCGTCAGTTGATAGGGCAGGCCGCTCTTGTCCACGAGATCGAGGACCTTGGCGACGGAGCCGGCGAGGGCCTCGCCGCGGCCGATCGGCACGACACTGAATTCGACGATCATCCCCGCTCCGCTTCAATCCTTGACCTTGTCGCGGTCCTTCTTCTGGCCGGCTTTTTTCAGCCGCTCCTCCCAGGTGATGAAGCTGTGGAAGAAGACGGCGTCGCCCTCGTCGATGCCCCGCGTGATCTCGGTGATGTGCGAGGTTTCGGCGCCGAACGCCTCGACGGCGTATATGACGGCCTTCTCGGGCTTAACCTCGGCGCCGCAGGTGTAGATGTCCAAGGCCGCGTAGCCCATCTCAGGCCAGGTATGTGTGGAGATGTGGGACTCGGAGATGACGACGACCCCGCTGACGCCCATGGGCGGGAACTTGCTGAAGGAGATCGACCAGACGTTGGCGCCGGCGATCTCAGCCGCCTTGACCAGGATCTGCTGGACCTTCTCGACGCTCCCAATGACCTTCGGGTCGCAGCCGGAAGCCTCGACAATGTAGTGGTGGCCGATCGGGGAGTGAGCCGTTTTCACCATCGCCTTCTCCTTCGCAGGTCATTGAAATTGATTATCGCAGAACTGGGGAATCTGTCAAGGACGGCCGTGGCCGTCGCGCCGGGGCTCCACGGCCGCGTCTCAGATAGCTATCCGCGGCTCCTCCTTGACCACGTTCAGGACGACATGAGTGACCGTGCGATCCACGTGCGGAATGCCCAGGAGCCTTTTGATGAAGCCGTTGAGGTCTTCGCGGCCGCTGAAGCGCCCGACGATGAAGGAGTCCCAATCCCCGGTGACGTCATAGACGGCGGCCACGTGGGGATCCTGGGCGATCCTCTTCTGTGTTTCCAGGAGCTTGCCCTTGGAGATGCGGACGGCGACGATCGCCGCGAGACCTATGCCGAAATACTCCGGATCCACGACCGGGACGTAGCCCCGGACGGCTCCCGCCGCCTCGAGCTTCTTCACCGTATGGATGACGGCCGTCGCCGAGGTCCCCACCTCCTTGGCGATCTCCCGATAACTCTTGCGGGCGTTGGCGTTGAGAACGCGGACGATCTTTCTATCAAGCTCGTTGATCATTGGCGGGTCCTCCAATTGTCTATAAAATTATCATTTTTGTGTGCATATGTAAATATATTATTTAAATTTCTTGACATATGGCCTATATTATGCGGAATTCATTGATATTATAAAGGCGCCCTTCCAGTCGCCGGGCGCGGGAGGAGAACAGCGCATGACGCAGACGAGAGCCGTAAAGAGCTTCAAGGCCTTCGGGACACGGGACGAGAAGGACGTCCTGGCGGTCGTCCGGGACCCCGTCAATAATATCCAATTCATCCGGCTCATCTTCCCCGATATCCTGGGGCGTCCCATGGAGTTCACCATCCCCTCGAGTGAACTGGCCGCGGCATTCAAGGAGGGCAAGGGATTCGACGGCTCGTCTGTCGCCGGCTTTGTCCGCATCGAAGAGTCGGACCTCATCATCATGCCCGATCCGCGGTCCTTTCGCGTTCTTCCCTGGTCTTACCAGGGCTTCGCCCCGGATGTCAACTGGAGAGAGGCGGCCATGTTCGGCGACATCAGGACGCCCGACGGAGCCGTTTACAGCGGTGACAGCCGGGCCAAGCTCAAGGGCATCATCGACCGAGCCAAGAGAGAGATCGGAATCGATGATTTCAAGTGCGGACCCGAGCTCGAGTTCTTCATCTTCCCTTCGAGCGCAGAACCCTCGCCCACGGACGTAGGCACGTATTTTTCCGGCGGCCGGCACGGGGAGATCCGCAAGGAGATACAGCTCCTCCTCCATCGCATGGGCATCATGACGGAATACGATCACCATGAGGTCGCCCACGGCCAACACGAGATCGACCTCCGTTACCTCAACGCCGTGGAGATGGCCGACACGGCCATGATCTTCCGTTACATGGTCAAGAAGGTCTGCCGGATGAGCGGCCTCTATGCCACGTTCATGCCCAAGCCGATCAACGGGCAGAACGGCAGCGGCATGCACGTTCACCAATCCCTGTGGCGGGACGGCCGGAACCTCTTTTTCGAAAAGGGCGGCCCCTATCATCTCTCGCTTCTCGCCCGCCGCTATATGGCGGGGCTGATGACCCACGCCCGGGAGATCTCGGCGGTC
>Ga0316628_100005153_pt1 | contig 10407 bp, 8 predicted proteins | sample OWC_Aug_M2_C1_D5_FD_207648 | JGI IMG/M metagenome (GOLD analysis project Ga0316628, IMG submission 207648) | Wetland soil microbial communities from Old Woman Creek delta, Ohio, United States - OWC_Aug_M2_C1_D5_C | ecosystem: Environmental > Terrestrial > Soil > Wetlands | place: USA: Ohio... | reverse complement strand
GTGAACCACTGGCCCAGCGCTTTGCCGCGGTTCATGATCCGGTTGAACCTATTCAGGCGGTCAGCGAAGGCATGGCCACCGGTCTTCATGAGCACGATCATCCGCATGACGCGCGGGAGGCTGTTCTCGAATTCCTCGAGTTCGGACCCCAGAGCCATGACGCCGGCAGCATAGGCGCTGCAGGTCAGACCCATGAAAAGGGTCCCGCCCAGGAACCCTGAGGTCGCTTCGAAGATCTCCCGGCTTGGGGAAACGACCGGCGTCAGCCGCTGGAGCACCTGGTGAGCGCAATGAAAGCCGTTGGCCGCCAGGTGGGCATACAGGAGCCCGTAGGATTCCCGCTGCTCACCGGCAATCGCGCTCAGGCTGTCACCAGCCGTCACCGCTGCCGCGATTTCAGGAGCGCCGCAGACGGCCCGGATGCATCGCGTTAACCGGTAGTTGTCTCCTCGGATCTCCCGGCACAGCGGTGTGCTGTTGCTGTCCACGAAGCGCCGGAAATGTTCATGGCCCTTATAGAAAATCAGCGGCAAACCGTCGTGCTTCTGCTCAAGGCCGTAACGCAGGCCGAGGTAGATGAGCGGCGCTGTGATGCCGCCGCATTCGAACCCCATATCCCCGATCCCCCCCGGCAGCCCGGCCGCCAGCTTAACCGGCCATTCCGCCCCGGAGCCGCAGATATCCAGGAACGTCTTCATCACAGCCGGGGCGCAGTGACCCATCCTCAGCAGGTTGCTCAAGCTCCTGGCTCTCGAGTACAGCTTTCCTCGCTTTCCTGGAGAGCCAAATTCATCCGGGAATCCATCGCCTCGCCCCTCCGTACGGCTCGCCCCTGCTTCCATCCTCATACCCCCTTCAGACGTAGCGGCCGACCCTCAGGCAATAGTCCTCATAAGCCTGGCCGAACATCCTTCGCAGGCACGCTTCCTCGGCCAAGATGATTCGGTGGTGGACAGCCGAGACGCCGGCTCCGACGAGGAGGACCACCGGATTCAAGGTGTAAAGGGTCGAGGCCAGGAGTGTCGCGTTCAGGCCGACATAGATCGGGTTGCGGCTGAGGCGGAAGATGCCGTCGGTCCTCAGGGCTGTCTCTTCTTTGGCGCAGCCGACCCGGAAGGAACTGCCGAGCCCGAACCGGCCAACTATCGCCAGAGAAAAGCCCGCGGCCCAAAGGGCCAGCGAGGTCCACTTCAATGTCTGCGGGACCGCGGACAAGGAAAGGCTCACGCCAAGACTCTGCAGGAACATGGCCGCCCAGGGAACGACCATCGCGAGCTTGCTCAAGTAAAAAAGCCGCTTGTCGATGGAAGGAGCGCCCTGCATATCGATTTTTTGGCGCCGCAACGCCGCTTCTCCGGCAACCAGGATGACCATAAACAGTGCCGGGAACGCCGCCACGAAAACCGGCACGAACACGCTTGCGTTCAAGTTCGACCCCTCCATCAGTCATCGGAAATGTTAGGCCAGCGCGACAACCGATGTCAAGCACGCGGAGCCTGTTGACAGGCCCGGACCGATGGCCGATACTTGGCCGGAGGCGTCGATGTTCATCCTGGCGGCCGTGTTGCTCTGCGGATCAATGAGCGGGGATGTCCCGCGTCTGCCTCAGCTCGCACCAGGCTGGGGCGCGCCGGACCGGGTCGCGTCTGTCCGCCTTCACCCCCCCTCGGGAGCGAGCCCAGTCCTAAAAAATATTGCGGACCTTCTCGCCCGGAGAATCGGAGAGCGCTGCGGAGCGCGCGTGATAACCGAAGGCCGGGTTGACCTCGACCTCTACCTGGATATCGAACCGGGAATAGGGTCCGAAGGATATGCCATCAGCAATTCGCCCTTGGGAGGGATCCGCATCGCCGGCAACGACGAGCGCGGCCTTCTTTACGGAGCCGGCAAGTTTCTGAGGACTTCGGAGTTCGAGGGGCAGGGGTTCGTCCCCAGTCGGTGGCGCGGCCGGTCGGTCCCCGATTGTCCCGCCCGCGGCATCTATTTCGCCGTCCATTTCAACAACTACCACGAGGCCGCCCCGACCGCCGAAGTCGAGCGCTACGTCGAGGACCTCGCTCTCTGGGGTATGAACGCGGTCGCCTGCAACTTCCCCCCGCAGCAGTTCACCGGCCTCGACGACCCGGCCGCCCGGCGGAACATCGAAAAGATCCGCCGGTTGTTCTCGGCCGCGAAACGCCTCGGGCTCGACGCCGGGCTGCTCGAGGCCGCGAATTGCGCGTTCACATCGGCGCCGGAGAAGATCCGCTACTCGCCCTTCAACGACGCCCTCAACAGAAGGAGCAACTTCGGTATCCTGATCTGCCCCAGCAAGCCGGAAGGTCACGAATACCTGCTTAAGTTCTGGGACGCCGTCCTCGATGAGTTCAAGGACCCCGGCCTCGATTTCTTCGTGTCCTGGCCTTATGACGAGGGCGGGTGCGGCTGCGCGCAGTGCCGGCCATGGGGCGCCCGAGGTTTCCTCAATCTCTCGCGGGATATCGCCGGGCTGGCTCGAGAAAAGTATCCCGGCAGCCGGTTCGTGCTGTCGACGTGGTTGTATGATACGCCCCCGGAGGGGGAATGGGAGGGGCTGAGCCGGGCCCTCGCGGCCGACGGGAGCTGGGTCGACGCCGTGATGGCCGATGCCCACGAGGACTTCCCGCGGTACCCGCTCGACCACCCCACGCCCGGCGGCAAAGCGCTCCTCAACTTCCCGGAGATCAGCATGTGGGGACAATCCCCATGGGGAGGATACGGCGCGAACCCGCTTCCCGCACGGTTCGAGAGGCTTTGGCGCCAAGCGTCAAGCCGCCTCTCCGGCGGCTTTCCCTACTCCGAGGGCATCTTCGAAGATATCAACAAGGTCTTGTGCCTCCAGTTCTACTGGAGCAGAAGCCGGGCAGCCATGGATATCGTCCGGGAGTATGCCGCCGCCGAGTTCTCGCCCGCCGTCGCCGACGACGTGGCGGAGGCGGTCCGTGTTTTTGAAACAAACCACGCGCGCGACCGGGTCGGCGAGAGCGCCGTCGGGGCCTGTGCGCTCATGGCTAAGGCCGGCGGCAGGCTGCCTCCCGGCATCCGCGAGGGCTGGCGCTGGCGGATCCTCGCCCTCCGGGCCCGGATCGACCGTGAGCTCTACCGTAATCGCGGGAAGATCCGGGGCGCCGAGCTCGCCAGGGCCTTCGCCGAGCTGACCGCCATCTACCACGCTCAGGACGCCCTCGACGCGGTCCGTCCGCCCCACGTCCCCGCGTCCAACTAGAAACCGCTGATCCGGGCGAATTTGCCCGCAATCTCCGGGCGGCCTATAATAAAAATGTCACGAAAGGAGATTGAGAATGCCCAGAGTCATTCACTTTGAGATCGGTATCGATGACCCCAAGCGGGCGGTCAAGTTCTACACGGAAGTCTTCGGCTGGAAGGTCGACCAGTGGCAGACGCCGGAGGGACCGATGGACTATTGGCTGGTCACGACCGGCCAGGATCCCGAGCCCGGGATCGGCGGTGCCCTGATGCCCAGGGGCAACTATCCCCAAGCGGTTGTCAACACCGTATCCGTGCCGTCGGTCGACGATTACGCCGCGAAGATCCAGGCCGCCGGCGGCCAGGTCGTCCAGCCGAAAACGCCCATTCCGGGGATCGGCTGGTTCGCGACCTGCAAGGATACCGAGGGAAACTTTTTCGGTATCATGGAGAGCGACCCCAAGGCTCACTAGTTTTCGACACAGAGGCCAATCAGGCGCCTTTGTATCTGAAGCCAATTCGTGCGGTTCTTCCGTCGCCGGAGTGGGCCCTTTTTTCCCGGAAGTCACTCGCCCGCGAGGCCATCTTTGAGTATTTGACATACCGGTCCAAGAAGTATTACGCTCCATTGCATAATCGGAGGAGCGAACATAGGCCAGGAGACGGATGGAGGGTTCTTCACTTTTTTATTCCCATCCGATATTGTCCCCCGCTTTGCCCAAGGAGGATGACATGGCGCTCGCAACCAAGGCCGTCATGATTCGGCAACAGCTGGACAAGTGCCCGACCGGCGTCCGCGGGCTGGACGAGATCACGAGCGGCGGGCTGCCCAAAGGACGGCCAACGCTCGTCTGCGGCAGCGCCGGCTCCGGGAAGACCCTGCTCGGCATGCAGTTCCTGGTCATGGGCGCCCTAAAGTACGGCGAACCCGGCGTCTTCATGTCGTTCGAGGAGACGGGCGAGGAGCTGGCGCAGAACGTGCGGTCGCTCGGGTTCGACCTGAAGGACCTCGAGGCTAAAAAGAAAATCTTCGTCGACTACGTCCACGTCGAACGGAGCGAGATCGAGGAAACGGGCGAATACGACCTCGAGGGGCTGTTCATCCGCCTGGGGAACGCCATCGACACGATCGGAGCGAAGCGGGTCGTGCTGGATACGGTCGAGACCCTGTTCTCCGGGTTGTCGAACGCGGCCATCGTCCGGGCCGAGCTCAAGCGCCTTTTCCGCTGGCTCAAAGACAAAGGCATGACCGCGGTCATCACGGGCGAAAAGGGCGTGAACACCCTCACGCGCCACGGGCTGGAAGAGTACGTCTCCGACTGCGTCATTTTCCTCGACCATCGGGTGACCGAGCAGATCTCGACCCGGCGGCTCAGGATCATCAAGTACCGGGGCTCGACCCACGGCACGAACGAGTTCCCCTTTCTGATCGACAACGACGGCATCCACGTGATGCCCATCACCTCCCTCGGGCTGAAACACGTCGTCAGCCGGGAGAGGATCTCGAGCGGCATCCCGCGCCTGGACGCGATGCTCGGGGGTAAAGGTTACTATCGCGGCAGCACGGTCCTCATCTCGGGCACGGCCGGCACGGGGAAAACGAGCCTGGCCGCCCAGTTCGCCGACGCCGCCTGCCGCCGGGGCGAGCGCTGCCTGTTTCTCGCCTTCGAGGAATCCGAATCCCAGATCGGGCGCAACATGCGTTCGATCGGGATCGACCTGGCGCAGTGGGTCAAAAAGGGGCGGCTCCAGGTCCAAGCGGAACGCCCGACTCTCTACGGCCTCGAGGCCCATCTCGCCGAGATCCAGAACATCATCCCCCGATTCAAGCCGAGTGTGGTCGTCATCGACCCGATCTCGAACCTGAGCACCGTCGCCTCGTTTATCGACGTCAAGTCCATGCTGATCCGCCTGCTCGACCTTCTCAAGAGTCAGGGCGTAACGACGATGCTCACCGCCCTGACCCCTGCCGGTAGGTCGAGCCTGGAATCGACCGACATCGGCATCTCGTCTCTCGCCGACGCCTGGCTCCTCCTTCGGGACATCGAGATCGGCGGCGAACGCAACCGGGGCATGTACATTCTCAAGTCCCGCGGCATGGCCCATTCCAACCAGGTCCGGGAGTTCCGGCTGACCCCGCACGGTGTTGACCTGCTCGATGTCTACGTCGGACCGGCCGGGGTCCTGACCGGCTCAGCACGGCTGGCGCAGGAGGCGAGGGAGAAAGCCGAGGCCGCCTCGAGCGAGGCCGAGATCGAGATCAAGCGCCTCAACCTCGAGAGCCGGCGGAAGGCCATGGAAGCCGAGATCGAGGCGATCCGCTCGCGGTATAAGGCGGAAGAAGCGGAGACGGAGAGACACCTGGTCCAAGCGCGGCAGCGGCAGGTGCTGCTCGGAGAAGATCGCGTCCGGATGGCCAAGAGCCGAAAGGCCGACCGGGGCTGAGGACGGGGCACTGGCGGGACTATTTTTCCGCAGGAGAAAAGGAATGGCCATGAAGAAGAAAGGGAGCGAGCGAACCCGGGTTCGCCCGGTCGCGCCGAAAGCCTGGGACCTCAAGCTCTATGTCGCCGGGCAGACGGCCAGGTCGGTGGCCGCCTTCGCCAACCTAAAGAAGATCTGCGAGGAACACCTGAAAGGGCAGTACAGGATCCAGCTGATCGACCTGCTCGAGAACCCTAAGCTCGCCAGGGGCGACCAGATCCTGGCCCTGCCGACACTCGTCCGAAAACTGCCCACGCCGGTCAAAAAGATCATCGGGGACCTGTCGAACAAGGACCGGGTGCTGGTCGGGCTTGACCTCCGTCCGCGCGTCCCATAAGATTAAGAATAGAGGAAAGAAGTTCGTGAAAGGGGTCGTGGCGGCAAAAAAGAAGAGGGCGCGGGGCGGGCCGAACCTCATGACTAAGCCGTCGAAATACATGCTCCGGCTCTATGTAACGGGGACGACCCCCCGGTCGGTCCGGGCGATCAATAACATCAAGAAGATCTGCGAGGAGCACCTGAACGGCAGGTACGATCTGGAGGTCATCGACATCTACCAGCAGCCTGTCCTGGCCCAGGGGGAGCAGATCATCGCCGTCCCTACGCTCATCAAGAAGCTCCCCACTCCCCTGCGGCGGTTTGTCGGCGATATGTCCGATGTGGATAAGGTACTGCTGGGCCTGGACGTGCGACCGAAGGACTGAGGCCTCGAACGGGTCCGCGTTGCTTAAGGACAAGATGGCCTGATGAAGAAAAATACAAAACGCCGGAGCAACAAGGAGCAGCTGGCCGCGGAGCAGGAAGAGCTCCTGGCCCGGTGCGAGGAAGCCGAGGAGACGCTCCGGGCGATCCGGAGCGGGGAGGTCGACGCCGTTGTCGTCTCGGGGCCGCAGGGTGAACAGGTCTATACGCTCAAGAGCGCGGACACCACGTATCGGATCCTCCTCGAGACGCTGAGCGAAGGCGCCCTGACTCTGACGACGGACGGGGATATCCTTTACTGCAACGGGCGGTTCGCCGAGATGATCGGGAAGCCGCTCGAAAAAGTCATCACATCGTCCATCAAAAGCTACATCCCGGCCGTTGACGTGACGGGCTTCGACTTACTATTCAGGAAGTCCGCCGCGGAGCGCGCCGGCGGGGAATGCCGCCTGCTGACGGGAGAGGGGAAGCTTCTGCCGGTCTATCTCTCGGTCAAGTCGATCGAACTGGACGGCATCCCGGCCATGTGTATGGTGGTCATGGACCTGGCGAAGCAAAAAGAAAACGAATACCTGATCCGGCGGATGCAGAAGATGGAGGCCTTGGGAACGCTCGCCGGTGGGATCGCCCATGATATGAACAACATCCTCGCTCCGATCATGGTCAACACCGAGTTGGCCCTGCTCGAGACCATCGGGCAGGAGACGCGGCGGGGCCTGGAGATCGCGCTCGAGGCGGCCCACCGCGGGCGGAAGCTCGTCAAGCAGATCCTGGCCTTCGCCTCCAGCAAAGACTCCGAGAGAAAGCCCATGAAGCTCGCGCCGGTCGTCGAGGAATCACTTCGACTCGTCAGGTCGACGACACCGGCGACGGTCGAGATCCGGAGCGATCTCGACGAGAAGAGAGGTATGATCCTGGCCAACGCGACGCAGGTCGAGCAGATCCTGGTGAATCTGTGCTCGAACGCCGCCTACGCCATGCGTGAATGGGGCGGCATCTTGAGCGTCGGGCTGGCGGGGGTCCGGTTTGATGAGATGTCGCCGGCCAGGCCGCCGGAGTTGAATCCGGGGCCCTACCTCCGGCTGAGCGTCTCCGATACGGGGTGCGGGATGACGCCGGAGGTGATGGACCGGATTTTCGACCCCTTCTTCACCACCAAGCACGCCTCAGAGGGTGCGGGGATGGGCCTGGCCGTCGTTCACGGGATCGTGAAGAGCCACGATGGCGCCATCACGGTGACGAGCGAGCCGGGCAAGGGCAGCTTGTTCAGCGTCTTCCTGCCGCAGCTCGTTGGCGTCAAGGAACCCAAGAGCACGGGAGACGGCCTCACGACGCCCGGGAGCGAGCGGATCCTTTTTGTCGATGACGAGGAGATCCAGCTCCGGAGCTGGAAACCGGCTCTTGAGCGGCTCGGCTACGCCGTGGACGTGCAGTCGGACTCCGCCAAGGCGCTGCGGGCTTTCCGTGCTCAACCGCGGCGTTTCGACCTCGTCATCGTCGACCAGACCATGCCCGGGCTGACGGGCGCGAAACTCGCGGCGGAAATGCTTCGCCTCCGGCCCGGTCTGCCGGTCATCCTCTGCACGGGGTTCAGCGGCGAGATCGACGAAACCCTGGCGCTAGAATCGGGTATTCGGGCGTTCCTGCTGAAGCCCTTTACCATTCAAGAGCTGGGAGACGCCATCCGCGGGGCCCTGGCCCCCAAACCATAAGAAGTCGACGTGCGCGCCCGGCGGCCGGCCGCCCCGATCCAACCTTTCTAGAATAATGGCGGAGCGGTTCTTTCGTAGAGCCGGATGACCGACTCGAAATCCCATCTCACGGACTGAGCCGGGCGGTAGGCGACTTCGACTCCGCCGACCTTATCCGCGAGCGGCCGGGATGCGGGAAGGTGGAGGATGACCCGGCGCGGCGTCTGCCGGACGGGGCCGCGCCACTCAACCCGGACGCCCGCCGGCGTGCCGCGGACGATAAGGCTCACCCCGCCGAAGTGAGTGGGGGCGCCTTCGATCCGGATCTCCTGGCCGGCCTCGAGCCACCAGTCCGGGACCGCGCCGAGGAGGTGGAGCTCGTCGCCGGCCTCGTGGATGAGCATGTGCCGGAGCAAGACCGCGTAGTTGGCCGCCCCCGTGACATGGGGGATCGTATCGTACCAGGCCGTCCGGTCGAGATAGAAGATCCCTTCCGGAAATCCCTGGGCGGCTGTCGAGTGGAGAAGGTACCAGTAAAAATCCTCGACGACCTGCTCATCGCGGCCGGCGTGGAGCGCATTCATGGTCGTGTAGGCGCCCATGTACGGGTGGATGGCCGGCTTCATTTCGGGCGTCCCCCAGCGGATGATGCCTTCAACGTAACCACCGAGGTAATCATGGCGGACGTGCTCGGCCTGGGCCGCGATGCGCGGGTCGGCGGAATCGAGGACGGGTACCGGCCAGAGGATCTCGGTGTTACCCCAGTGGGTCCCGAGCTTTTCCCAGGAGGGGGGAAGATAAGGAAGGCCGGTCTTTTTCCAGGCGGCGTCGATCGCCTGCCTGTAATCATCGATTTCCCTCTCTAATCCGCCGGCCTCCTGGGCTCGGCCCAGAGAGCGCGCCGCGGCGGCGGCGCAGGTCAGGGCCCGCAGGTTCCAGAGGTCATAGCCGACGATGTGCTCCTTCCCGTCCCAGAGATACTCGCCGTCAGCCGGAGCCGCGGGCAGGAGCCCGGGGAAAGCCGCGTCGGTCCGGGTCCGGCGCCGGGCCTCGATGATCCAGTCCACGGCCCGGCGCATCTTCGGGTAGACAAGCTCAAGCCACTGACGGTCGCCCGTGATCTTGAAGTACTGCCAGAGAGTCCAAACAGCCTGTCCATTGGCGTCCAGCTGGCCTGCCTGAGATTCGAAGCGGCCGTCCGGTCGCTGCCGGGCCAGGTAAGAATCGAGGGCGCGGCGGGCGATGTCCATGAATCCCGCCTCCTCGAGCTCCATGACCTGGTAGGCACCGTCACGGATGTAGAAAGTGTCGTAGAAGCCCTCGCCGCCGTGGACCTCCCCGTGGTCGAGGGCGATCAGCTGGCAGACGTGAGCGGCCAGGAACGCCCGGGTCGCCTTGGCGCAGGGCACGGAGAGACGCGCGCCGCGAGCCATGAGATTTTTCCAGTACTCGATGGTGCGACGCCGCCAGACGGAGGGGTCTTCTTTGAGGAAACGCGGCGGGCCGTCCGTGGGGAAGAATTGAAAATTGACCGCGGCCTCGCGCGATTCGCCGGGTCCGAGAGCCCAGCTGAAGTCGTTGTCCTGCGGAGGGTGCGGACGGGAGGTCTCCGGTTTTTCCGGAGGCGCCTCGGCCACCTTGGCGTAAACATCCTCCGCCGTCCAGCGCCGGAGCCGGACGCGGGCCTTGGCCCTGCCCGGGCTTTCGTTTGAAACTCTGACCTCGACCCAGGTGAGGAAGTCCTCGCCGGCGGCGGGTCCATCATAGGCTTTAAGCCAATCCGTGATGGAGGGCAAGGGCGATGCCCAGACCGCGAAGTCGTAACGCACGCCCGCCTCGACTGCCGAGAAGACGACGACAGGCAGCCAGCCCTCCTCGAGCGTCTTGACGGGCCGGCGGCCGAGGGCCGCGGGCGGGTCGCCGACGGAGATCGTCACCCTGTCCTTCCCCGCGAGGAGAAGCTGGTTATCGGGGGTCACGCGGGTGCCGCGCTCGTAGTCCTTGAGCCCGACGACCGTCCAGTTGTTCCGGAAATACTCGAACGGCGGCCGGCTTTCCGCGGCCGGGGAATACCCCGCGGCCCCGGTCAAGAGGAAGGCCCCTAAAGGGACGCACCAGACGAGGCTCCTGGCCAACCTGCTCTTTGCCATCGATGACGCCTCCTTTGGACGCACCTTCCGGACATTTGAGAATGGATACGCCGTCACCATTTTTTGATGAAGGCGGCGATGTCGGCGATCACGTATTCGGCAACGGGTCCTCGCGCGGCCATATATTCGTTGGGGGTAGCCATGCCCCGGCCCTC
>Ga0316628_100005152_pt1 | contig 10407 bp, 8 predicted proteins | sample OWC_Aug_M2_C1_D5_FD_207648 | JGI IMG/M metagenome (GOLD analysis project Ga0316628, IMG submission 207648) | Wetland soil microbial communities from Old Woman Creek delta, Ohio, United States - OWC_Aug_M2_C1_D5_C | ecosystem: Environmental > Terrestrial > Soil > Wetlands | place: USA: Ohio... | reverse complement strand
ATTGTGGAATAATGCTACACCTTCGCAGCCGGATTCGAGAGGGTGCGCCTCTCACCGGTATTCTGTGGACCAGAATGCAAAAGCATCAAGGAGGAAGTATGTCGCATTTACGCGCTAGTTTGCGCGGATTCCTAGGGGTGGCTGTCCTGACGCTGGCTCTTGCCAGCTTGGCCTTCGGCCAGCTCGGTAAGGGCCTGATCACGGGGACGATCACCGACCCCAGCGGGGCGGCGATCCCGGGGGCAACCGTAACCCTCACCAATGAGGCGACCGACGTACAAAGAGTCGCGACGACCAACGAAGCGGGACTCTACCGTTTTGGCTTCGCCGACGTCGGGTCCTACACTCTCCGAGTCTCGGCAAAGGGTTTCGCCAACTACGAGATTCAGAAACTGGTTCTGACGGTCGGGCAGACCGTTACGAACGATGTGCAGATGGAGCTGGCCAAGGCCGCCGTGCAGACCATCACGGTTGAGGCCTCAGGGATGCAGCTCGTTCAAACGCAGAAGTCGGAAGTGTCCGGCCTCGTGGACCGCAACACGCTGGCGCAATTGCCCTTGGAGGTTCGTGACCCCAGCGCCTTCGTAAACCTGATGCCGGGGGCGGTGCCCAGCGGGATTGGAAACATCGAATTCAACGGCAGCACGCGCGGCTCCGCGGTGAATGGGTCCCGGGGCGGCACCGGAAACTTCGTCATCGACGGGTTCGACAACAACGACCAGGGCCAGGGCGGCCGCAGCCACAACACGGTTGGGACCATGCCCGGCGCCATGACGGGGATCTCTCCGGACGCCATCCAGGAATTCCGCGTGGAGACCAACTCCTTCGGCGCCCAGTACGGGCGTCAGTCCGGGTTCGTCGCCGATGCCGTCATGAAGTCCGGAACCAATCAGATTCACGGTTCGGTCTTCGAATACAACCGCAACCAGTCCATCACGGCGCAAGACTTTTTCTCGAACCGCAACGGTGTGAAAGACTCGCTGGTGCGCAACCAGTTCGGGGGCTCGTTGGGTGGGCCCATCCGCAAGGACAAGACCTTCATCTTCGGGGCGGTGGAAATTCAGCGGATGCGCCAGGGGGCGCCGAACGTCGTCACCTCCATCACCCCGCAATTTGTCGACTTCATGCAGAGTGGCGCTTACGCAGATTTCATGGAAACCGACCCCAATGGTGCCTGCGTCCAGATGCTTGGTGAGACCTGCCCGGGCGCCTTTTCCAACTCGCGGACGCTGGGACCGATCGCCTCAGAGTTGCTGAGCAAGTACCCCTTCCCGGCCCCCACCTCCAATTTCAGCAATGCGAGTGGCGGGTACTTTCCGACCTTCTTTGGCGACATCATCTATCCCGTGAATATCTTCGGCGACGCGGACGTGCGCAATAACACCAAGCTGAACGAGAATCGCTTCAGCTTCAAGGTAGACCACAACATCGGTGTCAACGACCGCCTGACTGGGCTGATGGCGTTCGATGATTATGACACCGTGGATTCCTCGCTGGGCACCGATGGTGCTGGCAGCCCCTATTTCCCCATCACCGCGCTCAGTCGCGCGCAGAACTGGGGACTGACTTACATGCACACCTTCAGCCCCAGCATCCTGAATGAATTCAAAGTCAGCTTTCTGCGGCACAATGGCGCCTTCCCGCGCGACATCGATCCCAATGTGCCCTCCGTCGTCACGGCGCTGGACCCCACGGGAGTGGGTATCGGGATGACTTCCGCTCTCCCGCAGAATTTCACCGACAACCAGTTCCAATACCAGGACCACATCGCCATCAGCAGCGGCAAGCACAGCTTCAACATTGGGGCGGAGTACCGCCGCACGAGGAACGGGTCCCAATTCAATGCTGATGAATTCGGGCTCATCCTGCCGTACGACATTGAGAACCTGCTGACGGACGGCTGGGCGGCGGCGGATTTCGAGAACGCGGCCTTCGGGGGACCTCTGCTCGGGAGTTTCTATTACGATGAGGCCTCTGTGAATCCCCAGACAGGACAGAAGCCGGAGTACTATCGCGGTTACCGGGCGAATGAAATCGGCATCTACATTCAGGATGACTGGAAAGCCGCTCCCCGGCTAACCCTCAACATCGGTCTGCGCTGGGACTACTTTGGGGTTCCCCACAACTTCCGCCCCGGCCTGGATTCCAATTTCTACTTCGGCAACGGCCTCGTCCCGCTGACGCCGCCTTCTTCAGCCACCAGGTCCCCCAATCCCTTCTTCCCGGCGGGAAGCACGGCGTACGCGGCGGAAGCAGGGGCGGTGTTCCAACTCCGCGACAGCGAGATTTGGAACAAGGACACCAACAACTTCGGTCCTCGCTTCGGGTTCGCCTGGGATATCTTCGGAACTCAGAAGACAGTCCTCCGTGGCGGCTTTGGAGTCTACTACGACCGGATGTGGAACAACCTCTTTGAGAACATCCGCTTCAACCCGCCCCTCTTCTCCTTCAACCAGGTCGGGTACCTGGCCAACGGATTCCCTGTCGGCCCCGAGACCGCCGCCGACCTCTACTCCATCCCTATCGACACGGCGGCCTATAACAACCCGACCTTCCAGGCGGTACCGTCTCCCCGTCACATGGATCAGAACTTCGTGGCCGCGTACACGGAGCAGGTCCACATGGGGATTCAGCACCAGCTCGGTACCAGCATGGTGTTGGAGGTCAACTACATTGGGACCTTCGGACACAAGCTGACCGGAGTGGTTGACCTGAACACCTTCCCGGGCCGGGCCTTGCCCTCCTCGGTGCGTGATCCAGACACGGGCCTCCGGTATAGCAGCACCCGCCCGAACCCCACGATTGGCTCGGACAACGCTCGTGGGAACTACTTCAGTTCGAATTACCACGCCCTGCAGGTGCAGTTCACCAAGCGCATGTCGCACGGGCTGCAGTTCCAGAGCAACTACACGTGGTCGAAAGCTCTGGACTATGTCAGCGACGCGTTCAACAACCGCGCCGCGGACAACAACAATGGTATCGCCACACTGGACGTCATGAACCGCGCGCTGGACTACGGCCGGGCGGACTACGATCTTCGCCACCGCTTCGTCACCAGCGCCATCTACGATCTCCCGCTCTTCCGGTCGAACCGCTGGGCCGGCGGCTGGAGAGTCGGTTCGATCATCACATTCCAGACTGGCTTGCCGTTCACAATCTACGACGGTAACGTCGACTCCAATGCCGACGGCAAGTTCATCGACCGGCCGGACTTTACGGGTGGGGCCGTAGGCAGCGTCATCGACAATTCTGTGAGCCCTGCAGACGGCTACTTCCAGACCAGTGGCTTTGTGGATGCCATCATGGATCCCAACGTCAACCTGGGCCTGTGGCGGGATGGCCGTCTGGGCAGAAACATGCTGAGCGGTCCGGGTCTTGCCAACGTGGACTTCACGCTGAACAAGGCCTTCCGGATCACCGAGCATGCGTCGGTTTCATTGCAGTTCAACTTCTTCAACATCTTCAACCGCGTCAACTTCTCGCTCCCGGAGAACAATATGGCGTCGAATAGCTTTGGCCAGTCGACCGCCACCTTCGGGCCGCGCGTCGGGCAGTTTGCGGCGCGGATTGACTTCTAGTGTTCGGGCTGTAGCGGCGGTGTCCTCACCGCCGCACTGCCGGTCAGAGACCGGCGCTACAGTTTCCACCCCGCAGCACCGCAAGGTGCTGCGGGGTTTGTTTTTTGACACAAGCCGTCAGCGGTCAGCTTCCAGCTATCGGCCATGAGTGACGGATTTCGGCCGCCCAGCAAGCGTCTGCATCCCAAGTCTAGAAAGCTGACGGCCGAAAGCTGATTGCTGAGAGCTTGCGGGTTCGGCGCTCCCCCGCCGGCTCTGCGCCCGGCAAGCGTGGGCTACTGACTTGCGTCAGAGGATTGTGGTAGCATGTCAAGGCAATAAGGCCATTCTACGCAGGTCCGCCGCGGCGGACCGCAAATTCGGCGGAAAGGAACGACGACCCATGTCCGGCCATTCCAAGTGGGCAACGATCAAACACAAAAAGGGCGCGGCGGACGCGCGCCGGGGAAAAGTCTTCACCAAGGTCATCAAGGAAATTACGGTCGCCGCGCGCATCGGCGGCGGGGATCCGGATGCCAATCCGCGGCTGCGGACAGCCATCGCCGCTGCCAAAACCGAGAACATGCCCGCCGATAACATCAAGCGGGCAATTCAGAAGGGCACCGGCGAACTGCCCGGGTCCGTGTACGAAGAGGCGGTGTTCGAGGGTTATGGGCCGGGCGGCGTGGCCATGATGCTGGAGGTGGCGACGGACAACCGCAACCGCACGATCTCCGAGATTCGCCATATCCTTTCGAAGAACGGCGGGAATCTGGGCGAGCACGGCTGCGTCTCCTGGATGTTCAGCAAGAAAGGCTACGTCGTCGTGGCCAAGGAGAACACCGACGAAGAGACTCTCCTGAACCTGGTCACCGAGGCGGGCGCCGAGGACATGCGCGACGACGGCAGCCAGTGGGAGGTCATTGCACCGCCGGAGGCCTTCCACCAGGTCGTGGACAAGCTCAAGGCCGGGAACATCACGCCGACCTCCGCGGAAGTCGCCATGGTCCCCCAGTCGAACGTAAAGGTGAGTGGCAAGGTGGCTCACCAGATGCTGAGGCTGATGGAAGAGCTCGAAGATCACGACGACATCCAGCACGTCTATGCCAACTTCGACATTGAAGAAGCGGAATTGCACGCGCTGGCCCAAGCGAAGTGACTCCCCGATTCCCCGGCGGAGACGGCCCCGAGTACCCCCGAAAGCAGGACATCGTGTGCTGGACTGCCCAGGCCGTCTTCGGCCGGTGGGATGCGCCGGGCGGGAAACGCCAGACCGGAAGGGCCCATCTAAGACACCATGATGACTGATGTTTCCTTGCGGCCCGTGCGAACCCGCCTTGCCGCCGTTGCCCTGGCTTGGTTCTTCCTGGCGGCCGGTGGTGCCAAAGCCTGGCCAGCTGAGAATGACGCCCGCCTGACCTACACCCGAGTGCTGAAGGGGAGCGTCCCCGAGTACCTTTCCATCAGGGTGGACTCACAGGGCAAGGCGAGTTACGAAGGGCGCGGACTTGAGGAGCCGCCCGCACCCCATCCCTTCCAGCTCTCCATGGCGACCACGCAGCAGCTCTTCAGCCTGGCAGAAGCCCTGAATAACTTCCGGGGGATTGAGTTGGAGAGCCACAAGCGAGTGGCGAACCTCGGCCTCAAGACTCTGACCTACGAGGGGGACGGGCAGAAGAATCAGGTGGAATTCAACTACACTCAGCAACGTGAGGCGCAGCTCTTGATGGGGCTCTTCGAAAGGATCGCCAGCGTGGAGCAGCACATTCTGACCCTCGAGCACGCCATGAAGTACGACCATCTGAGCCTCCCGAAGGAGCTTCTACAAATCCAGATTGACCTCGACAAGCGCGCCCTCGCTGACCCGGAACTGCTGGTGCCCTCGCTGGAGAAGATCGCCAATAACCCGCGCTTTCTGCACCTCGCGCAGGCCCGCGCCCAGACGATTCTGCAGCGCCTGCAAAACACCAATTAGCGCCCCGCCCGACTGCCTTAACCAATTTGAAAAGGGCAAAACCGATGGGTAACCGCGCGCCTGTCGCCTGCGTCTATTGTAGTGTATGATGTTGTCGGGGCCATGCCCACCTGCCCCGACGGGAAGGAGGATCGCCATGAAAATCCCAAAGCGGTTCGTTCTCCTGGGAACTGGTGTTTTCCTCATTGCGGTATTCGCAGGTGTTCCAGGGTGGGCTCAGGAATACTCGCACGTTCGCATCGTGCGCCTGAGCTTTACCGAAGGGACGGTTACGGTCCAGCGGCCGGACGTTGAGGAATGGGCCTCTGCCCCCACCAACACTCCCCTCCAGGAAGGCTTCAAGCTTCAAACGGCGCAAGACAGCTTTGCGGAAGTGGAGTTTGAGAACTCCTCCACCGCCCGCCTGGGTCAGCTCTCTTTGCTGGAGTTCACGCAGCTCGCTCTCGCACCGAGCGGGGCTAAAGTGAACCGCATGAACCTCCAGCAAGGCTACGCCACGTTCAACACGCTCCCGGAAGGCGATGATTTGTATGAAGTCACGGCCGGGGGAGCCACCCTGACCCCGCATGAAAAAGCACGCTTCCGCGTGGACTTTGAAGACGGGATGGTGATGGTCAAGGTCTTCAAAGGCTCCGTGGAAGTGCTGAGCCCCGAAGGGACCGGCACGCTCGGCAAGAACACCGTGCTGCAGATTCTTCCAGGCGACGAAGAGCCCTTCCAGATCTCGCAGGGCATCACCAAGGACGCCTGGGACGAGTGGGTCGAGGACCGCGAAGACCGAGTGCAGATGGTACGGAACGAGGGCGCTCCGGTTCCCTATTCCACCGATGTCAACGACCTGACGTTCGGCTTCATGGACTTGATGTATTACGGGAACTGGGTGAATTTGCCCGGGTACGGCGCGGGTTGGGCTCCATCCGCCGGGCCCGGATGGTCGCCCTTTACAGCCGGGCGCTGGTCCTGGTACCCCTCATTCGGCTACACGTGGATCTCCTATGAACCCTGGGGATGGCTCCCCTACCATTACGGCGCCTGGATTTACGACCCGACTATCGGTTGGTGCTGGATTCCGATGGGCGTTGGCATGTGGCAACCGGCCGTCGTGAACTGGTACCGCGGGCCGGGCTGGGTCGGTTGGGCTCCCAGGTCGCCTGGCCTGGGCGGGACACAAAGCTATTGTCCCCGGTCCCAGGGCTGCGTCACGACAGTCAACGACGACGCATTCCGAAACGGCAGGCCCATCCGCCCCGACGGCGTCCGGTGGACGAATCACTTTGACGGTCAGCCCATTGCCCGCCCGGAACTCGCACCCGAGCGTCAGACCCGGCTCCCCGGAGACGTCTACAACGGTATCGGGATTTCCCGCGGTCGGGTGGCTGGCTTAACCGGGCGCAGGCTGCCTGGAGAAGGAGCGCCGGCCGCAGTCGAACGTTCTGAAGCCACAACGACGGGCCGCGTCTCGCCCCGCACCGCGGCAGGCAGTACCTTCGGCAACCGGACTGCCTCGAGTGACGAATCGGGCATCGTGTTCGATCGCGAGCAGCAGCGATACGTGAACAATCCTTCCGGCACAGCGGCTGCCCCGGCCAATTCCAGCGCGGGCACATCCACGCCCGCCTCGGGATTGATCGGCAGACAGCCTGGGCCTCGGGAGAATTACCCCGCGCCCGCCGCTGCGGGCGTTAATGGCGCACGGCCCGGCGTCGGGCGAATGCCGGCGAACGCGCCGCGGACGACAGGCTCTGAGGACTGGGGCGCGACGGACCGTGGGGTGGATGGCATTTCCGGTTCGCGGAGCGCCGGGGATCGTTCCAGTGGTTCTTCTTCCGTCGGCTCCTCTTCCTCGCGTACCGCGCCTAGCAACTCCTCGCGCTCGGAGAGCGGCTCTCGCGCCGGCTCACTGGTTGGCTCGTCGTCACGTTCGGACAGCGGCGGGGGCTATTCTGGCGCTTCGAGCAGCGGCCGCTCTGGAGGCTTGATCGGCGGCTCCAGCAGCGGATCGAGTGGCGCTTCCCGCAGCTCGGGAGGTGGGGGCGGAGGCTCTTCCGGCGGTGGATCGCGGGGCTCGTCGGGAGGAGGCGGCGCCAGCAGCAGCGGAGGTCACTCCAGCTCAACCACTCGGCGCTAGCACAACCTTACAAACAGATAAAGGCCGGACCCGGTTTGATCGGGCCCGGCCTTTTCTTTGCTGTAGCGGCTGAACTGCCTTCAGGATCTGAGATGTGGATGCCCAGTCAGAAAACGATGATTCCAGCGTAGCCTACGACGGCTGAGCGGTCCCCGCTGGCATCGGCGGAGGTGGCGTATTTGACCAACTCCGCCTGTCGTGCGCCCATTTCCTTTGCGAAGGTGAGCATCGCAATGGCCGGACCGTAGCCGCACATGGAAATGTCCTCACGCTGCAACACGTCGTAGAGCCCCTGGGGATCCAGGGCCAGGATCTTCTCGATCGCCTTTCCATCCTTCACCCGAGTGATGCTGTCCGGCTCGTAGTGGTTCATGTCGCTGGAAGCAATCACCAAAAAGGGCTTGTCGACGCGCCGGGCAGCCTGGGCGAGCCCGCGGCCCAGCGATTCGAGGCCGGCGTAACGGGTAGCCCCAATCGCAATCGGCAGGAACGTGAAATCCTTGACCGTGCGCTGCAGGAAAGGCAGTTGGACTTCTAGCGAGTGCTCGTCCGCGTGCGCCGAAGCGTCATCCGTCACCAAGTGACAGCTCGCGTGGACCTCGCGGGCCAACACGCTCTCCACGGGCACCTGCCCCAGTGGCGTGAGCCAGCTCCCGCCTGACATCATCGCCAGCGGTGAGCCGCGCCCCGAATGGTTCGGGCAGAGGATCACGTAAGATGTCCGCGCCGGGAGGATACGGTAGACAGCCCCGGCAACAGGGCCCGAATACATATACCCGGCATGCGGAACCACGCACCCGAGCGCGCCTTCCACCTTTTCTGCTGCTTCCGGCTTGGGCGCGAGGTAATTTTCCAGATCCCGGCTGAGCGTCTCCGGTCTGCCCGGATAGAAGCGCCCCGCCACTGCGGGCTGGCGCACAGAAGGGTACTGCATGCTGAAAATCCTAGACTCCGTGCGGGCGAGTGTCAAGTGAGGGTGGGCCAAGGAGACGCGGACTAGCGGGCGTCGTCCTCGACGCTGATTTTCAGCGCCCGGAGGAACTGAGCATCCTGGTTAGTGAGGTGGAATTCGGCTTCGTGGTGCTTGTCGGGCGAGAGTTTCTGCCGGTGAACCAGGTTCCCTTCTCCACGCTTATTGAATCCAATGGTGACTTCAAGCACGAGGAACAGGTCGTAACCCGCCGACCGAATGCGTCCCATCACCTCCGCGATTCGATCGGACTCCGCAAGTGACTCGTTGATAGCGTAACCGAGCTCTTTCACCAGCCGTTTGAATTGATCGTCCAGTTCCACAAGTCACCCCGGCTTCCTAGGTTCGGCCGACAGCCTGATTCTATGATTCGCTCCGAAGAGGTGTCAAGGAGTACCGCATAACCTGAATCTGCTGTATGAGTTGCCAACTCGTCGGTGCCTGGGCAGCAATCACTTGACCACCGCGAACCCGGCACTGCCCCAAGATCGAGCAGCGCCGCAGCAGTGCCTTCGGCCCAAGACGTTGATATAATCCGCCCGAGAGCAGGCGGAATTCCTAGGCGCCAGCCCAATTCCTTCCGGGAACCTGCGCTTTGCCTCGTTGGGGGCAGCCCGGATCAGTTCTGACCTGAGGAGACAACTTATGTTCAAAGCATTCAAAGAATTCGCCCTGCGCGGGAACGTGCTCGATATGGCCGTGGGGATCGTCATCGGGGCCGCCTTTGGGAAGATTGTCAGCTCATTTGTGGCTGACGTTCTCATGCCCCCCGTTGGGCTGATTCTGGGAAAAGTCGATTTCTCGAACCTGTTCATCAACCTTGGTGAAGGCACTTACGCGAAACTGGCCGAGGCGAAGGCCGCCGGCGTTCCCACCTTGAACTACGGCCTCTTCGCCAATACTGTGATCGACTTCCTGATTGTCGCCTTTGCCATCTTTTTGCTTATTCGGCAGGTCAATCGCCTGAGGGCGGCACCAGCACCCGTCCCGGCCGCGCCGACAACAAAGGATTGCCCTTTTTGCTTGACCGCGGTTCCCCTCAAGGCCGTTCGCTGCCCGGCCTGCACATCGGATTTGAAGGCGGGATAAGAGCTGCCACCCGGACGCCGCCAAGCCTGGGCACGGAATTTGACTGTCTCTTGCTTCCTTTCTAAGATACTTGGGTGCGAGGTGTGCGCGACAACCTGGAGATCGAGGTGGGATTTTGAGCAAGCTCGGCGAATTGTTAGGCCGCTGGCTCCGCCACGCGGAGCGCCTTTTCCACATGCTGGTCGGCCTGGTTTTTCTGGTGCTGACCGTGGCCGGAGCCGGAGTTTCCTTCGCGGAGTGGCAGGACTATCAGCGGACGCCCTCTGTGGGCTTGGTGCGCTTTGGACTGCTCGCGGGCTTCACAGGGCTGCTGTTCATCTTTTGCCTTTATTCCTTTCTGAAAGCGCGCAGCGTGCGATAGGATTTGAAGTCGTAGGGCACGGGGAATCGAACGAAGCAATCGAGGTCCGGTCCTCTTCCCTGCCTCCGACACACTGTCAACTGCTCCCAGCATGAATTCCCAGAACGATGAGATGGCCGACAAGAAGTTCAAGACCGCGTCCGGCCGAGAACTGAAGGAATCCTACCGACCCGAAGACTTGGCCGGATGGGACCCGGAACTGGACCTGGGTTTCCCGGGCGAGTACCCCTTTACGCGGGGCATCTATCCCACGGGTTACCGCAGTCGCCTTTGGACGATGCGCCAATACGCCGGCTTCGCAACGGCGCAGGAGTCCAACGCTCGCTT
>Ga0316628_100005151_pt1 | contig 10408 bp, 6 predicted proteins | sample OWC_Aug_M2_C1_D5_FD_207648 | JGI IMG/M metagenome (GOLD analysis project Ga0316628, IMG submission 207648) | Wetland soil microbial communities from Old Woman Creek delta, Ohio, United States - OWC_Aug_M2_C1_D5_C | ecosystem: Environmental > Terrestrial > Soil > Wetlands | place: USA: Ohio... | reverse complement strand
AGCTTCTACCTCCGTCCGGTGGTCATCTGGCGCCACCTCAAGATGCTGCACGGCCTGGCCGACGTCCAGCGCTATCTACGCGCCCTGTCATTGATCTTCCAGCGTTTCATCCGGGCCCGGGTGGACTCGGTCTTCCACACCTCGGAAGAGTCGGCGCGCGGCGACCACGAGGGGTTCGAGAAGCCGTGACCGGTGTGGCTCTGGACCGACCGTTTGCGGCCACGCTTGCGACCGCTCTCGTCGTCGCCTCGGTGGCAGGCGGATGCGCGCCGGCGTCCGATCGCGGGTCGCACGAAGGCACCGGGCTGACCGCGACCGTGGGCGACCGCGAAATATCGCGAGGAGATCTCGAGCGACTCTGGCAGCTCAGCCGGCAGCAGCCGCCGCTCGACCTGGACAGGGCGCGCTCCACCCTGCCCGAGACAGGCGAAATCCTCACCGAGCTGATCAAGGAGAGGTTGCTCGAACGCGAGGTGGCGCGACGCGGGCTGAAGCTCGGGCCGGGAGTCTCGGGGCGAGACGCCCTGGCCATGGCCATCGCCCGCGGACTCGACCCGAGCCCGGACGAGCTGCGGCAATTCCACCAACAGCACCCCGAGCTCTACTCGCGCAAGGCCCAGGTCCGCTTTGCCCATTATCGTGCCCCCGAGCCGCGCGCGCCGAGCTCCGCGGAGATGTCCGGGGAGCGGTTCCTGAGGCTCTGCGACGAGGCCAGCGCCGCCGACCCCGAGGGCCGGAGCTGGGGCGATCTCGGCTGGCTCCAGGCAGGCAACGTGACCTGGTTGCGCTTCGCGCAGCTCCAGCCCGAGCAGGCAGGCGCGACGACCAGCCAGGTCGCTGCGGACGGTCATGAGCACCTCTACCGGGCCATGCACTATCGCCCGCCCGGCCGCTACGCCTTCGAGCAGGTGCGGGACGACTGCCGGCAGCGCCTGATCGAGGAACGGGTCCAGGCCGAGATCAGGCGGATCCTCCTGCGGCTCGCCCGGACGACCCCGATCGAGATCGTGGATCCGACCCTGGGCGATGCTCCCGATCCCGCGGTGATCGCTCGTTCTGAGCCCGGTCCTCCGCTCGCGATCGTCGCCGCGGACCACGGCTCGGGGACCCTGCGCGAGAACATGGCTTTCATCGCGGGCGGCGTCTTCACCACCGGCTCGACCGAGGACGAGATTGACCAGCGGGTCGCCCTGTGCAGGCGTTACGTCGAGCCCGCCCTGGGCAACGGCGCGTGCGCCCGCTGGAAGTACGAGGACGAGGTCCGGGTTGCGGTCGAGGTGGCGGCGTTTTGGATCGACCGCACCGAGGTCGGCTGGGACGACTACCAGGGCTTCCTCGAGGCCGCCCGTCACCGTCCCCTGCCCCAAGCCGGGAGCGGCCAGCTAGGCTACCCGGTGGCCAACGTCAGCCAGGAGGACGCCGCCCTCTTCTGCCGGTGGCTGGGCAAGCGCCTACCCACCGCCGCCGAGTGGGAGTACGCGGCCCGGGGCAGCCACGGCCGCCGCTACCCGTGGGGCGACGAGCTGCCCGACGGCCAGCGCGCCAACTTCTGCGACGCCCGCTGCCCCAACCCGTGGCGCGCCGCGGACCACGACGACGGGCACGCCGGGTCAGCGCCGCTCGGCTCCTACCCGCAGGGTGCCACGCCGGAGGGCGTTCTCGACCTGGCCGGCAACGTGCGCGAGTGGACGGCCTCGGTCGAAAACGGCCAGGCCCACGTCAAGGGTGGCAGCTTCTTCAACGCCTTCGACGACCTCATCCCGGCTGACATCCGCCTCAACCTGATCGAGACCCGGGACCCGACCATCGGCTTCCGCTGCGTCGCGGACCCGGAGCCGGCTGCCGGCCCGACGAGGGAGTGAATCGTGTCGCGACCACGACCGCCCCTACCCGGCTCCGCTGGGTCGCCCGGCAGAGTGGCGTACAGGCGGACGACTGCGGCGCGCAGGTCGCGCGGCGCCCACCTCCCGGCGGCGGCGCTCCTGCTGCTGCTCCTTGCCCTGTCGTGGGCCGCATCTGCGGATCAGACGAGCTTCCCGAGCGATTTCCCGAAACCTCAGCAGGTGCTCGGCGGTGCCGGGGGCTCAATGGCGCGCCAGCCCGAGGCCCTGCGCCACCTCCCGGTCATCATGATCGCCGACGCTGGCCGGGTCCACGACGACTGGCTGGGCGCCAACTGTGGGCTGGCGTCCGGGAGCGTCTACCGGGCGTTCCTCGGCCACGGCTTCGAACCCTTCGAGCTGTGGATGCTCGACCTGGTCGAGAACGAGGGGGAGCGACTGACCAGCCTCGAGCTGCGCACCGACAACCTCAAGGAGATGATCTTCGCCGTGCTCCGCTACACCGGCGCCAACCAGGTCAACCTCCTGGCCCACGGCGCGGGCGCGGTCGTCGCCCAGGCGACCCTGGTCAAGTACAACCTGTTCTATGCCGTGCACTCCGTGGCCTATGTCGCCGGGCCCTTTCACGGCACCCCACTGTGCAGCCTTGAGGCATGCCTCGACGGCGAGCCCATGTGCTGCGCCCTGACCCCTGGCTCGGACTTCCTGCAAGACATGATCATCCCTGACGAGACGCCCGACGACCCGCTTTCGACAGCGGGACAGGGCCGCTGGACGACCCGCTACCTGACTGTCCGCAACGGCCGCCGCTTCGGCGACGTGTGGTTCCAGCGCAACCCCGAGTCCCCCCGCCTGCTCGGGGCCGACAACCTGTCCTTCCCCGAGCTCGACCATGACGGCCTCCGCTGCGATCCCGAGGTGCTGGCCGCGGTCATACCCTTCCTGACCGTCGCCGGCGATCCCTACGACCCCGCGTACGATCGGGACCGGGACCAGTTCCAGGGCACGAGCTGGGGTGGTCCCGATTGCGACGACGACGACCCGGCGCTGTTCCCCGGCGCCGTCGAGACCTGCGACGATGGCATCGACCAGGACTGCAACGACGTCGACCTCTCATGTGCACCCGGGAAGGACCGGGACACGGCGGCCTGGGCGCGGCCGCAGCCTTGAGCCCTACCGCAGCAGAGCGCGAATCAGGGGCACCAGCTCCTCGGCGACCATGCGGTGTCCCTCCGGGCTGAGGTGGACGTCATGGGCGAAACGAGCCCGGGCCAGGTCAACCCGAGGTCGCAGATCCACGAACGCGCCGCTCGCGGCGAGCCGCGCAAAGGTCGGCTGCAGCGAATGCGGCTGCGAGAAGTCGGTGCCGTCGGGGAGGTAGACCATCAGGAACGGGATCCCCGACCGAGCGCAGCGCGCCGCCATGTCCTCGATCAGACGGCGGGTGACCTGGCTCTCGGCTTCCGCCAGCTCGGGGGTGTCCTCCAACCCATCCCGCTCCGGGTCGGCCAACCGTGTCCACCCTACTCTCTCGCCGTCGACCGCCAGCAGCGGGTTGCGGAAGTCGTGCTTGGCCCTGAGGGTCTCGAGCCAGCTGCGGCGCCGCCAGTTGCGCTGGCGATGGTGGTCGATGAAGCCGTAGACGACGAGCCTGACCTCGCGTCTGCTCTCCAGCACCTCGTCCAGCTTCAGCCAGGCGTGAGCCGTCCCCCAGGCCATGACCCCGGCGTTGACGACCCGGAGCTCGGGGAACGCCTCCTGGAGCAGTGCCGGGTAGGCCTGGTCGTCGGCGACGCCGTAACCGAAGCTGAGGCTACAGCCCAGCACGAGAAGCTGAGGTCCGCTGATCGACCCCGGGGTGAGACGGTGCCCGTCGCTGTCGATATGGTAACGCACGTCGAAGTCCGGGGGGAGACGGTGACGGCCGGACGCGAACGGCCGGTGCGCCCATCCGTAGATCGGGTCAGCCTGCCAAATTCCGATCGGCTCGGTGCCGGCCAGCCGGGAACGCAGGTGGGAGAAGGTCGCCCCGTCCAGCACGCCCGTTGCCCGCAGCCCCAAGGCAGCCAGACCCGCCGCCAGCACCGCCGCGGCCAGCGCAAGCACCAGCTTCCACGAGCGCATCCCATTCCCCCTTCCCGACACCGCCACCGGGCCGAGATTCTACTGCACGGGCTGGTGTAGTCTCGAGCCCATGGAGAACGGCACCGTCTCTGGCAAGCCGCCGTCCGGCGCCCCCCGCGTCCGGGGCCCAGCCTGGCTTCTGGCCGTCTCCGCGACCGCCTTCGGCGCTGCGGTCCTGCTCCTCAACTGGCTCCAGCTGAGGGCGCTCTCGATTTCCAAGGGCATCGACCAGACCTACCTCCTCGAGTCGTTGACCAACACCGTCCACGGTCGCTTTTTCGTCACTACCCACGCCATCACCAGCCTCGGCGGCTGGGGCGCCATGGACCACTTCTGGCCCGGCATGCTGCTCTTTCTGCCCCTGGTGGCGGTGCTCGAGCACCCCATGGTGCTGTACCTCATCAACGCCCTGTGCCTGACCCTGACCGGCCTGTGGGTTTATGCCATCGCGCGGCATTTCCTGACCGACCGGTGCCTCGCCCTCGGCGCCGCACTGGCCTTCTGGACCATGCCCGAGATCTACTACTCGGCCATCACCGGAAGCTGGCCCGAAGTGTGGGCCGTGCCGTGGCTGGCCCTGATGTTCCTGGCCTTCTTCCGACGCCGGCCCGTGGTCTTCTCGCTGGCGGCTCTGGTGTTCATGTCATGCATGGAGCAGATGCTGCTCTTCGTCGCCCTGTTCGCCGTGGTCGAGCTGCTGGGCCGCCGCCAGCGGCTGTGGATCGTCCTGCCCGCGGCGCTGGCCGCGCTGTGGCTCGGGCTGCTCGCCGCCGCCGCCCCCACTCTCGGTGGGGCCCGGTTCTTCGTCCACCCGCTCGGCTTCGGGTGGGGCCGCGTCGCTGGCTTTTTCGCCGGCCTCCTCCTCGACCTCGATCGCAGCCCCCTGGTCTACCTGGCCCTGCTCTGGCCGAGTGTCTTCGTGATCGCCCTGCCGGTGATCGCGGTCGTCATCGGCTGGGGCTTCGACCTCGCCCTGGTCCCGGCCAACGACGGCGTCCTGCGCTACGCGTTCTTCCTCTACCTGGTGATCGCGGTCGGTGGGATCAAGGGGATCGCGATCCTGACCCGGGCCCTGGGGCCGAGGCTGCGGCAACCGCCGCGGCGCTGCGCCGGCACGGTGCTGGCCCTGATCCTCGCGGCTCACGTCGCAGCTCTGGTCCGGATGGCCCCGGCCGAGCTCCCCCGCTACCGTGCCGATGCCGCCGACACGCTAGTCTGGGAGGTGATCCGGGGCCTCCCGGCGAACGCCCGGGTGGCCTCGAACCGGCAGATCTCCTACGCCTTTGTCGGCCGCGCCGAGCTCTTCGTCGGGCTTTGGGAGCTGCCACCCCCACTCCAGGTCAAGGAGCTCTACTTCGACCTGCGCAACGTGCCGCGAGGGCGCTGGCTGGCCGAGGACAAGTACCTGGCCATGGGCCGGCACACGCCAGCGGCGTTCGTCCTCGACCTCGACGACGGCGGCCGGCCGGTGGTCGCCCGCGGCCTGTGGGCCGATCCCAACTTCGCGGTCGACACCGTCCGCTGCGTCGACATCGACGGCGACGGACGACTCGACGTCATCCTGGCCGCTGCGGATGGAGGCATCACCGCCTACCTCGGTACTGGCAATCTCGAGCTCACGCTCGACAGGGCTCGCCAGCAGCTGGCGGCACGGACCGAACCGCAGTCGCGCTCAGTCCGCCACCTGCGCGCTCCGGGCGAACGGGTGCGGGTCGGCGGGAGCGGCTGGCTCCAGCTCGCGCCCGACCGCACGGCCCTGGAGCTGGGCTCGCAGGACGGCTCGGAAGAATGCGCCACAAGCCTCCCGTTGGGCGGCTACCTGGCGGAGGTCGTGGTCGACGACCTCGACCGTGACGGCTTCGACGATGCCGTCGCCCTTGACAGTCAGGGCTACCGCCTGTGGATCCTGCGCGGGGGCGCGGACGGCGGCCTCACCGCGTCTGGCCCCTTTGACGCGCCGCCGATTCCGACGTCGGTCACGAGCGCCGACCTCGACGACGACGGCAGGGCCGAGCTCGTGGTCACGAAGTCGCAGCTCCTGCCCGACCTCGATGCCTTCGAGCGCTTCCTCGACCACGAGCGGGTCGACCACCTGCTCTGGTATGGCGAGGCCCTGACGGCAGACCTCGACCGGCACTTCTCGGGCCGCGCAAGCTGGGTCGCAGAGAGGCGGCCAGGGCTGCTCCTCCTGACCCGCCCGAGCTTGGGTGAGGCCGGCCTCGGGGGCACGGATCGAGCAGCGGGTGGCTCGCTGAGGCCACCGTGAGGCACGACCCCGGGCCCTCCCGCTCCCTCGCCGGTCGAGCTGCGCATCACGCCAGTTTCGCGATCGCTGCAGCGGCGGCGCTGCTCGCCATGGCTGGCCTGCACGCCGGCTGTGCCAATCGCGGCGCCGAGGTCCGCCACGTGGTGCTGATCAGCGTCGACACCCTGCGCCGCGATCGCTTGCCCTGCTACGGACATCCGGGCGACACCGCGCCGTTCCTGACCGAGCTCGCCGCCCAGTCGGTTGTTTTCGACAACGCCATCGCCGCGGCCTCGGTGACGGCACCGTCGCACGCCAGCATGTTCACCGGGTTGGGCCCGCCCCGGCACGGCATCCTCAACAACAAGTGCCGACTCCGCGACGGCGTCGTCACTCTGGCCGAGATCCTCTCCGCCAACGGTTTTCGCACCGCCGCCTTTGTCAGCGGCGCGCCCATGGCTGGCCAGACTAGTCGCCTGGACCGGGGCTTCGACCTGTACGACGACGACTTCGGCGCGAACCGCGAGCGTCCGGCCGCAGAGACCGCCCGTCAGGTCAGCCGGTGGCTGGCCGCCGCCGACCCGGGACAACCGACCCTTCTCTTCGTGCACTTCTTCGACCCCCACTACCCGTACAGCCCGCCGGCGAGCTATGCCGAGCCCTTTCTGCCGCCCGGCGCCAGCCCCTCGCCGTCGCCTCCCTACCCCGAGCTTGAGCAGATCCGGGAGCGCGGCATGACCGCCGACGAGACCCGCCTGTTCACGGCCCGCTACGATGGCGAGATCCGCTACGTGGACCACGAGCTCGGCACCCTAGTGGCCGAGCTCGAAGCTCGCGGCTTCCTCGAGCGCAGCCTCCTCATCGTGCTCTCCGACCATGGCGAGACCCTGACCGACCGGAGCTGGTTCTTCGACCATGGCTGCAGGCTCTACGACGAGCAGATCCGCGTCCCCCTGCTGGTCCGTCTTCCCCACGCCCGCGGTGGCGGTCGGCGGGTGGCGGCGCCCGCCCACCACGTCGACGTGACGCCCACGGTCCTGGCCTGGCTGGGCATCGACGCCCCGTCCGCAACCGAAGGTGTCTCGCTGCTCGGCGCCCTCGACGGAGACGAGCGATCCGGGCAACGCGCAATGTTCAGCATGGCCCGCTGTGACCTGCGCCGGGTGCCGCTGGGGGGTGGCAACGGCGCCGGCTTCGGCTTCATCGCCTCGCTGCGGGCCCAACAGCTCAAGCTGGTCGTCTATCCGGTCGGCAAAGGGCTCGACTTCGAGCTCTTCGACCTCGACCAGGACCGTTCCGAGACGGTCAACATGGCCTTGACCCGACCTGACCTGCGCGACCAGCTGTGGGGGCAGCTCGAGGGTTGGCTGGGCGGCCGGCCGGACATTCTGCGCCAGCCACCCGAGACCCTCCTCCCCGAGCTCAAACCCAAGCTCAGAGAGGCCCTCGAAGAGCTGGGCTACGTCGAGGCGGGCGACGGTAGCGACCCGCGCGCTACGGCTCAGGGGGCGCCGCCGGGTCGCTGACCGGCACCAGGATGTACCTCGGCTGGCGCGGTGCCCCCGTCACCGGCATGAACACCTCGGGGTCGTCGAAAACCTCCCCGGCCAACCGGTAGTGCCCCTCGAGAGGGACGAACCAGGACGACGCGCCGGGCTTGCTCGGTCCATCGAGGATGATGGCAGAGTACCGCTTGGCGGCGATGTCCCCTGCCATCTCATCCAGCACCGCTCGCCCGAGGGCGTCGGTGCCGCCACCGAAGCCGCCGAGGAAGGTCATGAACGCCGCCTGATGAGCATGGGTCGGCTTGCCCGCCAGCAACAGCAGGTAGGGGTGGGCCGAAACCACCACTTCACCGGGCATGTCCGCCAGCTTCTCCACCAGGGCCTGGCCGGCCTGCCGATCGGCATCGCTCGGCAGGCACTGCCGCGGGTCGAACCTCAGCGCCACCAGCTGCGCGATCACGAGCCCGAGAGCCACAGGGACGGTCAGCGCGACCGGACGCGGCCCCATGACCCTCCCCTCCCCGAGCAGCCAACCCAGTCCCAGGCCGAGCACAATGGCGAGACCGGCGTAGGCCGGCATCAGCACGTTGTCGAAGCCCACGTTGAGCCGTCCCACCCAGGACACGGCCAGAGCGCCGACCAGGAGGCTGAGCTCGAACATGACTGCGCGCCGCGTTTGGCGCGCCACCAGCCTGGTCACTGTCAGGGCTCCAACCAGCAGCGCCAGGATCGGCAACGGTCGGAGGATGTCCTCCCACCAGAAACGGAGGTAGAACCAGAGGTCGCTGCGGTCGAACAGCCCGTGCCGAGACGGCAGGGTCACGACGTAGTACCAGTACCAGCCGTCACTCGCGACCATGGACAGCGCCGTTCCAGCGGCGAAGGCTGCAGCGGCCGTCGCCCCGACCCGGAGGGCGCGACGCCAGTCCTCGACCGCCAGCCACAGCATGAGGGGACCTGCCAGCACTGCCAGCGTCTGCTTGGTCAGGCAGGACAGCGCCAGGAGGAGGCCTGCGGCGACGTCTGGCCACCGCGCCGATCTCGTGCCGAGCAGAAAGGCGGCGGCGATGAAGAAGAACAGGAACAGCGCATCGACCCGTGCGACCTCGAACCAGGTCCCGCTGAGGACATAGGTGGCCGCGTACAGTCCGGCGGCGATGAGGGCCACGTCCAGCCTCCGGCTGCGGCTCTTGACGAGCAAGAATATGAGCAGGACAGTCCCGGCCGAGGCCGCGAGCGAGACCAGCCGTAGCGGCGTGAAGCCGAGACCGATGATCGCCGAGAGCGCGGCGCAGGCGTAGAAGTAGACCGGGCCATACGGGTACGCCACGAAGGCGTAGGACGGCTGGCAGTAGATCTCCTCGCCGTTGAGGATGCGGTGGACGTGGAGCAGGGTGCCACCCTCGAGCCACTCGTTCTCGTACGGGTAAGGCACTCGCGCCGCCGAGGTGGCGAATACCACCGCGACCGCGGTCACGGCCAGGGCACAGGCCGTCAGCCGGACAGCGGTCGTGATCCTGACGAGGTGAGAGACACCCATGGCCGCAGCGAGTATGCCAGGGTGGAACCCGAGCCTCAACCGGACCGTCAGCCGTCCTCCCCCACCCAGACCGTGCCCTCGCGACACAGCCGGAACGTCCTCCCGCCGACCTCCACGGAGTCCGGACAGGAGTCCTCCGGACAGCCACCTCCGTCCGGGACGAAGAGCAGGAAGCCGAGGCGACGGCCGCGAACGCCGATCCTGTTGCCCAGGCAGTAGCCGTGCCGGTCGATGGCCGCGACAAGAGCCTCGTAGACCTCGCGGTCGTCGCCCTTGTCGGCGACCAGCACTCCGTCCGGCCTGCTGGCGAGGAGGTAGTCCCACGCTTCAGGCCAGCGGCCCGTCTCCTGCGAGTGCGCCGGCCGATCCCAGCGCAGCTTCCTGAGACCGGAGTCGGTGAAACCGATGACGTCGCTGAACTGCAGGCGTGAGTAGTACGGCACCCGACCCGCGTGCTGGCCTGCCACGCGACCGTCCGCGCCCACGCGGTCATGCAACCACCTGGCGATGGCGCGCTCGGGATCGCTGTCCTGGTAGTTGACGAGCCCTCGCAGCCGCGGCGCCAGCTCGTGCGGCAGCCGCAGGAGCTCCGACATTGTCGCCTGGAGCGGAGGCTGCGGCTGGAGCTCGGGCGATCCCGGTGAACCGAGCCCGAGAGCCGCGCGGAGATCGACTGCAGACAGCAGCAGACAGCAGCCGAGGAGGGCGAAGGCCGGCCACCGCCTGCGCCGGGCGAGGCTGTCCTCGACGAAGACCAGCCCGAGGACCAGGAACAGCGGCGCGACCGTAGACAGCAGGCGCCAGTACGAGGCCAGGTACCTCCAGTCGCCGCCGACATAGGCGACCAGGGCAAGCTGGGCAACGAGCGCGGAGAGCAGGAACACGTCATAGGGACGTCCGCCTCGCCACGGGTGGCTGAGAACGAAGGCGATGAGCATCACGACCAGGGCGGGGTAGCGCAGCCCGAACGCGGCCACGTGCTGGAGACCGAGCGCGACCTTGTCCCAGCCAGTGCCGGTGACCACCAGCTTGGCCCAGTAGGTGCCGGGAAGCAGCGCCCCGAAGACGGCGAGCCGCCAGGTCGTGTAGGCCGCATAGCCGGTGACGAAGGGCAGGTACCACGACCAGTCGCGCACCAGGCTCTCCTGGCCTC
>Ga0316628_100005150_pt1 | contig 10408 bp, 7 predicted proteins | sample OWC_Aug_M2_C1_D5_FD_207648 | JGI IMG/M metagenome (GOLD analysis project Ga0316628, IMG submission 207648) | Wetland soil microbial communities from Old Woman Creek delta, Ohio, United States - OWC_Aug_M2_C1_D5_C | ecosystem: Environmental > Terrestrial > Soil > Wetlands | place: USA: Ohio... | reverse complement strand
CCCCGCTCGGGAAGATGCTCGGCGGGCCGGTGGACCGGGCGGGCCGCGTGCAGGTCACCCCCGAGCTCGACCTGCCGGACGACCCGCGGGTCTACGTGGTGGGCGACCTGGCGGCGGTGACGCAGGACGGAGAGCCCGTCCCCGGCCTCGCGCCGGCGGCGATGCAGATGGGCCGGGCCGCGGCGCGCAACATCCTGCGTCGCGTGCACGGCAGGCCGCTCGAGCGGTTCCACTACGCGGACAAGGGGTCGTTCGCGGTGATCGGCCGTGGGGCGGCGGTGGGCTCGATCTTCTCCCGGTTCGAGGTGAAGGGAGTCGTCGCCTGGATCATCTGGGCGACGGTGCACCTGCTCTACCTGGTGGGGTTCCGGAGCAGGATCGCGGTGATCTTCACCTGGATGTACTCGTACCTGACGTGGCGTCGCGTCGCGCGGCTCATCACCTTCACGCCCTGGCGGCGCCGGCGCGAGCAGGAGGCCCTCCCGGTTCCTGCCCTGAACGCTCCTCCCGCCGTGAGCGCGACTCCCGCGACGCCGGCCCCGGTCCACGCCTCGCCCGAGCGGTGAGCGGTCGTCGGGGGGCCGCCGCGCGGGCGAAGCAGCCTCGAGGGGACGGTCGCCCGACGGATGCGTCCGGACGGGCGGACCCACTGGCCTGCGTGGTTCCCGGCGCTCAGGAGATCCGCGATGGGCTCCCGTGCCGCACCAGGGAGCCCGAAAGGGACGGTCCGTCCGGCCGGAAGGCCGAAAATGGGAATAGATACATACGGTCTGCATGCATTCTCGGGAATTGAATGCATACCGTATGTATCTATGTTGATTTTCGGCGGCCCGGCCCGGCGGGCGCAGGATGGGCATCGGCGGGCGGCGGTCGGAGCCACGCGAGGTGTCCGGCTCGAGGACCGGAACGATGGATCTCGCAGCAGCCGCACCGCCCGGCTTGGTCCCGCCGCGTCACTGCTCGGGCTCGCCTGATCTGCACTGGCTGCGGGCAGACGCTTCACCCGCGACAACCCGCCACGGCCGGTGCGAGGCCAAGGATGTCCCGGGCCTGGCCTGCCCACCCGCCGCCGGCCAGCGTTCCCCTCCAGAGCCGATCCGCCGTCTCCTCCGAGTTCGACGCTTCGACGCGGCACCCGCCAGCCCCCGTCGATGCACCACTCGTGGGCCCACCCTGCAGCCGTCGCGTCCTCGAGCCCGCTCCCGCAGGCGGCTCAGGCCTCAGGGCACCGCCTTCAGCATCTTCGCCAGCGGGCTCGAGGGCGCCTCGTTCCCGTCGAGCAGCGCCATCAGCCAGTCGCGCCGGTCCATCACCCGGAAGTCCACCGCCAGCTGCACGTCCACGTCCTCGATGTCGCCGTGGTCCTGGAGGTCCGCCCGGGTCCGGGCCAGCTTGAGGATGCGGTCGTGCGCCCGCGCCGAGAGCCCGTACCGGTCCATCGCCGTCCGGAGCATCTCCTCGGCGCGCGGGGTGGTCCGGCAGTGGCGCCGGACCAGCCGCGGCGACATCTGGGCGTTGCAGCGGACTCCGGCCTCGTCCCGGAAGCGCTCCTGCTGGCGGGCCCGCGCCGCCTCGACCCGCTCGCGGTACCGGGCGCTCGGCTTCTCCGGCCGCGCCGAGGCCGCGAGCCGGTATCCCTCGACGCGCCGGGTGAGTACGGTGATGTCGATGCGGTCGAGGAGCGGCCCGCTCACCCGGGCGTGGTACTCGACCACCCGGTGGCGGCTGCACGTGCAGCGCTTGTCCGCCACCGCCAGCCACCCGCAGGGGCAGGGGTTCATCGCCGCGACCAGCATCACCTGCGCCGGGTAGCTCACGTGGTGGTTGGCCCGGGCGATGTGCACCACGCCGTCCTCGAGCGGCTGGCGGAGCACCTCGAGCACGTTGCGCCGGAACTCGGGGAACTCGTCCAGGAACAGCACCCCGCGGTGCGCCAGCGACAGCTCGCCGGGGCGACCCATCGGCCCGCCGCCCACGAGGCCGGCGTCGGAGACGGTGTGGTGGGGGGCGCGAAACGGGCGCTCGGTGAGCAGGGGGCGCGAACCGCCGAGAAGCCCGCTCACCGAGTAGATCTTCGTCACCTCCAGCGCCTCGTCGAACGACATCAGCGGTAGCAGGCCCGGCAGCCGGCGGGCGAGCATCGTCTTGCCGCTCCCCGGAGGACCGCAGAGGAGCGCGTTGTGGCCTCCGGCCGCCGCCAGCTCCAGGGCCTCCTTGATCTCGCCCTGGCCTCGGACCTCGGACATGTCCAGCTCGCCCACCGGGCGGTCCTCGGGCGCGAAGTCGCGGGCGAAGGGAGGAATCGGCGCCTCGCCCTTCACGTGGGCCACCGCCTCGGAGAGGTGCGCCACGGGGTAGACGTGGATCCGGTCCACCAGGGCCGCCTCGGCCGCGTTGGCCGCGGGGACCAGCACGCCCTCGAAGCCGCGGTCGCGCGCGGCGATGGCCAGCGGGAGCACGCCGCGGACGGGCTTCACCAGGCCGTCGAGCGAGAGCTCTCCGCCCATGACCCACCGGTCGAGGGAGTGCTCCGCGAGGACCCGACCCGCCTCCAGCGCGGCGAGCGCGATGGGCAGCTCGAACGCCGCCCCCTCCTTGCGGATGTCCGCCGGCGCGAGGTTGACGGTGATGCGCTTGGCCGGCAGCTCGAACCCGGCGTTCCTGAGCGCCGAGATGACCCGGACCTTGCTCTCCTTGACCGCGCCCTCGGGGAGCCCGACGACGTTGAAGTAGGGGAGGCCGACGGACATGTCGACCTCCACCTCGACCACGACCGCGTCCACCCCCATCAGGGCGCCGGAATGCACCCGGGCGAGCCTGTTCATCCGCCTCCCTTCCGCGCCGCGGGGGCCCCAGACAGCAAGCGCAGTGCCGGGCGGCGACCGAGAGCGGCGCCACCCGGGGACCGTCGCCGGCGCGAGACGGGGCGTCCGCGGCGCCAGAAAGCGAGAGGCCGGCCCGGGGAGCCCCGGAGCCGGCCTCGTCACCTCAGCGCCTGGAGGCGCGCTCTACGGCGAGCCGCCCGTCGCCGGCGCAGGCGGAGGAGGCGTTCCCGGCTCGGCCGGAGGAGCGCCCGGCGCACCCGGGGCCGCGGGGGTGCCCGGCGCGGCCTCGCCGCCGGGGAGGATGCCCGCCACCGGCTCGGTCACCACGCCGAGGATGAACGCCCCGGCGGTGCGCGACCAGTCCAGGACCTGCACCACGCGCGGGTAGGGCGCCTTGTCGTCGGGGAGGAAGAACACCAGCTTCTCCTCGTACGACTTGGCGGCCAGCGCGCGCTTGATGCGGGTCTTGTAGGCCTCGTCGTCCAGGACCTCCGAGTTCAGCTTGATCTCCCCGGTCGGAGCGATGGAGACGACGAGCTGATCGCTCATATCCTCCGGCTGGACGTCCGTCTCCGTTTCGTCCGGGACGCGGACCATGATGTCCTTCTCCAGCAGCGGCGTCACCACCATGAAGATGATGAGGAGAACGAGCACCACGTCCACCAGCGGGGTGACGTTGATGTCCGAGTTCGGCCGCCCCTCGGTGATGGCGTACTTGCGCTTCTTGTGGAGGTGGTACTTCGCCCCGAGGCTCATCTACTTCTCCTCCACGCCGAGCTTCACCGACTTGGCCTTGGCGTCCTGGGCGTCCTTGAGGACGCGGCGCACGTCGCCAAACGTCAGCGACGCATCGCCCTTGACCAGGATCGGCTTCCAGGGTTCGGCGGCCAGCTTCCCGCCGAGGACCTGCTTCAGCGCGTCGTCGGTCATCGGATCCTTCTCCAGCCAGATCCGCTTGTCCGCGGTGACCGAGACGATCATCGGGTCGACGTCCTTGGCGTTCTCGTCGTGCTTCTGCTTCGTCGCGACCGGGAGCTTCACGTCCTTGCCGCGCTGGAGCATGGGCGTCACCACCATGAAGATGATGAGCAGCACCAGCACCACGTCCACCAGGGGCGTGACATTGATGTCCGACTTGATCCCGCCCCTGCCACCTGCGGTCATCGCCATGGCGTGACTCTCCTCGACCCGGCCCGGGGGCTCAGAGCTCGGGGCCCGTGCCGCCGGCCTGCTTGGCGACCAGGTCCAGGAACTCGTTGGACGACTCGCTGATGTCCACCGCGCGCGCGTCCACCCAGCCCTGCAGGTAGTTGTAGGCCATCACCGCGGGGATGGCGACGAGGAGACCGAAGGCGGTGGTGATGAGCGCCTCGGCGATACCTGCGGACACCGTGCCCAGACCGCCCGAGCCGGTGAGCGCCATCGACTGGAAGGCGTTCACGATGCCCATCACCGTTCCGAGGAGACCGACGAACGGAGCGGTGGAGCCCACGGTGGCCAGCAGCCCGAGGCCGCGCTTCAGGCTCTGGACCTCGCGCTGGGCCTGCCGCTCGAGCGCGCGGGCCACCGACTCGACCTGGAGGTCCTTGTCCTTGGAGGTGCTGAGGCGGAGGGCGTTGAGGCCCGCGCCGATCACCCGGCCCAGGTGGCCGACCTTGTCGCCGACCTTGGTGCCGGCGACGGTCATGAGGTCGTTCTTCGAGAGGGTGTTGGCCATCTTCTCGGCGAAGTTGCGCGACTCGCTGCGCGACTTGTTGAAGACGATGAGCCGCTCGGCCATCACCACGAGCGACGCGACGGACATGACGCCCAGCACGGCGACGATGAGTCGCGCGAACAGGCCCATGTGGTGCCAAAGGTCAGTGAGAGTGAATTGCATGGTTGTGGAAAGCGCCTCCGTGATGCGCCGGTGAAAGAGTTTGCCGATCGGCCGAATCGCTACTCGGCCATGCTGAGCTTGAAGTTGAAGACGTAGCTGACCTGCTGCGGCTTCCCCTGGAAGGTGACGGGCGTGTAGCGCGACGCCTGCAGCCAGGAAAGCACCGCCTGCTCCATGTGAGGGATGGGCTTGATGATCTGGCAGTTCTGGATCCGGCCCTCGGCGGTGATCACGCACTTCACGATCATCAGGCCGGCCACCCGCGCCTCGCGGGCCTCGCGGGTGTAGTCCGGGGCGGGCTTGCCGTTGGGGCTCGACTGGAGGACGGGGCGGGTCATGCCCTCTCCGAACGAGAGGGTGGTGCTCCCGAGCTGACCACCCACCACGCCACCGACGACCCCGCCGACGACCCCGCCGACCACGCCGCCGGCGACCCCGCCCTCGACGCCCTCGGGCTCGTCGTTGGGGTCAGCCTCCTTGGGCTTGTCCTGGGGCACTTCCTTCGGCTGGATGATCTTGTCCTTGGGCCGCTTCTTGACCTCGGTGTGCTTCTTGGTGCTCGAGGCCGGCGGGGGTGGCGGCGGAGGCGGAGGCGGCGCGACCTTGAGCACCACGGTGACGTCCTTGTCCTCCTTGGGGGGAGGCCGGGTCGAGAACCACAGGGCGAAGCCCAGGAGCCCCACGTGGAGCAGGATCGAGACGACCGCGCCTGATCCGAAGCGGGACTTGGGCGTGACGCCGCGGCCCAGCACTGAATCGAACATACGTCTGTTGTCTCCTGTCGCCGCCCTTTGAACGCCAGCGGGTGCGGCACGGACCTGAGGTCTCCCCTGAAGCCGGAATGGGCGCGCCTACATCAAAACGGGGGAGTTGTACAAGCCGTTCTCGGGAGGAATTCCCACGACCGGGCAGGCCGCGAGGGGCAATGGCCCGTCTGCACCTGCGCGTCGTGTCTACCGAGATGATGCAAACTTCTATTGACAGGTCGGAGTAGGCCCGAGGAGCATGCGCGGCTGCTTTCCCGCTTTCCGGCCACATTGGAGGGGTCTCGGTGAGTCAAAGACAGAAAGTCATCTGGAGGAATGCCCGCGCGGCGCTGGTCGGCCTCGCCCTGCTCGCAGGATCAGGAGCATGGGCCCAGGTCGGCGCTTCGGTGCTGACGGGTAACGTCGTCGACGCAGCCACGAAGGCACCCGTGGCCGACGTGGTCGTCACGGCAACGTCTCCCAACCTGCAGGGCGAGCAGGTCGTCGTCACCGACGCGACCGGCCTCTACCGCATCCCGCAGCTGCCGCCGGGAACTTACACCCTGCGGTTCGAGAAGGAGAGCTATCGACCGTTCAGCCGGACGGGCATCGACGTGGTCTCCGACCGCACCCTCCGTCTGAACGTCGAGCTGCTCCCCGAGACTGCCGGTGCGACCGAGATCTCGGTCGTCGGCTCGCCACCCGTGGTCGACGTCGGTTCGTCCACCACCGGCGCCACCATCAACCAGGACTTCATCCGCAACATCGCCGTGGCTCGCCCCGGCGGTCTGGCGGGTGCGAACCGCTCCTTCGAGTCTCTGGCGCTCGCCGCGCCGCAGGCCCAGGGTGACGTCTACGGTGTCGCGATCAACGGCGCCCAGTCTCCCGAGCAGCTGTACCTGGTCGACGGTCTGTCCACCAACAGCCCCGCCTACGGCGTCAACGGCACCCCGCTCACCATCGAGTTCATCGACGAGGTGAACGTCATCACCGGTGGCTACATGCCGGAGTACGGCCGGAGCACCGGCGGCGCGATCAGCGCGGTCACCAAGAGCGGCGGTAACGAGTTCCACGGGTCGGTGTTCGGCACCTGGACCCCGGGCGGACTCACCGGCGCTCCCAAGCAGCTCGCCACCATCAACCGGACCATCAACGCCAACGTGTCGCTGTTCAACATCGGCGACTTCGGGGCGACCCTCGGCGGCTACATCATCAAGGACAAGCTGTGGTTCTTCGCCGGTGTCCAGTACGCCGCGACCCGCTACTCGTACACCCGGAGCTTCAACACCTTCGCCAACGGCGTCTACACCCCGATCGACAACTCGGAGCAGCGCCGGTTCGGTGACGAGCACAGCTGGAACTACATCGGCAAGCTCACCTACCAGGTCACCCAGGACCATCGCCTCGCGGTGAGCATCACCGGCACCCCGACGGCGGGCGGCGGCGGCGCCTCCTTCCCCCTCCGCACCCAGGCCGAGTCCCGCGGCATCGTGACCGCCACGGGCTACGCCGGCGGCACGTTCAACGCCCTCGCGGCGGCCCAGCAGGTCGACTCCATGGACATCGCCGGCGAGTACAACGGCTCGTTCCTGGACAAGAAGCTGCTCCTCGACGTGAAGGGCGGCTGGCACCACCAGCTGAACAGCACCCTGCCACCTGATGGTTCGCGCTTCGACGTGGACACCCCGGGCACCCTCGCGGGCACCTCGGGCGTCCGCAGCCGCCTCGCCAACACCAACATCACCCTGCTCGACCAGTCGCTCCCGTCCAGCGTGGTCGCGGCCTGCGGTCTCGGGAACGACGCTGCCTCGAACTCCCGCTGCGGCGTCTCGAACTACTTCTACGGCGGTGGTCCGGGCTTCATCAACGAGACCAAGCTCAACAGCTACCAGTTCCGCGCGGTCGTCACCTACTTGATCCAGGCGCTCGGCCACCACGTGCTGAAGGCCGGCTTCGACTACCAGGCGGCGGACTACTCCATCACCTCGGCCTACACCGGCGGCGCCTTCTACCGTCAGTTCGGCTCGGGCGGCATCGGCAACCCGGGCAACCCGGTGGAGACCGTCTACGACTACCGGCGGTACGGCCGCCTCACGGACGTGGACACCATCGTCGACGAGCCGATCGTCAACCGGACGGTCAAGTCGCAGATCGCCGGCGGGTTCGTGCAGGACAGCTGGAGCATCATGGACAAGGTCACCGTGAACCTCGGCCTGCGCTACGACTCGCTGGCCATGCAGGGCGCGGACGGCCTGAACCGGCTGGTCCTCAACGACCAGTGGAGCCCCCGCATCGGTGCGGTGTGGGATCCGACGCAGCAGGGCCGCGCGAAGATCTACGCCAACTACGGGATCTACTACGAGAACATCCCCCTCGACCTGGCGAACCGCTCGCTCAGCGCCGAGGTCCAGCCGCGAGGCGCGCACGCCTGTAACCCGCTGGTGGTCGGCCGGGCGGGCTGCGACCAGAACATGATCCCCGGGGTGTTCACCGCCGGCCCCGCCCAGAACTGGGCGGTCACCGGCGCTCCCTACCCCAGCGCGATCGATCCCAACGTCAAGTCGCCCTCGAACGAGGAGCTGGTCGCTGGCGCCGAGTACGAGATCATCCCCAACGCGCGGCTGGCGGCGAGCTACACGCACCGCAACTACCGCCGGGCGCTGGAGGACATGTCCAACACCGACGGCCAGACGTACTTCATCGGCAACCCCGGTGAAGGCATCGCCGACTCGTTCCCGAAGGCCAAGCGCGTCTACGACGCGGTGACGGTCTCCTTCAACAAGACCTTCTCCGACCTCTGGCTCGCCCAGGTCAGCTACACCTGGTCGCGCCTGACCGGTAACTACGACGGCCTCTGGTCCCCGAACTACCAGCAGCAGCTGGATCCGAACATCACGGCCAACTTCGACCTCAAGACCCTGCTCCTGAACGGTGACGGCGTCCTCAGCGCCGACGTCACCCACTTCATCAAGGTCTATCTGGCGAAGGAGTTCGTGGTCACCCCGGTGTTCAGCATCAGCGTCGGTGGCTCGTTCAACGCCAACTCCGGCACCCCGGTCGATGCGCTCGGCGCGCACCCGATCTACGGCGACGGTCTGGCCTACCTGCTGACCCGCGGCAGCGCCGGCCGGCTGCCCTGGGTGACCAGCCTCGACGGCAAGGTGAACTTCAACTACCGGTTCACCAAGGACCTGATGCTGACCGCCTCGGTGGAAGCCTTCAACATCTTCAACTCGCAGCGGCCCACCCAGATCGACCAGCGGTACACGCAGGACTCCGTCGGTCCGATCATCGGCGCCACCCCGGGTACCATCCCGACCCAGTTCGGTGGCCTCTGCCCGCAGACCGCGGCCTCCGCCGCCGACTGCGCGGCGGGCAACGGGAACCTGCCGAAGCCGTACCAGTATCCGGACGGCAACCGCGGCCAGGTCGTCCTCCCTGCCGCAGACCAGACGCCCGTCGTGGCTGCAATCAACCCCGCCTGGGGTCAGCCCAACGCCTACCAGCCGGTCCGCCAGTTCCGGTTCAGCCTGCGGGTGACCTTCTAATGAACGCCCTCCACAGGAACCCAAGGACCATGAAGCGCACCGTTCTCACCGCCCTCGTCGCCGCCGCAGCGCTCGCGGCCACGGGGTGCGGCTCCATGACGGCGGCGGACTGCCAGCTCCAGAGCTCCGCCAACGGCCCCTACGCCCTGAAGTTCACCCAGGCGGGTGCCATCACCGGAGCGGGTTGCACCACGGCCGATACCCCGGACGTGTTCGGCGACCTCTGGACGTTCGACCCGTACGACAACGGCCTCATCGTGGCGTACCCGAACTCCGGACCGCTGCCCGATCCGCCCAACGCGGCCGACGCGGTCTACGGCAAGGGCAAGTTCACGGCCGGCTTCCCCGATGCCGACCAGCTCTGCACCGTCCCGGCCCTGGTGAACGATGCAGGGGGACCCATGACCATCGCTCCGGGCGTCACGTACGCGCCGACCAACGTGGTCTTCCTGAACACGGCGCTCTACCTGGGCACCACGTTCAAGGCGGACGTCACCTACACCAACGGCGCGTGCTCCCGGCCGTACACGGTGCAGGCGATCATCCCGGCAGTGGCCTGCACGACCAAGGAGGACTGCGACCCCTTCGCGCAGCCGTTCAGCTCGGGCATCAACTCGGCGTACGACACCGACTGCAACCAGGAGACGTGGGCAACCGACCTGATGGGCGGGGATGGCCTCTGCTTCTTCGTCGGGGAGTTCCCCGGCACCGGCGGCTGGAAGCCGGTCCAGTAGCCTGAGGCTCGACTGAGGTGACGGCGAGCCCCGGTGGCCCCTTCGTGGGTCACCGGGGTTCGTCTTTTTCGGGCCCGGCTGGACGCACCGGCCCCGGGCGCGTTAGCCCTGGAGCGCCGTGACCTCCTCCCGGGACCTCCTCGCGCACCGCCAGGCCCTGCTCGCCGACGAGCAGGGCACCCTGCACAAGGTCGCCCCCCTGCGCGTGGCCCTCTGCTACCCGAGCCCGTACCACGTCGGGATGAGCTCGCTCGGGTTCCAGACCATCTACCGGGAGATCCACGGCCACCCCGGGGCCACGGCCGAGCGGGCCTTCCTCCCGGACGACGTGGAGGCCTTCCGGGAGAGCCGGACGCCCCTCTTCACGCTGGAGTCGGCCACCCCGGTGGGCGAGCTCCCGGTCCTGGCCTTCTCCGTCGCCTACGAGCTCGAGCTGCCGGGGCTGCTGGACGTGCTCGGCCTCGCGGGCCTCCCGGTGCTGGCCTCGGAGCGCGGGACCGCCTGGCCCCTGGTCGTCGCCGGCGGGCCGCTCACCTTCTCCAACCCCGAGCCGCTGGAGCCTTTCGTGGACGTCCTGGTCCAGGGCGAGGCGGACGGGCTCATCCACCAGCTCCTGGACGCCCTGGCCGAGGAGACCGACCGGGACGCCCTCCTCGACCGCCTGGCCGGGAGCCCG
>Ga0316628_100005149_pt1 | contig 10408 bp, 10 predicted proteins | sample OWC_Aug_M2_C1_D5_FD_207648 | JGI IMG/M metagenome (GOLD analysis project Ga0316628, IMG submission 207648) | Wetland soil microbial communities from Old Woman Creek delta, Ohio, United States - OWC_Aug_M2_C1_D5_C | ecosystem: Environmental > Terrestrial > Soil > Wetlands | place: USA: Ohio... | reverse complement strand
CAGCGTGGATCGAATCATCTATGCGATTTTCAGTCGCTTTAACGAGGAATGGAAAACCCACACCCTCAAACTATTTACACAGGCAGCTTGACGTCACCCGGGTAGCCCAGCCACTCTTGGCTGTGCGATTTTCTAGGCCGTATCTACGCCAATATTTTTATTTAGCGAAAACCGCACAGCCAGGAGTGGCTGTGCTACCAGAACCCGCACCGCAACGACATTGTCCACGGGTTGCGCCAACTGATTGCCGTGATAAATGTCTCGCGACGAACATTTGCGGAAACCTACTTCACCGCTACCACGCGCAGCCTCCGGTAATCCGCCCACCATTGCCCCTCTCGAAAAAGCTCGGGCCGCAGCTTGTCTTCTACTTTTCGGAGAAACACTTCGCGCTTCTTGGCGTCGAGCCCCTCCAGGTACGCCGACCCGAACATCACGATCCAGTTTCGCAACCCGGCCTCGCCGTCGGCCAGCCCCGTCGCCCGGTCGAAAAGCGTGATGAACCGGACCTCGAAACCATTCTCTTCCAGCAACACCGCGTATTCGCTAACGCTCGGGTAATACCACGGATTCACTCCGCCCGCCGCCGACCCGCGCACCTCTGCCAGCGCTTCATCGAACGCCAGCTTCATCCTTGCAATGTTTCCCTTGCCGCCAAACTCCGCGACAAATCGCCCCCCGGCGCGCAACGCTCGCCGTACACCCTCGATCACGCGCACTGGCTCATGGACCCAGTGCAGAACCGCATTGGAAAATACAGCGTCGAATTCCTCGCGGAACGTCAATTCCCTCGCGTCGGCAACTTTAAATTTCAGCTTGGGATACGCTGCGCGCGCCGCCTGGATCATCTCCTCGGAGCGGTCCACGCCCACCACGCGCGCCCCTGAATCGGCAATCTGCGCGGTCAGATGCCCGGTCCCGCATCCCAGGTCCAATATGCGCTCGCCCTTTTGCGGGGCCAGCAGAGATACCACGTCGGAGCCGTATTTCCAGACGAAGCCGTGTTTAGCGTCGTATAAATTTGCGTTCCATGTTTCGGCTGTGGGCTCTGCTTGGAGCCCGCCGGAAGGAGGTCCGGGCTCTGCTTCGAGGCCGCTGGAGGAAGATTTCCCGCTTGCTGTCTTATTGATCCGTTCAGTCACGAATTTTCCTTTGCCAATCCGATTTGCGGGCTTTGCGATTCCACGCCCGGCCGATACGCGCCGAACGCATATTGCACCGCGGCCAAGGCGGCGCACACGGCCGTTTCCGTGCGCATAATACTTGCCCCGAGAGCGGCTTCCGCAAATCCCGATGCCGCCGCAAGAGAAAATTCCGCTTCGGTCCAGCCACCCTCCGGCCCGATCGCGAGGGCCACATGGGTCGGGCCTTCTTCCTGTGCGCCCGCAGCCGCGGGTTCAAGCAATGCGCGCATCGGCGCCGCGCCGGATCGCTCGGAAAGCAGCAGGCGAACCTGCGCGTCCGAAGCGGCAAACACATCGCGTGATTTGGAGGCCTCGCGCAGCACTGGAACGCGCAGGCGGCGCGCCTGTTGCGCCGACTCGGTCAGAATTCTTTCCCAACGCTGGGCGCGCTTGGCCGCTGCCGCAATCAAGCCGTGCTCGCTGCGCTCCGCCGCGACGGGCGCAATTTCATCCACGCCGAGTTCGGTCGCTTTCTCGATGGCCCACTCGAAGCGGTCAAATTTTACGACGGCCAGCAGCAGCGTGATGCGCAAGGGCGCGCTCTGCGCCGGAAGTTGCTCGAGAAGCGAAAAACGAATCTCCTCGCGCCCCACTTTTTCGGTTTCCGCGAGCCACAGCGATTCGCCATCGCTCAATTCAAACAATTGCCCGGGCTCCGCGCGCAGCACGCGCGCCAGATGATTGGCCGCGTCCCCGCGCAGCACCGCGGACACGCCTTCAAATCCTTCGACAAAGAATCGCCGTCGCATAACGTCTTATGTTATATCAATTTGATGCGATCGCGACGCCGGCCAACTGCCGTCCTGGGCGCTATTTTTGTATTTGCCGTTTTTCAGGCATTTCTGTCCTTTTTTTTCGCGCACGATCTGAAAGCCCAGGCCCGGCCTCGCCGCGCTCTCGGACCGCGAACCGTCATCATCGATACTGACGCCGGCAGCGATGACCTGATGGCCATTGCCTTCCTTCTTTCGCGGCCGGACATTCGCGTGGAGGCCATCACCGTGGTGAACGGCGTGGCGCACGTGCCGGCAGGCGCGCACAATGTCTTGCGATTGCTGGAACTTGCCGGCCGTAGGGATGTGCCCGTTTTTCTGGGCGAGGAAACTCCTCCCTCCGGCGACGCCGAGTTCCCCGCTGCCTGGCGCCGCGCCGCCGACGAACTTCCCGGCATCGCGCTCCCCGACGCTCAGCGTGCCGCCGAATCCCTTCCCGCCGGCGAATATCTCTCCAAGCGCCTGGCTGACGCCGCGCACCCCGTGCAATTCCTGGCGCTTGGCCCGCTGACGAATCTCGCGGCGGCATTTACACGCGCGCCGCGCGCCGCCCGCATTCTCCGGCAGCTTGTCATCATGGGCGGCGCAGTCGGCGTATCCGGAAATTTGGGAGATGGCGGTGCATTCAAGACGGTCAATACTTCCTCTGAATGGAACCTGTATATCGATCCCGGCGCGGCAAAAATTGTATTTACTTCCGGCGCGCCCATTCGCCTGGTGCCCCTCGATGCCACGCAGCGCGTGCCGATCGACATGGCCATGCTGGAACAATTCCAGGCGCGCGCCTCCGCGCCGCTGTCCCGCTTTGTCGCCCAGGTGCTCGCCACCAACCGCGAGTCCACCCGCCAGGGTTTTTATTTTGCCTGGGATCCGCTCGCCGCCGCGGCTCTGGCAAATCCCGCCGTGGCCACGTTTCGTTTGATGGCCATCGAGATCAGCGAAAAGCCGGGAGAGCGCGGCCGCACCATCGAAATAAAAAACCGCCGCCCCAACATGCAGGTGGCGACCGACGCGAATTCACTGCGGTTTCGCGACGTTTTCATGGCCGCCTTTGGAGTGAATTAGTTTTTTTTCGCGGCAATCGGTGTGGATCGAATCTCGCGGGGTACAGAAAACCCCCGCCTCTGAAGAGGCGGGCTACAAAACCTGTGACCCGCCTCTCTTGTCCTGACAGCGGAAGGATCAGACGCGGAGTTTTTCCTGCGTGCCGAAGCGAAGCCTACCCGAAAATATCCTTCACTTTTTCAAACAGCGAGGAATCGCGCTGCGCGGGACGATTTTCCACCGGAAGCGTCGCGCCCAATTGCTCGAACAGGCGGCGCTGCTCGCGAGTCAGTTTCGTGGGAACCACAACGTGAATATTTACGTATAGATCGCCCTTGCCTCCGCCATGCGGATCGGGCAAGCCCTTGCCTTTCAGGCGAACGATCTCGCCCGTCTGCGTGCCTTCCGGAATTTTTACAGTTTCTTCCCCATTCAACCCGTGCACCTTAATTTCGGTTCCCAGCGCCGCCTGAACGATGGAGACGGGCACGGTGCAATACAGGTCCGCGTTTCGCCGTTCAAAGTAAGGATGTGATTTGACTTCCAGCACCACATATAAATCGCCGGGAGGGCCGCCGTTTTCGCCCGGCTCGCCCTCGCCGGGAACGCGCAGGCGCGTATTGGAATCGACGCCCGGGGGGATTCGCAAATCAATCGTCTTGCTGCGCTCCAGACGTCCCTGCCCCTTGCAGTCCGGGCAGGCCTCGCGCACGATTTGTCCCGCGCCGCGGCAATCCGGGCAAGTGCGGGAGATGGTAAAGAATCCCTGCTGGTAGTGCACCTGCCCGCGGCCGCCGCAGGTGACGCAGGCCACCACTCCGGTGCCCGCTTTCGCCCCGGTGCCGTTGCAGCTTTCGCAGAACTCCAGCCTCGGCAGCCGGATTTTCGTGTTCACTCCGGAAGCGCCTTCCTCGAAACTCAGTTTCATGTCGTAGCGAAGGTCCGCGCCGCGCGTCGAGCGGTTTCTTGCCCGCCGTCCTCCGAAGATATCCTCAAAGCCGAAGAAGTCGCCGAAGATGTCCTGAAATTCGTCGAAGATGGTCTGATTGACGCTGCCGTCGAATCCGCCGCGCGAAATCCCCTGATACCCATAGCGGTCATAGGCGGCGCGCTTCTGCGGATCGGAAAGGATCGAGTAAGCTTCGGTAGCCTCTCGAAATTTTTCTTCCGCTTCCTGTTTTTTCTCGGGATTGCGGTCCGGATGCCACTTCAGCGCCGACTTGCGGTAGGCGGACTTGATTTCCTCCGCGTTGGCGGCGCGCTCAATTCCTAAAATTTCATAGCAATCTCGTTTTTGGCTCATCGTCTGGTATAGGCCGAAAGGCTTTAGTTCCCCTCTGATGTGGAATCCGCGCTAACGTCCGGATGCACGGCGACCCTGACGATCGCGGGGCGCAAAACCCGACCATGAAATAGATATCCGTCCTGAAACACATCGACGATAAATCCGTCCGGATATTCCGTGGATTCCACACGCTCGATGGCCTGGTGCAAGTGCGGATCAAACATTTTGCCGGAGGCCTCCACGCGCTGCAGACCGTGGCGCGAGAGCGCGTCCCACAATTGCTTGCGGATCAGGATGACGCCCTTGCGATATTCCTCGTACGAGGGATCGTCGTGGCCCTGGAGCGCGCGGTCGAAGGCATCGAGCACCGGAATCAAATCCAGGATCATGCGCTCGACGCCGCGCCGCCCTTCCTCGTGGCGGTCGCGCTCGATGCGCTTGCGGAAATTTTCAAAGTCGGCCTGGCGGCGCACCAGCGTCTGCAGCAGTTCTTCCTTTTCAGCGCGAAGTTTATTGATCTCCGCGGCGATTCCGGTTTCGACGCCCGCCGAGGCATCGCCGGAAGCTGGATCGTCCCCGGAAATGGGAAGACCATCGGCGCCACGCTCCTCACGCGCCGAGTCCATCGAAAATATTCTGCCTTCTTCGCGTTTCGGTTCTGCCAAGGCTGTTAGCTCCGATCCAGTGTTTCGCTGAAGGCGCGCGCCACAAACGCCACCGCCGTAATCGCGCGCTCATAGTGCATGCGCATCGGTCCAAGAACTCCCACCGTGCCCAGGGACTGATCCTGAAACGAGTACGGCGCGCTGATCAATGCCAGATGCTCGCCCGCCGGATCGATTCCTTGCACGCCGATCTGCACATGCACCGGGTCCGGCGTATCGATGCATCCGGCCAGAAGCGCAATCAGCTTGTGCTTTTCCTCGATGGCCACAAGGACTTCGCGCAACTGCGCCTGATCGGAAAATTCCGGCGTGCCGGCCATCTGCGCGGCTCCCTCAATATGCACGCGCTGCGTCGAGCCCTGCTCCAGCATCCCCGGATCGCAAAGCGCCAGCGCGTCCCGCGCCAGAAGATCGTAGCGTTCCTGTTCCTTGGCCAGCCGGCCGAGCAGGTCCGCGCGGATGGCCTCCAGCGTGCGCCCGACGTAGTGCCGATTCAGATAATCCGCCGTGCGGTCCAGGTCCGGCTGCGTGTAGACGCGCTCCGGGCGAATAATTTTATCGCGCGTATTGCCGCCCGTCGAAACCAGCACCACCACCACGCGTCCGTCCGGCAGCAGCACGAAGCGCACGTGCTCCAGCACGGTCTTCGCGATCGGAGGTGAAACCACGATCCCCAGGCCCCGGGAAACTTCCGCGAGAATGCGCCCGGCGCGCTCCGAAATTTCTTCCGGCGTCGTGGCCGCGGCAAATTCCCCGCGAATCCAGTCCTCGTCTTCCGGACTGAGCGTCGCTTGCGCCGCCACCTGCTGCGCAAAAAACCGGTAGGCCGTGGCCGTGGGAACCCGTCCTGCCGAAGTATGCGGCTGGTAAAGAAAGCCCGCTTCCTCCAGATCGGCCATGACGTTTCGCACCGTCGCGGGACTCAGCGCCTCCACGTGGCGGCGCGAAATCGCGCGCGACGAAACCGGCTCGCCCGATTCGATGTAGGCGCGCACAATCGCCGCTAAAATTTGCCGGTTGCGTTCGTTATGCGGGGCAGGATGGTCCATAGCTCCACGACTCACGAAATCTTAATATCCCCGAAATGATTTTATGCTCAGAAGTTGTTCTCGTCAAACCAGATGCGCGGAAGGCGCACTTATGTGGATTTCTTGCCGCTGGAAAGAAAATCCCCGCCTCTGAAGAGGCGGGCTACAGCAACTCCGAAACGTAGATTCCTGCTGCGGTAAAACTTTATCGACCGAAGCAAAAACTCAATCCATATCACCCGCATCAATTTGCGCGCGCTGCAGGCGGTCGGAATAATCGACATACAAGGTCTTCCACTCCGAATAAAAATCGATGGCCGCCGTGCCCGCTTCGCGATGCCCGTTGCCGGTTCCCTTGGTTCCGCCGAAGGGCAGCTGAATTTCCGCGCCGATGGTCGGGGCGTTTACATAGACGATTCCGGTTTCGAGATCGCGCATGGCGCGGTAGGCCTGGTTCACGTTGCGCGTATAAATGGACGCCGAAAGACCGTACTTCACGTGGTTCGCGATTTCGATGGCTTCGTCGAACGTGGAAAACGAAATCACGGCGACCACGGGTCCAAAAATCTCTTCCTGCGCAATGCGCATCTGCGGTTCCACAGAGGAAAAAATCGTCGGCTCGTGAAACCATCCGCCGGACAATCCGTCGGATTCGGCTCGATGCCCGCCGGCGACAACTTTCGCGCCCTCGTTCTTTCCGATCTCCACGTATTTCATCACCGTCTGAAGCTGCGTCTCATTTACCACCGGACCCACGTCGGTATGCGGGTCGAGGCCGTCGCCGATCTTCAGCGCCTTCACGCGCGTTACGAACCGCTCCAGGAATTCCTTATGCACTTTCGCGTGCACGGCCACGCGGCTCGCCGCCGTGCAGCGCTGCCCGCTGGTTCCAAATCCGCCCCACACGGCCCCTTCCACGGCCAATTCCAGATTTGCATCGTCCATCACAATAATGATGTTCTTGCCGCCCATTTCCAGATGGCAGGGTTTGAAGGTCGGCGCGCACGCCTGATTCACCAGGCGCCCCGTCTCCGTCGATCCCGTGAAACTTACCGCCGACACATCCGGATGCGTCACCAGAGGCGCTCCCGCGTCAGGCCCCATGCCGTTCACGACATTCAAAACTCCGGGAGGCAGCCCCGCTTCAGTAAGGATCTGCACCAGGTTGTACGTCGATAGCGGTGTGTCCTCGGCCGGCTTGATCACCACCGTATTTCCGCAAATCAGCGCCGGCATGATTTTCCACGAGGGAATAGCCATGGGAAAATTCCAGGGCGTAATCATGCCCACGACGCCCAGCGGATCGCGCACCGACATGGCGAATTTGTTGGGCAACTCGGACGGCACAGTCTGGCCGAAAAGCCTGCGCCCTTCTCCGGCCATGTAATAGGTCATGTCGATGGCTTCCTGAACATCTCCGCGTGTTTCCGAAAGGGGTTTGCCCATTTCGCGGGTCATGTCGCGGGCCAGATCTTCCTTGCGTTTCACCAGGGTTTCCGCGGCGCGATACAAAATTTCCGCGCGGCGCGGCGCGGGAAACAGCCGCCACTTCGCGAAAGCGGCCTTGGCCGCGTCCACCGCCTGGTTCACATCCTCGCTGGTTGAGGACGGAAAAATCCCGATCAACTCCCCCGCATTCGCCGGGTTGCGGTTTTCAAACGTGCGCCCCTGGCGTGCTTCGACCCAATCCCCATTGATAAAGTTTTTGTGAATTCTGGAAACAGCGCTTGTGGTCATCATGCCTCCCAGGGAGGTTCGAGGCCTTGCAAAACGGATGGTTCCTCGCGGAAACCGGATCACGGCGGAAAATTTCCGCGCGGCAATTCAATGTAGCAGAGCGGTGCGGGAGCGTCAAACGAAGCGCGCGGGCCTGTTTACTGGCTGGTATTAGCTGCCGGATTCGGGGATGGCATCGCGCCGGCCACCGGAGCGCCTTTGCCGGCTGTTTCGGAACCCAGCCCAAGTTTTTGCAGCGTCAAAGCATCGATTTTGCCCGTCGCGTTCAGGCCATTCTTGTCCTGATACTTTTTCATGGCATCGATGCTGGCGGCGTCCCACTTCCCGTTGGGCTCGCCCTGGTAGGAGCCCTCTCGCTGAAGCGCCGTCTGAATTTCTTTAATGCGATCCGCGGTCGGCGCCTTCTGGCCCCTGGGCTTCGCCACCCTTCTCCGTCTTGATTTTGATGCAGCAGTCTTTTTCTTCTTGGAGGTCTGCGCCGCGGGCGGAGGCGTGGCCGCATGCAGGACGGGACTCGCAAACGCCAAAAGCGCGGCCCCGAGGAAACTCAGCCAGATCCTTGTTCTCATTTTTTTCATTTGGCTGGCTCCCCTTGTGAACTCGTAATCTGACAACCGTAGGGGCACGGCAATGCCGTGCCCCTACAATCGACCCGCGAAAAACTATTTCTCCGGAGCAGGCACGACCCCGGCCAGATAGACCGTATCGAATTGATCGCTGCCCGTGCGTCGCAGCACCTTGAATAGCACATCTTGCCCGGGTTTGAGCCCTGACACGACGCGGCGATACTCTGCCACCGACCCGACCGCCGCGCGGTTCACTTCCGAAATGACGTCCCCTCGGACGAAGCCGACATCCTCCGCAAAGCTTGCGGGATCGACTTCGGTGATCAGAACGCCCTTCATATTTTCGTAGCCCGCCCGCTTGGCGCGATCCGTCCCCAGGTCTTCCAGGCGCAGACCGAACTCGGCAGGCGTCGGCCCGCTGTCGTTACTGGTTCCGTTGCCGGCGCGATCCGGGAAAAGTTTGGTGCGGTCCGCAACGGTCAGCGAGGCGTCATGCTCTTTCTTGTCACGCACATAGGTCACACGGACGCTGCTGCCGATCGGCGTGGAGGCGATCGGGTTCACCAGATCGCTGCCGGAATGAACCGGCTTGCCGTTCACGCTGGTGATCACATCGCCCGATTCGAGCCCCGCCTTCTCCGCCGGGCTGCCCGGTTCCACGCGCTGCAGCACAATGCCATACGGCGCGCCCAGTTCCTTGAGCACAATGGGATTGCTGCCTTGCGTTTCGGTAAAACTCACACCGATGGAGCCGCGGGTCACCCGCCCGTTGGCAATAATCTGGTTGTAAACACCGATGGCCGTATTGGAGGGCAGCGCAAATCCCACGCCCTCGTTTCCATGACCTCCAGTAATGATGGCCGTATTGATGCCGATCACTTGCCCGGCCATATCCACCAGCGGACCGCCCGAATTTCCCGGGTTGATCGCCGCGTCGGTTTGCAGGAAGCGCTGGAATTGCTGGCCCACGTTGCCGCGGTCCTTGGCGCTGATAATTCCGGCTGTGACGCTGCCCTGCAGAAAGCCAAACGGGTTGCCGATCGCCAGGGACCAGTCGCCCACCTGAACTCCCTCGGAATTGCCAAGTTTGGCGGCGGGCAGATCGCGCCCTACATCAATTTTCAAAACGGCAAGATCGGTTTCTTCGTCCGTGCCCACGACTTTGGCGGTGTAGGCGGTCTGTTCTCCATTGAGATAGACCTGAATCTTAGTGGCCTGGTCCACCACGTGATTGTTGGTCAGGATGAATCCCTTCTTGTCCACGATCACGCCCGAGCCGAGACTGCGCTCCGCCGTCGGCCCCTGTTCGGGAAAGTCGAAAAAGCGGTTGAAGAAATCCTGGAAGGGCTGCTGCTGATCGTCTTGCGGACCCATGTCTTCGCGATCGTGCGGCGAAGCGCCGCCGCGCCCTTTGCCCCGGCCTTCAATCACCTGCGTGGTCGAAATGTTCACCACCGCCGGCTGCACTTTGCTCACGATAGAGGCAAAGGCGTTCGACAACTGCATAGGGTCCGGAATGGCGAGCGGAGTGCCTCCCACGGCCGTAGCGGGATGCGATGCCCCCACGCGGCCGGAGATCACCGTGCCGATCAACATGCCGATGGCGAGCGTCACCGTCATCAGCAGTGTCGCCATGATTTTTCGATTGCGCGCCCAAACGGCAAATTCCCGCAGCTGCATGCCCATAATCTTGGACTCCTCTGTGCCAAGCCCCCCTGGCCAAATTTAACCTGTATTATACCACTACCGCACTCCGCGCACCCGGTAACGCGCAGGCCGTATTCTTGTGAGCTAACTCCCCGCCACGGCCGCCGGCCGCGCCGTTTCCTCTTGCTCATAACTCGCTTTTATATCACTTACAACTATTATAAATTTGATTTGTCCGGCGATTCGCCGTGAAATGGATTGCGCCTTTGGTGCGCGATTTTGCGGGCAACGGCGCCTTCGGCGCCTGAAAAAAAAAATGCAGCATGTCGTCATTCCGAGCCCCGGCGGGAGCCGGGATAAACTCCGTGAGGAATCCCTCTGGGTTTGGAATGCAAGAGCAAGAGGGATTCCTCACCCGCAGGAGCGGGTCTGGAATGAGGGTATTTTGCGATGTTCCGCAAGGTGCACAACAGCAGGCA
>Ga0316628_100005148_pt1 | contig 10410 bp, 15 predicted proteins | sample OWC_Aug_M2_C1_D5_FD_207648 | JGI IMG/M metagenome (GOLD analysis project Ga0316628, IMG submission 207648) | Wetland soil microbial communities from Old Woman Creek delta, Ohio, United States - OWC_Aug_M2_C1_D5_C | ecosystem: Environmental > Terrestrial > Soil > Wetlands | place: USA: Ohio... | reverse complement strand
GACGTCCCCTCGCTGAACTCGAAGTACCGCTTGGCTGCCATGGCGAACCCCTCCGCGAAAAGAGGCGGGCAGCCTCCCTCATCGTCGAACGGAGATCATCTCTTTCAACAGTCAAGGCGCGCGGGGTCATCACCTGCGCTGAGGCGAGAGAAGCGCCGGGGGCCGTTGACAGCGAGTGGCCCCTCGCAGTCCAATTCCTCCGTCACGTCGAAAGGAGCCTGTATCGAAGGATCCCCTTTCTCCGAACCTCGAGCCGGGAGGTATCGTCGATGAGAAGCACGCCGTGACGAGCGCGAAGTGGTGAAGCGCAGCTCCCGCGGCAAGACATGAAGAGAGTGGTGGACCGAGCGGGGCCCTCACTCACGACTCACCGCTCACACATATCGCTGCTGATTCGCGTGGCGCCCTTTTCAGGCTGCGCCGGCGGGTTCTGGCAGCGCACTTCAATCTACGAAGAAACCCAAGAGGTCCGCCGGCAATGCGCCCGGCGGACAACCCCTTGCGGGCCCGTATTTCATTCCAACATACTGAATTCACTTCACAATCTCCGTCGCCTTGCCAAGTGATTTCTCTGCGATATCACTTCGACATCAGGGCGCTGAGCCCAGAACGGAGACGGCACATGATTCGCGAGAACGTTCGGAAGGCACTCCCAGGCGGCCTCGGGCTGGCGGTGTTCATTCCCCACGCGCTGCTGGCGGGGGTGGTCGCCGCCTGGACGATCACCCTGGCCTCGCCGTGGCTGGTCCTCGCCGCGCTGCTGTGGCTCGGGGTGGCGGTGACGCTGCTGTTCGGCTTCTTCATGGTCAACCCCAACGAGGCGCGGGTGCTGCAGCTGTTCGGCGCCTACCAGGGCTCGGTGCGCGAGCCGGGGCTGCGCTGGGCGAACCCGTTCTACAGCAAGCGCCGCGTGTCGCTGCGGGTGGTGAGCTTCGAGAGCGGCAAGCTCAAGGTGAACGACCTCGACGGCAACCCCATCGAGATCGCCTCCATCGTGGTGTGGAAGGTGATCGACTCGGCGCAGGCCTCCTTCGAGGTGGGCGCCTACGCGGAGTACGTGCGGGTGCAGAGCGAGGCGGCGATCCGCAACCTCGCCTCGCGCTACCCCTACGACGGCCACGACGACGAGAAGATCTCGCTGCGCGCCAACGTGGCCGAGGTCTCCGAGCACCTGAAGAAGGAGATCGAGGAGCGGGTGCACCTGGCCGGGGTGGAGATCGTCGAGGCCCGCATCAGCCACCTGGCCTACGCGCCGGAGATCGCCCAGGCGATGCTCCAGCGGCAGCAGGCCTCGGCGATCATCGCCGCCCGCAGCCGCATCGTGGACGGCGCGGTGGGCATGGTGGAGATGGCCCTCAAGCGGCTGGCGCACAACAACGTGGTGGAGCTCGACAACGAGCGGAAGGCGGCGATGGTGTCCAACCTGCTGGTGGTGTTGTGCGGCGAGCGCGCGACGCAGCCGGTGGTCAACACGGGCACCATCTACCAGTAGCGGCCATGGCGGAGCGCAAGGCCTTCCTGTTGCGAGCGGACCCCCGGCTCCTCGAGGTGCTGCAGCGGTGGGCGAACGACGACCTGCGCAGCCTCAACGCGCAGATCGAGTTCCTCCTGCGGCGCGCCGTCGCGGAGGCGGGGCGCGCCCCCCCGCCGGCCGCTGCGCCCGCGCCCCAGGCCAAAGCGGATTCCGAGGTTGACTCCGAGTGAAGGCGCGGAATAAAGGCCCGACGCCGTCCAAGGAATCCCTCCTGTCACCCGACGGCCTCTTTTGAGCCTCAACCGCATCACGGAAGGAGCCACGTCGTGGCGAAGCGAGTGCCTACGTATCAGCCGTCGAAGGTGAAGCGGAACCGGGCCCACGGGTTCCGCAAGCGCATGTCCACCAAGCAGGGGCAGAACGTGCTCAAGCGCCGCCGCTCCAAGGGCCGCAAGCGCCTGGTGGTCCGCGCCTACGAGAAGTAGTCGCACGATGGACAGCCCGGATGGCCGGCTCGCGTTTCCCAAGGCCGTCCGGCTGAGGCGCCGCGCGGAGTTCCTCAAGGTGCAGGACACGGGGCATAAGATCTCCGCCGACGTCGTTCTTGCCCTGGTGCTCCCCAACCGACGCCCCGACGGCATCACCCGGGTGGGGCTCACGGTGTCCAGCAAGGTGGGAAACGCCGTGGTGCGCAACCGCATTCGCCGCAGGCTGCGCGAGCTGTTCCGCACCCGAAGACAGCGGCTTCCGAAAGGGCTCGACATGGTGCTCATCGCCCGGAACAGCGCGGCCGCCGCCGACTGGAGCAGCTTCGTGCGCGCCTTCGACCGCCTCGAGGCCGAGCTCAAGAAGAGGTACCCGGCGTGAGCCTGCTGTCGAGAGCCCTGGCGGCGCTGCTGCTGCTGCCGATTCGCCTGTACCGGCTGGTGCTCTCGCCCTTGTTGCCCCGCATGTGCCGCTTCCACCCCTCGTGCAGCGTGTACGCGATGGGCGCGCTGGCGGTGCACGGCCCCTTCAAGGGCAGCTGGCTCGCCGCCCGGCGCATCTCGAAGTGCCACCCCTTCCACGCCGGCGGGCTCGACCCGGTGCCCCCGCGCGAGGGGCGGCCCGCCCAGGCGCTGCTCGAGCAGTCCCAACCGTGGATCGCCGCGCAGCTCGCCGCGCCTCCGCCCCCTGACGTGCTGGCGCTCGAGGCCCAGCACCGCCCCGCTCCGTCGCACGAGCCGTAAGAAGGTTCTATGGACCAACAGAAGCGAATGCTCATCGCCATCGGCCTCTCGTTCGCGCTGACGCTGGCCTTCAGCCAGTTCGTCTGGAAGCCGAAGGCCGAGGCCGACGCCGCGCGGCTGGCGGCGCTGGACGCCGGCACCGCCGAGGTGGCGCTGGCCCTCGACGGCGGCGCGGCCGGCGCCGCTCCGGTGCTGGCGGCCGCCGGCGGCGACGGCGACGGCGGCGCGGCGGTGGCGGTGGCCCCGCCGGCGGTGCCGGTGCAGCCCGAGGCGCCGCTGCGCAGCATCGACGTGACGCGCGACTCGATGAAGCTGGAGTTCACCAGCGAGGGCGCCTCGCTCACCGACGCCGTCCTCACCGGCACCCGCGAGCGCGAGCAGCAGCGCCTCACCATCCCCGAGGGGTACAAGAAGCTGTTCGGCGGCAAGTTCCCCCCGCCTCCGCAGATGGACCTCGCCCAGCCGCCGCCCACCGGGCCCGGGCAGCTGGCCATCTCCATCGCCGGCGCGACGCCGCTCGACGCGCGGCTGCGCTACCAGGTCACCGAGGAGAAGCCCGGCCGCATCGTGTTCCAGGGCCTGCAGGGCCCCTGGCAGGTGACCAAGACCTTCAGCTGGGAGCCGAAGGGCTACGAGCTGGCGATGGACGTGGAGGTGAAGAACGTCGGCACCCAGCCCGCCGGCGGCGAGCTGGCGGTGCACGCGGTGCGCGGCATCGACCCGGCCCACGAGGACGCGCCGAGCATGTTCGGCGGCATCGGCAACCAGGCCACGGTGGTGTGCCGCCACGAGGACAAGCTCCAGCGCAAGGCGCCCAAGGACGAGGAGCCGAAGGAGGAGCACGCCGGCGCGATCCACTTCGTGGGCATCGACCAGCAGTACTTCCTCACCGCGCTGTGGGCCGGCGACGGGCCGGTGACCGGCCGGTGCGTGAACTACGCCAGCACCACCGAGCGCCGCGCCGAGCTGTTCATGCCGCTCACCGTGCAGCCGGGCCAGAGCTTCTCGAAGTCGATCCACGTGTTCATGGGGCCCAAGGCCTTCGACCTGCTCACCCAGGTGGGCAAGGAGCCGGGCACCTCGCCGACGCCGAACGCGCCGGTGCTGTACTCGCCGGAGCTGGAGAAGACGGTGGACTTCGGCTGGTGGGCGGTGATCTGCAAGGCGCTGATCGTCTTCCTGCGCTTCTTCCACGTGCTGGTCGGCAACTGGGGCGTGGCCATCATCCTGCTGACGGTGGGGGTGAAGATCGTGCTGCTGCCGCTGACCCACCGCGCGATGGTGAGCGCGGAGGCGATGAAGAAGCTGCAGCCGAAGATGGAGGTGATCAAGAAGAAGTACCCCGACGACCGCGACCGCCAGAACCAGGAGATGATGAAGCTGTACCAGGAGGCGAAGGTGAACCCGCTCGGCGGGTGCCTGCCGCTGCTGCTGCAGCTGCCCATCTGGGCGGCGCTGTTCACCACCCTGCGCACCAGCTACGAGCTGTACGGCGAGCCGTTCGTCGGCGTGTGGTCGGACCTGACGTTCAAGGACCCGACCTACCTGCTGCCGCTGGCGCTGGGCATCACGATGATCATCACCCAGCGGCTGCAGCCGCAGATGATGGACAAGTCTCAGGCCATGATGATGACCTGGGTGATGCCGATCTTCTTCACCGCCATCATGATGAACTACCCGGCGGGCCTGGCGCTCTACATCTTCACCAACAACCTGCTGTCCATCCTCCAGCAGTGGCTGTTGCGGAAGTACCTGGCGCGCACCGGGCAGGCGGCGCCGCCGAAGGGCAAGGACGACAAGAAGGACGACCGCGACGCGAAGAAGGTGAACGCGACGTGAGCCACGAGGGAGCCATGACGGACACGACTGCCCCGGCGGTGGCCACCGAAGCCCCGGCGGCGCTGCCCCCGGTGGACAAGCACGCGCAGGTGCAGACGCTGCTGGGCGACATCCTGAGGCTGATGGCCTACCCGGCGCGCCTGGAGCTCAAGGACATGCCCGACGGCGGCATCGGGGTGGCGGTGCACTTCGAGGGCGAGCTGCCCGGCATCACCCCGGGCAAGCGCAGCTACCTGGTGGACTGCCTGCAGTTCCTGCTCAACAAGGTCGTCAACCGGCCGAACACCGAGAGGAAGTGGGTGTCGCTGGGGGTGAACGGCTTCCCCGAGCCGCGGCCGCCGCAGGGGCAGAAGCCGCCGGCGCCTCCCGCCTCGGCGCCCCCGCCGGCCGCCGCCGCCACGCCCGCCAACGGCGCCTCCGCCGCCGCGAAGCCCGCGCCCCCGAAGAAGGACGAGCGGCACGAGAAGCACGACAAGCCGCACGACAAGCCGCACGACAAGCACGAGCGCCACGACAAGCACGAGAAGCACGCCCACCGCGGCGGCGAGCCCGACGAGCGGTCGCTGGAGGTGGCCGAGGACCCGGCGATGACCAGGGCCGGCAAGGGGCTGGCCGAGAAGAGCGCCCGGCTCGGGCGCTCGTACGCGGTGCTGATGCTCTCCGCCGAGGATCGCGCGCGGCTGATCAAGGCCGCCGAGGGCGTGAAGGGCGTCACCGTGAAGGCCGAGGGCGAGGCGCACCTGCGGCGGGTGGTGTTCACGCCCGAGAAGCCGGTGCCGATGCCCAAGCGGGCGCAGATGCCCGACTACGGCGACGAAGAGGAGTAGCGGGCGCCCTGCCAGACCGGGCAGGGTCCGCTTCCCCTGGCGAGCGGGCCGATGCGAGGCTGCACCCCTCGTGTTCGCCTCTCTCGTGCTGTCCTTGGTCCTCTCCGCCGACGTGACCGGCGGTTGTCCCGGCGAGCTGTTCCGCATCGAGCGGAGCAAGAACGCCAACGTGGTGGTCTACGAGGCGAAGCCCGGGCGCGGCGCGCCGCTGGACCCCGACGAGCCGGTGACGGCGTCGTGGGTGCTGCTGGCGAGCACCGGCGCGCGGGAGCCGCTGACCTTCTTCGAGCGGCTGTTCGCCTACGGCTTCGACGTGCGGCGGGAGGCGCCGGGCTTCGCGCTGACCCTCAAGGCGCTCAAGGACCGGGTGATCCACCTGACGGCCACCGGGACCTGCCCGGCGGCGCGCGCGGTGATCAACGGCCACGAGGGCCAGCTCAAGCGCATCTTCGTCAAGGCCGACGACCGGAAGCTGCCGCCCACGGTGTCGTACGTCGAGCTGTTCGGCGTCGCCGAGACCGGCGAGGCGCTCTACGAGAAGTTCCTGCCTCGCTGACCGTCTCCCGGCAACGCCTGCCCGGCGAGTGTTCGAGCTTGATGGCCCCTCGCCCCGACCCTCTCCCCGGCGTTGCGGGGAGAGGGAGCTCAGCGGGTGAGGCGGTGGAACACCAGGTGGTTCGAGGTGTCGTTGGGCTGGCTGGTGCCCTCGAGGACCACCTCGTCGGGCTTCGCCACGTCCAGCCCGCACCCGGCCACCAGCCGCGGGTTGGCGAGCGAGAGCGTGCCCAGCACCGCCGGATCCGGCGACAGCTTCCAGGTCTCGACGGACACCGAGGTGTAGTTGGTCGGGCAGCCCGTCTCCCACTGCGCGGGGGGCACCGCGGTCAGCTGCAGCACCACCGGGCTGCCCGCCCCCGACAGCGTCACCGACGCGGTCTTCCCCTTCACGTCCACCACCAGCGTGGCGTTGACCAGCGGGCCGGTGGTCTCCGCGGACTGGTACGTGCCGTCGGTCACCACCGACTGCACCCCGCACGCGCTCAGCACCCCGACGACCACCAGCAGGCACGACGTTCTCATGGCGCTCCTCCGAGCGGGCCCTCCAGCAAACCGCCGGCCACCGGAAACCCCGCGATGCTGCTGGAGCGACCGCCCCGCCGAGCGCGACGCCCCTGTCGCGGCTGACAGCGATGGCAGACGTCGTCCGGAGCGTGAGCTAGATTCCGCGCCGTGGGCAAGCCGAAGTCACTCAAGGACAAGCTGTTCGGGGCGGCGGTGCTGAAGACCAGCTTCCGGTTCCGCGAGCAGCTCGACTCGCCGGCCTTCAAGGCCATCTACCCCGGCGTGCTGCGCGACCTGGGGCTGGAGGACGCCGACGTCGAGAAGCACATCGCCGAGAACCGCGAGGCCGTGGAGAAGGCCGCCCGCGGCTCGACGCTGGGCGACTCGGAGCCGGAGTAGCGCTTCGTCAAGCCATCAGCGAGGGCCCGCGCGCCGCGCGCGGATTGCGTTGAGCACCCCTTCGACGCGCCGTAGTGTCGCCGCATGCCCTCCACGCTCGTCATCATCCGTCACGGTCAGAGTGCCTGGAACGAGAAGAACCTGTTCACCGGCTGGGTGGACATCGACCTGTCGCCGCTGGGCGAGGCCGAGGCCCGCGCCGCCGGCAAGCAGCTCAAGGCCCACGGCCTGTGGTTCGACACCCTGCACACCTCGGTGCTGACCCGCGCGGTGCGCACCGCCAACCTCGCCCTCGAGGAGTCGGGCCAGAGCTGGCTGCCGGTGTACCGCACCTGGCGGCTCAACGAGCGGCACTACGGCGCGCTGCAGGCCAAGGACAAGAAGGAGACCGCCGCGCAGTACGGCGCCGAGCAGACCAAGCTGTGGCGGCGCAGCTACGACGTGCCGCCGCCGCCGGTGGGCCCGGAGCACGAGCACCACCCGCGCAACGACAAGCGCTACCGGCTGCTGGCGCCCGACGCGCTGCCCGGCTCGGAGTGCCTCAAGGACGTGGTGGCCCGGGTGCTGCCCTGGTGGCACGACGTGGCGGTGCCGCAGCTGCGCGCCGGGCTGTCGGTGCTGGTGGTGGCCCACGGCAACTCGCTGCGGGCGCTGGTGAAGTATCTGGAGAAGGTGGGCGACAAGGAGATCGTGGAGCTCAACATCCCCACCGGGCAGCCGCGGCTGTACCGCTTCAAGGACGACCTCACCTTCGCCGAGCCGCCGCGCTACCTCGACGAGGCCGCCGCCCGGGCCGCCGCCGACGCCGTGTCCAAGCAGGCCGGGTGACGCCGCGGTGGCGCTCGTCGGCAGAGGCCGTCACGTCGCGCTGTGGCTCAACCCCAACGCGAAGCAGGTGAGGCCCTCGGTGGTGGAGGCCTTCCGCCGCGGGCTGCCCGAGGCCACGCTGATCACCGCGCGCACCATGGACGAGGCGCGCGAGCGGGCGAAGAAGCTGGCGCGGACGCCCCCGCCGCTGCTGCTGTGCGGCGGCGGCGACGGCACCGCGGTGACGCTGGTCAACCTGCTGCGCAGCGAGGGCGTGCGGCAGTTCCCGCTGATGGGCTTCCTGCGGCTGGGCACCGGCAACGGCTGGCCGAACGCCACCGGGGCGCCGTCGTGGCGCCGCTCGCTGGCGATGCTGCCCTCGATGCCGCTGCCGCCGCCCACCCGGCGCTTCAACCTCATCGAGGTCGAGGGCCGGCTGTGCCACTTCTGCGGCGTGGGCTGGGACGCGATGGTGCTGCACGACTACCACCGCACCATTCGCCGGCGGGAGCGGCAGCAGGTCGCCCCCGGCCTCGCCTCGCGGCTGTCGAAGAGCGTGCTGGGCTACCTGTACGCCGTCGCCCGGCGCACGGTGCCGCGCGAGCTGGGCCGCACCCTCAGCCAGGGGCGCCCGCGGGCGACGGTGACCAACGCCGGCCCGCCCGCCTACCAGCTCGACCGGCGCGGGCGACTGGTGCTGGCCGGCCACGGGAAGCAGCTGTTCGACGGGCACGTGTCCATCCTCTGCGCGGGCACCGAGCCGTTCTGGGGCGGCGGCTTCAAGGCCTTCCCCTTCTCGGGGGCGGTGCCGGGCACCTTCAGCCTGCGGGTCTACGACCGGCCGGTGCTGGAGGGCGTGGCCAACAGCGTGAACCTGTGGGCTGGCCGCCGGGTGCGCGGGATGAGCGACTTCTTCGTCTCGAAGGTGCGGGTCGTCTTCTCGCGGCCGATGCCGTTCCAGGTGGGCGGCGACGTGGTGGGCCACCGCACCACCCTGGAGCTGGCGCTGGCCGAGGAGACGCTGGAGGCGGTGGACTGGCCGACGCTGGTGGGCTGATCAGCTCGGGAAGTTGCGGAACCCGTCGCAGGCCTTCTTGAGGCCCAGGTAGTAGGGGATCGAGCGCAGCGTCAGCCCCACCCAGCCCCACAGCTTGGCGAACCACGAGGGGCGCACCGGCTCGGGCTTCGGCACCACCCGGGTGAGGTCGGTGAAGTGGGTGGTGGTCGCGCCCAGACCCTCGAGCTCCTGCTCCAGCGCGACGCTGCCGGTCTTGAAGTCCGCCGGCAGCCGCTGGTGCAGCGCGTCGCTGGCCAGCAGGTACTCGGGGATGGGCACGGTGTTCTTGAGCAGCCGGTGCACCAGGATGACGTCCACCCCGGCGAGCTCGGTGAGGCGCTTCACCTTCTGGAAGGCGATCTCTCCCAGGTGGGCGACGAACTTCAACTTGAGGTCGGCGACCTGCACGCAGCCCTCGCAGCTGCACAGGCGGTTCACGTCGAGCTGGGCGCGCCGGCGCAGGAAGGCGCGGCGCACCTCGCCGATGGCGCGGGCGGTCTCGGCGAGGCGCCGCTCGTCCTTCGCGGGGTCGCCGGACAGGGTGAGGTAGAAGAAGGCCGCGTCGCCCTCGAGCTTGGCGAGCGTGAAGGCCCTGCCCGCACCGTCGATGACCGCCTCGAGCAGCTGCGCCACCACGTCCTGCGCGTGCGCCAGGTTGATCCGGTGCACGCTCATGAACTTCGTGTAGCCGCCGATGTCGGCGATGAGGAGGACCGCGCTCGCCATGCCGCGCGACGATACACGACGCCCTGGGCCCGCATGGCCGTTTCGGGCGGCGGTGGGTATGCTTCGGGCATGGCTGAGTACAGCACCAAGCGACGGCCCGACGCGGTGCCTGCGCTGAAGCGCATCACCTCCAGCGAGGCCACCAGCGACGTCGACTTCAAGCGCCGCCAGAAGTACGAGCTGATGCGCGAGGCCATCGCCGACGACATCCGCAAGCAGACCGAGAAGCCGAAGAAGTCGTTCGCGGCGCTGGTGAAGAAGAAGTAGTCGCTCACGGCGCGACGCCGAGCTCGGCGAGCTGGGCGGTGAAGCGCTCCACGGTGGTGAACAGGCGGCCGTTGATGCCCAGCGCGGTGGCGGCGTCGGCGTAGGCCTGCACGTCGTCGAAGAAGGCGGCCCGGCCGGCGGGGACCCGCGCCAGCTCGAGGGCGCGCTGGTAGATGCGCGCCTCGGGCTTGATGGCCCCCACCTCGCAGGAGAGCACCAGGCCCTCGAAGCGCTCCAGCACCGGCAGCCTCGGCCGCAGGAAGGCGACGTGCTGGTCGTGGGTGTTGGACAGCAGCACCAGCTTGAGCCGGCCCACCAGCCGCTCCACCGCGCGCACCATCGGCTCGTTGAGGGAGAAGTGGCAGTTCCACAGGGCGAACCACTCCTCGGCCGGCAGCTCGGTGCCCAGCCGCGCGACGAGCTCGCGGCGCAGGGCGTCGCCGGGCAGCCGGCCGGTGTTGACGCGCTCCCAGAGGCCTGCGTCGAGCCGTTCCTTCATCGCCTCGGGCGTGGTGCGGAAGGAGCGCGCCAGCTCGCGGAACAGCTTCGCGTTGTCGTGGAACGCGAGCACGTTGCCGAGGTCGAGGATCAGCGCGTCGATCTGAGGTGCACCGCTCACCGCCCTACCGAACCAGATCGGCCGGCGCGCTTCAACGGCGCAGGCGGCGGGAGCGGCCGAGCACGATGCCGGTGTCCCGCGCGCCGCGCTTCTTCTTGCGCTTC
>Ga0316628_100005147_pt1 | contig 10411 bp, 11 predicted proteins | sample OWC_Aug_M2_C1_D5_FD_207648 | JGI IMG/M metagenome (GOLD analysis project Ga0316628, IMG submission 207648) | Wetland soil microbial communities from Old Woman Creek delta, Ohio, United States - OWC_Aug_M2_C1_D5_C | ecosystem: Environmental > Terrestrial > Soil > Wetlands | place: USA: Ohio... | reverse complement strand
GACCAGCAACTAGCCGATTCCTCAGGAAGAGCACTCGCTGGTATATCCAGATATGTCTTATTAGCAGTTATGCGAAGAGTTCTATGAGGCCAGGCCTATCCATAGGCTTCATTCCTTGCTCCGCCGAGCAGGGAAGGTCTTCCGGGAGAATCCATCTATGCGAGCAGAAACGGCCGTGGAACTCGAGGCTGGACTGAGAACCAACTGTGGGCGATGCAGCTGCGTCATTCTCTACAGGAGTGAAAACTGTGTGTTCTGTCAGCCCGCAGAGGAAGTCCTTGACGAGGCTCTGCAGGAGTACGGTCTGACTCGAGCTCTTGTGTCTGAAGTCATGGTGGAAAGAGGATGTGACTGTGGCTGCGACGGCGATGTCGCTGGCGTCCCGGCAATAAGGGTCTGTGACCAGATGGTCCACGGAATACCGGAGGAAGACACCTTGAGAGACCTCCTTCTACGTGCGATCATGATGCCCTGTTTCTGCGAGCCGATTCATTGAGTGGTGTTTCATCAGAAGTCCACTCGGATTGTTTCCCACTTCACTCTGCCCGCATCGACAGCTTCCTTGATTTTTCGTTCACTGCTGCTCAGGACTGCTTCTCCCGTCTTGACGTCAGCCAGTACAACAGTGACCGGGTCACCTGATAGGCCATCCCTTGCCGCCGTGAGCCCCTCGAATATCAGGTAGTCAATAGGAGAACCGATGAACCGGGCATCTGAGGGGTTGTGTCTGAACACATCGCTCAAGAGCGGTACCATATGTTCCGCGAGCCTGCCCTTGATGACATAGCGACTGCGGTCTGCTGCATCCTTCCTAATGCCCGACTCTTGTTCTGCCCACATTGTCCTGAACTCAGCCTCAATCTGGGCAATCCTAGATTTGAGCCTGTACTTCATGGCGGTATAGACGATGATGGCCATGAGAAGTCCAATTGCCAGACCCAGCACTGTATCCTCAAAGGGCATGTTGTAGATTGCACAGGAACATGATTTATCTCAAGGTAATAGGAGGGGATTACGTTGGACCGCCCTCACCCGGTCCGTAGCTACTTGGAAATCTCCTCAAGTGGAGCAACACGGACACGCAGGTTGTCGTGTGAAACTACTTTGACCTTGGTTCCGACAGGCAAGAGGCCCTCCTCACACCTAGCATTCCAGATTTCTGTTCCAACTTTCACCTTCCCGCCCGTAGGCGTAACAGGCTCCAGTACTTGACCTATCATGTCCTCAAGTTCATAGCCACGATGAGGAGCCTGCTTCAATACGGGATATATCCAGTAGTATTTCAGAATGAAGTATGCCACCGTGCCAACTGCAATCAGAACAACGGCGACCTGGAAGTAGTCAATCAAGTAGACGTAGACAATGACCAGAGCTATGATGGCGACTGCTACGTTGTCAAGGCTGGTCACGACGAACATGGCTTTTGGTGATAGGTTTCGCAAGCCTCACATCAGACTCCTGTTTGCATGATGCAACACTCAGAATGACGAGAAAAGCCTTTGTTCGCACCGTACTGTTAATATCCGAAGGGCAGGGCGGCCGAGTCAGGGAACCAATGTGAAGGCAGGCGCAATCCAGGCAACGGCAGGTGCGGGTAGCTTGGTTGCGGTCACTTACACACCAGTCCTTGCGCGCGACTTGCTGGGGGCAGACGAGTTCTTTGTGACTCTGCTTGTTGCCTCCTATGCCACTGCTTCCTTCGTATCGTCATACCTGTTCGGTCGTGCGGGCGACATCTACGAAAGGAGGACTATTCTGAGGATAGGTCTGATCCTTTCAGTGATCAGTTTCGGGGTTCTCTTGCTCGCCTACGACCAGACGATGCTCTACTTTGTTCGTGTCCTCAACGGTTTCTCCATCGGCATGTACCCGGGAGCTCTTGCCGCGTACGCGTACGAAACGCACATGAAGATGGGCAGGTTTGCCTCCTTTGGCGCCCTCGGATGGGGTCTCGGTACAGCCTTCGCGGGGTACGCAGCCATCTTTGACCTTAGACTCGCATTCGCTGCGGCCTCAGCGCTCTTCTTCTTCGCGTTTCTCAGTGCCATGACGCTGCCGAAAGTAGAGCGTGTCAGAATAGCCGTACCACTCTTCCCAATCGAAACACTGCGTAGGAACTTCCCAGTCTACGCTGCATTCCTGATTAGACACACAAGCGCTTCAGCTGTCTGGGCCCTCTGGCCGTTGTTTCTCATTCAAATCGGTGGCGACTACCTGATGATTGGAATTGTGCAGGGAGTCAACTCTCTTGCTCAAGTGGTGTTCATGTTAACGCTTGCTGATCGGGTGGACTGTAGGGTGCTGATATCCCTCGGCCTCACCTCAAGTATTGTCTGCTTCTTGTGGTTCATGCTCGTCCAGAACATCATTGAGATCCTGCCATCGCAGATTCTACTGGGCTTTGCCTGGGCGTGTCTGTATGGTGGTTCTCTGAGGTATGTGACCGAGAGAAACCAAGAACGAGCAACGGCTGTTGGTCTCCTCCAGTCAGTGCAAGCACTGGCGGGCATGTTGGGTCCAATCTGCGCTGCGCTCATATTCTCAGTCTGGAACAACTACATGCCCATAATGGTATTCGGCATTGTGATGTCGGCTTTGGCATTTCTGGTCTTTCTTGTTCTCGGCAGAAACCTCTCTCGGACTGTCCTGCCGGCTGCACTGTCCCCAACAGGACCAGAGCAGATAGAGCGAAGTGCTGGTTGAAACAGACATGCTTGGTCTGGAGATCACTCAAGTCACGTCCGCATCATATGCCATCTGGACGATATGGCGGAGAGATGGTGGGTCCCGACCTCTCCCGTCGGGTTCCGGTCAGGACCACGGATGTGGTGCACTTGTCCTATTCAGTTCCGACTATTGAAGCATCGCCGACTTCGCCTGTTCTGATGGATAGCGTCAGAATCAGGGCCAGAACCATGAATACGATGGAAACTGGAAAGAGCACCGCGATTGATGTCAGATCGAATATGATTCCCGTGAGAAATGGACCAGCTGTAGCGGCAGACATACTCGCGATGTAGTATAGTCCAGTCCCAGCTCCGAGGCGACTCTTGCCAAGAAGCTGCCATATCATGACTATGGAGTTCACGTTTATGAATGCCCAACCGATTCCGGCTATGACGAGTATCAGGATGATATGCAATGAGGCGACCGCAAACCACAGGGCAGACAGACTGCCAATCATTATCACGATACCAATCGCAATCGTGTTCTTGCGCCCAAGCTTGCCCGCGATGAAACCGGCTGGCACAGCAAACACAACGAAGGACAACGCAATGCCTGTGAGCAGGAACGAAGCATCATTCTCCAACATCCCCAGTACTTCTACACCGTATTTCGTGAACCAAGTCTCGACGGTGTTGTATGCGACAAACCACATGAAGATGGCACCTAGGAGAGCAAGGGCAGACTTGTCGTTGGCGAAAGAAACGGACTTTATGGCATAGAGAATACCGGTCTCTCTGGACTTCTGCACATCTACTGGTGGAGCAGGAGGTTCCTTGATTACGACGAACAGTATCAACAGAGCTACGATCATGATTATTGCTGTCGTTAGGAATGTGAGAACTGGTCCTGACTGCTCGACAGTCACCCCCAGTATAGCGGCAATTCTAGGGTCATGAATGCCATAGATTCTCGATGCAATAGCAAATGCATAGATGGCACCTATGCCACCCATGAGGTTTATGACTCCGTTTGCCTTTGACCTATGTTCCGACGCTACGAGATCGGGCATGAGTGCTACTACCGGTGCTCGGTAGATTGCCATTGCTACATTGAAGACAGTCAGTGCATAGAGCATGAACCAGAAGTTGCTCTGTGCCCATCCGTAGGCTACTAGCACAAAGAACAGGGCAGCAGTCGGTGTGCCGAGCATGATGTAGGGCATACGTCGGCCCCACCGTGTTCTGGTCCTGTCACTTCGTCCACCGAGATACGGTTGGAGAAACAGTGCTAGGAGGTTGTCCAAGACCATAATTGCGCCGATTATCGTGTTCTGAAAATCTCCGGTGATGAAGTCCGGCAGAAACCGTGACGGCATGTAGCTGTTGTATACACTCCAGCTCACACCTGTTGTGAAAAATCCGAGCCCGATGGCGAAGACGTAGAGCCACCTCATCTTCTGAGGTACGCCCGAACTCTGTCCTTGAGAGGTTTCTTCAATCGAAGCCATAGTCAGTCCCCGAATCGAGATGATTTTGATTTCCGAAGAACCGGCCCGGTATATAGAGTGTGGGTTTCTCGATAGGAGAATCTGCCGGGCCATATGTTCATAGGACAACATGACCTACGCCACAAAGATGAATAGCCGGGTTTCCGGCCCAGTGGATAGACTGGCAACTTCTTGTCGGCTTCTTTCACTGGAGGCAAAGGAATGCTGGAGCCTGCCCTGAGAATGATGAGATGCCCCAAGTGTCAAAAGACACTGCATCTCGCCCAGACCACGATGATGACCGAAGAGGTCATCGAAGGGAATATTATCTGCGACAAAGGACACAGGTGGCAGGTTCGCGACGGAATCGCTTCGATGTTCCATCCAGGGTCACCCACGCAGCACATCGTCGACCGCACTCAGTTCTACAGGGATCTGCTGGGAATAGACATGGACAAGGAGAAGGAACGGCTTGCAGCATACGTCCCAATCGAGGGCCCATTGCGCGTGCTCGACACCAACCTCGGAAGTGGCTCCACCTACGCAGCGTTGTCAAGACAGTTCGAGCGTGAGATGGGCCGCTTCAACCTCCATGGAATCGATTCCTCCTTCGAGCTGCTGCAGGCTGCAAGAGCGATGTCAAGAGAGAAGGGGTTCAATCTCACGGCAGTACACGGCAACGTCTTCAATCTCCCATACCAGAGTGATTCGTTCCACCTTGTGCTTGCCATAGGGAGTATCAATCAACTAGCTGACAAGGCAGCGGCCCTCAGAGAGATGTGGAGAGTCACAACCCCGGAGGGACATGTCCTGATCGTTGACGAAGGCCTCTCGCCGCAGATGAGAAAGAGCGACGCAGGCAACGAGATATTGAAGAAGCGTCCGTCCTTCGGCGCAAGACCGCCGATTCCAGATGTACCGGACAAGGCAAGGGACCTTGAGATCACCTATGTCATGAAAGACGCGTTCTACCAGCTCGTGTTCAGGAAGTAGGCGACCACACTCGTGTGCTGAGCCTCAGGAATATGAACAGTGCAGTCATTGCACCTAGTGGAGACTCGGATCTTGGAAGAACTGACTGTCAGATTGATGCGGGACAGCGACATTGACTTCGCGCTATCCCTGACCACCATGGAGGAGTGGTCTGACATAAGGAGCGACTTTGTGAGCCTCATATCCTACCGCCCGGCAGCAGCCTTTATCGCCGAACTGAACGGTCAGAGTGTATCAATGATCAGTGCCGTCTCCTACGGCGCGGTCGGTTTCATTGGCTCTCTCATAGTCCTTCCCAGTTACAGGAACCAAGGCATCGGCACGGCGCTCATGAAACATGCGATTCAATGCCTTGAGAATAATGGAGCCGAAGCGGTCATGCTGGACGCTGTGCAGAAGGCGGTTGCAGTTTACGAGAGGCTAGGATTCAAGAGAGTCTGCCTCTCAAGAAGATTCAGGGGCTTGCTGGAAGGAGCAAGTAATGGCAGAGTTGAGCAGATGACTGAACAGCTGTTACCATCAGTCCTTGCTCTGGACAAGCAATCATTTGGTGGCGACCGTTCGCATTTCCTGAACGGGACTCTCAGAGCGAATCCTGACCTTTGTGTGGTTCTGGAGAGAGAGCGGAGAGTCAGCGCATATGCCTTTGCGAGCCGTCGAAATAACATCGTTAGACTGGCACCGCTCTTTGCACGGTCTCCCGAAGATGCGGAGGTGCTTGTCCGAGAGCTTGCAGGCAGGAGCCTTGGTAGGCAGCTGAAGTTGGGCATACTCGACACCAACACTGAAGCAGTGAGCCTCGCGAGGAGACTTGGCCTTCTAGAAGATGAGAGTTCTGTCCGGATGCTCAGAAGCAGCAGGAAACCTATCAGCATGTCAAACCTGTTCTATGCGATAGGTTCTCCTGCGAAAGGTTAAGGAAATCGCTGCACAGAACTTGAACAATCCTGGACACCTACAGAGAGGGGCTCAATGCCCGGGTATGACATGCCACTCTTGAGGCAGTCAAGACACAACAAGCGACTTCAAGGACTGGCCCCAGGGCCGTTGTCTGGGAGGACAGGGCTCCTGTGCCCAGCCCTGTCCAAGCAACAATGAACGGTAGAGAGATCTGCAGAAATAGGACGAGGCCTAGGTGGCCTCCCAAGCGAGTACTTCCTTACATGTTAGGGCCGAGCAGTCGTGTCTGTGACACGCGTCTTTCTGCTCGGCCTTTGCGGAGATAGAGAGTTTAGCGTGAGTGTCCAACTGGCTTACCTCATGAAGTTCTGAGAGTAAGAGTATGCAGCCGCTTTGGTCGACGCGACTTCCCTGCGGTTTGGACCTTTGTGATCGTTCTTTGCTAGAGCCATAGCGTTTACCTCCTGTAGAGGTAGGCGTATGTTAGTGCCTCGGTGTTCGCGATTCTTCGTTTCTGGGCGTTTCCTCTTGGGCAGTACAGTTCGGAGCCGTAGCACGCGTTCATCAGTTTTCACCCGTTTTAGTTTGTATTCGACACTATTACTGTACTATGGTGTCCCATATAAAGGTTTCCTCTACACACTATTAGACATACTAAGGCTGATTAGATGTACCATAAGGTTAAAAATGGGATGCTGCGCACACTAACAAAGAGGAAAACTGGCCCAGAGCGCGGAGGTCAAGACATGGTCGAGGAACTTGCAGACACGATCAAGGAAATTGTGCTGACTGACGAGGGCAAACGTCCACAGAAGGAACTTGTCTTCATAACTGACATGGAACTGGCACACGTGCTAGACGATCCTGCAAGGCTCCAGATACTGATCGTCCTGAAGAAGGGCGTTCCTGACACGCTGACAACGACCTTCAAGGATGAGCAGAGTGGGGACACCATCATCAGACAGAGAGAGGTGCAGCGCCACGCGCTCTCGGTGGTCGAGATCGTGAAGCTTTCCTGCACGCTTGAGGACGCCGAAGAGGTCACGAAGAACCAAGTGTATCATCACTTGCCGAAACTCATTGAAAACGGCTACGTGGTGAAATACGGAACAGTGACGACGGGGGATAGGACTACCGACTACTACCGTAGGACTGCAAAGGGCTTCGTGCTTGCTGCCGCAGAAGCCAAACCCGACATTAAGGAACTCAAAGCGGAAACCCTCAGATTCATGCAACGCATGTCTACAGTCTTCGAGATCAAGCTCTCTGATGAGGATATCACGAAGATGACAGAACTCGTAATGCGTGCGAAGGATCTGTCACTCGATGGTAGAAAGAAGATTGCCAGTCTGGTGAAGGGGGACATTGTGGACCCGGATGCACTTGAAATGTATGACAATCTGCTCCAGATTTATCTCCATGACAACCGGGAATACATGGCAGTCATGACAGAGATGAAACGTATACTGTTCCCGTAGGGAACCTGTCGATTTCAGACCTTTCCAATCAGGCTGATTGCCGCCCGTCCAAGGTCCACGACTGTCAATTCTGGTGCAGAGTCTGCCGTGGCCCAAGCCATCAGCCAGGTCGACCCATCGACAAGAGCCATGAGAAAATGACCTTGGTTCTGGTCTGCTGTCGAAACATAGAATTCAGGACCCGAAGTCACCCTGCGGTAGGTAAGACCGTTCACCTTCACGCTGGACGCAGCACTGGATGGTGCGTTTACCAGCGATTCGGCCTCAGACACCAGATCCCAGTTCGACGTCTGCCAGACGATTGTTGGCCCTCTGGCCACGGCAAATGCCTGGATCTTCGAATTGTTCGTGTACAGGGTACTCCAGACCCTCTCGATGTCAGCCTCCAACTGCAGAATCCTCCTCCACTCATGGATTGGAAATCATAGGACTGCAATGGCATAGAGCCAAGTTGCAGCCCAACAATTCCTCGGACAAATGAATCAGATCTTTCCCTTCAGTCGCTTTGCAGCACGGTCTACATCAACATAGACTTGGTCAGGAGCGGCGTCTGCCGCAGCCCACGCAATGACGAACTTGTCGTTGTCAATCCTTGCGAGGATGAGGGTTCCATTGCCTGAAACGCTGCGGGCGACGAGACTCTCCGGAGTTGTGCGGATCGTGCTGTACTTGACCTGGTTCTGTACGACCGAAGTGGCACGCTGCGAAACCGCTGCACTCAGAGAGGCTGCATCATTTGTCAGGTTCCAGTTGTTACTCTGCCAGAGAACGCGACCATTCGTCGTGATGACACCAAAGGCCTGGATCTTCTTTCCCGAGTCATTGTACGCCTGAGTATATGCATCCATCACTGGATCAGCCATCTGAATTCACCCTTGAGGAACCGATGGTACGGTCTATATAGCCATCTTATGGAACACAGCATTTTAAGTTAATCTGGATAGCTGTCCCTGCAGTCTTCGGGTCATACCAACATCGACAATGCTGGTTGCATCAGATGGCCGACGAAGCAGTTAGTGAATCGGAGAGAGGTGTGGTACTAAGAGTCCTAGTCAGGACCAACTCAAGGGACAGAAGACTGGTTTCGGAGTTGGGCAGCGATTTCATCGTCATGAATCTCAGGGAAGCACCACATGGAGGGAGAGCGAACGCTGAGCTTGTCAAGCGGCTCTCGAAGCTCTTCGGTCTGTCGACCGGCGCAGTCACGATTGACTCTGGAAGCAGATCGCGCGACAAGGTGGTGTTGGTCCGGGAGCGGACGAGAAACGAGGTCATGTTGGCCCTAACGGCGGCTCTAAATGCATAAATAATCGGCCGCTTGGCAGCATTTTCTATTCACGAAACATGCGGATGTTCCATCCACTCAAGGAGGCAGACCAGTGACCCTCGATCGCAGACCTACAAGGATGTTGTCGGCGGGTCTGTTTGGTGCAGCACTGTTCTATGCGCTTTTGCTGCTCTTCGAGGGGAGAAGCAATGACATCACAGTAATCATTGCCATCATCGTCGAGGCATTGCTTGTGGTTGCCTCGCTCACGAGACCACCACCGACAAAACTGGACTATGCCGTGGTGTCCCTACTAGCAGCAGGATACGTGGGCGTCAGCCTGTATTCTGGTATCTTCACTGAGATGGTCGCGATGGTATGTGGAGGTATACTGCTCTATGCTGCACTCATGAGTGAGCCCAAGTTTCCAATGACCAAGCGGGCTGTTTCCACGGGCGTAATCGTCGGTACAGTCATGACGTTCCTAGGGATTTACTTGGCACTGAAGTTGGGTGTGGTCTACTTTGTCGGTGCCGAGATGCTTGGAGCACTCTTGTTGAGTCTCACGGGCAGGTATACCAAAGAGGAAAACACAGTTGTCGTGGCAATAGCCAACGGTTCATCAATGATATCCACCGGGACACTGATCACGCTCCCTGCCATCGCCATCTACAATCCGGTGGTGGCACCTGAGATCCTCACCTACCAGTTCATCGCGTTCGTAACGGGTCTGAGTGCGATCTTTGGACTGATACTCCTTGTGCCTTTCAGAAACCGCTTCGAACACGATCCCTGGCCACAAGTCAAGCCACAGGCACAGGTCATAATGTCAATCGGAGGTGACGCCGAGGCCAAGAGGAACGTGGCTATCGGTCTCGGAGCATCGTTCGCATACACCGGGGCCGTGAAAGTCGCCGAGGCCGTCACCTCAACCAGCCTATCCTCAATCCCGTATGCCTTCACGAAGGCGATTCCAGACTGGATTGGTGTGACCAACTCGCCGCTGATCGCCTCCATTGGCTTCTTCATTGGGTGGAAACGCGTACTCACGATTGCCCTAGGCACCGTCATGAGTGTCGTAATATGGATTGTCCTCGAGGGCGCGAGCCCAACGGTACTCTATAGCTTCCACCTTCACCGCCCCGAGATTCTGTATCTGGTCCTCGGGGTCTTCGCTGCGGTCATTCTGGGCGATTTCGTTTCGTCAAGAGAGAAGGGCGTAGTGACCACCGAGGAGTTTGAGAGGACTCTCGAGGTAGCCGGAATAAAGAGGCGGTCAGGTCAGATAATCATAGATGACCCACACAAGAGCTCAGAGGTTCTCAGGCGGCTCCGTGTAAAAGAAACGCTCTTCTCAGTGAGCGAGTTCCGGGAGGAACTCAGGAGGATTATGGAGAATCCTCGGGCATACATCCAGACCAAGAGAGGCCGCTTGCCACCATGGCTCGGACTGCTCTCCATTTCGATTTTTACTGCGATTGGAATACTTGTCTTCTCAATCATCCGGCCATTCTACGGTGTGGAGATACACTGGGCTCTCTTTGTGCTCGGAGCACCCCTCGTTCTAGTTTCGGCCTACTTCACTGCGAGAGCGATAAGTGAGACCGCAATGCTGGCAGG
>Ga0316628_100005146_pt1 | contig 10411 bp, 9 predicted proteins | sample OWC_Aug_M2_C1_D5_FD_207648 | JGI IMG/M metagenome (GOLD analysis project Ga0316628, IMG submission 207648) | Wetland soil microbial communities from Old Woman Creek delta, Ohio, United States - OWC_Aug_M2_C1_D5_C | ecosystem: Environmental > Terrestrial > Soil > Wetlands | place: USA: Ohio... | reverse complement strand
AGCAGCGAAGCCAAGCGGCTGGTCAGGGAGTTCGTGTACCTCGTCGACCCGGCCTATCGCTCGGCGCCAGAGATCGTGCGAGCCTTCGAACGCATCCTGCTGGCCCCGGAAGCGAACGCCGGGATTCTGGACGACATGCGGTCCACCGGATTCCTGGGCGCATTCATCCCCGAATTCCAGAGGATCTCCAATCGCATTCAATACGACGAGTACCATCTGTATCCCGTCGATAAACACCTGCTGCGTACGGTCCAGACGATCAAACAGCTCGCTGCGGAAGACCGGCCCTCGGAGCCCCTGTTCGCACGGATCTACCGCGAGCTGAAAAACAAGGTGATCCTCGCCTGGGCGGCCTTGCTGCATGACATCGGCAAGGCCGAAACCGGACAGGACCATTCCGAGAGCGGCGCCGAGATCGTCCGCCGGATCCTCACCGAAAAAGCGCTCAGGGCAGCCGAGGTGGAGACAGTGGCCTTTCTCGTGCGTGAGCATGTGTATCTCATCAAGACGGCCACGCGCCGAGACATCCACGACGAGGAAACCGCCATCATGTGCGCCCGCCGCATCAGGGACATCGAGCGGCTCAAGATGCTCTATCTCCTCACAGTGGCCGATTCCATCGCCACCGGCCCGGCCGCCTGGAACGACTGGACCTCGCACCTGCTCCGCGAATTTTTCCTCAAGGTGCTTAACGTTCTCGAAAAGGGCGACCTGGCCAGCGAGCAGGCCGTGGCCGCTATCGAGCGCAAGCGGGAGACGCTTTTGGCTGCCGCCGGTTCGGAAACTGCCCGCCGGCGCCTTGAGAACGTATTCCCCTTCCTCACTCCGCGCTACCTGTTGTCGGTGTCACCGGAGAACATCGCCAGCCACATCGAGCTGTTCCACCGGCTGGGTGAGGCCGATTTCGTCTGGGACATCCGCCCCTCCTCCCAAGGCGCCACCCGCACGGTGACCATCTGTGCCAAGGACCGTCCCGGCTTAGTGGCCAGCATGGCCGGGGTCTTCACCCTGAACAGCATCAACATTCTCGATGTGCAGGTGTTCACCTGGCGCAACCGCACGGCCCTGGACATCTTCGAGGTGACACCGCCGCCGGATTTGATTTTCGAGAACGACAAGTGGCTTCGCGCCGAGGAGAACCTGAAAGCGGTTCTGGCCGGCACCCTGGACCTCGCTGCCGCCCTCAAGCCGCGCCTCGCTGCGGCCCGCGTGGCTAAACCCCGGGCTGCAAAGCGGCCGCACCGGGTACACCTTGACAATGCCAGCTCGAGTTTTTTCACCATTATCGAAATCTTTACCTACGACTTTCCCGGGCTGCTTTACAGCATATCGGACGCGCTGTTTCGCGCCGAGCTCGACATCTGGATCGCCAAGATCGCCACCAAGGTAGATCAGGTGGTGGACGTCTTTTACGTCCGGGATCTGAGCGGCCAGAAGGTGGACGCCCCCGAGCGGGTCGCCGCCATCCAGGAGGCACTTCTGCAGCGGCTTCTGCAGTTTGAGTCAACGACTTCACCCGGAGTGCTTCACCGTTGAATTTGCAGCCGCGCGCCCAACACGCGCTGGGCATGCCTAGCATCGTGGGGTACATCCCCCTAAGGGAGGTAGTGAATCATGAAACTGCGCTGGTGGTCGGTTATGGGAATGGGATGGCTGTGGCCGGTGTCCACCGCCTGGGCGGCGGAGGCCGCCCTGAACTCCGGCGACACGGCCTGGATGATCATGTCCACGGCCCTGGTGATGATGATGACGCCCGCCGGGCTGGCCCTCTTCTACGGCGGTATGTCGCGCTACAAGAACCTGCTGAACACCCTGGCCATGACGTTCGCCGCCTACTGCCTGACGAGCGTGATCTGGGTGCTGTGGGGCTACAGCCTCGCCTTCGGTCCGGACCAAGGCGGCCTCATCGGAGGACTGAATTATTTCTTCTTCTCCGGGATCACCCCCACCCGCCTCGAGGGGACCATTCCGACCAATGTGTTCGCTCTGTTTCAGATGACCTTTGCGTGTATCACGGTGGCGCTGGTGCTGGGCTCCATCGTCGACCGCATGAAGTTCTCCGCCTGGTTGCTGTTCACCGTTCTTTGGGTGACCTTTATTTATTGCCCTATCGCCCACTGGGTGTGGGGCAAGGGCTGGATGGCCCGCATGGGGGCGCTTGACTTCGCCGGGGGAACCGTGGTTCACATCAACGCCGGCGTGGCAGGCCTGGTTCTGGCGCTGGTGCTCGGAAGACGCATCGGCTACGGCAAGGAGGCCATGTTTCCGTCGAGTATCGCCCTGACAGCCCTGGGTGCCGCCCTGCTGTGGTTCGGATGGTTTGGATTCAACGCCGGCAGCGCGCTCGCCGCGGATGGGCTGGCCGGATCGGCCTTCTTGGCCACCAACACCTCGGCCGCCGCCGCCGCCCTGGCATGGATGTTCACGGAATGGCTCGTGAACCAGAAGCCCACGGTGCTCGGCATCGCCTCGGGTGTCGTGGCGGGGCTGGTGGCCATCACGCCCGCCGCCGGCTTTGTGGGCATGGGCGCCTCCCTCATCATCGGCGTGGCCGCCGGGGTCCTGGGTTTCTTCTCGGTGGCCCGCCTCAAGCGCAAACTCGGCTATGACGACAGCCTGGACGCCTTCGGGGTGCACGGCATGTGCGGAACCCTTGGGGCTCTCGCCACGGGGCTTTTCGCCGATCCGGCCGTGAACTCCGGCGGCACGGGGCTCTTCTTCGGCCACGCCCAGCAGTTATTGATTCAATTGATATCGGTGCTGGCCACCGCCGCGTTCACGGCGAGCGGCACCCTGGTGCTGGTCTACGTCACCAAGGCCCTGGCCGGTGGCCTGCGGGTGGATGAGGAAAAGGAAGTGGTCGGCTTGGACAGCTCCCTTCACGGCGAGCGGGCGTTTGAAATCGAGTAAATCGGGCGGAATGTATACAGGAGGAAGGTCCCATGATGAAAAAAGTCGAAGCCATCATTAAGCCGTTCAAGCTGGATGACGTCAAGGAGGCGCTGAACGCCATCGGCATCCAGGGCATGACCGTCTCCGAGGTCAAGGGGTACGGCCGCCAAAAGGGCCACAAGGAGGTTTACCGAGGGGCTGAATACGTAGTGGATTTCATCCCCAAGATCAAAATCGAAATCGTCGTCGCCGAAAACCAGCTCGACCCGGTCGTCGCCAAGATCCGTGAGGCCGCTTACACGGGCAAGATCGGGGACGGCAAGATTTTTGTAACACCGGTCGAACAAGCCGTGCGGGTGCGCACCGGCGAAACGGGAACGGATGCGATTTAAATCACTCACTCCAAGGGAGGAATGGCAATGAAACCCAAAGATGTATTGGCGTTTGCGACGGAAAACGAGGCCAAAATGCTGGATCTGCGGTTCATGGACTTTCCCGGTCTCTGGCAGCATTTCACGGTGCCCATCGGTCAGCTGGATGAGGGGAGCTTCGAGGACGGTTTCGGCTTCGACGGCTCCAGCATCCGGGGCTGGCAGCCCATCAACGCGAGCGACATGCTGGTCATTCCCGACCCGGCCACGGCCAGGATGGACCCCTTCACCCAGGCCCCCACGATGGTGATGATCTGCGACATCGCCGACCCGGTCACGCGCGCCGCCTATACACGCGACCCCCGCAACATCGCCAAGAAAGCCGAGGCCTACCTCAAGAGCACCGGGATCGGCGACACCGCCTACATGGGGCCCGAAGCGGAGTTCTTCATCTTCGACGACATCCGCTACGAGTCCAGCACGTACGGCGCCTTCTATGAAATCGACTCCATCGAGGGCACCTGGAACACCGGCCGCGACGAGGGCCCGAATCTGGGCTACAAGCCCCGGCCCAAGGAGGGCTACTTCCCGGTTCCCCCCATGGACAAGTTCCAGGACCTGCGCACCGAGATGGTGCTCACGTTGGAGAAGCTGGGCATCGAGATCGAGGCCCAGCACCACGAAGTGGCCACCGCCGGCCAGGCCGAGATCGACATGAAATTCAAGCCGCTCGTTCAGATGGCCGACCAGCTCATGTGGTTCAAGTATGTGCTGAAAAACGTCGCCGTCCGCAACAACCATACTGTGACCTTCATGCCGAAACCTCTCTTCGGCGACAACGGCTCCGGCATGCACATCCACTGCAGCATCTGGAAGGGCGGCAAGCCCCTTTTCGCCGGCGACAAATACGCCGGACTCACCCAGCTGGGTCTATATGCCATCGGCGGAATCCTCAAGCACTGCAAGGCGCTCTGCGCGTTCACCAATCCCACCACCAACTCTTACAAACGGCTGGTGCCCGGCTACGAGGCGCCGGTTAACCTGGCCTACTCAAGCCGCAACCGCAGCGCCGCGATCCGGATCCCGATGTACTCCACTTCGCCCAAAGCCAAGCGCATCGAGTTCCGCACCCCGGACCCTTCCTGCAATGGCTATCTGGCCTTCTCCGCGATCCTGATGGCGATCATCGACGGCATCCAGAACAAGATCGACCCGGGCGATCCCCTGGACAAGAACATCTACGATCTGCCGCCCGAGGAACTGGCCAAGGTGCCCTCGGCGCCGGGGTCCCTCGAGGAAGCCCTGAACTGCCTCAAGGAGGACCACGAGTTCCTCATGAAGGGCGACGTCTTCACCCAGGATGTGTTCGACATATGGACCGAATACAAGATCTCGGCCGAGGTGGACCCCGTGCGGCTGCGGCCGCATCCGCACGAGTTCTTCCTGTATTTTGACATCTGATGCCCGCGCGGGGGACCTTCGGGTTCCCTTAACCCGGACGGGCATGCGCTTTTCCTCCCTCCTGGGGCGCATGCCCGTTTTTTTTGCAAACCCGCATTTCCTCAACGGCCACCTTGGATTTGCTAATTGAAAATCAATTCTTCCAGGGGCAAGATTGGATTAAGGCACCCATTAAAAGGCGACTGTCAACAAAAAACACCTGTCCATCGCAAAATGGTATCCTTCTTTGCAGGCTTACCACAACAGGTCCAACGACAGCCTTTGCCTGGTCCACACCCGGTTTTTCAATTTATATGTTGATCTGCAACCAGGCACCCATCAGGATCAAGGTCGCTCAAGAAGGCGGTATTGCTGGTTGCGCAGCGAAGAGATACTCAATATCTCGTAGCGTAACAACCAGCCCTTCTTCGAGTGACCCCTGGTCCGTTAAAGGACCCCAGAAAAACGTCGGTACCCTGTCATGTCCATGGGGGGTATTACACAGCCAGGGCTCCAAAGGGCCAGCCTCAGAGGGCTCATGACAGGGGCAGATCCATCGCAAAAGGCTATCCACACCTGGATTGATCGATTCGGCAGTGAAACGGTGTGCCAATCACGCAAAAGGGCTTTGACCAGCCTTAATCGGGGATCACCGTTTCACTGCCAAGCTAAGAGGAAGCCAATTCTTCCCGGAATTCAACTTGATCGCGCATGATGTAGTAGCACACCCGTGCCAGTTTGTTACTCAACGCTCGGGTGGCCAATATCGAATTGGTTTGGGCCGCCTTGCGATCATAGTAACTGCGAAAGCGGCTATTGAAGCGGCGTGCCATTTGCGCGGCTTCCGTAAATGCCCAGCTCAAATAGCGATTACCGTTTTTACGGTTGCCGCTGCCTTTGCTTTTGCCGTCGGATAGCCGCTGGGTGGATACGCAGCGGCAGTAAGAAGCAAAATTGCCGACGTTAGCAAAACGACGGATGTCACCGGCCTCCAACATAATGGTCATGGCCAGAATTTTGCCGATGCCGGGCACCGTCAGCAGGCAGTTGAACGCTTCGCTGAGCTTTACCTGTTTCTGAATGGCCGCCTCCAGTCGACAAATCTGCTGTTTCAAAAAAACAATGTTGTCTAAATTGGCCTTCGCGGAGAGAACCAGATTGTCCTCTTTTAACCACTGCTTTAAATCGCGGCCGCTCACCTTGCGCAGTTGATTGGAGGTGACTCTCTGGCCGCAGCAGCGTGCAAGCAGGGATTGCAGGCTGAGAATATGAGCCGTTTTCTGCTGGACCAAAAACAGTCGTTTGCGAGCCAAGTCCCGCACCGGCCGAGCTTCTTTGGGATAAATGTAGCCTTGGGGTAGAATGTCCAGAATCAGCAACTGAGCCAGAAAGAAGGCATCGTGTTGGTCATCGCTATGCTTCAATCCCTCATATTGCTTAATGGCGGATGGATTGGCCAGATGAACGCACGAATACCCGGCATCCATTAGGCCGTCCACCAACCAATACCAATTGTACGTGGACTCGACCACTATACCTCGGAGTCGGCCACGAAACGGTTCCAGCGTCTGCAAAATGAGGTCAAGCTCATTGCAAACACGTTTCTTGAAGATGCGATTGAACTGTTGGTCCAGAACTCCAATGTAGGTGTTGCTTGAATGAAGATCTAACCCGACGTATAGGTTCATTGGGCACCTCCTTTTTGCTGGGCTGGTTAGTGTTGGCCTTAACCGCCTTTAGCAAATCGCGTTCTGTTACGCGATGGGAGGTGCCTTTTAGATGATTATCACGCTAATATGCCGGACAGCTTTTGCCTTTGGTCACACCAGCAGGCAGCTAAAGATTACCTGCCTAAAGGGTCGCATTATTTTTGGCCTCGAGCGGCTATGACTTTTCCCAGAGTGGCGGATGCATTATCCGCTTCTTTCTTGCCTACTCTGGATTCGAGCACTGATATCAGGCTCCTCATCTGGGCCTGGGTCAGGCCGGTATTAAACCCCACATTGAAATGGGACTGGAGTTGGGGATTGACGCCTTCCATGCTGGACAAGGCCGAAATAGTCGCAATCTCTCTGCTTTGGAAATCCAGGTTGTCGCGTCCAAAGATATCGCCGAACAGGTGTCCTTTCAAAAACTCATCTATAGCAGGGGTGAAAGTAATGTACCCACCGGTGGCCGGTGCTCCTATCAGCCTTGTTTGAATTTCCGTTCCGAGTTCGATCCTGCTTTTGTTGGCGGGCAGAGGGCTTGCTTCCCTACCCAGCTCGTCTTTGATGCCTTTCTTTTGCCGTTCGTCCATGACAGCCATGAATGTATTGATGCCGTTCAGGCTGCGCGGAAAGCCAGTGTAGGCATACAACTGCACGAGAATTTCCTTGATCTCGTTGACCGTCAGCCCGGCGTCCAGGCTTTCGTCCAGGGCTGTTTTCAGCTTTTCCAGGTCACCCTTGGCGGTAAAAGCCGAAATGGTGACAATGCTCTGTTGTTTGGGGCTTAGCGCTTGGGTATTCACTGTCTGTGCCTCCGCAATGGCTACAAAGCTAAACATTAAGGCAAATATAACGGTCGGAGTCGTTGTGTTATTTTTATTCATGATGAACTCCTTATTTGCCGTTGTATTGTTCGTCGGTGACCTTATCCATCCATTCAACGTTCCTGCCATTGACTGTTCCCGTGAGGGCGATATGAGTCATTGCAGTGGTGGGGGAGGCTCCGTGCCAATGCTTTACCCCTGGCGGGCACCAGATCACGTCGCCCGCCTTGATCTCCTCGACCTGGACTTCCCATTCCCCGGTTCGGCCAACTCCGGCAGCAACGAGAAGGTGCTGCCCTTTCGGGTGAATGTGCCATGCGGATCTGGCCCCGGGCTCGAAGGTGACATATGCCCCAGAAAAGGGCGCCGAATCATTTGCAGGGAACAGAGGGTCAATACGTACATTGCCGGTAAAATATTCGGCAGGCGCTTTGACGGAAGGCTGAGAGCCGGCCCGAGAGATCGTTTGCGATTTTTTGTTTGCTTCGGCGGCCAGTGCCTGGCCCGCACAAGCGCTCACTGAAACGAAAATAGAAAGCAATAAAAGCATTGCTGTGTATTTCATTTTTTTCTCCCTGCGACTGTTCTTGAATGCCACTTAACGACAAGCATCTGTTGGTTCTCCTCGACGTTGTCACCTCTTCCTCAATTTATTGCTGATCGATCACTCTTTTCAAGTGACCAAACCCGGAGGCTGCGGTGGGCCACCCGGCGTAAAAAGCGATGTGCGTAATCGCAGCCACAAGCTCTTCCTTCGTGAGGCCGTTTTCAAGAGCCTTCTTAAGATGGAATTCGACCTGTTCGATACGGTTCAGCGCGACTAAGCATGTAACAGTGATCAGGCTTTTATCGCGCTGCGAGAGTCCGGGGCGTTTCCATATATCGCCGAAAAGAAAGTCCTGTGTAAGCTGAGCAAACTCCGGTGCTATGGCTTTCAAGTCATCCGTCGCTTTTCGTACGTCACTGTTTGTCATATGCATCTCCTTTATTTCTGAGGCTGATCTCAGTATATCTCGAAACAGTTCTGTCGATCATTGTTTTCATTTGTCCATTCATGTCGCCTTGTTGACGCCCAGGCTGCGTCGGACTTCCAGACCTGGTGTCGGGGCCAGCTTCACGACAAGATCGGCCACACTCTTGCGAGACACCGATTCGTTCGCTGCTTTGAACGGTTCGCCTTTCTGCGTGGCCTCGTAGGCGATCTCGTCCCGGTCGTTCATCCAGGCGGGCCTCAGGATTGTGCAGTCGAGGTCCGAGGCTTCGATGAGGTTGGCCGCCTTGCGATAGGGCTCCAGGATGCTGCCATGGCGCTCGCCGGGAATTTCGTCGTAGATACCCATGGAGCTGATCAATATCAGGCGCTTGAGCCCGGTGGCGTTCATGGCCTGGACGATGCCTCGGGGCATTTGTTCCAGCGGTGTGGAATCTTCCTTATTTGGTTTTCAGCGATGCCATATCGATTACAAAGCGGTATTTCACATCGCTTTTCAGCATGCGTTCATAGGCTTCGTTAATATTCTGAATGTTGATCATTTCAACATCCGAAGTGATGCCATGCTTGCCGCAGAAATCGAGCAATTCCTGGGTTTCGGCAATTCCGCCGATGACGGAACCGGCCACCGATTTGCGCCCCATGATCAATGGCACGGTGCTTAATGCCGGCTCGAGAACGCCAGGGTACCCGACCAGCACCAGTGTGCCGTTCAAAGACAGCGACGGCAGATAGTGGTTGAGATCATGAACATAGGGCACGGTATCGATGATCAGGTCGAACCGGCCCTGTACGGCCGCCATCTGCCCTTTGTCGGTAGAGAGCACTACATTGTCTGCGCCAAGATGACGGGCGTCCTTCTCCTTGCCCGCAGAACGGGTGAACAGCGTGACATTGGCGCCCAGTGCTTTCGCCAGCTTCAGCGCCATGTGACCCAGTCCGCCGAGGCCGACAACCGCTACCTTGCTACCCTTACCCGCTTTCCAGTGACGCAGCGGTGACCAGGTAGTGATGCCGGCGCATAGAAGAGGCGCAGCCCCTTTCAGGTCTAATCCATCGGGAATTTTCAGCACGAATTTATCTGACACGACGATCTTCTCTGAATAGCCGCCGTAGGTGGGCATCTTGTCACGACGATCAACGTGGTTATAGGTGTATGTCGCGATCTCTGCGCAATACTGTTCCTGTCCTTGTTCGCAGGCCTCACAATGCTGGCAGGAATCGACCATGCAGCCGACACCGACATGATCGCCTGATTTGAAGCGTTTGATCTCCGGCCCGACGCTAACTACGCGGCCGATGATCTCATGGCCGGGCACGATCGGGTACGTAGTGGGAAACCAACTGCCCCAGTCACTGCGGACCTGATGCAGGTCCGAGTGGCATACGCCGCAGTACAGGATCTCGATGACCACATCGTCAGGCCGCGGATCGCGTCGCGAAAAACGATAAGGGGCCAGGGCATCTTTTGCTGACTGTGCTGCGTAACCGATTACATTCATTGACATTGTTTTTTCCTCCGTTCTATTGGTTAAAGACCGGTCCTTTTTTCCAGGGCTTCGGGATACCGTGCCCCTTCAATCGTGATCTTTGAGGCGGCGCTTTCGATCTCACTGAGATCGTCGGACGTAAGCTCGAGTGTAGCTGCTCCGAGATTCTCTTCCAGGCGAGAAAGCTTCTTAGTGCCCGGGATCGGAACGATCCACGGTTTCTGGGCCAGGAGCCAGGCGAGAGCAATCTGAGCAGGCGTCGCTTTCTTCCGTTCTGCGATCTTCTTAAGCAGATCGACCAGGGCCTGGTTCGCTTTTCTGGCCTCCGGCGTAAAGCGAGGAACGATGTTGCGGAAGTCGGACTTATCGAACGTCGTCTTCTCGTCGATCTTTCCCGTGAGGAAGCCTTTCCCGAGAGGACTGAAGGGAACGAGCCCGATCCCGAGTTCCTCGAGCGTCGGCAGCAGTTCCTCCTCAGGGCGTTTCCACCACAGCGAGTATTCGCTCTGGATCGCGGTAACACGCTGGACCGCGTGCGCGCGGCGGATCGTTTTGACTCCCGGTTCAGAAAGGCCGAAGTGCTTGACCTTGCCCTGCTGAATCAACTCCTTCACCGCTCCAGCTACGTCTTCGATCGGCACATTCACGTCAACACGGTGTTGATAGTAGAGATCGATGGCATCGACCTTGAGCC
>Ga0316628_100005145_pt1 | contig 10412 bp, 10 predicted proteins | sample OWC_Aug_M2_C1_D5_FD_207648 | JGI IMG/M metagenome (GOLD analysis project Ga0316628, IMG submission 207648) | Wetland soil microbial communities from Old Woman Creek delta, Ohio, United States - OWC_Aug_M2_C1_D5_C | ecosystem: Environmental > Terrestrial > Soil > Wetlands | place: USA: Ohio... | reverse complement strand
CCATCACGCCGAGATCGATCACTTCGAAGTTGTTGCACTGCAGCACCACGCCGACGATGTTCTTGCCGATGTCGTGCACGTCGCCCTTCACGGTCGCCATCAGAATCCTGCCGGCGGCGCGGCTGTCGGCGTGCTTCTCCGCCTCGATGAACGGCAGCAGATAGGCCACCGCCTTCTTCATCACGCGCGCGCTCTTCACCACCTGCGGCAGGAACATCTTGCCGTCGCCGAATAGATCGCCGACCACGTTCATGCCATCCATCAGCGGCCCTTCGATCACCTGAATGGGACGGGCGAACTGCTGGCGCGCCTCTTCGGTATCCTGTTCCACATAGGCATCAATGCCCTTCACCAGTGCATGCTCGAGACGCTTGGCCACCGGCCAATTGCGCCACTCTTCGGTCTGCTTTTCGACGGCGGCAGCGCCGATATTGTATTTTGGTGCGATATCCAGCAGGCGGTCGGTGGCCTGCGGGTCGCGGTTGAGCACCACATCCTCCACCGCATCACGCAACTCTTTGGACAGGTCTTCATAGACGGCCAGCATGCCGGCGTTGACAATGCCCATGCTCATGCCGGCCTTGATGGCGTGGTAGAGGAACACCGAATGGATCGCTTCGCGTACTGGGTTATTGCCGCGGAAGGAGAAGGAGACATTCGAGACGCCGCCGGAGATTAGCGCGTGTGGCAAATTTTGTTTGATCCAGCGCGTCGCCTCGATGAAGTCGACCGCGTAGTTGTTGTGCTCGTCGATGCCGGTGGCGACCGCAAAAATATTCGGATCGAAGATGATGTCTTCGGCGGGGAAGCTGACCACGTTGACCAGAATGTCGTAGGAGCGTTGGCAGATCTCGGTCTTGCGTTGATAGGTGTCAGCCTGACCCTTCTCATCGAAGGCCATCACCACCACGGCGGCGCCATATTTGCGCAGCTTTTTCGCGTGCTCGATGAAGGGGGCCTCGCCCTCCTTGAGGGAGATGGAGTTGACGATCCCCTTGCCCTGGATGCACTTGAGCCCTGCCTCGATGATCTCCCACTTGGAGGAATCGACCATCACCGGCACCTTGGCGATGTCGGGCTCCGAGGCGACGAGATTAAGGAAGGTGACCATGGCGTGCTTACCGTCGAGCATCGCATCGTCCATGTTGACGTCAATGATCTGCGCGCCGCTCTCTACCTGCTCGCGGCAGATGTCGAGCGCCTCGCTGTATTTATCCTCCAGCACCAGTTTCTTGAACTTCGCGGAACCGGCGACGTTGGCACGTTCGCCGACGTTGACGAACAGTGAACTCTTGTCAATGTTGAGCGGTTCGTCCCCGGAGAGGCGGCACGCCGCCTCGATCGATGGAACCACACGAGGTTTGATTGACGCGACACGCTCAGCGATCGCCCTGATATGGGCGGGGCCGGTGCCGCAACAGCCGCCGACGATGTTCAGGAAGCCGCTGCGTGCCCACTCGGCGATCTCCTCGGCCATCTGCTCAGGTGTTTCGTCGTAGCCGCCGAAGGCATTGGGCAGACCGGCGTTGGGATGGGCGCTCACTGGACACTCGGCGACGCGCGCCATCTCCTCCACATACTGGCGCAGCTCTTTGGCGCCGAGGGCGCAATTGAGGCCGAAGGAGATCGGTTTGGCATGACGCAGCGAGTTGTAGAACGCCTCCGTCACCTGCCCCGTCAGGGTGCGGCCTGATGCGTCGGTAATGGTGCCGGAGATCATCACCGGCAGGCGGCTGTTGCTCTGCTCGAAGAAGGTCTCGACGGCGAAGATCGCTGCCTTGGCGTTGAGCGTATCAAAGATGGTTTCGATGAGCAGGATATCGGCACCGCCCTCGACCAGCCCGCGCGTTGCCTCCAGGTAGGCGTCGACCAGTTGATCGAAGGTCACGGCGCGGTAGCCCGGATCGTTCACATCGGGGGAGATATTGGCTGTGCGGGTGGTCGGGCCGAGCACCCCGGCGACGAAGCGCGGCTTGCTATCGCGCTGTTCGAACTCGTCGGCCACTTCGCGCGCCAGGCGTGCTCCCGCCACGTTCATTTCATAGGCCAGCGCCTCCATGCCGTAATCGGCCTGGGAGATGGCGTTGGCGCCGAAGGTGTTGGTCTCGACGATATCAGCCCCGGCCTCGAAATAGGCGCGGTGGATCTCGCGCATGATCTGCGGCTGGCTCAGCACTAGCAGGTCGTTATTGCCCTTCAGGTCAGAGGGCCAACTCTTGAAACGATCGCCACGATACTCCGCCTCGCCCGGCTTATAGCCCTGGATCATGGTGCCGGTGGCGCCATCGAGGATCAGGATGCGCTGTTGCAGGAGGGACAGGAGCAGGGCGCTGCGGGCGCCGGTGTAGTGGGTGTGCATCGTGGTGATGAGCCTGTGGATTACGAGCAGGTAATTCTACCATGTGAACTCAGCGGTTCCCTAACATGCCCGTGGTTGTACGGAGGACATAATGAATTTGTGACGTTAAATAGGGGTTTATAGAGTAGTGATGGGTATAATAATCCATGGCAAAACAAAACATAGACTGGTAGGGAGAGCATCACTTTTCCATGGAAAAACCCAGCCATAACTATCATGTGGTCTTCTCCGGCGACGTTCAGCGCGGCAAAAATGTCGAAGACGTTAAGCGCTCCATCGCTGCGTCGTTGCGACTCACGGTAGACAGGACGGATGCGCTCTTTTCCGGCCGCAAGCTGATACTGAAACGGACCGCCACCCTCGAGCAGGCCGAGGCCTTCGTGCGCGTGTTCGCCAATGCGGGGGCGAACGCGTATGTAGAGAGTGCCGACGGCAAATCGTTGGAGAGCTCAGCGTCAGCCGGTGTCTCGGCAGGAGCAGCGGCATTGCCGCCGGTATCGTCAGTCTTGCCCCCTTACCGTCCTTTCCCGGCCAATTGGCTGTTCAAGCCTGCACTCCTTGTCGCCACCACTATCGAATCGCTGTTGACGCTGTTCTACGTGGTTCTGCTCATCGGCGCCATACTTTTGCTCTTCTACAACACTCTGTTGTCGGGGTGGCTGTTCGACGTGATACCGGTGATGGCGCTGGCGGCCCTGCTTTCGGCAGTGATGCTGGTGGGCGGCACGGCAGTGATCCTGCTGCTGGCCAAGCCGTTGCTGGGAGTGGTTCGCCGCAAGGAGCCGGTCTTCGAACTTTCCAAGGAGGCAGAGCCGGAGTTTTTCAATTTCGTTGCAGAGATCGCTGCATTGGTGGGGGCCAGTCCACCCACGAAGATCCTCGTCAACAATGGTGCGATGCTCACGGTTCGCCGCGTGTGGAGCTGGCATGGGATAAAAAACCGCAACAGACAGCTCACGGTTGGGCTGGCATTGCTGGCCGGGTTGAACAGTCGTCAACTGGCCGCTCTGCTCGCCCAGGCGTTATACCCATGGCGTCCCGGTTTTGCCTCGGTGCTGGGGCGTATTCTCGATGGCAATATCCGCTGGCTGCACCGTGCCGGTTATGAGAGTGATCTCGTCGATCGCAAATTGCGGCAGTGGCAGCACCGTTTCACCGGGATGGCACCGCTGCTGCAAAAGCTGGCTACCTTTGCCTCCTGGTCGGCCAAGCCGGCTATCTGGCGTCTGGCGTTCAGCCGTTTTCTGTCACGCCGGTTGTTACATAGACTGATCGCCAACAGCGATATTGCAGCACGCCAGGTGGCGGGTAACCATGAACTGCGTGCCGCGATGGAGCAGAGCCGTCTGCTGGCATTTGCTGCACAAAACACCTTGCCCGAATTGCAGAAGCTGTGGAATGAGAAGGGCGAGTTGCCTGATAACATCGCCACCGCCGTTGTGGCGCGTGCCTCTCACTATCCGGCTCAGATACGCCTGCAACTCAACACCATGCAGGAGCGTCGCCTCATTGAGCAAGGAGCCTTCAAACCGAGCGACGTGCAGCGCATCATTCTCGCAAACAGCATTCAGGATAAGGGGCAGTATGACATCAGCGCACCGTGTTCGGTGTTCTTCCTTCGACTGGAGAAGCTGATGAACATCATGACCATCCGCTACTACCACATGCACCTGCACATTCCGGTGACGACCAACAAACTGGTCCGTGTGGCAGTGAAGGGGAGCCAGGAGTACGAGGTCAATGCCCGTATCGCGCTTTTCTTCGGCAACGTGTATACCGATTTCATACCGTTGCGTCTGGCCTCACAGCTCAAATCCATGCCGCCCTCGGCTCAGGCATTGGTACAGCAGTGGCACGCAGCAACGGCCAAAATCGTCGAAGATCAGGTGCGTGCGGTCAGTCTCGCAACTGCGCTACACACAGCTGATGATGAAATGATTGAAGTCAGCAACCGCGAAATTTTACTGCGCGGTGGCGTCGGCTCCACGCTGACGGGACTGACTTTTCTGGGGCGCAGCGGCATCGAGGAGTTGCAACAGGAGTGCCGCGACAGCGAGGCGGCCCATGAAAAGGCACTGGGCGAACTCGGGAAGGTACTCAGTCCCTATTCGCTACGCCTGGTCGCTGCAATGGCACTGCTTAATAGTGAACAAGTAAAACAACGGATGTTTGATGCCGACAAGCTGTATCAGGAGGTCGAACAGCTGCTCACCGTTTTCGAGAAGATTGAAACCAACTACGCCAAGTTGCGCGAGTTGCGGATGCATGTGATTCTGCTCGAATCGTTGTTGAGTTACGAAGCAATGAAGTCAACACCCAAGCTGCGCGATCGTATCAACGAACTGGTCGATGATATCCGTCGCATATTGTCTTCCTTTTCTCTTTTCTACAAATCAACTCCATTCCCGCTGAATACAGAAGAGCATTACCTCAATCTGCTCGACTGGGTTCAGGCACAATCGGCCACGGGAGAAGGCGCGCCGGCAGATTACGATCGTGGCAACGACATTGTACGGCGTATGGCTTTGATGCAGCGTTTGATCATGGGGCGACTCGTAAGCATCGCTTTGCACGTGGAGTCGGTATTGGGACTGAAGGCCACAGGCACGGCCTGATAAAGCATTCGTTATTTCTGGCGATCCTTTCCATAAAGGACCCTGATGGCAACAAGGTTGTAATCGTCAGTAGAGCGATTAGGCTTAGTTAATCTCCCTCACAGAGGAGCCGCCACGATGATTAGCGAAACCATGATTCACGTCAATGAGACGCTTAGCGAGCAGCAGCGCAAGGATCTGTTGAGTTATCTGGGAAATCAGCAAGGGGCCATCGAGGCCCGTCACCACACTGTCAATCCCCATCTTCTCTTCGTCGCTTATGATCCGGATGAGTCATGTCCGCGCGACCTGGTAGAAGTGATTCGGGAGCGTGGGCTCCATGCTCATGTCGTCGATATGTAAGCAATAGCGGCGCCCATGGCGCCGCAAGGCGATCAGCACTGTTCCCAGGGTAGACCTTCGAAGCGCCAGCCGGCACTGGTGTTGCGGTGACGGTTGTCATCGAGATCACCCTCGAAGCCATCCAGTACGTTGTAGATCTCGGTAAAGCCGGCCTCGATGAGCGCGAGCCCCGCGTCCACCGAGCGTTTGCCGCTGCGGCAGATGAGGATGATGGGGGGCGCTTCTCGTCCCTGGCCCGACAGAATGCCACCCAACATCAGTTCGCGTACACGGGTGACGAAGTGAGGATTGATCGTCCAGAGGGGCTCATCGATCCAGGGAATATGGACCGAACTGACCGGGTGGCCGACGAACAGCACCTCCGGAGTGGAACGAATATCCACCAGTACCGCGCGCGGATTATTCTGCGTCAGCTGCCACGCCTCAGTGGGAGTCAGGTGTTTCAATTTCGTTTCACTCACACCACACCCCTCGAGGTTGTTGTCAGCTTCGTTCTACCTTCAATACCACGCCATCGACCCCAACCACTTTGATCTGGGCTCCCGCCGGACTATCAGCGCCTTCGATCTTCCAGGTAGAGTCATCGACCCGGATCTTGCCGTAGCCATCGACAATCGGCTCGTTCAGAGTAAAGGTGCGCCCCACATACTGCGCACCGCGCCGGTTGAGAGTGGGCCGATCGGTTTCGATAGGCCTTCTCTTAATATAGACACGCCCCACCGCAATGGTGACCACCGAGAAGATGGCAAAGAGCAGAAATTGCATCTCCCATCCCACCGGGATGATGAGTGTCAGCAGACCCACCAGGATCGCGGAGATCCCCATCCACATAAAGAAGGTCCCGGGGGTGAGCATCTCCAGCACCAGCAGGATTACCGCGAAGATCCACCAGTGCCAGTGATTGAGATGGCTAAAGAGTAGGTCCATCATCAGGTCCCCTTCTGTTTGCCCATCGCCTCTTTGGCCAGTTCGGCGATACCGCCGAGCGAGCCGATCACGCTCGATGCCTCCAGCGGCATGAAGATGATCTTGCTATTGGGTGCCGAGCCAATATGGACGAGCGCCTCGGTGTACTTCTGTGCGACGAAGTAGTTGATGGCGTTGACATCGCCACGCTCGATGGCCTGCGAGACCATGTGGGTCGCCTTGGCCTCGGCTTCGGCTAGACGTTCGCGCGCTTCGGCATCGCGGAAAGCTGCCTCCTTGCGGCCCTCGGCTTCGAGTACCGCCGACTGCTTCTGGCCTTCGGCTTCGAGGATTGCTGCGGCGCGCGTGCCTTCCGCCTCCAGGATTTGCGCACGCTTTTCGCGTTCCGCCTTCATCTGGCGCGCCATGGAGTCGACCAAATCCTTGGGCGGGGAGATGTCCTTGATCTCGATACGGGTGACCTTCACGCCCCAGGGGGTAGTGGCATCGTCAACTACGTGAAGCAGCTTGGCGTTGATTTCGTCGCGCTTGGAGAGCAGTTCATCGAGATCCATGCCCCCCATCACGGTACGGATATTGGTCATGGTGAGGTTGAGGATGGACAGCTTCAGCTGGCTCACCTCGTAGGCGGCCTTGGCAGCATCGAGTACCTGATAAAAGACCACCCCATCGACGCGCACCATGGCGTTGTCCTTGGTGATGATCTCCTGGGAAGGAACATCGAGCACCTGTTCCATCATGTTCATCTTCGCGCCGATCCGATCGACGATGGGGAAGATGAAGGCGAGACCCGGCTCCAGGGTCCGGGTATAGCGGCCGAAACGCTCTACGGTGTATTCCATCCCCTGCGGTACAGATTTTGGACTAAGCATGACCAGCACGGCGGCCAGCACGATCAGAACGATGACAAACAGACCCATCCCCTTTCTCCCTGTTTTGATTATTGATGGCGCTAGCATATCACCGTGGGCTGGGGACGACGATTACAGTAGAATTGCCTGCCATGAACAATGTCATCAAACCTCCCAAGGGGCTATTACGCCCCGTCGGCCGCGCCATCGCCGACTACACCATGATTCGCGCCGGTGATCGTGTGCTGCTTGGCCTCTCCGGTGGCAAGGATTCGCTGTCGCTGTTGCATATCCTGCACCATCTGCAGCGCCATGCCCCCATCGATTTCGAGGTAGGTGCGATTACGGTCGATCCGCAGATCCCCGGCTTCGACCCGTCGGTGCTAAAACCTTATCTGGCAGAGTTGGGCATCCCCTACTTCTACGAGACGCAGGCGATCGCCGACGATGCGCAGAAGCACGCCTGTGAGCCGGGCTTCTCCTTCTGTGCCTACTGCGCGCGCATGAAGCGCGGCATCATCTACTCCACAGCGCGGCGCGAGGGATATAACGTGATTGCACTGGCGCAACATCTGGACGATCTCGCCGAGAGCTTCCTGATGTCGGCCTTTCATCGCGGCCAGCTGCGCACCATGAAGGCCCATTACACCATCGACGCCGGCGATCTGCGGGTGATCCGTCCGCTGGTCTATGTGCGTGAACGACAGACCGAGGCATTTGCCAAGGCGGCGCCCTTGCCGGTGGTGCCTGACAACTGCCCGGCCTGCTTCCAGAAGCCGACCGAGCGTGAGCATATGCGCCAGTTGTTGCTCAGTGAGGAGCAGCGCTACAACACGCTGTTCAGAAATCTGCTCACCGCCATGCGCCCGCTGATGGAGGGAGATGAGCCGCGCGAGCGTGATAGCGACTGATGGGCGAGCGGATTGTTTTCGCACTCTTCCGTCTGCTGGCGCTGCTGCCGCTGCCGCTCAGCCACGCCATCGGCAAGCTGCTCGGGTTGATCTTTTTTCTGTTGCCCAATGCGCATCGCCGTATCTCCGCGCGCAACATCCAACTCTGTTTTCCGGGGCTGACGCATTGGCAGCGGCTCAATCTGTTGCGTTGCTCTCTGGAGGAGACCGGCAAAACCATCCTGGAGGTGCCGCTCATCTGGTGCGGTTCACGCCAGCGTGTGATGGGGCTGGTGAAGCAGAAGAGTGGTGAGGAGGCGGTGCGAGCAACGATGGATTCGGGCAGGGGTATGATCGCGGTCTCCCCCCACATAGGCTGTTGGGAGATGTCGGGGCTCTATCTTTCCAACCACTACGACATCACCAGCATGTACCGGCCGCCGCGCTACCACAGTCTGGCGGCAGCGATGCGCAACGGTCGCGAGCGGCTCGGTGCCCACCTCGTCCCTACCGATGCCAGCGGTATCAAGCTGCTGATGCAGGCGCTCAAGCAGGGGAAGATGATCGGGGTGCTGCCTGATCAGGATCCGCGTGACACCGGCGGAGTATTTGCACCGTTCTTCGGTATCCCGGCCAACACCATGACCCTGCTGCCCAAGTTCGCCCAAAAGAGCGGTGCTGCGGTGATCTATTGTTTTGCCGAGCGGCTCTCCTGGGGGCGTGGTTTTCATCTCCACTTCATTACGGCCCCCGAAGCGGGCAACAGCGACATGACGGTGGCCGCCACGGCTGTGAATGCTGCGGTGGAAGAGTGTATTCGCCTGGCGCCGGCGCAGTATCAGTGGAGTTACAAACGGTTCCGCACCCGGCCAGCGGGTGAAACCTCGCTCTATCGAAAGTAAGGCCTGAAAAATTGAAAAGGCGGGCGTTCCCCGACAGGGCCGCCCGCCGTCTGAATTACTTGGAGCCGTACTGGAATTCGCGGGTGGCGAGTACGTCACCCGCGCTATTGACCACCTTCACCGTCCATTTCCCGGCAAAAACCGGCTGCAGGCTCTTGTTCGACCAGACGCGCCAACGCTGCGCTTTCACATCGAATCCCACTTCGGAAACCACCTGACCGTTGTACTCCCAGCGATGGGTGATGTGTTCACCCTGCATGCCGCGCAGTTCCGTGAAGAGATAAACAGTGGAAGCGTCACTGCCTACCTCCGTCACCTCATCGACCGGTTCACGTTGGTTGATGCCGGTGGTGATGATGGCGCGCACCACGGTGCCCTGTTGCGCAGGGGCAGAGGTTGTCGCCGCAGGTGCAGTGACACCGGCCGGTGCGGGTGGGGTAGCCGTCGACGGTTCTTCAGCCATGACCTGGGCTGCAGAGGTAAGACCTAATGAGATTGCCAGAATAAATGCCCTTTTCATTTTCTTTTTTTCTCCCTTGGAATAGGTGATGGCGGCGCACTCAATAGGTGCGTCACCGCCACAGTCTATAGACTATCGGGGCAAAAAAGGCGAACCCGGACGCAAACCTGGCAGGAACCTACCAAACCAGATCCTTGTGGGGGTCGATGCTGCGGCACTGGCGAACGTCGACACTGACGATGGCTTGACCGTACTCGAGCTGGCGCGCAAAACCATTGGCGCCGATGACGTTACATACGCCGTATTTCGGGTGGAAGGCGAGTTTTCCCACCGGACATTTGCGTATCTCTGTCGGGAAGCGGATGAGCTGACCCATGATGAAACCCTCTGCAGAAGGCACAAACAGCACGACCGCCCACAACTATAGTCGAGGGTTGTTTGCTGCGCTTCTGCGAAAAATCAGAGGCTATAACTGCGTGCCTCTTCGCCCGGATCGGGCAGTCCTGCCACTGTCCATGCTTCGCGCGCATTGTGGAACAGCTGTTCTACGCAATGCGGGTCGAGATGATTGACGACACAGGCAAGACGCATCGGTGGCATGGCACCATACTGCACGAAGTGGTTGCGCAGCGTATCGATAACACGCCAGTGTTCATCTCTCAGTGGGCCAATTCCGTCGCGTAGAGCAATCTCTTCAGCATACTCATGGCTCCATGGTCCCCGTGGCATGACAGTCTCTGTGTTCGCAGGGAGTTCAAATGAACTTGTCATGGGATTATCCTCCTGGAGCATTGAGCTCGATAACCAACGTTCACACTCAATTAATAGCATGGGGCTGGAAGGTTTCAATTCAATGACAGAAAAAGGGCATGTGCTTGATATGAGGATCGGGGTGGATCTGGGGGGAACCAAGATCGAGGCGGTGGCGCTCGATCACAACGGGGCGATACTTGCCCGCCGTCGTATCGCTACCCCCCAAGGAGATTACCCTGCAACTCTAGCGGGAATTGCCGGGTTGGTGTTTGGCCTCGAAGAGGAATTGGGTCGGGAGGGACGTGTGGGTATC
>Ga0316628_100005144_pt1 | contig 10413 bp, 7 predicted proteins | sample OWC_Aug_M2_C1_D5_FD_207648 | JGI IMG/M metagenome (GOLD analysis project Ga0316628, IMG submission 207648) | Wetland soil microbial communities from Old Woman Creek delta, Ohio, United States - OWC_Aug_M2_C1_D5_C | ecosystem: Environmental > Terrestrial > Soil > Wetlands | place: USA: Ohio... | reverse complement strand
GAGGAAAGACCCGATGGGACGGTTGGGGTCCTGGAGATCGGCTCTCGCCCGCCGGACGGAGTTGGAAACCAGGCGAATGGCCTCTTCCTGGCCCACCACGCGGTTCTTCAGGCGGGATTCCATTTTGAGCAGCTTTTCGATCTCCCCCTCCATCATTTTGGAGACGGGAATCCGGGTCCATTTGGCCACGACTTCGGCCACGTCTTCCGCGTCCACCTCTTCCTTCAGCATCCTGCGCTCTTTTTGCTGGGCGGTCAGGGCCTGGTTCTCCTTCTCCAGGCTCTTCTGGAGTTCGCTGATTTTTCCGTAGCGGATCTCCGCCACCCTCGCCAGGTTCCCCTCGCGCTCGGCCTGCTGCTCCTGTCTGTGGGCTTCTTCGATCTGCTCTTTCAGGGAGCGGATCTTCTGGATGGCCTCTTTTTCCTTCTGCCAGTGGGCCTTCATGGCCCCGCTCTGAACCCTGAGCTCGGCTAATTCCTTATCGATCTTCTCCAGCCGCTCCAGGGAGGCTTTGTCTTTCTCCTTCAACAGGGCCTGGCGCTCGATCTCCGTCTGGGTGATCTTCCGCTCCACTTCGTCCACTTCCACGGGCAGGCTGTCGATCTCGATGCGCAGGCGCGAGGCGGCCTCATCGATCAGGTCGATGGCTTTATCCGGAAGGAAACGGTCGGAAATGTAACGATGGGAGAGAGTGGCCGCGGCCACAATGGCCGAATCCTGGATGCGCACCCCGTGGTGAACCTCATAGCGCTCCTTCAACCCCCGCAGGATGGCGATGGTGTCTTCCACCGTGGGCTCGGAGACCATGACCGGCTGGAAACGCCGTTCCAGGGCGGCATCTTTTTCCACGTGCTTGCGGTATTCGTTGATGGTCGTCGCCCCGACGCAGCGCAGCTCCCCCCGGGCCAGGGCCGGCTTGAGCATGTTGGAGGCATCCATGGCCCCTTCGGCCGCGCCCGCCCCCACCAGGGTGTGCAGTTCGTCGATGAAGAGAATGATCTCCCCCCCGGCCTCGGTGATCTCTTTCAGCAATGCCTTGAGCCGGTCCTCAAACTCTCCCCGGTATTTGGTCCCGGCAATCAGGGCGCCCAGATCCAGGGCGACTAGCTTCTTGTTTTTGAGGGACTCCGGAACGTCTCCGTTTACGATCCGCTGGGCCAGGCCTTCCACGATGGCCGTCTTGCCCACGCCGGGCTCCCCGATCAGAACCGGGTTGTTTTTCGTCCGGCGGGAGAGAACCTGGAGCACGCGGCGGATTTCGTCATCCCGGCCGATGACCGGGTCGAGCTTTCCCTTGCGGGCCAGATCCGTCAGGTCCCGGGTGTAACGGGTCAGGGCCTGGTACTTCTCTTCCGGATTCTGGTCCGTGACCCGCTGCGAGCCGCGGACGGCCATGAGGACCTTGTAGATGCTGTCCTTGTCAGCCCCCAGGCCCTTCAGGATCAGGGAGGCCGCTCCGTCCCGTTCGTCCAGAATGGCCAGGAGCATGTGTTCCGTGCTCACGTAGGCGTCCTTCAGACGCTCCGCCTCCTGGAAGGAGTTGTCCATCACTTTTTTCAAACGGGGGGATATATAAACCTGACCCACTCCCCCCCCGTAGACTTTAGGAATTTTTCCCAGGGCCTCTTCCAGTCGGGAAGCGAGGGACGGAACAGACACCCCGAGTTTCTGGAAAACCTGGGGGATGAGCCCTTCGGTCTGCTGAACCAGGGCCAGAAGGAGATGCTCGGGCTCGATCTGCTGGTGCTCCAGCTTCTCGGCGACAGCCTGAGCTTCCTGCAGGGCTTCCTGGGCTTTCAGGGTCAATTTATCGAAGCGCATCTTTTTTCCTTTCCTCGGGCTACCTTATCCTTCCCTCCAAATCAAAAAACAAAGGGTAACGCAGATTCCCGCAGAAAAATCCTATGAGGGGATGAATTCATAGAATGAATCATTTCAAAAAAAATTACAATGAAATCGTAAAAAGTCGAAATTCATAGAATTCGTCATTCCGGCGAAAGCCGGAATCCAGTTATCTCAAGATGTTCTGGACCCCGGCTTCCGCCGGGGTGACGCTCCAAGAGACTTTTTAGGAGATCATCAATCCTGATTGCAGAAAAAAAAGGGGGGCTTTTCGCCCCCCCCTCGGGAGTGTATTCTCAGCCCACGTCTACTTTGATCTGTTTGGGTTTGGCCTCTTCCGCCTTGGGAATCGAAACTTCCAGGATTCCGTCCTTAAACCGCGCTTTCACCTTTTCCTGCTGCACCGTACTGGGAAGAGTGAAGGCCCTCATGAACGACCCGTAGGTCCTTTCCATACGATGGTAGCTCTCTTCTTTTACGTCCTTTTCCATCTTCTTTTCGCCCCTGAGGGTGAGGGTGTTGTCCTTGACCTCGAGGGAGATTTCCTCTTTGGTCACTCCCGGAAGCTCCACGTTGAGGACGATGGAATCCTTTGTCTCATAGATGTCCACTGCCGGAACCCAGGCCCCTTGAGCCATCTCCTCCTCGTTCCACGGAGTCCGGGTCCGGAAGTCCGACATCAAACGGTTCATTCTCTCCTGCAAAGAAGACATTTCTCTGAAAGGATCCCAACGAATCAGCGCCATAGGTTTTCCTCCTTTCCCGCTTATGGATGATCGATCTTTTTGATTCACCAAAAAAATAAGCACGGATTCTCTTCCTGTCAACCCCGCAAGACCGAAAGAACACGATGAATTCAGGGCGCAATCCTTTAAAAGGGGGGAGGGGAGGAAGGAGGCCATTAGGCGGGGGGCTCAGACTTTTTGGATTCAGGATCGGTTTTCTTGAACAGGACCTGCATGTCTTCCAGGTCGGGGAACTCCTTCCGGAGGAACCCCTTCAGCTTTTCCACGACCCTCTTTTCGATCTGGCGGGCCCGCTCGCGGGAGATCTTCAGCTGATCCCCGGCCTCCTGAAGGGTGATGGGCTCTTCGGCCATCAACCGGTTCTTCAGGAGAAAGACCTCCTTCTCTTTCAGGAAGCGGGTGAAATCCTCGATCTTCTGTCTCAGGATCTCCTTGAACTGCGTATCCGCAACCGTGTCTTCCAGGGTCTCCGCTGTGGGCAGGATATCCAGGTAGGTCTGCCGGGCGTCATCTTCGAGGGGAGCGTTGAGCGAGAGGTCTCCCCCCTCCAGGCGCTGGTCCATCTCGGTGATTTCTTCTTTGGTTACATTCAAGGTCCCGGCCAACAGCTTCGGGCCCGGGTCGAACCCCATGGCCTCCAGGCGCCGCTTTTCCCTCTTCAGGCGAAAGAAGAGCTTCCGCTGCGCCTGGGTCGTCCCGATCTTGACCAGGCTCCAGTTGTCGATCAGGAACTTCAGGATGTAGGCCCGGATCCACCAGGAAGCATAGGAGGAGAGCTTCACGTCCCGGTAGGGGTCAAACTTCTTCACCGCCTGCATCAAACCCAGGTTCCCTTCCTGGATGAGATCCAACAGGTTGCTGTAGGCCCGCTGGTACTCGAAGGCGATCTTGACCACCAGCCTCAGGTTGGAAACCACCAGCCGGTAAGCCGCCTGGAGGTCTTTCTCTCCCCACCACTTCTTGGCGAGGGCCAGCTCTTCTTCCCGGCTCAGAAGGGCGAATTTGCGAATGTCCCCGAGGTATCTCTTAAGCGGGTCAAAGACCTCGACCGGCCCGGATTTTTCCGCCGGCACCAGGTCCTGCGGGCCGGAGGGGAAAAGGTCCAGGGGAGGGGCGGCGTCTTTCAGGATCTCTTCCGGGCTCATTGCACCACCACGGTCAGGTAGCCGGATTCCCCGGTTCGCCAGTCCCGGACCAGGAGCAGAATTTCCTGCCCCGGCTGGAGCTGCTCCAGGATTCGATTATAATCTTTGAGCCCCCGGATAGCCTGCTGGTTGATTTGGTAAAGGATATCCCCCGCTTCCAGTCCGGCCCGGGCCGCAGGCCCCTGAGGATCCACCTTGGTGACCAACACCCCCTCGCGCGAGGTCAGCTTCTGCTTGCGGGCCTCCAGGATGGAGATTTCTTTGACCTCCAGGCCCATTCTGTTCGCCAGGTCCAGCGCCGCCATGCGTTCTGAAGGCTTGTAGGCCTCCACCACGGGTTGAACCGTGACCCTTTCCCCCTTGCGCAGCAGGACCACATCCACCTTCTTGCCCACGCGGGTCGCGGCGATGCGGTTGCGAAGCTCGTTGGCGTTTTCAATCGTGGCTCCATCGAGATTCACGACCACATCCCCCTTGCGGATTCCGGCCCTTTCCCCGGGCCCACCCTTGACCACATCGGCCACCAGGGCTCCCCGGGGGGATTTCAGGCTGAGACTCCTGGCCAGGGCAGGAGTCAAATCCTGAAGACCCAGGCCCAGCCACCCGCGGGTTACTTTTCCGGTCTTGATCAGGGCATCGGCCACGCTGGCCGCCATGTTGCTTGGGATGGCAAAACCGATCCCCTCAAACCCCCCGGATTCGGTGACGATGGCCGCGTTCACCCCGATTACTTCCCCGGCAAGGTTCAGCAGCGGCCCTCCGCTGTTTCCCGGGTTGATGGCCGCGTCGGTCTGGATGAAGTCTTGATAGCTCGACGGGTCGGAAATGCCGGTGCGATGTTTGGCGCTGATAATGCCGGCGGTCACGGTCTGCTCCAGCCCGCGGGGATTGCCGATGGCCACCACCCACTCCCCCACCCGCAGCCTGTCCGAGTTGCCGAATTTCAGGTAAGGAAGGTTGGGGGGCGGCTTGATCTTGATGACCGCCAGGTCGGTCTTGGGGTCCGCGCCCACGACCCTGGCCTCGAACTCTTCCCCCGAAGCCATTTTGACAGTGATTTTGACCGCCCCGCTCACCACGTGGTTGTTGGTCACCAGGTGGCCTTCGCCGTCGATGACCATCCCGGTCCCGATCCCGCGCATCTCTCTCCGGTCGTACTTCGGCCTCTGGGGCGTGCCGAAAAAATAGCGGAAAAAGGGGTCCCCTTCAAAGGGGAAGACCGGCGAGGGAACCTGGACTCTCTGGGTTACCTCGATATGGACCACAGCCGGCATGGACTTCTGGGCTACATCGGCTATGGCCGTGGTCAGGTCGAGGGTGTTGACCTTTGGGACCTGGGCCTCGGTCGATGAAAAAACGAAGAGCCCCCCGAGAAGGATCAGAAGCCCGAAGAGGGATCTCCTCGGAATTGGATCCATGGGTCTGGGTGGAAGCAAGCAAGTCATAAGGTTCAATACGAAATAATTTTCCCCATGCCGGTTTTTTTCTAACCATCATTCCCAACGGGTATGAAGCCGATTTTCCGATGGCTCCTGAAAAGGAGGATGGCGTGCGGAGAAAGGCCCAAAGAACTCGTTATTTATAATTTATTTTAGGCCCTTCGGTTTTCAATGTCAAATGACCAGGAATTTTATTGAATTTGAGGCGTTGCCCGGCCCGGAAACAAGGGCGTTGGGCGCAAAAATCATGAGGCAACCCTCGTTGCTTGGGTCGGGCGGGCAAGCCATTTTTTTCTCAATAAGAGGGGTATTCCGATGTAGGGGGCCCTGCTGGGCGCCCGAGGAGCCCGCCTCGCTCTGCGGAAGCACGGGGGTATCTCCGAATGGAATTCTTTTCCCGCCGATGCTTTTTACGTCCAACGCTCTTGCTTCCGGGCCACAAGCTTGCTTTTCCCCAGGAAAGAGAATCGAAGAAGTGAAGAGAGAAGTGATTCCCTCGGGTTGCTCCTTCCCTCCCTTTTCGGTATAATGAGTCGCGATACAAAAAAACAAACCCAGGAGGTCGCCTTGGGTTTCGTATGCGGGATCGTCGGACTGCCCAATGCGGGCAAATCCACCATCTTCAACGCCCTCAGCTCCGCCAAGGCCCAGGTAGCCAGTTATCCTTTCTGCACCATTCAGCCCAACCAGGGAATCGTCCCCGTTCCCGACGAACGGCTGGAAAAACTCGCCCGGATGCTGAAACCGGAAAAAGTCACCCCCACGATCCTCGAGTTCTGGGATATTGCCGGACTGGTCAAAGGGGCCAGCCAGGGGGAAGGACTGGGAAACCAGTTTCTGGGGCATATCCGCAATGTGGACGCCCTGGCCCACGTAGTCCGTTGTTTTGAAGCCGAGAGCGTGACCCATGTGTACTCCACCCTGGACCCCAAGCGGGACATCGAGATCGTCCAAACCGAACTCATTCTGGCCGACCTCCAGACCGTGGAAAAGCGGGTGAGCAAAGCCGCCCACCAGGCCAAGGTGGGAGACAAGAAGGCTGTCGCGGAGAGCCCGGTCCTGCAGGCCATCCATGACCGCCTGGCCAAGGGCCTCCCGGCCGCCGCTCTTTCCTTTTCCGAAGAGGGGCAGAGGGTATTCCGTTCCCTGGAGCTCCTCACTTCCAAGCCGGTCTTCTACGTAGCCAACGTGAGCGAGAAGGAGCTGAAAGAGCGGCGCTGGATTTCCCGGGTGGAAGAACTGGCAACCCGGGAAAAAGCCCCCGTGGTTACCATCTGCGGGGATTTGGAGGCGGAGATGGCCGAACTCTCTCCCGCCGAGCGGGATGAATTCCTGCGGGAGCTGGGCCTTCAGGAGCCCGCCCTGAATCAACTCATCCGGGTGGGTTACGGCCTGCTGGATCTAATTACCTTTTACACCACTGTCGGCCCGGAACTCCGGGCCTGGACGGTTCCGCGCGGCACCCACGCTCCCCAGGCCGCGGGAAGAATCCACACCGATATGGAGCGGGGGTTCATCCGGGCGGAAGTCGTCTCCTTCAAAGAATTCGCCGCTGCCGGGTCCGCGGCCGCAGCCAGGGAGAAAGGGCTCATCCGGGTGGAAGGGAAAGAATACATCGTCCAGGATGGGGATATCCTTTATATCCGGTTCCATGTGTGAAAGCCGATCCCTCTCTTCAGGCCATATCCGGGTGGGGGTCATTCTCCTCATCGGCCTGGCCGTCATGTCCTTCGCCTCCATCCTCATCCGGCTTTGCGACGCCCCTCCTCTGGTCATTGCGGCTTACCGCCTGACTCTGGCCACCTGGATCCTCCTCCTCGTCGCCCTGCCGAAGACGATCCGGGAGTCCCGGAGGCTCAGTCGCCGGGAGATCCTTCCGTCCCTGGCCGCGGGCCTCTTCCTCTGCTTTCACTTTGCTTTCTGGATCACCTCTCTCCAGTACACCTCCGTAGCCAGTTCGGTGATCTTCGTTACCACCAACCCCATCTTTGTGGCCATCGCCTCATCCTTTCTCCTCCGGGAGAGAATCTCCTCCATCCTTCTTCTCTCCGTCCTCGTGGCCGTGGCCGGCGGAATCATCATCGTCTGGGGAGACCTGGGGAAAGGCCAGGACCAACTGTACGGCGATTTTCTCTCGCTCCTGGGAGCGGTCATGGCCACGGGCTATCTCCTGGTGGGAAGGAGAGTGCGCCAGAAAGTCAGCCTCACCACATACATCACTCTGGTTTACGGGGTGGCCGCTTTTTTCCTGATCCTTCTGGCCCTGTTCAAGGGGGACCCTCTCTTCGGCTATGCCCCCAAGGATTACATCCTCTTTCTGCTTCTGGCCGTGGGGCCTCAGTTGATCGGGCACTCCTCCCTGAACTGGGCGCTGAAATTTTTCTCCGCCACCCTGGTTGCGGTCTTCATCCTGGGAGAACCCATCGGGGCGGCCATTCTGGCTTATATCTTCCTGGGGGAAAACCCGGGCCTCAACCTGATTTGGGGAGGGGCGCTGGTGCTGGCGGGGATCTATCTCTCCGCCCGGGAGGAGAAAAAACTGGGGAAAATATGAATCGGTTGCGCCCTGAACCGCGTCGGGTTCAGGGCAGCCATGCACCCAACGGGGTGCATGGCGGAATTCGGAATGCCGAATGCGGCATTGGAAGAACCTCGCGGGGGGAGATGAGATGTGTACTCTGCGGTCTCTGGGGTTGGGTTTTTGTCTTCTTGTTCTTATCTTTCAATTCACCGCCTGCGCCCCGAAGAAAGTCCCTTACCCCCCCTACGAACCCGGAAAGGAAATCCGATACCGGGAAACCGGAATCGCCTCCTGGTACGGAGAAGACTTTCACGGACGGAAGACCGCCAACGGGGAGACGTACGACATGTACGCCATGACTGCCGCTCACCGCACCCTTCCCTTCAGCACCCGCGTGCGGGTCACCAATTTGGGAAACGGGAATAAGACCGAGGTTCGGATCAACGACCGGGGGCCCTTCATCCCCGGCCGGATTATCGATCTCTCCCGGAGCGGGGCGGAGGAACTGGGCATGCTGGGGCCCGGGACGGCCAGAGTCGTCGTGGAAGCGGTGGGATTTGCTCCCGGGGCGGCGCAGTCGATCGCCGGGGTCTATGCGATCCAGGTCGGAGCCTTTCAGGAGAGGGGAAACGCTTACCGGTTCCGGGACGAACTGGGGAAACGACATCCCCGCGTCCGCGTGGTCCTGTGGGAGACCCACACCAAGAGGTTCTACCGCGTCCGCCTGGGCTCTTTTCCCACCGAGCAAGAAGCAAAGGTTTACCTAGAAAAATTGCGACGGGAGGATCTTAGCGGGTTTGTGGTGCGGGAAGATTGATTCAAATGCGGAATGCGGAATTCGGAATGCGGAGTATAGCGGGCACCAAATTTCAGAGAGAAAAATTCCGGTCACTTGGCGGGTAGACCCATTTATGGCTTCGCTAACCGGGGCATTGGAGCCTTGGGGTTTATTTCGGGTTTGGAATTTGAAATTTAGAATTTTGGGTGTCTGATTCCGCATTCCGAATTCCGCATTCCGCATTTGATGAGGGCTCTTTCCCCTATACCGAACTTGTGATATAGTTCCCTCGATTTCAAGAACCCGGAGACGCGAAGTGACTCCCCCGATGAAAAGCAAGAGCTTCTTTTTGGTTATCGCGCTTTTTCTTTGGTTCTTCCCGGCGCCGGCCTTCTCTTTTTCCCTGGAGGGGCGGGTCAAGGAATACGCCTTAGAAAACGGGATGAAGGTGCTCCTGCTGGAACGTCACGAGTCCCCGACCCTTTCTTTTTACATCCGTTTCCGGGTGGGCGCCGTGGATGAAAACATGGGCATGACCGGCACCGCCCATCTTCTGGAGCACATGCTCTTCAAGGGGACCAAGACCCTGGGGACGAAAAACTATGCTGAGGAAGAGAAGGTCCTGAGTCGCATGGACTCGGTCGTTGCCTCCCTCGAGGCGGAAAGGTCCAGGGGAGAGAAAGCGGACAAGGAGTTTCTCCGGTACCTGGAAGAAAGCCTCCAGAAGCTCCAGGCGGAGCACAAGAAATGGGTGGTGAAGGATGAGGTCGAAAGCATCTACTCCCGGAACGGGGCCGTGGGTTTTAACGCTTTCACCAGCCAGGACAGCACCGCCTATGTGGTCAGCCTCCCCTCCAACCGGCTGGAACTGTGGGCGAGGATCGAATCGGACCGCCTGCTCAATCCCGTCCTGCGGGAATTTTACTCGGAACGGGACGTGGTCATGGAGGAACGGCGCCGCTCCTACGATTCCAAGCCCCAGCGAAGACTGATGGAAAACTTCCTGGCCGCTGCCTTCGTGGCTTCCCCTTACGGGCGGCCGATCCTCGGATGGCCCTCGGATATCCAGAGCCTGGACAGGCAGGCCACGGAGGATTTCTTCCGCACTTACTACTCCCCGGCCAACACGGTCCTGGCCGTCGTGGGCGATGTGAACCCGGAAGAGGCCCGGCCGGTCATCCAGAGGTATTTCGCAAGGATCCCCCCCCGGGTCCTCCCCCCTCCGCTCAAGACCGGGGAGCCCGAGCAGGCCGGGGAGCGGCGCATCCGGGTGGAGGCCGACGCCAATCCCCAGTTGGTCATGGGCTTCCACAAGCCCAACGCCCCTCATCCGGATGATGCCGTTTGCGAAATCATCGAAGGGATCCTGAGCTACGGCCGGACTTCCCGCCTCTACCGCCGCCTGGTGGAAGACGAGAAGATCGCCGTGGAAGCGTCCGCTTCCAACAGCTTCCCCGGGGAACGGTATCCCAACCTTTTCATCCTCTCCGGCAGTCCCCGCCATCCCCATACGGCGGAGGAACTGGAAAAGGCCCTGCTCCGGGAGCTGGAGGAGCTGAAGAAGGAGCGGGTTTCCGACCGGGATTTGCAAAAAATCAAAAACCAGATTCAGACTTCCTTTCTCCGCAAGCTGGACTCCAACTCCACCCTGGCCTACTGGCTTTCCTACGGCCAGTCCCTCTTCGGAGACTGGAGGTACGCCACCGAGCGGATCAAGGCTTATGAAAAAGTGACCGCGGAGGATGTCCGCAGGGTAGCCCGGAAATACTTCATCCCCAAAAACCGGACCGTGGCCATCCTGGTGAAACCCTCTGAATCCCCCTGAAGGAAAGGGCCCAGAGCAGCATGAGGCGTCGGAACTTGCACTTTTTTATCATCCTTGTTCTTCTGCTTGCTTTTCTGCCGGGCCGAGCGGGGGGCCAAGACGATGAGCTCCTGAGGC
>Ga0316628_100005143_pt1 | contig 10414 bp, 3 predicted proteins | sample OWC_Aug_M2_C1_D5_FD_207648 | JGI IMG/M metagenome (GOLD analysis project Ga0316628, IMG submission 207648) | Wetland soil microbial communities from Old Woman Creek delta, Ohio, United States - OWC_Aug_M2_C1_D5_C | ecosystem: Environmental > Terrestrial > Soil > Wetlands | place: USA: Ohio... | reverse complement strand
CTAGACTATCTGGTGCTATTCCAGGATTATTAACAGACTTCAATTGCCAGGTGTGGCCAGCTCCGAAAATATTTGTGACCACAGTCCCCAGAAAATTCATTATTACGTCACCCTGTCCACCTGATCCTGGAGTACCTATATTTCCAAGGCAGACTCCGTTGGTCGACCCTTCATACGTGTAAATATTGAATTCTTTGGTCAATCTCACTGTATAGAACATTGTTGCCGTTCCAAATTCACATGGGCAACATGGGTAACACACTGGCTTACTTTTGGTGATTTGTGGCACGCAGGTAACAACATAATAGATGCTTAACGCGCCGTCCACCTTGATATCTGTAGGCGACGGGGGGGAAGTATTCACAAATGCATCCCAGAGGTTGCCTCCTGGTGTCTCAGCTCCTGCATAAAGAAAAGCGGGTTGCGTGACTCCGAGAATCACTCCCATCAAGAACACAAAAATCAGCACTCCCCATCTCGTTCTCATAATCTCATCCTCCTTTTTGCTTTGTCGTTTGACCATGTTGTCACTTGTCGCCATTGCCTCATCGACTTCCTCACCCACCCCAACGTTCCTCTAAACAGCTGACTCACTTCAATTTAATTCCGGCTTGGTCCGCAGGAGTGAACGTCGCCCCAATGTAAAAAGTTACCTTGGTTACGGCGTTGCTTACGGGATCTACTAAAGTTTTATAGCAAATTGACTGGTCCATGATGCTGGGGGTGGTGGAACTGGGCGCATAGTGGTAGCCATAAGTTGAACTATAGGTTGGTGCTAATGGACCCATCGTGTGCGCGACCTCGTGGTTGACGGTGTGGAGGACATACTTTTTTACAAGAGCATCACCGGTTTCACCCGTTGAGGCAACGCAATATGGTCCCCCATACAAGGGGCCGCATACCGATGAGATAAAATTGACAATGCGAGAGGTATAAGTCGTCGAAAGGTCCAGACCGTTCGGAGTTCCGGTATTGGAGAATCCAAGTAGATTTAGGTCACCGGTCATATCCGGACTGTCGGTTACCTGTACCGCCTTCTGGTTGCTGTTCGGGAAGTTGATGATTCGATCTGTCTTCCTTTTAATTTGACTTGAAGTGATCTTATGAACAACTATTCCCAGGCCGTACGGGTTGCGGTTAGAGTCCAGGAGGGGGTTGGAGATATACTGCAGCGGATTGCTCGTGGGGAACCACTGACCCGGTGTTCCTCCCACGAGATAGAAGAGGTCCCGGGTTGTAGGAACGAACGTCACGGTCGTGTTATTTATCGAAATACCTTTACATTCGTCATAATCCATAATTCCGTCACTATCGGAGTCTGTGGTCTTACTGTAATTAGCACAGGGGTCAGGAGGACCAGCTTGTGCTGCATGAGGCAAGAACATGATCATACCCACTGCTGCCAAAGCCATTAGTACTACACATATCCATGACCGCATACCTTCCCTATTATTCATGATACGAATCACCTCCTTTTTTATTGCATGCCCGTTATACTGGCGTACCCATGAGCTTCTATCTTTCATCTTTTCCATGGCCTCTATCCTCCCTCCATGTCTTGCCTTCTATTTAAACTCAACCCTAAGTCTCAGTCTTCACTCTTTTATTTGAACTTAAATATGGCTGTGAACTGAGCACCGTCCCGTAGGGTGAGCACCATCATCCTGCATGTCCCTGCGTATCCTTTCGATGTTTTCCAGTTGTATTGCCAGTTGCCATTGCCAAGGTACTGTAGACCCGATGCACCTGCGGCCTGTTCTGGAATGGCCTCCAGTAGGCTACCTGCATACTCATTGCAGCCAACTGGATATGAGGCAAAGCCGCTAAAGCTGCCGGAGTCCGAGATCGCTGTTCCAGTTGCGTCAGTAATTCGCCATTTGAAGGGGACGGTCTGGCCGGCCTTGGCCACGTTAACGACGGGTGGGTTGTCAACCGGGCTGAAGAAGCCGGAGAAGCTGTAATAGCCAATAGTTACGCGTCCCTTTCCGGAGAAGATATCGCTGCTATTCGTGAAACCGCCCTGCACTGTCGGATAGACCGTCTGTCCGGGTACAACTGATCCTAAGCTCTGTACAGCCAGAGAACGGTCAAATTGCACTGTAAGTACACCGCCTTGAGTGCTACTTGACCCAGTGATTGGAACCGTCCCATTTAGACGGACAGTCGATAAATCTATGTTGTTCACATCGAAGCAAACTGTGCAGCCCGGAACGGTGTTTCCTTCTGTGTCTGTGCAAGTAGATTGGCAAGTCGGTATATTGCTGATGTGGGCCGAGATGGGTGGACCATTGATCGTAGCCCACTCCGCAGGCCAGTCGGGCGGATCGAAGAAGACCTGAGCTGTCTTCTTCTGGACGGGCGCGTTTTGGATAGTTACGGTGCGTTGAGTGGAATGGATCGCTCCCCTCCAGAGGTTGTAGCATGGTACACCACCGGGAACCGGTGGGCCACTGGGATCATAACAGTTTGGTTTCCCGAGATCCGGGTCCTGGAAGTAGTTCGAGAACGTAGCTATGACATTGTAAGTACCAGGAATCAAGACCTCAGGAGGATACATCTCGGATACGTCACAATTCACGCAGAACGTACCCCCTGCTTCGATAGTGATGAGATCGTCTGGAATTCCATAAGCCGCCGGCATCCGGCAGGTCGGAGGCAGCGGATTGCCCGAACTGTCTCTTAGACTGTAAAAGACGTTGTAGCAATCCGGTGTGAAGGTTAGGATAGGTGCCCCCGTTCCATTATAGAAGCATGATTCGACCCAGAGAGGTGCTCCTGGCTGTGCAGGAGGGATGGATGCTGGCAGCGTTACTACAGAAGTTCCTTGGCACGCATCGCCCATACCGTTGCCATCAGAATCGAGCTGATTCCCTACCCCTGGTATACCTGCTTGAGCGGGACCATTGGCAACCGCCGGACAGTTGTCGCAGACATCGCCAACTCCGTCTCCATCCGTATCCTTCTGATCAGGATTGTAGACCGTGGGACAATTGTCGGGCAAAGAGTCCGGCACCCCATCCAGGTCCATATCGGCAACCGTTAACACATTCGCAAAGCGTGAAGAAACGTAGCCTTCTCCCGAAAGGCCACTAAAAAAAGCCACCCGCGCGAGAGGACCCATTCTGACTGCGTTGGGAGGCCCGAGATTCGTCGGAAGGGGTGGGGGCACGATCCAACCAGGATCGGATGGCCCTGGAGTTGTAAGCCTGCCGTCGAAGCCAAAGGTAAATGTGTTTGAAGTTTCATTGTACCTAATTGACACCCTATGGGGTTTACCCAAATCTAGCCCAATTGTCAGCGGGTCTACATAATAATAGAGGAGTACATATTCTGTGATAGGCACGTTACAGTCATGCGCAATGCATTTTACGATATTGTAGAAGCCCACTGATTGAGTGCCATTGAGTCTGATTCCTACTAATGCCTTAATATCACCGGTTTGGTCGTTAGGGTCGCTACTGCCACCATCCACGTTGTAAAAATTACCTTCCAGTGCGGTCATCGGGGTGGCCGTTGGAGTGGTGCTCGGATTATTTGTGAGTGTTTCTACGGTCAGATCGGCCTGAAGCTCTACTACATTCTTGCCATCGACCAAATTCAAGCCATTGTTCAAAAAGGAACCATAGCTCCTAAGAGCCATTCCATACACGCCGTCCGTGAGTTGCTCCCTTGCAAACTCAAGAGGGGTCCAGATTGTACGGTCAATCATTGCATTACCATCGCTAATGGCGGTGGGGTTACCGTTTACAAACACATTGTCAAATGTCGCGTCTACATAACCGCCCTGTCCCGGACCGAGAGGCGAAAGAACGGGGCCGACACGTGTTCCAATACCCTTAAACTGGAATGACGGTGAACCTGAGGAAGCCGGCACCGATACCGGAAACATGATAGCCGGCCCAGTCTCCGAGCTAAAAGAAAATTCAAATTGATGATCAGTTTGATTATAACGAAGTCCGAAAAAGTACCGTTCGCCCATCTTGGCGACCACAGGTCCGACGCCGAAGTGATGATCATCATACGAATTGCATTCCGAATCGAAACAGCGATGGACAAAGTAATATGTTTCTAATCCACTCGCGAGGACTTCTCCGATACCAATTTCAGCGTAATAGTCGCCAGTTTTCGTACCATCATTGTAACTAAAGAAGAACCCGCCAATCCTGGCGCGGGTAAAAGCGAGGTTATTGTCAAGTGCGTTTAGTCTTATCCAAGACCCAATCGAATTTACCCCAGACGGGTTTAGTAGTGCGAGGTTATTGGTTAACAGATTTCCGTAGCTCCTGACCGCCGAGTGAAGCGCCCCGTCCTCAGCACGCCTGATGAACTCAAGGTTGGCCCATTTCGTGTGATCAATCAAGGGCCCGCTGAACTTTGCGACAAAGGCATCCCCGAATGTAGTCCCACCTTTGTAGTTGGGTTGGATCGGATTTGCTGTAGGAAAATCTGGCGATAGTGCGCACCCCGCCACGTATATACTTCCGGAGACGTCCAGTGCGATGCCCGTGGCGCCATCATTTTGGCTCCCACCAAGGTAAGTTGAAAACCTAATACAACTGTCGCCGGGGTTGGTAAGGCTAAATTGGGCGCAAGCTCCATCTACCTTCGCCACGAAGGCATCCCCCACACCGCCAAAGGTGCTCTGGACGGCATTGGCTGTAACAGGGAAATTCGTGGAATGGGTAACCCCGGTTACATAAGCATTCCCTGACGCATCCAACGCGATACCATAGCTGTAGTCGTCACCGCTTCCGCCCAGGTAGGTGGAATAAAGCGGACCAAATGCATTTATTATCGACACAAAGACGTCGGAGTTGCCACCACCGTAGGGGACTGATGTCGAAACCCAGAAGTCCGAAGAGTTCGTATTTCCAGTTACATAAATATTTGATCCACTCACTGCGATGCTGCGGCCATAATCGTCTCCGCTTCCGCCCCAATAGGTGGAGAACAATGCGCTAGAACCAGAAGGATTTATCTGCATAATATATGCATCGTAGCCACCGGCATATGCATTGCCCCAAGACGTTGGGGGCCAAGTGTTATAGAGATCGCTGGAAGTCGTTTCCCCGGTTATATAGGCCGCCCCCGCGCTGTCCACCGCAACGCCAAACCCAAGATTACTACCATTTCCGCCAAGAAAAGTGGAGTATACAAGATTGTTACCTGCAGGAACTATCTTCGTGACAAAGGCATCCGATCCACCTGTTGAATGCGTGGGCTGGTGGGCAGTCTGCATAGGGAAATCCGCGGAAGATGCCCATCCGGTTATGTAGGCATTCCCGGAACTGTCCACTGCAATACCGGCGCCCTCGTCGCTACCACTTCCGCCGAGATATGTGGAGTAAACGAGGGAGGTACCGGAAGGATCAATCTTAGTCACAAAGACGTTGCTGCCACCGTGATTACTCGGCTGGAAAGGATTTTGTGTTGGAAAGTCTGTAGAAGATGTCCATCCGGTTATGTAGGCATTCCCGGTGCCGTCCACTGCAATGCCGTATCCTGCGTCATCACCACTTCCGCCTAGGTACGTGGAGTAAACAAGGGCAATACAGGATGCACTGATCTTCGCAACAAAGACGTCCCAACCGCCTCCGCTGTTAAGCTGGATTGGATTCATTGGGGGAAAGTCTGTGGAAAGTGTGATTCCAACTATATACATATTTCCAAAGATGTCCACAGCAATCTCTTCTGCAATATCATCGCTACTTCCGCCAAGGTATGTAGAAAACAGCAATACCGGATCGATGATGAGGGGAAAAGACTTGTCGTAATCACCAACGCTAAAACCATAAACAAAGGCTGAGTTCTGAGGACTGAGGTTTGACGCATTTCTTAGCTCTGAGTTCGGAGTTCGGAGTTCAGAGTTTAATAAAGCATAAGTTACGTTTATCTCATGACGTTTGCCGTTGATCATCTGGTAGGCGACGGGTTTGGAATACATGGCGGTTCCAAGCCCTGTTTCAATCTCCAGTTCTCCCTTGTCATTAATCTTAAGAGAATCGGCTCCCTCCATATTCAGTTTTATGGCGGTGGCGTCAGCCCCTGGTTTGACGGTGAAGATCTTCTCAACATTCTTGCCGTAGGCCTTGAAACGCAATTCTATCCCTTCATAGATTTCTCCAAGGCTTAATTCATTGTGCGTCGTTATACCGGTCTTCCACTTGCTTTTGTCGTTACCAATGAAATAATTAACCTTTGTCTCGGCCTTATCCATGGCCTTCGGCATCGTCTCCAAAGAACCAATAAGCTTTTCTCTAAGAGTCCAGACCTTGATGTCCTCGGGCTTCTGGTGCCTGTCTCTCGGATTTAACCTTGATAAAGGCGGCTTCGACTTAGTCATGGATAAGGAATAAACGATTTCTCCCTGATCTGTGACGAAAACCCTTCCGCCAAAGGTCTGGGCATAGAACCGGACGTGCTCGTCCGGTATCTGCCCGTCGTTCGCAATGAAAGGCATCTGTAACTTGAATGCCTTTTCAAGTATCACCTTATGGTCTTTCCCCAGCTCCGCTGGACCTGATGCTGTGTTAGCAAGGGCAACGGTGGTAATAAATAAGAGCGAAAGGAGCACTGCGAAAATGATTCCTGGGGTTCCGAGTGAATATCTTTCTTCTCTATTATACATTTTGAAATCCTCCCTCTGCCTTGAAAAGGCATAAAGTCAATAATGTGTGGAGTTTAAAGTGTTGAGCGTAGGTGGTATATCGCATCAACTTTGCTTCATATTTCGGTTACGTTTTGAGTTCTTATTTCTCTTGACCTGTGTCGCTGCTCTTTTTACTGGGTTCAGGATGTCCCACAGTTCATAGAGGTTGTGGAAAGCCTTCTTGTCGTTTGCTCCGACCTCCTCCACCACTCCAACCAGCATACGCGGATTATTCTCAGCTTTGCGGTAAATACGGACTAAGTAGCTATCCATGAAAGCCCCCGGTACTTAACGAATAATCCGAATGACATCTAATTTAACGAAAACAAAAATTCTTCCCTAAAATCCCTCCCCGCCTCCCTTTGCCTGCCTCCAGCAGGGAAAAGATACTAAAGGGAGGAGAACCCCTGTCCCCTTTTTCTACATGCGGTAGGGGTACGCGAGATATTCGATTCATTCGCTGTCATTCGTTTTTTTTGTCTTAAGCATTAGGAGAGGTTCCAAAAAAAGCCTGGCATCGACATTTTGAATGCCAGGCTTGTGGAAATTCCACCCCCATTGCCCCCCCTTATAGGATCTCTAAACTCTCATCGAGGTCATCAAGTGCGAGGATATCTATATCACAGTCAGGTAACCAAAAGGTAACCAAATCCAAGTTAAAAATTTGGCAATGGAATTCTAAGCTATTGACAGGCAAATAGATTTTTAGTGGTTGATAATTGACCAAAGAGATTTTGAATTTTCTTCGAAATGACCGGACGCTTGAGTCCAGTCGGTCGAGAGGTATGATTTTTCGCAGGATCTCTTGGGAGAGTAAGCCCCGTTAGAAATTCCGGGGGGGCATTATTTCTAACGGGGTAAAATGCAGTCAAATGATTCCAAAAATATGCGTTTTTCTTCCTTCTAAGAGGGTTTACTTGGCTTTCTCCCTGCTGGAGCCCGTTCGTATGGCAGATCGAGGGCCACCGATTTTTTCCAAGACCCTATTGTAAATAGCAGTGGTCGTAGAATCCGGTTTGGTCTTAAGCTCTCGCCTGAGAGCCTTTTTGCACTCTTCATAGATCCTCAAAGCCTCATTGTACGTGCCCTTGTTCGAATAGAAGGTCATCAGTTTCTGATACGACTCCTCGATGAGAGGGTCCACTTGAATGGCCTTCTTATAACAATCCATTGCCTTCTTCAAGGAGCCCTGTCTTTCATGGAGACCTGCCATCTTGTTCAACAATTCGATATACCTCGCCCTCAGTTCTTCTCTTTTCTTGTCCGGCCAAGGCGCATAAAGTTCCTCTGGAAGGAAATCCCCTTTGTAAATCTCCAGGGCTTCCGCGTAGAAAAGAAAAGCTTTCTTTGCATCTCCTTTTTTTTGCCTCTCCTCGGCCATCTTAAGAAGGGATAAGAACCGATCGGCATCCACGTGGCAGAGTTCGGCGTCGAGAAAGACAACGTTGTCGTGGAGGTGAATGTAGGAGGAGCCGAAGTCCTTATGAATGAAAGGTTCGAGAGATTTTCGCAAACGTTGAAGAGTCGTTTTAAAGTTTCTTTCTGCAACCCTAAGACTTTCCTCCGGCCAGAGTTCATCGATGATAATTTCTTTTGGAATCCTCTCGCCCCCGTAAGAGAGGATGGTTTTCAACAATTTTTTCGGTTGGCTCCGGTCCCACTCGTCTTCCTCCATCAGGGAATCTCCACGAAATAACCGAAAGGCTCCCAGAGTCTCAATTCGAACAGGAGGAGCCTTTGAACGATGAATCTTCCTGCGGATCTCCCATGCCCTTTCCCTCACTCCGGAATCTGGATGATTGGATAGTTTCTTGAGATCCTCCTCGCCTAGCGAAGAGAGACGCATCGAAAGGAGATGCGCTGCATAATCCATGGCCTCTGAAACCTTCAACTCTAATGCGAGCAGGCATGCTTTGATAAGATATTCCGTCCCCAGATTGGGGAGGTATTCATATCTCTTCTCTCCCGCAATTTTAAACCCTTTTTGCAGGTGCGAGGCAGCATCACCATTCATGCCCTGATCCCATTGAAGGAAAGCAAGCGCAAAATGGACCTCTGCCAGAGAGATGTAACTCGAGATGAATGAGAAATATTCCAGAGCTTCACTGAGGACCGCCTCGGCCCTTCTGTATTCCTTCAAGTGAGAGCAAACCAAGCCCAGGTTTATCTTGGCCCGATTGAGGTAGTGCTTCGACGGACCTTCGCTGGAAAAGGCGTCCATGGACCGATCGATGGCCTCTCTGGCTTTTTCAAAATCATTCTGATATAGATGAATGAGCCCTAACAATCTAAAAGCCAGGCCCTTAAAGAGGCCATTTTTTAAGGAGATCGCTGTGCTTAGATACTCCTTCCCAATCTTTTCTGCCTCTGAAAATTCTCCCTGAGCGGCCCTTAAGTAGCCTGATATTTCGTATGTCAATGGGATCATATAAACAAAACCATGCTTCTCGATCTCAGCCTGAAGTTTTTCGACCAGAATCTGTGCCTTACCAAAGTCGCCCCGGTAGTTTGCCAGGAGACACTGAACCATAAGTTGTATCGCCTTGAATTCCGGGTAAACACTCTTCTCGACGATTTTTTCGAATTTTTTGACCGCCTCATCCGCCAAAGAGAATTCTCCAAGAAAAACAAAGCCTAAAGCAGAAAAGCACAAGGCATAGGCTTGGAGACTGATATCCTTCAACTGCTTTGAGATGGAGTAGGCATTCTGACAAGCCCAGATCCCCTTTCGAATATCGCCTTCTCCCAAGATGCGACCCAGTCCAATGGAATACCAGAGGACGGCCCTCTCGTAGAGGGATTCATTCAAATCCAATGGATGAAGGAGAGCCTCTCCCTCCTCAATCAACATTTCTACGGGCATCAGGCGGGTGCCTGCCTGGACGGAAACGTCAATGAGCTGTGCAAGCGAGATCAGGGTACCCTTCGTATCTCCCCTTTGTTTGAAAAGGGTGTGAGCCTTCTGAAAGGCGACCAGATTCTCTCTTCCTCTCATAAACTTTCGGATCATGGCCAGGTAGAAGAGGAGCCACGGATTTTCCTGGATACTACCTTCAGGAATGGCAAACAGCCATTGCGACAGATCTTCCCTTCTTCCCCTTTGTATTAAACCCATCCCCAAACGCTCAATCACAGAGGCTGCCTGAGGATAGGCCTTCGCCTCCAGAAAGTATCGGACCGAATTCTCTAAATCGCCCCTTTGCTCATAAAGGGTCCCTGCCTTGAGGAGCAACGATTTCCGTTCCTCATCCCCCACGGAGGTATTCAACTTGGCCTTTAGAAAATCTCTGAAGAGCTGGTGATATCGGAATAACCAACCCCTTTTCTCATCATGAAAGGCTTGGACAAACAGATTCCTTCTGACAAGATCCCGAAGAACGTCCTCGGCATTTTCTATTCCAATGAGATCCTTTATAAGATTTGATTCAATGAGATCGATGATTGATGATTGAACAAGAAATTTCTGAACCTGTTCTGATTGGGAAGAAAAAATCTCCTTACCAAAATATTGAAAGACGTCTCTTTTAAAATGGGCGGGGAGATCCTCAGAAATAAACTTTTCCCTGGTAGACTCTGGAAATCGGCCCAAGAAGTCAGCGAACAAGGTCAGCCCGCCAATCCATCCTTCTGTGGCGGAACAGGCCCTTTTAAATTGGCCATTGCTGAAAGATAGGTTTCGAACATTTTGGAAAAACTCCCTGACTTCCTTCTCCGTAAAGGCAAGTTCTTCATTGGTGAGCACGAAGGCTTCCTGCCTCATCTTAA
>Ga0316628_100005142_pt1 | contig 10415 bp, 9 predicted proteins | sample OWC_Aug_M2_C1_D5_FD_207648 | JGI IMG/M metagenome (GOLD analysis project Ga0316628, IMG submission 207648) | Wetland soil microbial communities from Old Woman Creek delta, Ohio, United States - OWC_Aug_M2_C1_D5_C | ecosystem: Environmental > Terrestrial > Soil > Wetlands | place: USA: Ohio... | reverse complement strand
GAGTTGCACGTCGCAGCCATTGGTATAGCCCGCCTGGGCCAACAAGGCCCTCGATTTATTGGGATCGTAAGGATACCGCTTAGATTTAGGATCGCCGCCGATGACGTTAGGCCCGACCGGTCCATTCAGAACAAAACCGATTCCATCAAATATGTTTTTTATGATCGCCGGCGCATCCACGGAATAGTTGACCGCTTGCCGAACCAACTTATTGTCAAACGGCTTGAACGCGGGATTGAGAGCAAGGAAAAATGTTCTCAATCCTTCGACCTGCTCGATTCGGATGCGCGGATGGCGCCGCAAACGCGCGACCTCATGGACGGGTACATTGTTGATCAGATCCGCCTGTCCGGCCTCCAGGGCTGCCATACGCGCGGCCTCTTCGGTCACCTTGCGGAAAATGATTTCTTTGATCTGCGGCTTGCTCCCCCAATAATCGTCATTGCGCGTGACCACGAAGTTGCCGCCTCTTTGAAAACTCACGAATTTGTAGGCGCCGGTGCCGGTGGGAGTTTGGTCCATCTGATCGCCGAACTTATCCGCCGCCGCTTTGCTGAGAATGAAGCGATTGATCAGGCGGTCGAGAAAAATCGCGTTGGGCTGTTTCATAATGAAAATGACCGTCTGGTCGTCAGGCGACTGCATTTCCACCACATCCTTAAAGTTCCCCGCTTGTAGACTCATTTTATCGGTCTTCATACGGTTGATAGAGAAGACCACATCCTTCGAGGTCAGCGGCGCGCCGTTGTGAAAACTGATGCCTTTCTTCAGCCTAAAAACCCATCGCTTCCCTTGAAATTCCCACGATTCGGCGAGGATGCCGATATATTCCTTCTTGTTGTAGTCGTACTCGACCAGAGGTTCCATGATGTGTTGCCACATGCCATAGATCGGACTGGAGCTATGGTCGTAGGGATTAAGTGTATCGGTGACGCTGGAATCGTAGATTATCAACCGGTCCTTTGAGGCAGCGAAACCTTCGCCCGCGAAACAAGGTCCGACCATCGCACCCAGGCCCGCCGCCACGCTTGTTTTGATAAAGTCGCGCCGACTCAAACCACTATTTGTTTTCATAAAACCTCCCCGTGCAGACGATTCATGGATAGCCTTCACTGTGAATAATCCCGGTTGGCATGGTCAACGAAGTTACACCTGTCGGCGCAATTTCGGGTCGAGAACATCCCTCAGCCCATCGCCCAAAAGATTAATTCCGAATACGGTAATAAAAATTGCCAGCCCGGGAAATATCGTGAGCCAAGGAGCGCGGTTCATATAACTTCGCCCCTCACTCAGCATCGATCCCCACGTCGGGATGCTTGCCGGCACGCCGAGTCCGAGAAAACTCAAACTCGCCTCAGAAATAATGACGACCGCCATAGCGAAAGTCGCGACAACGGTGACGCTGGCGAGCGTATTCGGCACCACGTGACGCACCAAGATGTAGAAGTCCTTACCGCCGAGGGCTTTAGCCGCGGTAACGAAATCCCGCTCTTTGAGCGACAAAACTTCACCACGCACGACCCGGCAATACTGGACCCAGCGGCTCATCATGAGAGCCAAAATAATATTGATCAATCCCTGCCCAAGAAAAGCCATCAGGGCGATGGCCAGGAGCAAGAATGGAAAGGCAAGAAAAATTTCCGTGATCTTTCCGACGATCTCATCCGCTCCTTTGCCGAAATAACCGGCAATCGCCCCTAAAGAGCAGCCGATGAGGCCGGCCAGAAGGACCGTCGTTGCGCCCACCAGCAGCGAGATCCGCGAGCCGTACACGATCCGGCTCAAAATATCGCGGCCAAGATTGTCGGTGCCGAGCCAATTCGAAGTCGCATTCCCGCCGATCCATGAAGGCGCTTGCAGCCGCGCTTCGAGGCGCTGCTCTTGCGGATCGAAAGGGGCAAGCAGTGGAGCCGCCACGCCGCAGACCACTAAAACCACTAGAATAAATCCGCCGAATAAAATTTTAAAATGACGCAGCCTGAGCATCAGAGTTTTATCCGCGGGTCCACGAACGTGTAAACAATATCGACCAGCAAATTAACGATAAAGTAACTGGCGCCGAAAAAGAGGATCAAAACTTGCGTAAGCCGGTAGTCGCGAACCGAAATCGACTGTATCAGCAGATCCCCGATTCCCGGATAGGAGAAGACCGTTTCCGTGATCACCGAACCGCTGAGGAGCGCGCCCAGCTGCAAGCCGAGTATAGTAATGACCGTAATCAGGGCGTTGCGTAGAATGTGACGCCAGATAACCACACGCTCGCTCAATCCCTTTGCGCGCGCGGTCATGACGTAGTCCTGGCGCATGACCTCGAGAATGCTGGAGCGGGTTATTCGTGTCACGATTCCTGCGAGAGCCGTTCCAAGCGTCACTGCCGGCATGAGCAGGTGTTTGAGCACGCTCCAGAACGCTTCGAAGTTTCCCGTCAGCAAACTATCCAAGAGGTAAAGCTTGGTGATCGGCTTGATCTCGATACCGTATTCAATGCGTCCGGCGACGGGGAGAAGATTCAATTGCCCGCCTAGGAAATAGATCAGCATGATGCCGAGCCAAAAGTTCGGCAAAGAAACACCGATCAGCGCCGCGCCGGTGCCGGCATGATCGAGCAGCGAATCGCGGTGGATGGCCGAATAGATGCCGATAGGAATGGCAATCAAAATCGCCACGGTCAAGCTGACCAGGGCAAGTTCAACCGTGGCTGGCAACCGTTCAAGCACCAGTTTAGTCACCGGTTCACCGAACTTGAGCGACATGCCAAAGTCACCGAGGAACGCGCGCGAGATGAATTGCCAGTACTGCACCATCAGCGGTTGGTCGAGCCCCCACTGGTGACGCACCCGCGCGACCTCGGCGGGAGTCGCGTCATCGCCTAGGAGCAAGAGGACCGGATCTCCCGGCGCGAGATGCAGCAACAAGAAAACTAAGAATGAAATCCCGAGGAGAACGGGGATGGCGCCAATAATCCGACGGGCAAGTTTCGTCATCGGTCGAACGAGTCAAGGAGAGAAAGCTCTGGCAAGGTCTAAGCTCAATCTCCGACTCACTGCCCCAATTGCGCAAAGGATTGATCCAAAACCTTGAGCGCATGGTCGATCTGGTCCCTGGTCACGTTCAGCGCCGGCGCGATGCGCACGACGTTGCCCATGAGCCCCCCCTTGCCGATCAGTAAGCCATGCTTTTTTGTCGCTTCAAACAAACGCTTTAAAGCTTCCGCGTCCGGCCTTTTGTTTTCGCCCACAAGCTCCAGCGCTTGCATGAGCCCCATGCCGCGGACATCGCCGATCAGCGGATACTTTTGCTGCAGGGCCTCGAGCCCCGCGCGCAAACGCTGGCCCATGACCCGCGCGTTTTCCACCAGGTTTTCCTCTTCGATCACCTGAATGGTCGCCAGCGCTGCCGTCGCCGTTACCGGATTTCCGCCGAAAGTCGAAATGGTCAATCCCTTCAGACTATCGGCAACCTCCGGCGTCGCGATGGTGGCGCCGATCGGCACGCCGTTCGCCATTCCTTTGGCGAAAGTCATGATGTCGGGCTCAACGTCCCATTGCTCGATGCCGAACATCTTTCCGCCGGTCCGCCCCCAGCCCGTTTGAACTTCATCGCAAATAAACAGACCGCCGTATTTGCGCAGTATGGAAGTGATCTCTTTGAAATATTCTTTGGGCGGTGTGACATAGCCGCCGACGCCTTGAATCGGCTCGGCGATCAGTGCGGCGACGCGCCCCGAAGTTTCCGTCTGGATCGCCTCTTCTAAATCCTTGGCGCACTTTAAATCGCAACTGGGATAGGTGAGTCCAAACGGACAGCGATAACAGTAAGCGTTCGGAATGTGATGGATGCCCGGCACAGTCGTCGGCGCCAGCCGCCAGTAGGCGTTGCCGGTCAGACTTAGGGCCAGATAAGAGCGCCCGCTGTAGCTGTGACGCAGCGCGATCACGTCCTGAGACTTGGTATAGAGCTGAGCGATCATCACCGCGGTCTCGTTCGCTTCGGTGCCGCTATTGGTAAAAAACGATTTTTGCAGCCGGCCGGGCGTCAACTGCGCCAGCTTTTCCGCGAGCCGGACATGCGGCGCGTTGGGGTAAAGCGTCGAAGCGTGTTGCAGCTTGTGGGTCTGCTCGTCGATGGCATGGGTGACCGTCTCATTGCAATGCCCCACGCTGATGGTCAGAATACCGCCGAAAAAATCGAGGTATTCTTTGCCGTCAATATCATAGACGAAGCTACCCTTGGCGTGGTCCACCACTAACGGCTCGTCATAATAAGTGGCGACGCAGGAAAAAAGATATTTTTGATGCTTATCGATAATTTCTTGTTTCTTCATGGCTTACTCTCGGCAGATTTACGTCTCGCGGGATTCAATGGCGGCGCAAAAAACTGAGGATCGGCGGGTGACCTTTTTCCGGCATTTCGCGCAGGTAGCCGTGCCTGCCGCCTTCGACCAAAACCAATTCGGCATTGGCAATTTGACGGGCCAGGGCCTCGGAAGATTCCACGTGATTGCCGGTTCCTCCCTCATGCGTGTCTTTGCTGCCGACGATCACCAGCGTCGGCGCGGTGATTTTATGAACCCTATCGGTCGTCTCGTGGCATTGCCGCGCAATGACGTGGCGCAGATAACATTTAAGCGGCGGCACCTCATCGACGATGAGGTCCTGAAACTGTTTAACTATCTCCGGATGATCTTTGACAAACTGATCGCTGAACATGAATCCTGGACCCCAGTGATCGTGCTGGTATTTTTCGTAGCCTTTTTCGATCATCTCCAGGGCGGCATCCATCGGCACGCCGCGCGGATAATCTTCCAGTTGGTCGTTGTACTTGCCCGAACCGGTTCCGGATAAAACCAGGCTGCGGACTTTTTCCGGATAGTCGAGCGCCACCCATTGTGCGACCCGGCCGCCCATGGAGTGGCCCATGATGTGCGCCTTTTTGATTCCGAGCGCGTCCATTAAGCCGGCGCAGTCCCGGGCAAACAAGCGAGTGGAGTAGGGCACATCCGGTTTGTCGCTTCTTCCCAAGCCGCGATGATCATAGATGAGCACCTGATAATGTTTGGAAAACTCAGGCACCTGAAAAACGCGCCAAGGAGCGAGGCTGATGCCTGTGCCCGCGATCAGAACCAGCGGATCGCCCTCGCCGTGCAGTTCGTAATAGAGGTTAACATCATCGACTTTAACTTTGCCGCTCTTTAGCGGTTTGGGCATTTCCATAATTCAAATCGACTCCAGTGCAAAACTCGTCTGATACCGACGCTACCGAATCCCCAAATCGGTGTCAACGCAGGCCCTGGCAACCTGCTGCAATTTAACTGGTTTTTCCCGGCCCATACACCACTCTTCCCGGTCGCGCGCCCGTGTGATGGCCGTTGTCGATCACCACCGTACCGTTGACCAGTACATAATCAATCCCCTTGGGATACTGCTTCGGATTCTGGTAAGTCGCCATGTCAGAGACTGTATCCGGATCAAAGACTACGACATCTGCCCAAAAGCCCTCTTTGAGGAGGCCTCGGTCCTTGAGACCGAGAACTTGCGCCGGCAGCGATGTCATCTTGCGCACCGCATCTTCGAGCTGGAGGACCTTCTCATCGCGGGTGTACTTTCCCAGGACACGCGGATTGGTTCCAAAACTCCGCGGATGCGGCTTGCCGGGATATTTCAAATTTAACGCGCTGCCGTCGGAACCGATCGAGATCCACGGCGTTTTCATCACGGTCTTTACATCTTCTTCGGCCATCGTGTGGTGAACGCCGTGAATGAAACCGCCCTCTTCATAAATTAAATCAAAACAGGCGCTCACCGGATCCTGACCGCGTATTTTCGCGATTTCGGCGATCGTTTTGCCCTCGAACGGCTTCAAACTTTCGTTATCAAGGCGAGCGGCGACAACTCCTTCCCAGCCGCCATGCTCGTTGACGTATTGATCGAACTCAGGATCATCGAGCACCCGTTCCCGAAACGCATGGCTTTTGAACTGAGCCACAGTTTCATTGAGCGGCGCGTCCTGAACCCAGCGCGGAAACAAACGGCGCCAGGGATGTTGCATGGCGGTGTAGGGATACTGATTAGCCGTAATCTCAAGCCCTTCGCGCCGCGCTTCTTCAATCTGCTCAATCACCTGGCGTACTCGGCCCCAGTTGCTTTTGGCGCGTATCTTCAGGTGATAAATATGTACGGGAATGGCGGCCTCCCGGGCGATGCGCAACGTTTTCGCCAGCTCCTCCATGATGTCGAAGCCTTCGCTGCCGACATGGACGCCGTAATAACCACCGTAGCGCCGCGCCACTTTCGCCATTTCGACTACTTCCCCCGGATACTCCGGGCCTTTAGCGTGCCAGGCGGCAGTGAGCCCGAGCGCTCCCTGCTCCATCGCCTGGGCGACCAGGTGATTCATCTTTTCCTGCTCGGCGGCGTTCGCCGGGCGCTCACCGAATCCGACCACCACCCGTTTCACCTGCTGCGGCGAGACACCCGATGCGACGTTGATCGAAATGCCGCCTCTGGTAACGGCGTCAAAATAGCCGGTGAAATCGTTCCAGGTGGTTTCAATGCCGTTGCGCTTGCGGTGTTCCAATCGGTACTCCTCCAACACCGCGCCCTCGAGCGGGGCAACGGTTTGACTCTCACCGATGATGTCCAGCGTCACACCCTGCCGCACTTTGCTCTCGGCGTTGCCTTCGGCAATCAAAGGCTGGTCGCTGTGCGTGTGCATGTCGATATAGCCGGGCGAGACGACGCGTCCCTTTGCCGAGATTGCACGGTCGCCCGCATTCGGACTGATTTTTCCAATGCTTGCGATCTTGCCGCCTTTCACCGCAATATCGCCGTAGAACCATGGATTACCCGTTCCATCGATCAGCCTGCCGCCGTGAATCACTATGTCGAACTCGGCCATTTACGCCTCCGGTGTCGAAGCACTTTAGCCCCTATAGCACTGGAGGCGATACGCGACAACATCGCCTCAGCGCGGTCGAGCCGCGACTCAAGAAGACACTCAACCGCAAGCAGCAGAGACCCCCTCCTTCATCCTCCCCCCTACACTCTCAGTGTTCTCCGTTCCTCAGTGGTGAGAAAACGATGTCGAATCCTTCAAAGCGGCGCGACAGGTTGATGTTGAATATGATAGAAGAGTTCGAGAGAGGAGGCGCAATGATTCGTCCCGAGTTCCGCAAGATTTTATCGGACCAGCGCGGCGCAGCGGTGATTCTGTGGAGCTGCTTTATGATCGCCATTGTGATTTATATCGTCATTGCGCGCAATGTATTGGCCACTCCCAGGTTCGCGGGCGGTTTCTCGCAGGCTAAAAGCGTCAGGATTGGGCTGTGGATCCTGGCGCTTGTCGATTTGGGCTACTATGTCTACTGGAAAAAGCGCTACTTGGCTTCTGCCGCGGTATTGGCCGAAGCCAAATCAACCAAACTTCTTCGCGCCGTCGAAGGACACAAGGGCCCAGTGGAGGAACGCGCCGCTGCGGTCGTTTCCACCTATGTCACGCGTAAGACTGTGCTCTTCGCCATCATTGAAGCTGTCGCGGTTTACGGATTGGTGTTGGGTCTGGCCGGTCCATATCCGTCGGATCTCTATCTGCTCTCGGCCCTGAGTTGGCTGCTCTTGACCGTGGAGTTTCCATCGGAAAAATCGCTTGAGGGGCTTCTTCGCAAGGTCGAGGGTGCAGAAGCAGCACCGGCAGGATAAAACCGCCAGTTCCGCCGTTAGCCCAGTGGGTCTTTGATGCGCCACTTGCCGCGCTTGGTCGGAAAACGCAGCGCGCTTTGCAGTCGTTTGAGAAATACGCGTCTGGGCGTTTCTTTGGCGCCGAGGCGAGTCAGATGTTCGGTGGTCATCTGAGCATCGATGAAATGAAACTCCCACTGTTTTAGCTGCTGCACGAGCACGGCCAACGCCACTTTTGATGCGTCGGTCTTTGCATGAAACATCGATTCGCCAAAAAAGGCTCGTCCGAGAGAAACCCCGTAAAGGCCGCCGACCAATTGACCTCCAAACCATGTCTCTACCGAATGAGCGTACCCGAGACCGTGAAGCTCAACGTAAGCCTGTTGCATCTCTTCCGTTATCCAGGTGCCTTTCTGGCCCCGCCGCGCAACCGACGCGCAGGCTTGGATCACTTCTTCGAAGGCGCGATCAAAAGAAATTTGGAAGATTTCCCTCGTTAAAGTCTTGCGCAGGCTTCGAGAGACGCGGAATTCATCCAGATTCAGAATAAAGCGCGGGTCCGGAGACCACCAGAGAATCGGCTGTTCCTCCGAGTACCAGGGAAAGATTCCCACGCGGTAAGCTTCCAATAACCTCTCGCTCGAGAGGTCTCCGCCCACAGCCAGCAGGCCGCTGGGATCAGCGTACTCCGGCGGAGGGAAAACCAGTTCTTCGACGAGTCGATAGATGGGCATGGAATCTTCTTTTTTCGCTGTTATTTTACACGCCTTGCGCTATTTTTTCACTTGTGCCGCGCAGCTTGCAAAAACGGCCCTTCGGAGCCTATGCTTATCTGTTTTCGGGCGGAGAAAAAGTATGTTCAAACGGATTGACCATGTCGCTGTCCACGTCAAGGATTTAGACCGCTCGGTCACCTTCTATGAGCGGCACTTTGGCTTTAAAAAATATTTTCAACATGCAGGCACAGGCGGCATGCAGATCGCGTATCTCAAACTCGGCGATACCGTGCTGGAGCTCACGCACAGAAGCGACGGTGCCATGCTGGGTTTTCATTTTTGCCTGGAGACCGACAACTTTGACGAAAGCGTAGAGAGGCTGAAAGTCGAGGGCGTGCCGTTGCTGCGTGCCCCGCACGATACCGCCGCACGCGAGCCCCGTGAAGCGGGCTGGCGCCGGGTGGTGTTCGGTGGCCCGGATGGCGAGCAGATTGAACTGAGAGGATAAACGCGCCGCAATAGTCAGGAAAGAGCCGAATTGAACGGGTTCAAACCGGTTGGACGATTGGAACCATTCGAACAGCTGGAACGCAGTAGCTAAGGAGTCCACGATGTCTGATGAAACACCGAAAACAATCCAAGTCGTCTGCCCCTGCTGCAGCGCAACTCTGACCATCGATCCAATTTTAGCAGCTGTCCTCGATCATAAACTGCCGGTTAGACCACAACCTATCGCCGAGATGAAAGACGCTGTCAAGCTGGTCAAAGAAGAAGCCACCCGGCGCGATGAGAAGTACCAGCAAATTGTCGAGGCGGAAAAAAACAAATCAAAAGTGCTAGAGGCAAAGTTTCAGGAGCTGTTCAAAAAGGCCAAAGAAGAGCCGATCACCAAACCGCTTAAAGATATTGATTTGGACTAACAGCGATCCTGATTCAGGATTCCCGAAAGCGGATCCGGCAAATTCGATGCGCGGTATGCTTTCGGACTTTAGTTTCCTACCCGTTCTTAATATCTGGGTCCGCTGATTCTTCGTCAGCGTTTGGAAGAGCCGTAAGATCGGGTGCTTGGATTGAGCGCGTGGTCCTGTCAACTGCTTCTACGGTTTCGATTTCCTTGTCTGAGGCGGCACCCAACTCTTTGAATTTCCTTGCCGTCACCAATACCCGTCCCTCAAACGACGCCACCGCTTTGTTGTAATTCTCGACAGCATGGTCGAGATCGCTGCCCACTTTGGAAAAATAGTCCGCCAGGACGCGCATGCGCTCGTAGAGAGCCCGTCCAAGCTCGCTTATTGCCTGGGCGTTCTCCGCAATCTGCTCCTGTCGCCAACCATAAGCGACTGCCCGGAGCAGTGCGATCAGAGTAGTCGGTGTCGCCAGAATAACACGCTGGTCAACCCCGAACTCGATAAGGCTAGGGTCTTGTTCAAGAGCGGCGCTAAAAAAAGTTTCACCGGGTAAAAACATCACGACAAACTCGGGAGTAGGTTGGAATTGCTCCCAGTAGCTCTTCTGCCCGAGCCGCGAAAGGTGATCGCGAATCTGACGAGCGTGATCCTTCAGCCTGGCCGTTTGCTTTTGTTCGCCCTGAACCTGCAGAGAGTCAAGATATGCATCTAAGGGTGCTTTGGCATCGACCACGATGTTTTTGTGGGCCGGCAATTTGACGATTAGATCGGGACGCAGCCGGCCGCTCTCGGTGGTAACGCTTTCCTGCTGGATAAAATCGCAGTACTCGACCATCCCCGCCATCTCAACCACCCGCTTGAGCTGAATTTCACCCCAGCGGCCGCGGACCTGCGGTGCGCGTAAGGCTTTGACCAGGTTGGCAGTCTCCAGTTGAAGTTGACCCTGCGTTGTCGCCAGTGACTTGACTTGCTCGCTCAAGCCGGCATAAGCGGACAGGCGATTTTTTTCGATCGCCGTTATGTTGCTGTCAACTTTTTCCAGTGATTCCTTCAGTGGTTTGACGAGCTCATCGATAGCCTTCTGGCGAGCCGTGAGATCGGTTTTCGCGCCGTCC
>Ga0316628_100005141_pt1 | contig 10415 bp, 6 predicted proteins | sample OWC_Aug_M2_C1_D5_FD_207648 | JGI IMG/M metagenome (GOLD analysis project Ga0316628, IMG submission 207648) | Wetland soil microbial communities from Old Woman Creek delta, Ohio, United States - OWC_Aug_M2_C1_D5_C | ecosystem: Environmental > Terrestrial > Soil > Wetlands | place: USA: Ohio... | reverse complement strand
GGCGTAGGCCGTCGCGGTGCGGGCCTCGATGTGGAGCATGTGGTCGGCGACCGCCTCGAGCAGCGCCCGGTCGTGGGTGATGAGCAGCACCGCCGCGTCGAGCGAGCGGAGGTAGCCCTCCAGCCACAGCGTCGTCTCGAGGTCGAGGTGGTTGGTGGGCTCGTCGAGCAGCAGCAGGTCGGCCGGCGCGGCAAGCTGGCGGGCCAGCGCGAGGCGGCCGCGCTCGCCGCCGCTCAGGCTCGCCACGGACTGCGCCCTCGCGCGGTCCGGGTCGAAGCCGAGGCCGTGCAGCACTGCGTCGATCCGCGCCGCCGCCGCGTAGCCGCCCTCGCGCTCGAACCGCGCCAGGTCGCGGTCGTAGCGCTCGAGCAGCGCCGGCGTCACGGCGTCGCCCGCCACAGCCATGGCCGCGGTCTGCTCGGCGAGCGAGCGCTCCAGCGCGAACAGCTCGGCGAACGCTCCGGCGGCCGCCTCCCACACTGTCGCCGAGCCGCCGAAGTCGCGGTACTGGTCCATCACCGCGATGCGCAGCCCGCTCGGGCGCGCCACGGTGCCGCTGGACGGCTCCAGATCGCCACGGATGAGATTGAGCAACGTGGTCTTGCCCGAGCCGTTGCGGCCCAGCACGCCCCACCGCTCGCCGCGGGTGACCACCAGATCGACGTCCTTGAGCAGCTCGCGGGCGCCGAACCGCACCGCGACCCCGGCCATCGAGACCAGCGTCATCGCGGCGCCGGCGCGGCGCCGCCGCGCGGCGCGGTCACTACAGCAGCCTGCCTTCCGCGTCGCTCACGGCGTACGGCTCCAGCACCGCCGGGTACGTCTCCATGAGCGTGGCCGGCGCGCGCACGCGCCGCCCTTCCAGCATGGAGCGGAGCATCAGCGCGTTGGCCGGCCCCTTGCCCTCGAAGTGGTTGTTGGCGACGACGTAGACCTCGGCCACGCCGCCCGCTCCCTGGATCGCGCGCACCCGCTCGACCCACGGCGCCAGCTCCGCGGCGGAGTAGAGGTAGTCGTAGCGCTGCGCCGCGTCCTCGTGCTCTCCGAACCAGTGCTCGTAGTTGCGGCCGTGGAAGCGCACGTAGCCGACGGGGCTGGTGGCTTCCGCGGTCGGCGCGAGCGAGCGGCCGATCACCGGCTGGTCGATGTTCGCGAAGCCGAGGCCCAGGTCGCGCAGCAGGGCCAGGTGCTGGGGACGCCCCCAGTCGCCGTGGCGGACCTCGACCACGACGGGCCAGGAGGAGAGGTCCCGGGACAGAGCGCGCAGCCAGGCCCGCGCGTCCGCGCCCGGCTTGAACGACCACGGGAACTGCGCCAGCAAGGCGCCCAGCCGCCCCGCTTCGGCCAGCGTCTCGAGCCCGTCGCTGACGGCCCGCGCGTCCTCAGCCGTCCACGCCCCCTGCCGCTCGTGCGTGAAGCGCTGCCACAGCTTCACCGTGAACTTGAACCCCGGGTTGTGGCCGACCCGCTTGGCCCACGAGGAGTACGTCCGCCGCGGCTGCGGCCGGTAGAACGTCGAGTTCACCTCCACGGTGTCGAAGTACCCGGCGAGGTAGGCGAGCGCGTCGAAGCGGCTGCCCACGCCCGCGGGGTAGACATGGCCCGGAGAATCCGGATAGGACCAGCCGGCCGGGCCGACGCGGATCACGGCGCGCGCGGCGCAGCCCGGCGGCCGGCATGCAACTGCGGCCGGCCCGAGGCGCTGAGGATGTCCAACCCGGTGTAGAACACGATCCGCGCGGTGCGCGCGGCCAGCTCCGCGTCGATCAGGTCCACGGTGTCGGTGGCTCTGTGGTAGTCGGGGTGGAGCCCGTTGAAGAACATCAGGGACGGAACGCCGCGGCCGGCGAACGGCACGTCGTCCGAGCCCCCTGCTGCGATCGAGGTCAGCCGGAGGCCTTCTTCGGGGTGAGCCACGGCCGTCGCCGCAGCCAGGTCGCCCAGCGTCGAGCGATCGAGCCCCCCGACGAGGATCGAGTCCTCGGAGTTCCGGCCGATCATGTCGATATCCAGCACCGCTACCACGTTCGCCAGCGGCGTCGGCGGGTTGTCCACGAAGTACTGGCTACCGTAGAGTCCGTGCTCCTCTCCCGAGACCGCGAGGAACAGCACGGAGCGCATGGGGCGCGGCACGACCCCCGCGTACGCCTCCGCCAGCTCCAGCACGGCCGCCGTGCCCGACGCGTTGTCGTTCGCGCCGTTGCAGATGGAGTCGGCGCCCACCGTCGTGCACGTGGTGCCGTGCCACGGGCGCGGCGCAACCCCCGCGAGAGTCTCCGCCGGCTGCGGCACGGTCGCGGCGCTCGGCGTGCTCTCGTCCGTGCCGCCGTGGCTCGAGCCGGCTCCCGTGCCCGTGCGCCCGGAGACGGGCCAAGCGCGTCCGACGTGATCGAAGTGGGCCACGATCACCACGACTTCGTTCTTGAGTTGCGGGTCGCCGCCCTCCAGCAGCCCGCCGACGTTGGGGGCGGTCTCAGTCGTGGGGGCCGGATAGCGCTGGATGAAGGAGCCGCCGAAGGCGCCGGTGAGACCGAGCTGCTGGAACCGGGCCGCGATCACGAGCGCGGCCTCGTCGATCTCCGGCCCGGGCGTGGGCCGCCCCATCATGGAGTCGTCGGAGAGGCGCGCGATCCAGTCCCTCATCTCCGCGGCGGTGATCGTCCGCGCCTGGGCGGTGCCGTTGTCCGAGGGGCCGCTGGCGGTCTTCTCGCAGGCGGCGAGAGCCGCCGCCAGGCAGGCGGCGCGCGCGAATCGTGGTAGCGACATGCGACTAGGCATCGGATCCCTGGCTCTGCCGGGTGTCTCCCAGCGAAATATGCGAAGCGACGCGCCCGGCGGGAACGGCTCCCGCCGGGCGCGTGTGCCGCGGCGCGTCGCGGCCGCCGCCGGCCGGCCGCCTACTGTCCCGCGCCCACCACGATTCGAGCGCGGGCCGCGGGGTCCCACTGCGGCCGGGCGGCCGAGTTGGCGACGTCCAGGCCGAGGTAGAACGCGAGCCGCGCCACGCGCGTGGCCTTGTCGAGATCCGCCGAGTCGAGTTGGTCGGCGGGGGCATGCAGGTCGGGGTGCTGCCCAGAGAAGAAGAACAGCACCGGCACGCCCCTCCGTGCGAACGGCAGGTGGTCGGACGACTGGAAGTTGATGCCTGAGGGGTCGGGGTCGTCGGCCGGAACGATGTGCAGCTCCGGGTGTTGAGCCGCCGCGCGATCGGCGGCCTCCGCGAGGGAGGAGAACCTCTTGCCGACCGTGACTATGGTGTCGGTGGAGTTCCGCGCGATCATGTCGAAGTCGATCGCGGCCACCGTCCGATCCATCGGCACGGCGGGGTGCTCGGTGTAGTACGCCGCGCCGAGCAGCCCTCGCTCCTCGGCGGACACGGCCACGAAGACCATGGAGCGGCGCGGGCGGGGCCGCAGCGAAGCGTACGCTTCGGCCAGCTCGACGACGCCCACCGTGCCGGACGCGTTGTCGTTCGCGCCGTTGCACACCGAGTCCGCGCCGGCCGCCCGGCAGCGGCCGCCCGCCGTGACGCCCACGTGGTCCATGTGGGCCACGAACACCACGGCCTCGCCGCGCAGGGCGCGGTCGCTGCCCTCCAGCATGCCCACGGCGTTGGGCGAGGTTACTTCGGACTGCGTGACCCAGTTGGGGCTGACGGTCACCCGTACGCCGGGCAAGGGCCTGACGCCCCGGGCCGCCGCTGTAAGGATCGTGGCGGGATCCTCACCCGCCGCGCGGAGCAGGCCGAGCACGGAGCTGTCGCGGAGCGCGAGGATGGCGGGGATTCCCCCGTCCCCCGTCGTCTGACCCACGAGCGACCACGACTCCGGGGCGGGTCGGTTCGCGAGGTTCCCCAACAGCTGCGGGGGAAACTCCGCTGCGGCGATCCAGGCCCCGACACCCTGTGCAAATGCCCTGAGCAGTACCGGGTTGAGCACGGCGGGGTTCGCCTCGTCGGGCGTGAGGACGCTGATGACCGCCGCACCTCGGAGATCCACGTCACCGAAGGGGCGAGCGGTGTCCGTCGGGAGGCCTACGACGAGCACGACGGGCATGGTTCGAGAGCCGCCCGGCATCCTGCCGCCCAGGAAGAAGATGTCCCGTCCCAGGCGCCACGTGGACGTCTCGCCGCGCGCGGTCGCGCTCACGGCAGACGCGGTATCGAGCCGGGTGCGGCGCAGGGTGAAGCGCTGGATGTAGCCGCCCGAGTCGCCGGCCGGCCGGAGGCCGATGCGGCGGAACTCCGACGCCACCCACAGAGCCGCCTTCTCGATCTCGGGGCTTGGCGTGTCGCGGCCCCGCATGGAGTCGTGCGCCAGAGCGCCGATGCCGTTGCGGAAGTGGTCCTGGGTGATCGTCTCGGCGGCCCGGCGGACGGCCGGCGGAACGGGGCGGTTGGCGTTGGCGATCGGGGCCTGAGCGAGGGCGGGCGCGGCTGCGACCAGCCCGACTCCCAGGGGGACGAGTGCTCGAAGCAGACGGGGCATTTCTACCTGCGCTGTTTGGGGTGGTCGCCGGGCGGCTAGTTGCCGCCCGTTACGAGGCGCTGCCGGGCCGCCGGGTCCCACGCGGGCGGGGCCGCCGCCTCCGCGTCGATCTTCTCCACCGAGTCGGTGACACGGTGATAGTCGGGCGGCGTGCCGTCGAGAAAGTAGAGGATCGGGACGCCGCGCTGCGCGAAGTTGATGTGGTCCGACCGGTACAGGAAGCCCTCCTCGGGCCAGTGGTCGACCACGGGCTGAGCGACGAGCGCGGCGTGCTCGCGCGCCACGCGCCGGATCGTCTCGCCGAGGCTTGAGAAGTCCAGCCCGATCACCGAGACCGAGTCCCGCCAGCCCCGGCTGATCATGTCGAGGTCGAGGTCGGCCACCGTCTGGGCGAGGGGTGCGGCCGGATGCGTGACGTAGTGGCCGCTTCCCCAGAGGCCCTCCTCCTCGCCGGAGACGGCCATGAAGATCACCGAGCGCCGGGGCCTGACCCCGAGCCGCTGGAAGGCGCGTGCGATCTCCAGGACCGCGGCGGTGCCCGAGGCGTTGTCGTCGGCGCCGTTGTAGATGGAGTCGCCGTTCACCGGCCGCCCGACGCCGAGGTGATCCATGTGCGCCATCACCACGAGGTGCTCGGAGCGCAGCGCGGCGTCGCCGCCGGGCAGGGTGCCCACGACGTTCGGCGCGGACCGCTCCGTGGCCATGAGGTAGTTCCCGCGCCACCGGACCGTGACGCCGGTCAGGGTGCGCACAACGGGAGTCTGGCTGGCGAGGAGGGCGGTGACGTCCTCGCCGGCGGCGCGCAGGACCTCCATCGCGGATGAGTCCCTCACCACGAGGGCGGTGACGTCCTCGCCGGCGGCGCTGCCGACCGCGCAGGAGCGCCGCAGGCTTGGCGCGACCATCCTGGCGAAGGCCTGGCTGGGGAGGTCAGTGACTACGAGCCATTGCGACGCGCCCCGTCCCATCGCGCGCATGACGTGCGGCAGCAGCTCGTTGGCGCGCTGCAGGCCGCTCGCGGGCAGCACCGCGATGATCGTGGCGTTCCGCAAGTCGATGGTGCCGAAGAGGTCGGAGGTGTCCGCCGGGACGCCGACCCAGAGGACGGCCCGGCCGCTCGCCTCTCCCTCCGGCAGCTGGCCTGCCAGGACCCCCAGCGAGGATCCCAGCGGCAAGTGCGCCGTGGCGCCGCCGGCAGCCAGCTCGACGAACGACGTTGAGTCGGGCTGAGTGCAGCGGATCCGATAGCGCTGGAGATAGCTGCCGCTATCGCCCGCGGGCCGCAGGCCGAGGCGCCGGAACTCGCCGGCGATGTAAGCCGCGACCTCGTCGAGCTCGGGGCTCGGCGTCATGCGACCGCGCACGGAGTCGTCGGAGAGGCGCGCGATTTCCCGCCGCATGCCCTCGGCGGTGAGGCCTTCGGCCGCGCGCCGGACTGCGGCGGTGGACGGAAGGCGTGGACGCTGGGCGGTCGCTGGAGTGGCGGCAGTGCCGAGGACGGTCAGCGCGAGGACGGCGATCGAGCGCGAGCGCATGGGGGCTCCGGTGTGCGGGACGGGCCTGCCGCGTGCGCGGCCCGCCCGTCCCACGTTACGTCTCCGCCTCCCGGGCGGTTTCAGGCTAGTGTGCGCCCTCCACGACGCGGGCCCGGGCGGCGGGATCCCACTGCGGTCTGCCGGCTGCGTTGGCCACTTCCAGTCCCAGGTAGAACGCCAGCCGAGTCGCCCTCGCCGCCTTGTCGAAGTCCGCCCGCTCGAGGTTGTCGGTGGGGCGGTGTATGTCCGGCATGTCACCCGTACCGAACGAGGCCGTCGGTATCCCTCTGACCGCGAACGGGTAGTGGTCCGAGGCCCCGAAGGCGCCGATGCGCGGCGCCGTGGCGAGGCGCAGCTCAGGATGGGCGAGCGCCAGGCTGTCGGCGAGGGCGCCCAGGGAAGTGTAGTCCTTCCCGCGCAGATGGATCGTGTCCGGCGAGGCGCGCGAGATCATGTCGAAGTTGACCGCGGCCGCCGTCCGCTCGAGCGGGACGACCGGGTCGGCCACGTAGTGGTAGGACCCGAACAGGCCGTACTCCTCCCCGGAAACCGCGACGAAGACCGTGGTGCGCCTGGGGCGCGGGCGCAGCGAGGAGTAGGCCTCGGCCAGCTCGACCACGGCCACCGTGCCGGACGCGTTGTCGTCGGCGCCGTTGCAGACGGAGTCGGCCCCGGCGGCGGCGCAATCCCCGGCGCCGGTGACCCCGACGTGGTCCATGTGAGCCAGGAACACGACGGCCTCGTTTCGCAGATCCCGATCGCTCCCCTCCAGGACGCCCACGACGTTCGGCGCGAACGCCTCATCGGTGGCGGTCCAGTGCGGAGTCACCGTGATCTCGAAGCCGCTCAGCGGCCGGATGCCTTGGCCGGCGGGAGTCCGGAGAGCCGCCGGGTCCTCTCCGGCGGCGGACAGCAGCGCCAGCACGGAACTGTCGCGCACGGCCATGATCCCGGCGGAACTCGCTCTGCCCGACTCGACCGAGCGAACCAGCTCCCATTGCCCCCCCTGCAACGAGCGGCTCAGCCAGGTCCTCCAGCGAGGCGCCGGGATGTCCACGACCACGATCCAGGCCCCCACACCGGCGCCCAGCGCCTGCCCGACCAGCCGGTTCAGCGCGTTGTCCGCCAGCATCTCCGGCGAGATGACGTGCAGCACCGCGGCGCCGCGGATGGACACGTCGCCGAACGGCCGCGCGGTGTCGGCGGGAATGCCGGAGAAGAGCACGACCGGCAGCGTCACCGAAGCCCCCGACGCGAGGCCGCCGAGGTGCGCAATCTCGCGGCCCAGCGCCCACGTGGTCGTGGCGCCTCGCCCGGTCGCGGTGACGGTGCTCAGCGAGTCGAGCTGCACGCGGCGCATCGGGTAGTGCTGGAGGTAGCCGCCGCTATCGCCCGCCGCCCGCAGCCCCACGCGCCGGAACTGGGCCGCCACCCACTGCGCCGAGAGCAGCAGCTGCGGGCTGCGCGTGTCGCGGCCGCGCATCGAGTCGTGGGCGAGCACGCCCATGCCGGCGCGGAAGTCCGCTTCGGTTATGGTCTCGACGGCGCGCCGGACCGCGGCGGGCGTCGGCCGGCGACCGGCGGCGCCCTGTGCGTGGACGGGCGCGGGCGCCGCCGCGGCGAGGCCGACGCCCGCGATCAGCAGGGACTTGACGATGTGCGCTGACATTCTCGGACAGCTCCTTCCAGGATTCGCGGCCGGACAGCGGAGTGCTCCCGCCGCCCCGCCCGGTGTGCGCGCAGCTTCCCTAGTTCCCGGTTTCCCGCACCGTGCGAGCGCGGGCCTGCGGGTCCCACTCGGGGCGTGCGTCCGTGTTCGCCACCTCCAACCCCACGTAGAACGCCACCCTCACCACTCGCGCGGCCTTCCCCCAATTCACGGTCTCGGGGGAGTCGTTCGGCGTGTGCACTTCCGCGCTTGGCCCGCCGTAGAGCACCAGCGCCGGCACGCCGCGCAGGGCGAAGGGGTAGTGGTCGGATCGCTGGAAGTAGTTCAGCTGCGGCCAGATGTCGTCAACCGCCAGCAGCCCCAGCTCCGGATGCGCGGCGACCACCCGGTCGGCGACGGCGCCGAGCGACGAGTACGCCTTGCCGACGACGATCATCGAGTCGGGCGTGTTGCGGGCGATCTCGTCCATGCCGATGACGGCGACCGTCTGGTCCATGGGAATGGCCGGGCGGCTCGTGTAGTAGCCCGAGCCGAAGATGCCAAGCTCCTCGGCGGACACCGCCACGAAGACCATGGAGCGCCGCGGCCGGGGTCGCAGGGAAGCGTAGGCCTCGGCGAGCTCCACCAGTCCGACCGTGCCCGCAGCGTTGTCGTTGGCGCCGTTGCAGACGGAGTCGGCTCCCACCGCCGGGCAGCGGCCGCCCGCGGTGACTCCGACGTGGTCCATGTGGGCCACGAACGCCACCGCCTGCGCCCGAAGCGCGGGGTCGCTCCCTTCGAGCACGCCCACTGCGTTGGGAACGGTGGGCTCGGCGGTCACGACGCTGCTCGGCCGGATCGTGAGCTGTGCGCCGCCGAGCTGGCGGATCGTCGCCGTGCCCGAGGAGCGCAGCGCGTTCAGATCCTGCCCCGCCGCGGTGAGCAGGGCCATAGCCGAGCTGTCCCTCACGCCGAAGAGCTGGGGAACGCCTCCGTCCAGCGGTCCCGCCACGCCGACCATCTGCCACTGCTGCGCCGTGACCGAGCGGCGCAGCCAGTTCGTCCACCTGGCCTCCGGCACGTCCACGACGACGATCCAGGCCGCCACGCCGGCGGCTATCGCCTGTCCGATCATCTGGTTCAGTGCGGGCCCTCCGATGATCTCCGGCGTGGCGACGTGCAGCACGGCCGCGCCCCGCACCGCCATGTCGCCGAACGGCCTGGCGCTGTCCGTGGGGATGCCTGACAGCAGCACCAGCGGCATGGTCTGCGTGGTCGCCGGCCGCGTTCCGCCGAGGAAGGCGACGTCACGGCCCAGCCTCCAGGTCGTGGACACTCCTCCGGCCGTCGCCGTCAGCGCCGTCGCGGAATCGAGCCGGCTGCGGCGCAGCTGGAAACGCTGGATGTAGGAGCCCTGGTCACCCCCCGGCCGCAGGCCGATGCGCCGGAACTCCGACGCGACCCACTCGGCCGTCAGGTCGAGGCCCGGGCTGGGAGTGTCGCGGCCCCGCATGGAGTCGTGCGCGAGCAGAGTGCCGCGCTCGCGGAAGCTCGCCTCGGCGATGGTCTCGGCGGCTCTCCGAACGGCGGCGGGCGACGCCGCCTGGCCGCGCCGGGCCTGGCCATGGAGAGGGGACGCCGCCAGGGCGGCGAGGGCGAGGGGTGCGAAACGCTTGACGAGCGATGTCATGAGCTTCCCGTCGGCTCGGTGTGGTGCCGGGTTCGGAGGGTGAGGCGCCCGGCGTACCCACAGATACGGCCGGGCGCGTGGCGCGGTTTCGCGCGGGCTAGCGGCGGCGCTCGGCGCCCGCTAGTGCCCTGCGACGCCCACGAAGCGCGCGCGCGCCGCAGGGTCCCGCGACGGCCTGACGACCGTGTTGGCCACCTCGAGCCCGAGGTAGAAGATCGTCCGGACGACTCGCGCCGCCTTCTCTGCGTCGATTCTCTCCACCGTGTCGCTCGGCTTGTGAAGGTCGGGATGCGGGCCGCTGTGAAAGAACACGGCGGGCACGCCGCGCCGGGCGAAGCTGATCTGGTCCGAGCTGGAGAAGAGGCCGCGGCGCGGCCAGGCGTCGCCGACCAGCCTCATTCGGAGCTCGGGATGCTCGCGGGCCACGCGTTCCGCCGTCCGGCCGAGCGATGAGTGCTCCCCGCCGATGACCGCGACGGAGTCCCGCCCATTCCTGCCGATCATGTCGATGTTGATGGCGGCCACCGTCTGGGCGAGGGGGACCGCCGGGTGCTCGGCGTAGAACGAGCTGCCCCACATGCCCTCCTCCTCGCCGGACACCGCGAGGAACACGAGCGAGCGGCGCGGGCGCGGCTCGAGCGTGGCGAAAGCCTCGGCCAGCTCCACGACGGCTGCGGTGCCGGAGGCGTTGTCGTCAGCGCCGTTGTAGATCGAGTCGCCGTCCACCGGCCGCCCCACTCCCACGTGGTCCATGTGGCCGCTCACGACCACGTACTCGTCGTGGAGCTGTGGGTCGCCGCCTTCCAGAATCCCCACGACGTTGGGGGCCGACGTGCGGCTCAGCACCGTGAGGCGGGCGTCCACGGTCAGCGTGACGCCGGGGAGAGCGCGGGCGCCACGGCGCGGCGCGCCGCGCCACGCGTTCACTTCCACACCGGCGCCGCGCAGGGCGGCGAGCGCGCTGCCGCGAAGTGCCGCGAACACCGGCGGCATGGCGTGCGACTCCGCCTCGGCGGCCCCCGAATCCGGCGCGATGGTGAGCGGACGCGTTCCAG
>Ga0316628_100005140_pt1 | contig 10416 bp, 7 predicted proteins | sample OWC_Aug_M2_C1_D5_FD_207648 | JGI IMG/M metagenome (GOLD analysis project Ga0316628, IMG submission 207648) | Wetland soil microbial communities from Old Woman Creek delta, Ohio, United States - OWC_Aug_M2_C1_D5_C | ecosystem: Environmental > Terrestrial > Soil > Wetlands | place: USA: Ohio... | reverse complement strand
CTCCCCCGTCCGCATGAACCCGGACGTGCCGGCGAGGCTGGAGGAGATCATCGCGAAGGCGATGGAGAAGGACCGCACGCTGCGGTACCAGAGCGCCTCGGAGATGCGGGCGGACCTCCAGCGGCTGCGCCGTGACAGCCTGTCGGGACGGCTGGCGGCGACGACCTCGATGCCGGCCGCGGCGGCACACCCGGCCCGGCGGCGGGTGTGGATCCATGGGGGCGCGGCGGCTACGGTCGTTGCGCTGGGGGCGGCCCTCTGGCTCTGGCTGGGGCGCACGGGACCCCCGGCAGAGGGCCCGAGGGGAGCCGGGACGGCCTCGATCGCGGTCCTGCCGTTCGTGAACATCAGCGGCGACCCGGACAACGAGTACGTCTCCGACGGCCTCAGCGAGGAGCTGCTGAACGCCCTGGCGCAGATCCCGGACCTGCGGGTGGCGGCGCGGACGTCGGCCTTCCAGTTCAAGGGGAAGAGCGAGGACCTGCGGGTCGTCGGCCGGAAGCTCAACGTGTCTTCCATCCTGGAGGGCAGCGTTCGCAAGGCGGGGCGCCACGTGCGGATCACGGCGCAGCTCGTGAACGTGACGGACGGCTTTCACCTCTGGTCCGAGTCCTACGACCGGGAGCTCGACGACATCTTCGCGGTGCAGGACGACATCGCCCGCTCCGTCTCGAGCGCGCTGAAGGTGAAGCTGCTGGGGAGCGCGGCCACCCCGCCCGCGCGCACCGGCAACGCCGAGGCCTACAACCTCTACCTGCAGGGCAAGTACTTTCTCGACCGGCGGACCCGGGAGGACCTGGAGAGGGCGATCGCCCGGCACGAGCAGGCGCTGCGCCTCGATCCGGGCTTCGCACGTGCTTGGGTCGGCCTGGCCGCCGCCCACCAGGCGCAGGCGGATCGAAGCTACATCCCCATCGTCGAGGGATACCGCAAGGCGCGCGAGGAGGTGCAGAAGGCGCTGGAGCTCGACCCGAACCTGGCCGACGCGCACGCGGAGCTGGGACAGATCCGCGTGACCTACGACTGGGACTGGGCGGGGGCGGACGCCGCCTTCAGGCGGGCCCTCGAGCTCGAGCCCGGCAACGCCGTGGTCGTCCGCCAGGCGGCCCGCCTGGCCGCGACGCTCGGCCGTTTCGAGGAGGCGCTCCGCCTCGACCGGCGCGCGGTGGAGATGGACCCGCTGAGCGCGCCGGCCCACCAGAACATCGGCCTCTACGCCCTCTACGCCGGCCGGCTGGACGAGGCGGAAGCGGCCTGCCGGAAGGCCCTCGAGCTCAACCCCGAGTACACGGGAGCGCACATGTGGATCGGCCGGGTCCGCCTCATGCGCAAGGACCCGGCGGCGGCGCTCGACGACATGGAGCGGGAGAGGGATCCGTTGTGGCGACGCTTCGGCCTGGCCCTGGCGTACCACGCCTCGGGGCGCGAGGGGGAGGCGGCGGCGGCCCTCCGCGAGCTCGTCGAGAAGCACGGCGACCACGCCGCCTTCCAGGTCGCCGAGGTCCACGCCTTCCGGGGCGAGCGCGACCAGGCGTTCGCGTGGCTCGAGCGAGCCTACGTCCAGCGCGACGGCGGCTTCATCGCCATGAAGGGCGATCCGCTGCTCCGTGGCCTGGAGGGCGACCCTCGCTACGCGGCGTTCTTGAGGAAGATGCGCCTGCCGCTCTGACGGCGGGCCGGGAGGAGTGCTTCATGGGCGGGATCTTCGGTTCGGCTTCCCGGGGCGACGCCGTGCCCGACGTGTTCTACGGCACGGACTACCACTCGCACCTGGGGACCCGGCGCGGGGGGATGGTCGTGCGCGGCGAGGCCGGCTTCAAGCGCAACATCCACGACATCAGCAACGCCCCGTTCCGCTCGAAGTTCGAGGAGGACCTGCCCAAGCACCGCGGCCACCTCGCGATGGGGGTGATCAGCGACTACGAGGACCAGCCGCTCCTGATCCGCTCGCACCACGGCCGCTACGCCATCGCGACGGTCGGGCGCATCGAGAACCTGGACGCGCTCGCGGCCAAGATCCTGGCCCACCGCGGCACGCACTTCGCGGAGCTGCGCGGCGACGAGGTGAACCCGACCGAGCTCGTCGCCACGCTCATCAACGAGGAGGCGACGATCAAGGACGGGATCCGCGCCGCGCAGGACGCGATCGAGGGCTCGTGCACGATGGTGCTGCTGACGGACGACGCGCTCTACGCCGCGCGCGACCGCCTGGGCCGCACCCCGCTCACGCTGGGCATGAAGGAGGACGCGTGGGCGGTCACGCTGGAGACGGCCGCCCTCCCCAACCTCGGCTACGACCTCGTGCGCCCGCTCGGCCCGGGCGAGATCGTGCGCATCGAGCCGTCCGGCGTCGAGCTGCTCGCGCCTCCCGGCGACCGCCTCCAGATCTGCTCGTTCCTCTGGATCTACTTCGGCTACCCCGCCTCGAGCTACGAGGGGGTCAACGTGGAGGTGGTGCGGAACCGCTGCGGCGCCGCCCTCGCCGCCCGCGACGACGTCGAGGTCGACATCGTCGCCGGCATCCCCGACTCGGGAGTCGGCCACGCGATCGGCTACGCGTCGGCGCGCGGCCTTCCCTACCGGCGGCCGTTCGTGAAGTACACCCCGACCTGGCCCCGCAGCTTCATGCCGCAGGACCAGCGGGTGCGCGACCTCGTGGCGAGGATGAAGCTGATTCCGATCGCCGAGCTGATCGACGGCAAGCGGCTGCTCTTCTGCGAGGACTCGATCGTGCGCGGCACCCAGCTGCGCGACATCATCACGCGGCTCTACCGCCACGGCGCGCGTGAGATCCACATGCGGCCCGCATGCCCGCCGCTCGTCTTCTCGTGCAAGTTCCTGAACTTCTCGCGCTCCCGCTCGGAGCTGGACCTCGCGGGCCGCAAGGCGATCCTCGAGCTCGAAGGCCACGCCGGGACCGCCGTCGACGAGTACGCCGATCCAAACTCCCCGCGCTACGCGCGGATGGTGGACGTCATCCGGAAGCACCTGGGCCTGACGACGCTCAAGTACCAGCGGCTCGACGACATGATCGCGGCCATCGGGCTGCCGCGCGAGCGCCTCTGCACGTATTGCTGGGACGGCGCCGAGCCGTGCGCGGCGCGCTCGACGTGCGGCGCCGCGTCCGCCTGACGTATCCTACGGGAGCCGTTCCGGCTCCGCCGGTCCCCGGCACCCGGAGACCCAGAATGCCTTCGTCTATCGGTCTCGGCATCCAACGCCGAGGTCGCCTCGCCCAGCACGCCCTCTGCGCAGGCATCTCTCTGTTCTGCACCGTGGCCGCCGGCCCCACCCCTGGCGAGCGCAAGCTCCGCGACGTCGCGTCTCCGGACGTTCCGCTCGCGACGATTCTCGACCGCGCCGGCGAGTACGTGGGGCGCTACTCCGAAACGTTCCAGAACGTGCTCGCCGAGGAGACCAGTCGGCAGTGGCTCCGGGGTGGGTACGCAACGCCGAGCGACGTGGGGATCTATGGGACAGCGAACCCACACCAGCGCACCGAGATACGCACGCTGCGCTCCGAGCTCGTGTGGGTCGCCGTCCCCGGCCTGCTGCCCTGGGGAACGTTCCGCGACGTCGTCGAGCTCGACGGCCGGAAGCTCGGAGACCACGAGGGTCGCCTGGCGGAGCTCTTCGCCAGCCCGGCCCCCGGAGCGCTCGCGCAGGCACGCGAGATCTTCGAGGAGAGCTCGCGCTACAACCTCGGCGCCCGTCGCGACGTGAACGTGCCGACGCGGGCGTTGCTCCTGCTGTTGCCCGAGAACCAGCGCCGCCTCGAGCTCGAGCGCAAGGGCGAGCGCACGATCGCGAACCTGCGCCGCGTCGAGGTGGAGTTCCGCGAGGTCTCGAGCCCGACGCTGGTGCGCGATCAGGGGCGAGACCGCGACGTCCCCTCGCGCGGCCGCTTCTGGATCGACCCGACGCGTGGCGCGGTGCTCCGCAGCGAGATCCAGTACGTGGGGAGGGGATTCGTCAGCACCGAATACCGTACCGAGCCCGGGTTCGACGTGCTCGTGCCCGACGTCATGACGGAGGTGGGCTCCTACGACGGCTCCCGGCTCGAGTCGACCGCGCGCTATCCGAGGTACCGTCGCTTCGGGGCGGCAGCGGACTCGAACGTGGCGAAGGAGCCGGAGCAACCCGAGAACTGAGACCGACCTCGCCTCGCCGACATTAAGGGGCGCGTCGACCCCACGAGCCGCCCGCTCTATCCTATGCGGGCCGGTCCGACCCCACCCTGGGTCCGCGGCGCCCGGAGATCCAGAATGCCCTCCTCGCTTCGTCGCCTCTACCGCCGCCTGCGCTACGGCCAGCCGATCGTGGTCGTGTCCGGCCTGCCCCGCTCGGGCACGTCCATGGTCATGAAGATGCTGGAGGCGGGGGGACTGCCGGTCCTGACGGACGGCCAGCGCACCGCCGACGAGGACAACCCCAAGGGCTACTACGAGGTCGAGCGTGTGAAGGACCTCGCCAAGGAAGCCGACAAGGGCTGGCTGTCCGAGGCCCGGGGCAAGGGCCTCAAGGTCATCTCCTTCCTCCTCAAGTCCCTCCCCCCGAACTTCAACTACAAGGTCGTCTTCATCCGGCGGGAGGTGGAGGAGGTCCTGGCCTCGCAGCGGAAGATGCTCGCGCGACGCGGTGAGACGGAGGAGACGCCGCCCGAGCGGATGCGCGCCCTCTTCGAGGACGACCTCTGGCGCGCGAGCTACCAGCTCAAGCGTCGGCCCGAGTTCGAGACGATCGAGCTCCACTACTCGGCCGTCCTCGCTCGCCCGCTCGAGGAGGCGCGGCGCCTCGCCGCGTTCCTCGGGGGCGGGCTGGACGCCGAGGCGATGGCGGCGGCCGTGGACCCGCAGCTCTACCGCAACCGCGCGAGCCGCCCCGCTCCGTAGGGCCTGCGGGACGTGCCCGAGCGGAGCGGCTCGCACTGCGCCGCGTCGGGCCTCAGAACCGGATGGTGAAGCGGGTGGGCCCGCCGGCCTGGCTCTCGAGCGAGAAGCCGAAGCCGTGCTGGGCGAGGATCTCCTGGGCGAGCGTCAGGCCGAGGCCACGCCCGTTGGCCTTCGTGCTGAAGAACGGCGTGAAGAGCGCCGCCTGGACCTCGGCCGGGATGCCCGGGCCGCTGTCCTCGACCACGAGAACGGGCCGCCCCGCCGCCGTGCCCGTCCCGATGGTGACGGTCCCGTCCCGGCCGACGGCCTCGATGGCATTGCGGAGGACGTTGACGAGGACCTGCTCCATCTGGTGCTCGTCGAGCAGAACGGGCTCCCCGGAGCCCTGAGCGTCAACCGCCAGCGCAATACGTCGCTCCTCGCACTCCGGTCGGAAGAGGAGCGCTACGCCCTGGACGAGGCGCCCGAGGTCGCACGGCCTGCGGTGAGGCGGCGGCAGGCGAACCACGTCTGCATACTCCCGCACGAACGCGTTGAGATGGCGCAGGCGCGTGTTCGCCACGGAGAGGGCGGTCTCGAAGTCCGCGCGATCCCCGGGGCGGATCTGCTCCCGGTAGTGGAGGCCCGACTCGACCAGGGACGCGGCGGCCGCGATCGAGTTGCCAACCTCGTGGGAGAGCGTCCGGACGATCTTCTCGTACGCCGCCCGCTCCGATCGGCGCAGCTCCTCGGTCAGCTCCTCGACCACGACGAGCGTCCGGGGGAAGCCGTGGTCCAGGAAGCGCGTCTTCAGCCAGCGCACCCGGCGGCCGCCGTGGAGGGGCAGGACCGCCGACTCGCCCGGCGCCAGGCCCGCCACCCGCGCGACGAAGGGCACCGGCAGCTCCTCCAGGCGAAGGCCGAGGAGCTCCGCGCCCGAGCGCATGAGCAGCCGCTCCGCCCCCGGGTTGACCGTGCTCAGACGCCCGTCAAAGTCGAAGGTCAGGATGCCGGCGGGAGAAGCACGCACCACCTCCTCCAGGAAGTGGTGCTGCTCCTGGGCGCGCAGGCGCTCCTCCCGGAGGCTGTCGATCATGCGGTTGTAGACCGCGATGAGCGCGTCCAGCTCGGGCTGGCCGACCTCGCGCAGGCGCGACGAGAAGTCCCGCTCCGCGATGAACTGGACGCCCGCACGCACGACCTCGAGCGGTCCGAAGAGGGCGCGGACGAGGTGAACGCCGAGGAGGATCGAGGCGGCGAGCGCCACCTCTCCGGCGAGGAGCCAGAGCCCCCGTCCGCGCAGCCAGGCAAAGGCCAGGCACGCCAGCACGACGTGCACGGCGACGAGGTACAGGACGATCTTGGCGCGCAGGCTCAGGGGTTGATCCCGTGCTTCTCGAGACGGCGGTAGAGCGCCGGACGGCTCAGGCCCAGGGCCTCGGCCACCTTGCTGAGGTTGCCCTCGTAGTGGGCGAGGCACTTCACGATCATTCCCTTCTCGATCTCGTCGATGGTCATCGACCCCGCTGCCGGCAGCGCGTCCCGTGGCGCCTCGCGCGCCTCCATCGAAGCACCCCGAGCGAAGTCCTCGGCCTCGAGCGTGGCGTGGTCGGTCATGAGAAGCGTGCGCTCGACGAGCTGCTTGAGCTGACGCACGTTGCCCGGCCAGGGCTGGGCCTGGAGCCAGCGCAGGGCCTTCGGGCTGATCGTCGTGCTCCCCCGGCGGTAGACCTGGGCCGCCGCGGCGAGGAAGTGGTGGGCCAGGGCGGGGACGTCCCCGGGCCGCTCGCGCAGCGAGGGCACGTGGAGCGCGATGAGGTTCAAACGGTAGAGCAGGTCCTCCCGGAACTCGCCGCCCGCCACGAGCGCGGGCAGGTCCCGATTGGTGGCGGACACGACGCGCACGTCCACGCTGCGCGTGACGCTCGAGCCGAGCGGCTCGTAGCTGCGGTCCTGCAGGACCCGCAGCATCTTGACCTGGCAGCCCGGCTCCAGCTCCCCGATCTCGTCGAGGAAGATCGTGCCCACCGCGGCGGTCTCGAACCGCCCCTTGCGGTCGCTGCGGGCGTCCGTGAAGGCCCCCTTCACGTGCCCGAACATCTCGCTCTCGAAGAGGGTCGAGGAGATGCCTCCCAGGTTGACCTTGACGAACGGTCCCTCCCGGCGGCGCGAGTTGCGGTGCAGGGCCTCCGCGATCAGCTCCTTGCCCGTTCCGCTCTCCCCGGTGATCAGCACCGAGGCGTCCGTCGGCGCGACCCGGGCCACGACGTCCAGCACCTTCAGCAGGCGGGGGTCGCTCCCGATGATGCCGGAGAAGTCGTACCCGGTGTCCAGCTCGTCCCGCGTGGGCAGGGGCCGCTCGCGCCCGCCGCGCGCTTCCTGCAAGCCCAGCGCGGTCTCGATCGACTGCAGGAGCTGAGCGTTCGTCCAGGGCTTGGTGACGAAGTCGGACGCCCCCGCCTTCATGCCCTGGACGGCGAGGCCGATCGAGCCCCAGGCGGTCATGAGGACCACCGGCAGCTGCGGCCAGCGCGCCTTGATGTCGGCGAGGAGCGCGAGGCCTTCCGCGCCCGAGGTCTGGCGCGAGAAGTTCATGTCCTGGAGCACGAGCGAGACGCCCCCGCGCTCCAGGAGGGAGAGGGCCTCCGCCGGGCCCGCCGCTGCCTGCGACGCGTGTCCGGCCTGCTTGAGAAGCAGGGCTACCGACGTCGTGATCGAGACGTCGTCGTCGACGATCAGGACGAGCGCCACGGCGCCCCCATTCTAGGCGCAGTCTGGGGAGAGCCTACTCGTAGTGCAAGGCCTCTGCGGGCTGGACCTGGGTGGCGAGCCAGCTCGGGTAGAGGGCGGACACGACCGTGAGGCCGTAGATCGTCAGCGCGGCCAGGGAGATGGCCACCGCATACACCCCGTTGCCCACCCAGCCGACGACGCCGAGAAGCGGGAACTGCACGGCGAGGGCCGCGCCCAGGAGGAGGCCCGCCGTCGCCACGACCAGCAGTTCCCCGAGGATCTGGAGGGAGACGCCCCGGCCGGTGGCGCCGACTGCGCGCCGGAGGCCGATCTCCCGGCGGCGGCGAGCGACGCTCTGCCAGAGGACACCCACCATCCCGAGGGCGACCATGAGCAGCATGAAGCCGGCGATCAGGGCGGCGGCGAGGATCGGCACCAGCTTCAGTCTCATCATGGATCGCCGCATCTTGACCAGGGGATCCACCTGGAAGGTACGCCCGGGGGAAACCGCGCGCAGGCGGTTCATGAGGGCCTCCTCGAAGGCGGCCGGAGTTCCCGGACGCACGCGCACCACCAGGTTGTAGTAGGGCTTGGCGTCCGTGCCCCCGATCCGGGTGCGCCGGAAGAAGTACGGCTCGGGACCCGACAGCTCCCCGTCCTCCCGGAAGTCGGTGAAGACGCCGACCACGCGGAGCTCTCGCGGCGCCTTGTCCCCGCCGTGCCGCATGGAGTGCTCGTCGGGCTTCGGCGCGATGTTCTTGCCCAGCGGATCCTCGCCACCGAAGAGCTCGCGCTTGAGCCTCTCGTTGATCAGGACGGGATCGTAGGCGAGGGCATCGTCCGCCGGCTCGAACCAGCGGCCTTGCGTGACCTCGATGCGCATGACCTGCGCGAAGTCGTCGCTCACCTCGTTGTTGAACGAGTCGACGCGCCGTCCCTCGTACTCCACGGAGTCGCTCATCCCCGTGAGGTCGAAGGCGGGGACCGCCATCCCCGCCACCCCCTCGACCGCGTCGAGGCTCCGCACCTCGCGTGCCAGCCGTCGCGACTCCTCGGCGGGCGAGGCGGCCGTGCCGCCGGGGCTGGTGGTCAACTCGGCCAGCGAGGTGATGTTGACGTTCAGGACGTCGTGGTAGTCGAACCCGAGGGGCCGGCGGTAGTTGTCCAGGTTGTAGACCGCCACCGTCATGACCGCGAACAGCACGAGGAAGGAGAAGAAGACCTCGATCACGACCAGGGCCTGGGCGCGCTTGCGGTTCCAGCAGAGCTTGACGAGCTGGCGGATCATCGCAGTCCTCCCTTCAGCGCGTCCACCGGATGGAGACGCGACATCTTCCAGGCCGGATAGACCCCCGACAGCAGGCCGAAGAAGAGGGTCAGCAGGAGGCCGTAGAGGAACACACGGCCGTTGAGCGCCAGTCGGGCGTAGGGAAAGAGGCCGCTGTCGTTGATCCCGCCGAGGACGAGGACGGCGAGCACGAGGCCCAGCGCGCCCCCGATCAGGGTGAGGACCACGTTCTCGACCAGGAACTGGCCGACGAGCGTCCAGGAGGACGCCCCGAACGTCTTGCGCACGCCGATCTCGGAGGCCCGCTCGAGGATGCGGCTGACGCTCACGTTGACGAGGTTGACCGTGGGCAGGAGCATGAACACGAGGGCGATGCCCAGGATCCAGCCCAGCAGCTCCCCGGGACGGCTCTCGTCGAACCTCTCGTGGCGAAAGAGCATGCGGGAGAGCATGCCGAACGGGGTGTCGATCCCGCCCAGGATGCGGGTGAAGCGGGTCGGGTCCGGCGACTCGATGCGGGCCAGGGCGGAGCGATACTCATCGGCGATCCGCGCAAGGTCGGCTGCCCGAGGGGCCAGGATCGCGGCCATGAAGTTGCCTTCCATGGCCGTGCGGTAGCTCTCGTTCCTGATGGTTCCGATGGGCAGCCAGACGTCGGCGAAGGGAACGAGCCGCAGGTAGGACACGTCCTCGACGACACCCACGACGCGGAAGGCCTCGCCGTCGATCTCGACCGTCTTCCCGACCGCCGGCTGGTCGCCGAAGAAGCGCCGGCGGGTGGTGGCGTTGATGACGGCCACGCGGCTCCGCTCCTCGTCGTCCTTCGCCGTGAACGGCCCACCCTCGAGGAAGCGGAAGTCCATGACCTGCCAGAAGGCCCCGTCCGAGTACTTGCGGTAGATCTCGATGCGTGCTCCGTCCTTGTACGTAACCACCTTCTCCTGGATCGTGAAGAGGGAGACCCGCTCGACGCCCGGCAGCGTGCGCACGCAGCGGTCGAGGAGTGCATAGCCGGGGAAGGTCGTGATCCGCGGCCCGGCGCCGGTCAGGCGGATCATGAAGACGCTGCGGGTCCGATCCGCCCGGGTCTCAGGGGGCTGGGCGCCGAAGACGTGGTCCAGGAAAGCGGCCGCGACCGTGAGCACCACCAGGGTGAAGGCGATGCCGAACAGGCTGATGAACGTGTAGAACCGTCTCCGGAGCAGGACCTTGAGCGCGACCTTGAGGTAGTTGCGCAGCACGGGTTCCCTCCGCTTCCTCAGCTCACCTGACGGCCATCGAACAGGCGCACGATGCGCTGGGTCCCCTCGGCGAGGCGCTGGTCGTGGGTGACCATGACCACGGTCGTCCGGTCGTCCCGGTTGAGCCCCCTGAGGATCTCCATGATCTCGTCGCCCATCTGCGAGTCGAGGTTGCCCGTGGGCTCGTCGGCCAGGAGCAGCTTGGGCCGCCCCACGATCGCGCGCGCGATCGCCACCCTCGGCTGCTGCCCGCCCGACAGCGGGGAGGGGAAGTGGTGCCCGC
>Ga0316628_100005139_pt1 | contig 10416 bp, 9 predicted proteins | sample OWC_Aug_M2_C1_D5_FD_207648 | JGI IMG/M metagenome (GOLD analysis project Ga0316628, IMG submission 207648) | Wetland soil microbial communities from Old Woman Creek delta, Ohio, United States - OWC_Aug_M2_C1_D5_C | ecosystem: Environmental > Terrestrial > Soil > Wetlands | place: USA: Ohio... | reverse complement strand
GGAAGAAGCGATCCGGGAAGCAGGGGCGGGCATTATGCTCAGGCTATTGCTGGTCGCTCTCTTGATAACGATATTGGCTGTCGAAGGGTATTATATTGTCGTCCTGAGAGATAAAATAGAGAGGCAGACGGAAGAATTGAGAAATATCTCAATTCAGCTGCAGTCCACGAAGAACGAGAGCGCCGACCTTCGCGAAGAACTGTCTTCGATTAAAAAAATGACAGGAGAGAGGAAAGATGGAAATACCGCTGACGGGCAACATTAAAGACGTAAGTCTCGTAAAACTGTTGGTATACCTCAACCGAAACAGGAAGACCGGCACACTTGCACTAAAGACGCCTGTTTTTACGAAGGAGATATATCTCTACGGGGGAGACGCCATCTTTGCGTCATCCACCTTTGAAGACGACAGGCTCGGGGAGATGCTGCTCAAGGCGGACAAGATTACGGTGGAACAGTACGACCGGTCGGTCGAGATCCTTAAGTCCTCGAGAAAGCGGCAGGGCGCGATACTCGTAGAACTCGGCTATATTACCCCGAAAGACCTTTTTTGGGGGGTAAAGTATCAGGTGAAGGAGATTATCCAAAGCATGTTTCTTATAGAGGGGGCTGAATATACGTTCAGGGAAGGGCAAATTCCGTCGCAGGAGGTCATAACCCTCAAGATGAGCATGGGCAACCTCATCTATGAAGGCGTAAAGAGGATAGACAACTGGACGAGAATACGGAGCGAAATGCCGGATACGGATTCGGTGTTCAGGCTGAGCGCCGACCCCCTCAGCCTCTTCCAGGGCATCGAGCTGAGTCCGCAGGACAGAAAGGTGCTCTCTCTTATCGACGGCAGGAAGAAGATCAGGGAGGTCATTGAGGATGCGGGGCTTGGGTCTTTTGAGGCATTGAAGATTCTTTACGTGCTTTGGTCGATAGGCATAATCGAAGAGACGACTACTATTCCGGTGGAGGCCGTCGCTGCTGAACATCCCCGGAGAGCTCCGGCCGAACCGGCGCTTCTGGATGAGATGTTAAAGCCGCATTCCGAGGAGGAAGAATCGCTCCTGAAGAGGATCGACTCGATATATCCGCAACTCGACAGTCTCAGCAAGTATGAATTACTGGAGATCGAGGCGGGGGCCGACGATGAGACGATCAAGAGGAATTACTACCGGCTCGCAAAGGAATTTCACCCGGACAGATATTTTGGAGTTGCCGACGATTCAGGGAAGACGAAACTTACGGCAATCTTCGACGCGATTACAAAGGCGTATAACTCGTTAAAGAATGAAAAAGACCGGGAGGAGTATTTACGGGCGACGATGAGTCCCGGAAAGGAGGCTGACCTTTCCGGAGAAGCAAGGGCCGAAGAACAGTTCAAGAGGGGTGTTGATGAGTTCAAGAAGGGAAATTTCTGGGGTGCGGTAGAGAATTTTAAATGGGCAACCAAACTGACGCCGAAAAGCGCCCAATACTGGAGTTATCTTTCCCTTGCCTTTTCCAGGATGCCGGGAAAGCTCAAGGACGCCGAGGAGGCTTTGATGGCCGCTGTGAAGCTCGAGCCCTTCAACGGCGACCATTACGCCAACCTCGGACTCATTTACATGAAGGCAGGCGCCAAAAAAAGGGCCCACAGTAATTTCGCAAAGGCGCTGAAGATCGATCCGGCAAACGAAAAGGCTAAGAAGGGATTCGAACAGACAAAGGAATAGGGAGAGAGAAGCGACTGACTCGGCGGACGTAGGCTTGTCGGCGGATGTGGACAGAATCGACGACCTGCACAAACAATCGTCTAGAAAGCGGACCTCCCGAACACTTTAGCACTTTTTGGGTATAAGCGCATCCACGTTGATCTTGATGGCAAACGGCAGACCACATACAGTCTCCAGATATATCATCCTGGGCTTCTTCATCCTGGGTCTCATCTCGGCCGTTGCCTTCAGGGCTATCATAGTGCTGCAGCATCTGGAGCCTGCATGGGTACGACCGGCCTGGTATATCGGTGCTATAGGATATTTCCTTTTTTTCCTTTACCGGTACAAGATAACGAGGAAGAGGAAAAAGGCGATCGAGGATTTCAGCCTTATAGAGAAAGTTAAGGCCGGCCATTGCATGGAAGGCGAAGACAGGGAGGTGATCCTTTATCTTCTTTCTTCCATCAAATCTTCCCCCGAAGACCTGAATTATGCGATCATCTTCCTGCTTTCCGTGATCGCGATCGCCGCCGATATCTATCTCACGTTTGTCAGATAATTTGTGAAAAAGAAGTTGGCGATTGGGGTACAATAACCTTTATGACCATCCGGCAAGAGACCGAGGAACTCGAAGGCAAAATCTTACATCCCAGGGCGTGTCTCAGCTCCAGGAGCAAGGGGCGCGCGAGGGTTGAAAAAGAGGGCGAGATAAGGACATGTTTTCAGCGCGACAGGGACAGGATTATTCACTCAAAGGCGTTCAGGAGACTGAAGCATAAGACTCAGGTATTTCTTGCCCCGCAGGGAGATCACTACAGGACCCGGCTGACACATGTGCTGGAGGTCTCCCAGATAGCCAGGACAATTGCCAGAGCCCTCAGGCTTAATGAAGACCTGACGGAGGCGGTCGCCCTCGGACACGATCTCGGTCATACCCCATTCGGTCACGCGGGGGAAGAGATCCTGAGGGACATACATCCCGGAGGATTCGATCATTATAAGCAGAGCCTCAGGGTCGTTGACTTTCTCGAGCGGGACGGGAAGGGACTGAACCTTACCTATGAGGTAAGAAACGGGATTGTGAAACATTCGAAGGGCAAGGGGCTCATCATACCTGAACAGCAGGCTGAGCGTGCTAAGACACTTGAAGGTCAGGTGGTGAGGGTTTCGGACCTCATTGCATATGTCAATCACGACCTCGACGACGCCATCAGGGCCGAGGTGATCAGGGAGAGGGATATCCCCAAAAGGATAGTAAAGACACTCGGAGGCTCCTACGCCGGGAGAATAGATATTATGGTCAAAGACTTTATCTATACCTCGCGCAATAACGACCTCGAGGAGTTAAATATGAGCCCGGAGGTTTCCGGAGCTGCATATATGTTGAGAGATTTCCTGTATGAGCGCGTCTATGAGAGCCGGGTCGTCAAAGGGGAATTTAATAAGGTGAAGAAGATCCTGAAAGACCTGTATGAATATTACTTGGAGAACCCGGAAGAGGTTTTCGGGAATATCCCCTCGGAAAAGAGACTGAACAGGAACCGCATGGTCTGTGACTTTATCGCCGGCATGACCGACAGTTATGCCCTTATGACCTACGAGAGGATATTCCTCCCCCAGCAGTGGACTGTCCTATAGCCTCTAGCTTTACATATGCCATAAAGAGAAAAGCAGACCCCTGGAAGCTGACGTGATTAACGGGAGATCCCCTGTCCAAGGGCAAATCCTTGCTGAAAGACCGCCCGATAGTGCAAAATATCAGTCAATTTTAGAATGGGAGAAGAATGCCTGTAAGAATAGGAGTAATCGGCGTAGGGTACCTCGGACGGCACCACGCGAGGATCTATTCGGAGCTCGAAGGTGCCGAGCTAACGGCGGTAGCCGATGCCGACGGGGACAAGGCCACGGAGATAGCGGAGACGTACGGATGCAGGTCTTTTTTGCAGTACGCGGACCTGTTCCCACTCTGCGACGCCGTGAGCGTGGTAACACCCACGACGGCACACTATGCGGTAGCGATGGATTGTCTCAAGGCGAATAAGGATGTCTTGGTCGAAAAGCCGATAACCGCGACTGTAGAGGAAGGCGAGGCGCTCATTCTGGAGGCAGAGAGGAGAAATCTTATTCTCCAGGTGGGACATCTCGAAAGGTTTAATCCCGGTATGATTGCCGCTTCAAAGCTGATAACAGAGCCCAGGTTTGTGGAGTCTGAGCGCCTCTCGCCTCTTCTTGGAAGGGGAACGGATGTGGACGTTACCCTCGATCTCATGATCCACGATATCGATATCGTAATGAGCATAGTGAAGTCGAAACTGACCGATATCAGGGCGATAGGAGAAAGCGTCCTTACGGAGAAGATCGACGTCGCGAAGGCATGGCTCGAGTTCGAAAACGGGTGCAAGGCCCTGGTTACCGCAAGCAGGCTCTCTCCGGAAAAACAGAGAAGGCTGAAGGTGTTTCAGAAGGATTCCTTTGTCTCCGTCGATTACCAGAACCACGAAGTCAGGCGCTATTTCAAGAACGGGGCGGGGATGTCCTTCGACGTCATGAACCCGGAAAAAAAGGAGCCGCTAAAAGAAGAGCTGCGGGACTTTATTCATTGCATCGAGACAAGGAGCGTGCCTAAAGTGTCGGGCCGCGAGGGGCTCGATGCGTTGCGGGTGGTATTGAAGATAACGGAGATGGTGAACGGTCGAAGGAGTCCCGGTCTCTGATAAATTCATAATGGAGATAATGCGCGATGATTGTGCCGATGGTAGACCTCAAGAAGCAGTTTAACGACATAAAAGATGAATTATTCGAGATGATCAACGAGATCCTCGAAAGCTCCCAGTATATTCTCGGGCCGAAGGTCCTGGAACTCGAGAAAAGGATCGCGGAGTATCACGGGGCGACCGAGGCGGTAGGCGTGGCCTCGGGAACGGACGCTCTCCATCTTTCGATAGAGGCCCTCGGCATAGGAGAGGGCGACGAAGTGATCACGACCCCGTTTACATTTTTTGCCACGGCCGAGGCGATTCTCTATACCGGTGCAACACCGGTTTTTGTCGATATCGAGCGGGAGACCATGAACATCGATCCACGAAAAATCGAATCCGCGATCACCGAGCGGACAAAGGCGGTTCTTCCGGTCCATATATTCGGGCATCCGGCTCAGATGGACAAGATAGTGGCGATAGCCAAAAAGCACAACCTGAAAGTAATCGAAGATTGCGCCCAGTCGTTCGGGGCCGCCATACAAGGCAGGAGGACCGGCAGTTTCGGAGACGCCGGATGCTTCAGCTTTTACCCTTCGAAGAATTTGGGTGCCTTCGGAGACGGAGGAATGGTGCTGTTGAATGATCCTGCAGTTGCCGCCGATCTCAGAAAGCTGCGCAACCACGGTTCAAAGGGCTCTTACCGGCATGAATCAGTCGGGTTCAACAGCAGGCTCGATGAGATCCAGGCCGGTGTGCTGTTGGTCAAGATGAAACGAATCGAAGAATATAACAGTAAGAGAAGGCAGAAGGCTGCCCTCTACGGGAAGCTTCTTTCCAACAGGGTCGAACGTCCGGCGGAAAGAGCCGGCTGCACCCATGTATATCATCAGTACACCGTCAGAAGCAAAAAGAGAGATGCAATACAGAAGAGACTTCGCGACAACAACGTCTCATCGGTCATCTATTACCCCATACCTCTGCACCTTCAGGAAGCGGTGAATTTCCTGGGGTATACAAAGGGGGATTTCCCGGTTGCAGAGGAGACCTCGGAAAAGGTCCTCTCTCTTCCCATGTACCCGGAATTGGAAGATACATCTATTGCCCGGATTGCCGACATCATAAATAATGCCTGAGACCGTCATGATTGTGACCGGGGAAACCTCCGGAGAGTTGTACGGCTCGCTCCTGGCGGTCTCTCTGAGAAAAAAGATACCCGGCATCAGGATAATCGGCATAGGCGGCGAAAGGATGCGGGCGGCAGGGGTTGAACTTATTTCCGGCATCGCGAGCGCCTTCGGCCTTGCCGAGGCCGTTTCTTCCTTGCGGGCGATAAAGGAGACCTTTGCCAGGGCTTCGCAGGCACTCAAGACTGAAAGGCCCGGAGTGCTTGTCCTGATAGATTACCCTGATTTCAACCTTAAGCTCGCTGCACTCGCAAAAGGGCAGAAAATAAAGATACTATATTATGTGAGCCCTCAGGTCTGGGCCTGGAGGAGAAACAGGACAAGAAAAATAGCCCGACTTGTCGACAAGATGGCGGTGATTCTCCCCTTCGAAGATAAGATATACAGAGACGCCGGTTTGGAGTGCGAATTCGTAGGGCACCCCGTCTTTGACGAGATACGGGGTATGAAGATTGATAAAGACGCGGAGAAGGAGGCATTGGGCCTGAAGAGAGGACGACCGCTTCTTGCCTTGATGCCGGGCAGCCGGCCGCACGAACTCGAAAGGCTTTTGCCTGTAACGCTGGATGTGGTAAGACAGTTCAAGAAGGAATTCGAATCTTTTCAGTTTTGCATGCCCCTGGCGCCCAATACGGATTTTGAGGAGTACCGCAGGATCTTAGACGATCTCCGCCGGGAGGGGGTGGTGATCAATAAAGGGGAATCCTTGAGGGCACTGGCGGCGTCGGACATGGCTGTAATCGCATCCGGGACGGCTACATTGCAGGCCGTGCTGCTTGGGGTACCCTTTGTGGTGATGTATAAGCTCTTTCCTCTGACGTACTGGCTCGGAAAGATGATCGTGAGAGTGAAACATATTTCCCTCGTAAATATTCTATCGGGACGGGCGGTCGTCAAAGAGCTTCTGCAGGCCGACGCCTCCCCGGAGAAGATCATCAATGAGCTTTGGAGGATCATGAACGACAGCCATTACCGGGAAGGAATGATCAGTGCCTTTGACAGGGTGAAGGAAATGTTTTCGGGCAAAGCGGCGTCGGAAAGAGTCGCCGACATCGTTATTCAGATGGCGGGGTGGGAAATTCACCACTGAACGGGGAAATCTCTTCCGGATTTTTTTGGTCGACAGAATTGTTTTTTCAGTATGAAATTAAATTAGCGCCTAGACTGGGCAAAAAATTATGTTTTTCATATATAGTGTTCTCTATACAATAGCAATTGTCTTTTTGTTCTTGCCGGAATATCTTAAAAGGCCGAAGGAATTAAGGCGGAAGTGGTTGAGGGAAAAGTTCGGGCACCTGCCTGAGAAGGACTCTGCCATTTGGGTCCACGCTGTTTCAGTGGGGGAGGTCGGCGCCTCTATTCGCCTTCTTAACAAATTAAGGGCGGAATATCCGCGTGCCCCCCTTATACTTTCGACAATAACGGATACCGGCCAGAAAGTCGCTAATGAGAAGGCGCCTGAAGGAACATCGGTAGTATATCTTCCTTTTGATCTGAAATTCCTGTTGGAACGCTGTCTCCGGAGGACGAAGCCCCGGGCATTCCTGGTTGTCGAGACCGAGCTCTGGCCGAATATTTTTCGGGTCCTTGCAGGAAAAGGGGTCCCGGTCCTGGTGCTGAACGGCAGGATATCGGAAAAATCCTCGAAGGGGTACCGGAAGGTTTCATTCTTCATGAAAAAAGTTTTTTCTTTTGTCAGCGCATTCGGCATGCAGGGCCAGGTCGATGCGGAGAGATTGGGATCCATAGGTGCGGAGCAGGCGAAGATTAATGTGCTGGGGAACTTTAAGTTCGATATGGACATGGCCGGGGAGGTGCCTTCCTGGGCCCGTTCGCTGTCCGGGGCGATCATCGTTGCCGGGAGCACCCACAAGGGAGAGGAAGAACTCATCCTGGCAGCCTTTATCGAAAACATCAAGTTTTTCCCCGATCTGAAACTGATACTTGCGCCAAGACACCCGGAACGTTTCGAAGAAGTCGAAGACATTCTTAAAAGAAGCGGCGTTCCTTATATGAAGAGGAGTGAAATCAGCGATCTGCATGCCCCGGCGGCATCTGTTATCCTTCTCGACACAGTAGGCGAGTTGTCAGCTGTATATGGGATTGCGCGCATCGCTATTGTCGGAAAAAGCTTCTATGGGGTGGGTGGACAGAACCCCCTTGAACCCGCTTCTTGGGGTAAAGCGATCATCTGCGGCCCCCATATGGAGAATTTCCCGTTTATTGAAGATTTCTACCGCGAAGGGGCCGCGTTCGAAGTCGGGGCGGCTGCGCTCCCGAAGAAGATAAAGGAACTGCTCATTGCTCCCGATAAGGCCCGATCGGCAGGTCAGAAGGCCAGAGAGATATACCTGAGGAACTCAGGCGCGGTCGACCGGGCGATGGGGATAATACGGAAATATCTGGGGTAGGCGGTCTTTATTTTGGACCAGGGCTGAGTCAAGGGGGTCTTTTCTTTAATCTGCCCGCGACTTTTAGGTGAGGGTCATGATTTGGTAATATACCCAAATGCACTTTTTTGAATCCCTATATTATCTGGGTCTTTCGGCAAAGCAATATTATTCCGTAAAACATCAAAGACGTCTCCCGTGCAAGGTGATCAGCATAGGCAACATAACTGTAGGCGGGACCGGTAAAACGCCGGCGGCGGTTGCGATTGCAGAGGAGGCCCAAAAAAGGGGCATGAAGCCGATCATACTTACACGTGGATACAAGGGGACTGCAAAAGGTCCGTGTTTTGTAACAAAAGGCGAGAGCCCCCTGCTCTCTTTCGTAGAGGCCGGCGACGAGCCGGTGCTGATGGCGGAGAAGCTTAACGGGGTCCCCATTGTAAAATGCGCCGGCAGATTCGAGGCAGGCACGTTCGCCCTTCGTGAACTCAATATCCGTGAGGCTGATATGCGTTCCTATATCTTTATCCTCGATGACGGCTTCCAGCACCGCAGCCTCTACAGGGATAAGGATATCGTTCTTATCGATTCGGGAAACCCTTTCGGTAATGGAATGCTTCTGCCCTTTGGGAGATTAAGGGAGCCGGCAAAATCCCTGCTGAGGGCCGATATTATTGTTATTGCTAAGACAGGGGAAAAGGCAGGTCCGGGGGAAGATTCCCTGAAGGAGACGATACGCGGATATAATGCGGCATCAAAGGTCTTTCTCTCCGCCCATACTCCGGTATCATGTGAACTCATAGCAGGCGGGGAAAGGCCGGTGGACTGGCTTTCAAGAAATAGCGTCTTCGGGTTTTGCGCGCTGGGGTCTCCGGAATCCTTTCGAAAGACCTTGTTGGATTCCGGCGCGGTCCTCAGTGGATTCCGCGCGTATAGAGATCATTATCGCTTCAATAACGAGGACATACGCCGTATACAGACAGAAGCTGCGCAATCCGGTGCCGGGTGGATTGTTACCACGGAAAAGGATATAATAAGAGCCAGAAAGCTCGATTTGCCTGATAATATCGCAGTATTGAAGATCGCATTCGCCGTAGAAGACGGTTTTTATGACAACGTATTCAATCTATAAGCAAGATTCTCTACCCCGGGAGGAATAGGGTGGTCAGGTATATTAACGTCAAAAGTAGGGCAAGAACCGAGTTTATCGACATTACTGAGAAGGTGCAAGAGGTTGTAAAAGAGGCCGGCGCGGTAAGCGGGTTGTGCTTTCTCTACGTTCCGCATACCACTGCAGCTGTCACGATAAACGAGGGCGCCGACCCCAGCGTCCAGCGGGATATTCAGGCCCTTTTGAACAAGCTGGTGCCTTTCGAAGGCGATTACCACCACAGGGAGGGGAATTCTTCCGCGCACATTAAGGCATCTATGATAGGCATTTCAGAAAGCGTTCTCATAGACGAGGGGAGATTGGTCCTTGGTACCTGGCAGTCGATTTTTTTCTGTGAGTTCGACGGGCCCAGACACAGGCGGGTGGCGCTTAAATTCATAGGCGACAAGAAAAGCACTTAACTATCCATATTCAGTTTTATATGTTCCCCATGCATTCGGGAAGGGTTGATCTATGACTGAAGACAGGACCTTCGACGAACTCTCCTATCTTAGAAATGAGGTCAAGCGCCTCAGACATTCGCTAAATGTTCTTACGCCGGGACTGGATGCTATCCTGAAAAGGCGGGGATTTACTGTCTATAAAAAGGAGCCCGGCGATGATGTCCTGATTCCGGAAAATAGATTTCTGGACGTTTATTACGGTATGCTCCACAAGTATTCCTTCCGTCTCTTTCTCCGTGATGTTATAAAACATCAGGATTATTTCACTCTGGAAAAGGTTACCAGATATGCCACGCCGGAAGTCACCGGAGAATATATTGAATATCTCCGGCATATCGGGTTGTCAAAAAGGGTTGACTACGGCTTTGCGCTTGTACGGCGCATGAAGAGTTTCGGGGAGACGCTCGAATGGTATGTCTCAGAGGTCCTTAAAAGGGAGATGGGGGCTGAGGCGACCTGGGGAGTAAAATTCAAGAGGCCTAAAATCGGCGGTGATTATGATGTACTCGCCAGGCTCGATGGATCCTTACTTTATGCCGAAGTTAAGTCTTCACCCCCGAAGCAGATATATGACAGCGAAATAGCGGCCTTTCTGGACAGGATCTCGGATCTCGCGCCTGAGATCTCAATATTTCTTATGGACACGGAGCTAAGGATGAAGGATAAGATAGTGCCGATGTTCGAAAAAGAACTGGAAGGAAGAAGGATAAAAGGTGACGGCCGCCCTGATGTAGTTCGGATGGAAAAGGAGCTCTTTCGGATAAAGGACAGAACTTTTATAATAAACTCCAAAGACAGCATCGTCCGCAATCTGGAGGCAGTGTTGAACTGGTATTTCAGAGGG
>Ga0316628_100005138_pt1 | contig 10416 bp, 7 predicted proteins | sample OWC_Aug_M2_C1_D5_FD_207648 | JGI IMG/M metagenome (GOLD analysis project Ga0316628, IMG submission 207648) | Wetland soil microbial communities from Old Woman Creek delta, Ohio, United States - OWC_Aug_M2_C1_D5_C | ecosystem: Environmental > Terrestrial > Soil > Wetlands | place: USA: Ohio... | reverse complement strand
GCGTCCGAGAGCTGGGGTGCCACCCGGTTCTCCAGGAACTCGAGCGCCCCGTAGGGGTCCCGGTCGAACCCGGCCCAGAAGGCGTCGGAGGACGCCCGCTCGATGGCCGCGCGGACCTCGGGCTCGAGCGCGCCGGCGGTGTTCATCTCGTTCACCCGGGCCAGGTCGGCCAGGAGCACGCGGACGATCTGCCGAACGTGCTCCTTCAGCGACTCGCGGCGGGCCTCGCGCTCGGGGGTGACGCCCTGCTCCTTCTCCTCGCGGACGACGTCGCGCAGCTCCGCGAGCGTGAGGTCCACCGTGTTCCCGCTGGTGACCATCGCGGCGTTGATGCCCATCGGGATGACGGCCTTCACGTTGGGCACCGATTCCAGCAGCCGCTGGGTGCGCTCCCAGTCGGTCATCGGGCTCAGGTCCGGGTCCGCGCCGCCGGTGGGCCAGATGGCGAACTCGTCCTTGCTCCGGGCGCTGTACACCTGCACGTGCCCGGCGACGCTCCCGATGATGCTCCGGCTCATCGAGCTGACCACGCTGTCCAGCAACGCGCCCCCGACGACCACCAGGAACGTGCCGCCGAGGATCACCGCTCCGATGAGGAGGTTGATCCGCGACCGGAAGAGGTTCCGGCCGGCGATGCGGAGGAGGATGCCCTCGCGCTCCAGCACGGTCAGTGGCCCCCCGAGACGGCGATCGCCGGGCCCGCGGTCTCGCGCCCGACGATCTTCCCGTCCGCGAGCCTGACCACCCCGTCGGCGTGCGCCATCACCTTGGCGTCGTGGGTGGAAAAGATGAAGGTCGTCCCGTCGCGCTGGTTCATCTCCTTCATGAGGTCGATGATCCGCTCGCCGGTGACCGAGTCCAGGTTCGCGGTGGGCTCGTCGGCGAGGACGATCTGCGGATTGCCCACCAGCGCCCGCGCCACCGCCACCCGCTGCCGCTGCCCGCCGGAGAGCTCGTTCGGACGGTGGCGGGCGTGGTCGGCGAGGCCCACCTGCTCGAGCAGGGTCATCACCCGCGCCCGCCGCTCGTGCCCCCGGAGCTTCCCCTGGAGCAGGAGCGGGAACTCCACGTTCTGGATGACGCTGAGCACGCCCACCAGGTTGAAGCTCTGGAAGATGAAGCCGATGGTGTTCAGCCGGAGCCGGGTGAGCTCGCGCTCGCTCAGGGCCGCGGTGTCGTGCCCGGCGACGCGCACCGTCCCCCGGGTGGCGACGTCCACGCAGCCGATGAGGTTGAGGAGCGTGGTCTTCCCGCTGCCCGAGGGCCCGGCGATGGAGATGAACTCGCCCGCGTGCACGTCGAGAGACACGCCCCGGAGCGCCGGGACCACGGTCGACCCGAGCTGGTACTCCTTCACCACGTCGACGATGCTGACGATCGGCTCGCTCACGGTGCTCCTCGCGCCTGGGACGAGCGGGGCCGCCAGCCCGGCACGGCAGGGTGCTACCGGGCGCCACGTCGCGCGTCAACGTGAGCCGTGCGCTCCTGCCCCCACGGCCCCCGGGGCAGGGAGCACCGCCGGCGTGGTGTGGAGCATCGCTGCCGTGGTGTGAAGTTCGATGAAGGGGCTCGAGTGCGGTGTCGGGGGGCGGGCGCACGGTGGCTTCTCGTCGCCGCGCAGCCGTCGACGGGCTCGGACCCGCGTCCCGCCGCGCGGTCGACTCTGCGGAGAGCGGCGCTCGGTGCCCGCCACGGCCCGGAGGATCGTCGCCTTCCTCCGAGCGGGCACGTCCCCTGCACGGGCGGCACCCAGGACAGGGGATCGCGGCGGGTCGCTCGCCCGGGAGGAGGTGAACGGTGGAGACGCCCTGGACGTCCGGCCGACCGCGGGCGCGCATCCTCCCGGCTCCCGTCCTGGAGGCCCGCGACGAGGCCCGGGAGCTCCTGACCGCCGCCGAGGCGCGCGCCGCCGAGGTGCTTGCCGAGGCGGAGCACCACGCGGAGGCCATCCGCGGCGAGGCGCGCGACGCGGGCCGGGACGAGGGTCTCGCCTACGCGCAGCGTCTGCTGCTGGAGATCCGCCAGGCGCGGCTCCGGGAGCTGGAGGGAGACGGGCTCCGCCACACCGCGATCGAGCTGGCGCTGGCGATGACCCGGCGGGTGCTGGGTGAGTCGTGGAGCGCGGACCCAGGCACCTGGACCCGTGCCCTGCTCGAGGCCGCCGAGCCGCTCCGCCGGGCACGGGCCATCTCCCTGCGGGTGGCGCCGCTGAGCGCTCCGGCGGTCCGGGCGGCGCTCTCGGCCGAGCTCGCCTCGGGCGCCGTCGAGGTGGTCGAGGACGGCGCCGTCGACGAGGCCGGCTGCATCGCGGTCTCCGGGTGCGGCCGGGTGGACGGCCGGCTCTCGACGATGCTCGCCGCCTTCCGGGGACCGCTGGGCGCGAGGGACCCGGAGTGAGCGCCACGGCGCTCCTCGAGGTGGTGCGCTCGGTGCCGCCGTTCCGCGTGACTGGCCGGGTGGAGCTGGTCCGGGGGCTCCTCCTGGAGGCCACCCTTCCGGGGGCGCGGGTGGGCGAGGTGGTGACCGTCACCGATGCTCGCGCGCAGGTGCTCGCCGAGGTCGTGGGATTCGTTGGGGCGCGGGTGCAGCTGCTCCCGCTCGGCAGCGCCGCGGGGCTGGGCGAGGGCGCCGAGGTGGAGTGCCGCGGCGAGGCGCTCACCGTGGGCGTCGGCGAGGCGCTGGTGGGCCGGGTGCTCGACGGGCTCGGTCGTCCGCTCGATGGGCGCCCGCTCCCGGCCGGGCTGCTGCGCTGGTCCGTCGACCGGCCCTGTCCCGAGCCGTTCCGTCGCGCCCGGGTCGACGTGCCGCTGCCCCTGGGCGTGCGGGCCATCGACGGGCCGTGCACCGTCGGCCGCGGGCAGCGGCTCGGCCTCTTCTCGGGCGCGGGGGTGGGGAAGTCCACCCTGCTCGGGCAGATGGCGCGGCACACCCGGGCCGAGGTGACGGTGGTGGCGCTGGTGGGCGAGCGAGGGCGCGAGCTGCGCGAGTTCGTGGAGGACGCCCTCGGCGCCGAGGGGCTGCGCCGGAGCGTGGTGGTCTGCGCGACGTCGGACGAGCCGGCGCTGGTCCGGCTGCGGGCAGGCTTCGTGGCCACCGCCATCGCCGAGTGGTTCCGCGAGCAGGGCGGCAACGTGCTCTTCCTGCTCGACTCGGTGACCCGCCTGGCGCGGGCCCAGCGCGAGGTGGGGCTCGCGGCCGGGGAGCCCCCCGCGCGCCAGGGCTACCCGCCCTCCGTCTTCTCGATGCTCCCCAGGCTGCTCGAGCGCACCGGGAACTCGGCCCGGGGGTACTGCACCGCGCTCTACACCTGCCTGGTGGCGGGGGACGATCTGGAGGACCCGATCGCCGACGAGGTCCGGGGCATCCTCGACGGGCACGTGGTGCTCGACCGGCGCATCGCCGAGCGCGGGCGCTGGCCGGCGGTGGACGTGCTGGCCTCGCTCTCCCGGGTGATGCCGCAGGTCACCTCGGAGGAGCACCGGCGGCTCGCGGCGCGGCTCCGGGCGCTGCTCGCCGCCCACGAGCAGCGGCGCGACCTCATCCTCCTCGGGGCCTACGCTCCCGGGACGGACGCGCTGACCGACGAGGCCATCGCTCGTCAGCCGGCGCTGGAGGCGTTCCTCGCCCAGCGGCCGGACGAGCCGGCCGGCGCGCTGCTGGAGCGGCTCCGGGAGGCGGTCGAGGGATGAGCGAGCTGGGGACGCTCCGGCGGCTCAGGAGGGACGCCCGCGACCTCGCGCAGGAGGCGTTCGCGCGGCGGCTCTCGGAGCTCCGCCTGGCCGAGGAGCTCCTGCGGAGGGCCACCGCGCGCTGGGAGTCGCAGCGAGGTCGGTGCTCCGCCCGCGCGGAGGCGCGGCTCTCGCTGCTCGAAGGCGACGGTGGGGCGGGGCGGGCGGTGCTCCACGCCCGTCACGAGGCGCGGCTCCGGGGCGAGCTCGAGGTCCTCGCCTTCGGGCGCGACGTGGCACGACGGGCGCTCGCGGCTCGATCCAGTGGAGCGGACGAGGCGCGGGACGCGCTGGGGCGGGCGGAGGCCAGCCTGGCGGTGCTGGAGCGGCTGCTCGAGCGCCGGGAGCACGAGGTGCGGCACCGGCGGCTCCGGCGCGAGGAACGGCTGCTCGAGGAGCACGCCGCCGGGCGAAATGGATTCTCGGGCGGATGAACGCTGCTGCGCGGCGAAGCCGGATCCGGCGCGCCCTGGGCGGACCCGGTGAGACAGCGGGGCGGCTGGATGCGCCTGGAGCGAGCGGCCTGCGCGCCCCCCGGACGCTCAGGGGCGACGCGGCCGCGTCGACCCGGTCCCGGGCCTCGAACGGGGGTCAGCGCTCCCCGGTGTCCAGAAGCTCGGACGTCCTCTCGCAGCCTCGGCACCCGCGGGCGTCGCCTGGGCTCGAGAATAGTCAGGTGCGTTTCCTGACTATTTCGGCGAATTCGTTCGATGACCGAGCGAACCTTCTCGCGCTCCCGTTCGGCCCTTCAGGAGCGCGACGCGGTGCATCTCCGGAGCGCTCCGAGGTCGCGCAGGCCGCCCGGGCCGCGGGTGGGCCCCACGTCCCCTCGAGGCAGATCCGCCGGTGCCCGGCTCAGTTCGACGGCAGCACGCCCGCCCGGAGCGGCGCGAGGTAGTTCAGGCTGCTCGTCGCCAGCGCGGCGCCGATCGCGAGGTTCACCATTCCCCGCCAGAGCGGCGGCACGCCGCCCAGCGTGAGCCCGATGCTGAGCGCGGTCATGAGCCCGATGACCACCCAGCTCCGCACCCCGTAGACGTGGATCGGCCGGCGCTCCTCGCCGAGCGCGGTGAGCCGGTCGATGTTCCGCCGGGCCGTCTTCCGGAGAAGGAACCGCCCCTTGGCGACGCCGATCGCCAGCGCCGCCGCCGCCACGACCAGCACGAGTCCGGGCGCGGCCGGCCCCCGCGCCGCCTGGAGGAGGCGGCCCGTTCCCAGTGACAGGAGCACCGCGCCGCCGAGGAGCCAGAGCCCGAACGCCAGCCACCCGAGGGACCGCGGCGCGAGCCTGACGGGCAACGCCAGCAGCAGCACGGCGATGAACGGCATGATCGGCAGCGCGGGCAATCGATCCTCCAGGACCGCCTAGAGCTCGTCGAGGAACTCGTCGTTGTAGGTGTAGCGCGACAGCCGCTTCACCAGCGCCTCCATCGCCTCCACCGGCTTGACGCTGAACAGCATCTGCCGGAGCTTCTTCACCTTCTCGTACTCCTTCTGGGTGAAGAGCTTCTCCTCCTTCCGCGTGCCGGACTGGGGGATGTTGATCGCGGGGAAGATGCGCTTCTCGGCGAGGAGCCGGTCGAGGGTGATCTCGCTGTTCCCCGTCCCCTTGAACTCCTCGAAGATGACGTCGTCCATCCGGCTTCCGGTGTCGATCAGCGCGGTGCCGACGATGGTCAGCGAGCCCGCCTCCTCCGTCGCGCGCGCCGCGCCGAAGATGCGCTTCGGGCGCTCGAGGGCGCGGCTGTCCACGCCGCCGGTGAGCGTCCGGCCCGAGCTGTCGACCTCCTTGTTGAAGGCCCGCGCGAGCCGGGTGATGGAGTCGAGCAGGATGATGACGTCCTTTCCGCTCTCCACCATGCGCCGCGCCCGCTCCAGGGCGAGCTCGGCCAGCTTGAGGTGATCGCCGGAGGGCCGGTCGGCGCTCGAGGCCAGCACCTCGGCCTTGATGCTCCGGCGCATGTCGGTGACCTCCTCGGGACGCTCGTCGATGAGGAGCACCATCACGTGCATCTCGGGGTGGTTGACGAGCACCGCCTGCGCGATGCGCTGGAGCATGATGGTCTTGCCGGTCTTGGGCGGGGCGACGATCAGCGCCCGCTGCCCCTTCCCCAGCGGGGCGATGATGTCCAGCACCCGGGTGACCATCTCCTTGTGCCCGTGCTCGAGCTTGATGCGCTCCACCGGGTCGATGCTGGTCAGGTCGTTGAAGTGGGGGAGCTTCGGCGCGCCCTCGACCGGGCGGCCGTCCACGGTCTCCACGCGCTGGACCAGGCCCTTCTGCCCCCGCATCTGGGCCATGGCGGTGACGTACTGGCCCTGACGGAGCCGGAGCTTCTGCACCAGGTTCTTGGGGAGCTCGGCGTCCTCCGGCCCGGGCAGGAGGTTCCGGCGGATCTGCCGCAGGAACGCGTTCGGGCCCTTGGCCTCGGTGTCCAGGACGCCCTCGACCGGGACCAGGTTCGGCTGAGCCTGGACCGGAGGAGGACGCGGCGCCCCGGCGGGGGCTTGCTGCCCGGGCTGGGGCTGCGGCGGCTGCTGCTGGCGCGCCTGCCAGGCCTGGAGCTCTTGCGGGGTGAGGAAGACCTGCGTCTGCTGGCCGTCGGGCCCGGCGAGCATCCGGTACGCCTGCCCCTCGGGGGTGAAGAGCACCGGAGCGCCCCGTCCACGGCGGCGGCGTCGGCGGCGCCGGCGGCCGGGAGCGGCGCCCTGCCCCGGGAGCGGCGCGGGTCCTCCGCCCGGAGTGGCGGTCGCTCCGGGGGCCGGCTCGGCCTCCTCCGGACCGTCGTCGTCCGCGCCGTCATCGCCGTCCGTCTCGGGCGGCTCGGGCACGGCGGCCGGGGCGGGCCGGGTGTCGAGTGTGTCGTTGTCGTTGCTCATCCAGTGCTCTCGAGGGGGCTGAGAGGCGTGGCGGTGGAGAGGGGGCTGAGCGCACCTGCGCTCGAGAGCCCCCGACCGGTCCGGCATCGCCCCGGGGTTCGCCTCGCCAGCCAGCCCGGGAAGTGGGCCCGACCCGGCGAGGACAGGTCTCCTTATAGCAGAGGACGGGCCGGTTGGCTCCAGAACCGTGCGGTCACCGGAGCTGCAGCTCGAACGGCAGCGCGGCCTTCATCCCCGGCTCGAGCAGGAACAGCGAGGGGACGCCCACCTCCCGGGCCAGCCGCTGCAGGGCATCGGGCTCCGGAGCGGCGCGCTCGGCGCCGGCGCCCAGCTGGGTGAGCACCCCGTTCTCCCCGGCCAGCGCTGCCAGCAGGCCCGAGGGGCCGCCGTAGGTGACCAGCGCAAGCTCCTCGCCCTCCGGGACGCCGGCTCGGCGCCGAGCCTCGGCGACCGCCTCGGGGAGGCCGCCGAGCGCGTCGACCAGGCCCCGCGCCCGGGCATCCTCTCCGGACCAGATGCGTCCGCGCGCCACTGCATCCACCTGCGCCGGGTCCATCTTCCGGCTGCGCGCCACCTCCTGGACGAAGTCGTCGTAGAACGCGTCCACCCACCGCTGCGCGGCGGCCTGCTCGGTCGGGGTCCACGGCCGGTAGAGCCCCAGGATGTCGGCGAGCGGCCCGCGCTTGAGCGTCTCGACGTTCACCCCGAGCTTCTTCCCCAGCCCCTCGAAGCCAGGCTTGAGCACGAAGACGCCGATGCTCCCGGTGAGCGTCGTGGGCTCGGCGAGCACCCAGTCCGCGCCCATCGCCGCGTAGTAGCCGCCCGACGCCGCCACCCCACCCATCGTCACCACCACCGGTTTCCTCGCCCGGGCGCGAAGCACCGCCCGGTACATGATGTCGGAGGCGAGCCCGTCCCCGCCGCCGCTGTCGACCCGGACCACGATCGCCGCCACCCGGGGATCCGACTCGGCGTCCCGCAACGCGCGCTCGATGGTCTCGGCGCCTGCCGACTGCGAGAAGCCGAGCGGATCGCTCCGGCTCCGTCCTCCGGTGATCGAGCCCACGATCGGCACCACCGCGATCCGCCGCGGCTCTCCCCAGCGGCGCTCCGGGGCGGCGGGCCAGTACGCGCCCACCCAGCGGCCGTCGGGGACCAGCGCCGCGCCAGCCCGGTCGAGCTGCACCGGGTCCATCACCTCGTCGGCCAGCTTCTCGCGAACGGCGGTGCGCGGCGGGAGAAGCCCCTCCTCGAGCACCTTGCGGAAGCGCTCCACGGGGAGCCCGCGCGCCTCGGCGACCAGGCCCTCGTACCGGCGGGACTCGACGTCGAGGAAGGCGTCGAGCGACTCGCGCTGCTCCCGGCTCATGCTCGCCCGGGTGAGCTGGTCGGGCGCATCCTTGTACTCGCCCACCCGGGCGACGTCCCACTTCACGCCGAGCTTCTGCATCGTCTCGCCGAGGAAGATGACGTTCGCCGAGAGCCCGTTCACGTCCAGGAAGGACTGGGGCGAGACCCAGATCCGGTCCGCGCCGGTGGCTACCAGGTACTCCTTGTCCCCGCCCGAGAGGAGCATCGCCGCGACCCGCTTGCCGGCCTTGCGCAGCCGGATGAGCTCGGCCCGGAGCTCCTCGGCCTCGGCCATGCCGATGGGGAGCCGCTCGATCTTCACCACCAGGCCGGCGAGCGTCCGGTCCTCGGAGGCCCGCTGCAGGCGGCGGAGCAGCTTCACGTACGGGTCCTCGTCGCGGATCCCGAGCAGCCCGAGGGCCGAGCCGCCGCCGGCGAGCGCCGAGGCGAGGTCGACCAGGCCGACGCGCCCGCCGAACAGCTCGACGCCCCGGTAGCGGGAGGCGGAGAGCCGGGCGGAGACCAGGTGGTCGGTGCCGTCCGGACCTCCGCCGACGGCGTAGCCGACGCCGGCGTACGCGCCGTTCAGGGTGAGCGACACCTGCCAGAACCACGGCTCGCCGGCCTCGCGCCAGCTCTTGGTGACCGAGGTCCCGAGCACCACGCCACGCACCAGCTCGGCCTGGACCACCGCGCCCACCCGGCTCTCTCCGAGGGTGTCGAACCCCGGGAACTGCCAGCTCGCGCCCAGGGTCAGCCAGTCGCCCCAGGGCCGCACGCCGAAGGCCAGCTCCCAGGTGCGAGACTGCGCCTCGTCGCCGATGTCCTTCAGCGCGAGGCCGAGCGACAGCGCCCGGGTGGGGCGGCTGGCGAGCCCGAGGTCCCAGGTGTTCGGTCCGGGCGCCGTGCCGAGGTTGGGGGTGTAGACGTTGAAGCTGCTCCCCAGGGCCAGCCACTGGCCGCCGACGGAGGCGGTGTACGAGGTCTTGCGGTAGCCCGTGCGCTCGGCTCCGGAGTACGGGCCGCGCACCCAGTCCAGCCCGACGCCGAAGCCCAGCCAGTCGAAGAACGTGCTGCCGAAGTACAGGCCGTCCACGATCGAGTCGAGGTGGAGGTTCCGCTCGTGCTGGTAGACGAGCATCGGGCCGCCCACGAACTGGAGCCCCGCGGGGTTCACCTCCGGGGCAGTCACCTCGTCGGAGAGCGCGGCGTTGGTGGGCGGGAGCGTGGGACGGAGCTCGCCGATGGCCGAGGCCTGGGCCCGGACGAGCGCAGGGACGAGGAGCAGAACGAGTGCGGTGGAGCGAGTCACCCCCACTGCTTGGCCCAGGTCCCACCCGCTCGGCACCAACAAAGCGGCCGTCGGAGGCCGACCCGACACTTCTTCGTCGGGCTCCGTTTCTTGCCACGTGGGTCTCGGCCGTTAGGATGCTGGCGCTGCTGCAGGGTGCTACAGGGGAGAACTACGCGGATTTCCTCGCCTTCTTCCCAGGCAGGCGGGCGCCCGGAGCGAGGCGATGGCACGACAGAACACGGCACAGAAGGCGCGGGGAAAGGCGCCCCCCGGCGGAAACGGCGAGCTGGCCCTGGGTGGAGGCGGCGGGAACGACACGCCCGCGGCGCTCCACGAGGAGGCGCGCCGCCGGTACCTCAACTACGCGCTGAGCGTCATCACCTCGCGCGCGCTGCCCGACGTGCGCGACGGCCTGAAGCCGGTGCAGCGGCGGATCGTCTACGGGATGTTCGCCGACTTCCGGCTGACGCCGGACGCGAAGTACCAGAAGTGCGCCGAGGTCGTGGGCCAGATCATGGGCCGCTACCACCCGCACGGCGACCAGGCCATCTACGACGCGATGGTCCGGATGGCCCAGGACTTCTCGCTGCGCTACCCGCTGGTGGACGGCCACGGCAACTTCGGCTCGCTCGACGGCGACTCGGCCGCCGCGTACCGGTACACCGAGTGCCGCATGACGGAGCTGGCGACGGACCTGGTGCGTGAGATCGCCAGCGAGACCGTCCCCTTCCGGCCCAACTACACCGGGACGCGGACCGAGCCGGTCGTTCTCCCGGCGCTGGCCCCGCAGCTCCTGATGAACGGCACCACCGGCATCGCGGTGGGGATGGCCACCAACATCCCGCCACACAACGTCGGCGAGCTGTGTGATGCGCTCACTGCGCTGATCAAGGACCCGAAGCTCGAGACCAAGGACCTCCTCAAGTTCGTGAAGGGCCCGGATTTTCCCACCGGGGCCCAGGTGCTGAACACGAAGAAGGAGCTCCGGGAGATCTACGAGACGGGTCAGGGAGGGATCCGTGTCCGCGGCGAGTGGAAGCTGGAGCAGCTCCCCCGCGGCGGGCAGCAGATCGTCATCACCTCCATCCCCTACACGGTGAACAAGTCGAGCCTGGTCGCGAAGATCGGCGACCTGGTGCGGGAGCGGAAGCTGGCCCCGCTCAC
>Ga0316628_100005137_pt1 | contig 10417 bp, 8 predicted proteins | sample OWC_Aug_M2_C1_D5_FD_207648 | JGI IMG/M metagenome (GOLD analysis project Ga0316628, IMG submission 207648) | Wetland soil microbial communities from Old Woman Creek delta, Ohio, United States - OWC_Aug_M2_C1_D5_C | ecosystem: Environmental > Terrestrial > Soil > Wetlands | place: USA: Ohio... | reverse complement strand
CGCCGCAGTCGGTGCGGGGGCAGCGGCAGGCACAGGGGCGGGGGCGGGCTTTGCACCTCCGAGTAGATTCTGCACCGTGTTGCCATGAACCTGGGTCGGGGTACCCGGTTTGCCGGAGTGGCACAGATCGCAGTTTTCGATGGACCAGGCCACCTCTCCGTTATGGCAGGCGCCGCAATACTGCCCCTCAATAATCTTGGCCATGTTGATCTGATTGCCACCCGCCTGCATCTTGAAACCAAGATCCGCGTGGCACACCTTGCAACGGAAACGGATACGGTGGAACCAGTGCGGGAAAACAACTGGCCGCATGCCCGCGGCCTCTGCGTAATTGTTGATCACCACATCGCCATATTCGGCACGTGCCTCATTGGGCATCAGCAGTGGCAGTGCCAGCAATAACGCCAGAGCGGTAAACAAACCGCGCAAACGTTCCGTTTTCATGACTATCTCCCCTTTATGGTTATGGTGGTGTTCATGCCTTGCATTCTTCATACGCCATTCAAACTTTAAAAAATCCGCTTGATCGAAAAGGTCAGCATGGCGCTCTTTACGTCCATGTGATCGCGCAAGGTCAGTCCGAGGCTGGAACGCAACAGCCCGATCTCATGGGTGAAGCGGTTGTCCCAGTAGGTCTCCTGGAGAGACGGCCCCAAGGCTGGCTGGATGTCGCTCAGGCGCAGATCAGAAACGAACGTCACTCGCTGCAGTGTGAAGGGACGGATATAGCGGTAACTGAGGCCGGCAGTGGTAATCCGCCCGATGCCGTAATCGGGAAGCCCCGGCAGGGTGTAGTGCCAGGCCTGCCAGGTGAGGTTGCCGTTCAGACTGCTGCGGTTGTCGAGTGACTGGGTGCGTGACAGCTGGGTGTTGACCATCTGCGAACTGCTGTCGTCGCCGATGATGCCGCGCGAATCGGAGGCGGTGATCTGCGCCAGCGAAGTACCACTTTGATCGTTGCTTACCCAGCCGAGGCTTGCACTCTGGACAAGCCTGCGTATTTCACCCGAATACACAGTGCTATAGCTGTAGAGTGCCGGCCCGGAACTATGGGTATAACCTTCCTGGAGATTCTGGCTGAAGGAGAGGCGTACACTGCTGCGCTGCTCCAGACTCCAGCTGCGGCTGGCACTGTGGCCGAGGGAGAGTGTCGCAGATTGGGCGCGGCTTTCACCGCTCTGCTGGTTGCTGCCGCTGAGATAGCTGTTCCAGCTGTAGTCGAAGCTTCTGATGGTGCGCTGCGCGCTGGTGTAATTCAGCGTGGCCCCCTCGTTGTGGGAGCGCACCTCGCTACTGTCGTTGTGCAGGATGTTGTATTGCCCATTGACCGAGGCCATCAGACGATCGGTGAATTGGTAGTTAGCGCCAAGGCTGGAGTTGAATCCTTCGTTCTGTAACGAGGTGGTGGCAGTGCCGTTGTCGAGCAGATAGTCCATCTGATGAACGCGCAAGCCACCGTAAATGCGCAAAGGTGAATTGCTGCTGCGCCAGTTCATCGAGGTGGAGGCCTGGTCGATGGTGCTGGTCATCTGTTGAGTGAGACCAGTGAAGCTGGTGGTGTAGTAGTTATTGCTCTTCACATGGCTCGCCAACGTATCGATGTTGGTGTAGTTGCTCGGGTAGTAGTTGTGATTAACGGAAAAAACAGTGTTATCGCTATCATTACTGCTCTGGTTGTTCGACTGGGTATGGAGCTGGGCATTGGCATTGAGGTTCTGTTTGCTGCCACGAAAACCGTAATCAACGCTATAGGCGTCATGGGAGAATTTCTCACCTCGATCACTACTGGCCTCATCGTTGGTGTAACTCAGATTGATGCGGAAGCGATCGCCATTGATCCCCTGGGTCAGCTGCAACTGATCGCGGGTAAACTGGCGCGCCATGGACTGTGCCAACAGCGGATTGTCATCGGCGCCGTTGGTGTCGATGCGTGTGTCACTCACTAGATAGCGCGCCGTAAAGGGATAACGGCTCATGGGCAGCAAGTTAATATGGGCCTCGCCGGTGGTGAAATGGTTGATGTTATCGGCGCCATTGCTGTCGCTACTGCGCTCCTCGGTCAGGGCGAGAGAAAAACCCACGGTGGCGAGCCATGGCTGCCAGAGATAGGATTCGTTAGCGATTCGTCCGGTGAGCAGGTTGCTTGTGATGGCATAACCCGGGTCATAACGTGTTTGACGGTAGCTATATTCCAGATCGCCCGATGTTCCTTTGGACACAATCATCTCCGCCTGGGCGGCCGCTGCCCCGGTTAAAGACATTGTCAGGATCAGCCGTGCCACTGCCGCTCCGCTCCCCATGATGGTGGTGGACTCCCGCTACTTCTGCTCCCCGCTGCGTTGTGCTGTCGCCGGTGGGGTGAACAGAGCTTTGAGTGCCTGCTGATCAATCGTGATCTTCGCCTGCTTGCGCAGCTGCCCGACGAGCTTTTGCCAGGCGCTATTCCCCTCGTCGCGCACCCAGAGATCGGTCGCGCGCTGCCGCACCTGTTCGAAGGGGTTGAGTTTCGCTGCCATCCGATCATCGAGACGCAGTACCGCCACGCCCTGCAGCAAGCTGACTGGATCGGCGATTTCGCCCGGCTTCAGCTTGTCGAGCGCCTGCTGAGCCTCGGGGGCGAGCATCCCCATGTGGATGTATCCGAGGTCACCCCCCTTGTCGGCAGAGGCATCTCCTGAGTGGAGCTTGGCCAGCGCTGCGAAGTCAGCTCCCTTGCGCAGCTTTTCCACGATTCCGGCGCCTTCCGCCAAAGCCCCCTTCCAAGCGGAGGCTGGAGACGAGGGCTCTACCTTGAGCAGGATCAGTGAAACGCGGATCTTTTCCGGGGTGGTGAACTTGTCGGGATTCTTCTTGTAGTAGTCGCGCACCTGTTGTTCGCTGGGTGTTGGTGCTTTGCGTACCTGCCCCTCCAGCATCTTGAGCAGGCTCTGCTGTTCCAGGTTGGCGCGCAGCAGGGGTAATCGTTGTGCACGCTCCTTCTGCCAGCGCTCGCTGTTGGCGTACTGCTTCTCGTAACCGGCGATCTCCATGTCGATCGCTTTCTGATCGGGCTGCAGCTTGCGCCGCTTTGCCTCTTCCAGCAGCAGGGTGCGATCGATCATCTGCTGCAGCACCTCGTCACCAAACTTTTCCAGCTCGGCCTGGGGCACATTGCCGTGGTAGAAGCGCTGGCGAATCCCCTGCTGCACCTGCAGCGCAAACGCACCAGCGGTAATGGTCTGCTTGCCGATTGTGGCCACGGGGTGGTTTGCGTCGAGCCCCGTGGCGCTCAGGGCAGTGGTGGCGAGCAGCATGGCTGCTCCCAACATCAGGAATACGGGGTCTCTGGAGGCCATGATGTTATCCGTTCAAGGTGGTGCGTGGTGCCGTTAAAACGCCAGCCCCTCCGAAGGAGGGGATGGCAACGGTCTCAACTCCGGCTTTCAGCCGGTTATGGTTGTTATTACTTCACGTGGCAGGTGACACACACTGCGCTCTGGGTGTTGGCAATGCGCAGGAAGGTCGGGTTCTCACCCTTGTGCGGGTCATGACAGCTCGCGCACTCCACTTGGGGATTAGCCTTGCCGGCAACCGTATAGAGGCGGATCTCGGTGGAGTCGATTCTGGTGTTATTTACGCCGCTGTCGAACCAGATCACCGTCTGGCCGCCGATGGCGGCGTTTTTCATGGTGTAGGTAACAGCGTTCAACGTCACCGTATCGCCCACCTTTCGGAAATCGGGATCGGTCGGGGCGGCGGTGGGCGTCGCAATGGTCACCCCGCCACCGCCGTAAGGGATGGCCACCGGGTGATCATCGCCGAGGTTGGTGCTCAGGTTGGTCAGTGCAGTGGTTACCAACTTCCCTGTCGCATCCACCGTGGTGCCTGACCACGTATAGCCAAGGCCATTGGTGCCACCGCCAGTGGCATTATAGTTGCCCGAACCGGAGGCATTGACGATGTTGTCCATCGCCTGGGTGCCGTCGTGGCAGGAGAGGCAGGCCATCGAGGTGCTGCTGTTGAAATCGGCAGTGCCATCCATGGTGGTGCTGGAGTAGGGGGTGTAACCCGCACTGCTGGTGAGCTGCTTGTTCCACAGCGGCACGGTATTGCCGGCCGCCGCGTGCGGGGTATGGCAGAAGACGCAGGTTTCAGCGGTATCACTGACCTTGTTCACCCCCGCCGTGGTGTTGGCCGAACTCAGGTCATGCTTGGAGTTGGTGATGGCTGCCGAGGCGATGCCGCTCAGCCCCAAGAGGCCAGCCCCAAGCAGTAGAGCGATGATATGGTGGTGTTTGTGGTTCACTTCTCCCCTCCCCTCCATTCAGCGATGGAGTTAATTTTTGTGGTGGTTGTTGTAGGTGATTTCCTACTAAGGCCCTAGGAAATCACCCTTGTTATTTGTGGTTTTTGTGATCTTTATCATGCAAAAAAGAGGCATGTCAACGAAAGCACAACTTTTTGATATATATTGATAAATCAGCAATTTCTTAAATAGCTTCGTCAGTTAGTCCAGCCAAAATAAAGTAGAAAGAGAAAGAACGGCTTGTTCGCCTGTCCATGCATGCTTTCGGGGAATATCCATACCAAACGACAGGCTGCTCCTGGTTAGAGTGATTCTTTGGCCAATCAACTTTTCCTTGAACTTTACGCCCTCCATTTCGTTTATCCTTTCCTCTTGCACCTTACTCTCGAACTCAGGACCCCATGACCTCTCCATCCGGCAAAACCCTCGTTCTGGTCGACGGATCCTCCTATCTTTACCGTGCCTTTCATGCCCTGCCCTCCCTGACCAATTCGCGTGGTGAGCCGACCGGGGCGGTCTACGGCGTCACCAACATGCTGCGCCGCCTGCTTTCTGACTACGACCCGGCACATGTGGCAGTGGTGTTCGATGCCAAGGGCAAAACCTTTCGTGACGATCTCTACCCTGAGTACAAGGCGCACCGCCCGCCAATGCCTGACGAACTGCGCCATCAGGTGGAACACATTCACGCTATCGTGCGCGCCATGGGACTGCCGTTGCTGATCGTGGAGGGGGTCGAGGCGGACGATGTGATCGGGACGCTGGCGCGCCAGGCTGAAGGGCAGGGGATGTCTGTGCTCATCTCCACTGGCGACAAGGACATGGCACAACTGGTAGACGACCATATCACCCTGGTCGATACCATGAAGGAGGTGGTCTCCGACATCGCTGGCGTGAAGGAGCGTTTCGGCATACCGCCGGAACTGATCATCGATTACCTGGCGCTCATCGGCGATGCCAGTGACAACGTACCGGGTGTACCCAAGGTGGGGCCAAAGACGGCGGTAAAGTGGCTGGAACAGTACGGGTCGCTGGATGGGGTGATCGCCCGCGCTGGGGAGATTGGAGGCAAGGTAGGTGAGAACCTGCGTGACAGTCTTCACTTCCTGCCCCTGTCGCGCCAATTGGTCACCATAAAGACGGATGTCCCCCTCGCACAGAAACCTGGCGATCTGCTGCGTCAGTCACCTGATCGCGATACCCTTAAAGCGCTCTACAGCCATCTGGAGTTCAAGAGCTGGTTGGCAGAACTGCTGGCAGGTGGCGAATCGGTCGAGCCGCTGCAATTGAACGTGGCTGAGCAGAGTTATGAATTGGTCACAACCATCGATCAGCTCGATGTCTGGCTGCGCTGTCTGGAGCTGGCGGAGCTCTTCGCCTTCGACACCGAAACCACCAGCCTCGATTACATGGAGGCCCGGATCGTCGGCGTCTCCTTCTCGGTGCAGCCTGGTCACGCTGCCTATGTACCTCTGGGCCACGACTATGCTGGCGTACCGCAGCAGTTGGATCGTGACTACGTACTCGGACGCCTCAAACCGCTGCTGGAGGATGCTGGCAAACCAAAGGTGGGGCAGAACCTCAAGTACGACATGAGCGTACTGAGTCACCATGGCATCACCCTGCGCGGCATCGCTCATGACACCATGCTGCAATCCTATGTGCTCGACAGCACTGCGACACGTCACGACATGGATTCGCTGGCGCTCAAATATCTGGGGCGCAAGACCATCACCTATGACGAGGTGGCTGGTAAGGGCGCAAAGCAACTCAGCTTCAATCAGGTGACGCTGGAGCAGGCGTGCGATTACGCGGCGGAAGATGCCGATGTGACCTTACAGTTGCACCAGACTCTCTGGCCGAAGCTGGCCGCCGAGCCACGGCTTCGATCTCTGTACGAGGAGATAGAGATTCCATTGCTGTCAGTGTTGTCGCGTATGGAGCTCACCGGCGTATTGATAGACAGTGCCTTGCTCAAGAAGCAGAGCCAGCTCTTGGCCGAGCGCATGCTCGCCATTGAGAGCGAGGCCTATCGCGAGGCGGGCGGCCCGTTCAATCTCGGTTCGCCCAAGCAGATCCAGGAGATCCTGTTTGATCGCCTGCAGCTACCGGTGCTGAAAAAGACTCCGACCGGACAACCCTCTACTGCCGAAGAGGTGCTTTCCGAGTTGGCGCTCGACTATCCGTTGCCGCGTCACATTATGGAGTATCGCGGACTGGCCAAATTGCGCTCCACTTACACCGACAAATTACCGGGGCAGATCAACCGCTACACCGGACGCGTCCATACCTCGTATCAGCAGGCGGTAGCGGCGACCGGGCGTCTCTCTTCCTCCGATCCCAATCTGCAGAATATTCCGGTGCGCAGCGAGGAGGGGCGGCGAATACGCCAGGCCTTCATCGCCCCTGAAGGATACAAGTTGCTCGCCGCCGATTACTCACAGATCGAGCTGCGTATCATGGCCCACCTTTCGCGCGATGAGGGATTGCTGCGCGCCTTCGGCAGCGGTGAAGACATCCATCGCGCCACCGCTGCCGAGGTGTTCGGCATTGCGCCCGAGCAGGTGACCAGTGATCAACGACGCAGTGCCAAGGCGATCAACTTCGGCCTCATCTACGGTATGTCTGCCTTTGGATTGGCGCGCCAGCTCGGCATTGATCGTAGCGCAGCGCAGGCCTATGTCGATCGTTACTTTGCCCGTTATCCCGGCGTACGCAACTACATGGATCAGACCCGTGAGGTGGCGCGCCAGCAAGGCTATGTGGAGACAGTGTTCGGCCGCCGTCTCTACATTCAGGACATCAAGGCGAGCAATGCACAGCGCCGCCAGTATGCAGAGCGTACTGCCATCAATGCGCCGATGCAGGGTACCGCCGCTGATATCATCAAGCGCGCGATGATATCGGTTGACACCTGGCTACAGCAGTGCGGGATCAAGGCACGCATGATCATGCAGGTACACGATGAGCTGGTGTTCGAAGTGGCCGAGCAAGAGGCGGATACACTGGAGAAGCAGGTGCGCCAGTTGATGAGCAGTGCCGCGCGACTGGATGTCCCCCTCGTGGTTGAGGTCGGTCTCGGCCACAACTGGGATGAGGCACACTAAGGTGATCACCTCACCCCAGCAATATGTCGCTAAGCGTTTTTTTTCCCGGAGCAGCTCACCTTTTTCAACAAGAGTGAACTTTTTCAGAAAGGCTAAGTCTCAGTATTCAGCACAGCAATGTGCCGTCCGCCACGTTACTCCCTGACGTTGCGCGGACACCCCGGTATCCAACCCCTGGACCGGGGTAATCTTGACCCCGGGCGCGTTCCCCTTCCCCTTGCGTCCGGGGTTTTTTATTTCTGCTCGTCCTCTTCAATCCCCAGCCATGCGGCAATGAGCTGGCGTGCTTCCACCGCACCGTTGCCGTTGAGTGACGAGAAAAGCTGCGCTGAAGCATGAGGAAATTCACGCTTGAGGATTGCGCGGACCTCCTGCAGGGTGTTGCCGGCTGCGCCACGACTCAGTTTGTCAGCCTTGGTGAGCAGGATATGTACCTTCATGCCGCGATGGCGGCACCATTCCAGCATCTGCCGGTCGTACTCCTTCAACGGATGACGGCAGTCCATGACGATCATCAGTCCCTGCAGTGAAGTGCGTGTGCGCAAGTACTGTTCGAGGATGTGCTGCCAGTGGCGCTTTACCTCCTCAGGCACCTTGGCATAACCATAGCCCGGCAAGTCCACCAACCGATGCGACTCATCGATCGTAAAGTAGTTGATCATCTGGGTGCGCCCCGGCGTTTTACTGACTCTCGCGAGCGCGTTGTTATCGGTAATGATGTTGAGCGCGCTCGATTTTCCGGCATTGGAGCGCCCCGCAAAGGCGACTTCCAGGCCACTGTCCGGCGGGAGCTGGCGCAGATGGTTAACACTCAATAAAAAAGCTGCCTGACGGAAAGGGTTATTGGGTTCTCGCTGCTGATTCATGGGAGGTGATAACCCTGATAAAGGTATGGTAAGGTTGACCGCGGCCTGAACGAAGTATATAAAAGCCGCCATTTTCGGTTCAGTCCTGCGGGGCGTGATGGTAACATGGCGCCACTGGTCCAGAATCGACAGTTTGACCAATCAACAGGCCTGTCTGGCCTCAATTCACTCTAGGAGCATTTGAATATGAAGAAGATGCTGGTTGTGGCTGCCATGGGTGCAGTGATGATGGTTTCCGGCCAGGCTTTTGCTGCTGATGGCAAGAAGACCTATGATACCGTTTGTTTCGCCTGTCACGGCACCGGTGCCGCTGGCGCGCCCAAGTTTGGCGACAAGGCTGCCTGGGCCCCGCGCATTGCCCAAGGTCTGCCGACCCTGAAGACCCATGCCCTCAAGGGCTTCACCGGCAAGAGCGGTGCCATGCCTGCCAAGGGCGGCCGCGCCGATCTCGCTGACGCCGATGTTTCCGCTGCTGTCGAGTACATGGTCTCCCAGAGCAAGTAAGCTCGACGAGATTTAACCTTAAAGAAGTGAAGACGGGGAACCAATGAAGAATCTAGCAATTGCTGCACTGGTGGTGCTGGGCGCCTTCGGTACAGCCCAAGCAGCGGGTGATGCCACAGCCGGTAAAACGAAGTCGGCGACTTGCGCCGGATGCCATGGCGTCGATGGCAACAGCATGGTACCGACCTTTCCCAAGCTGGCTGGCCAGCATGAAAGCTACATCGTCAAGCAACTGACGGACTTCAAGAAGGGTGACCGCAAGGACCCGACCATGACCGGCATGGCCGCACCTTTGAGCGATCAGGATGTGGCTGACCTGGCGGCTTATTTCTCCAGCCAGAAGGTTGCCATCGGCTCCGCTGCTGACGCTGAAAAGGCGGCAATGGGCAAGAAGATCTACACGGGCGGCAACGCCACCAAGGGGATCTCTGCCTGTATGGCGTGCCACGGCCCCAGTGGTGCCGGTAATCCAGGCGCCAAGTACCCCGCCCTGCATGGTCAGCAATCGATGTACGTCGTCAAGCAGCTCCAGGACTTCCGTTCTGGCACTCGCAGCAATGACCCCGCTAAAATGATGTCCTCCATCGCTGCCAAGATGAGCGATAAGGAGATCGAGGCGGTTGCCGAGTACATCGCCGGGCTGCACTAAGCTGGATCGCTTCGATCCGGTATCAAGATGGTAGGATAGCAAAGGGTGGTCAGTGACCACCCTTTGTCGTCTTGAGGGTGGTAAAAATCCCCATCAGAGCAATGGCCATCATGCGTGGCCATATCCAACATGAAATTCAGAACCGATCCGTGAGGCGTACTTGAACGAGCAGCCACAGACGAGTCGGCAGCGGCGCTCCAAAAGCGCTCTCCTGCTGGAGTTTCTCGGCTCCATGTATCTGGCCATCATCTTGTTGGTGGTCGTCGCAATTGCTTCCGTGATTGGAACGGTTCTGCAACAGAACCAGCCTTACAGCAGTTATGTAATGAAATTTGGACCGTTCTGGTTCGATGTCTTTCGTACCCTCGGTCTTTACGATATCTACAGCAGCAGCTGGTTTATGGTGCTGGTGGGATTCCTGTTGCTTTCCACTGCGGTCTGCCTCTGGCGTAACACCCCTGCCATCTTGCGGGATATCCGCCATTTCCGTCTCGATGTTCAAGAGAAATCACTGCGCGCTTTTCATCATGTCGCCGAGTGGACCATTCGCAGCGGCGGACAGGAAACAGCCCAGCAAATCACTAGCCTGCTCACACAGCGCGGCTACAAGGTTCGTCACAAGAGTGATAATGGCCACCAGGTGATCGCCGCCACCCGCGGCGGTATCGGCCGCCTCGGTTACGTGGTGTTTCACCTCGCCATCATCGTTATCTGCATTGCCGGCCTCATCAACAGCAATCTGCCGTTACGTTTTGATGAAATGACTGGCAAGGTGAAGGTTGAAACTCGCGACCTGCCGATGAGCCTGATACCGTCCGAGAGCCAGCTTGGGACCGACAATCTGGCGTTTCGCGGGAACGTCAACATTCCCGAAGGTTCATATGCCAATTTTGCCTTCCTGCAGGTGCGTGACGGCTATCTGATGCAGAAGCTTCCCTTCACCATCACGCTGGAGGATTTCCGCATCGAACACTACCCGACGGGGCAGCCCAAATCGTTCGAGAGT
>Ga0316628_100005136_pt1 | contig 10417 bp, 10 predicted proteins | sample OWC_Aug_M2_C1_D5_FD_207648 | JGI IMG/M metagenome (GOLD analysis project Ga0316628, IMG submission 207648) | Wetland soil microbial communities from Old Woman Creek delta, Ohio, United States - OWC_Aug_M2_C1_D5_C | ecosystem: Environmental > Terrestrial > Soil > Wetlands | place: USA: Ohio... | reverse complement strand
CAGAAAGGAGCGGTGCATGGAGCGTTTATTAAACAGCGTCGGCCGGATGAGCCGCTTCATCAATGTCATCGCCGGCGTCGCGATTACCTTCATCATGGTGTTGACGGTCTTCGATGTCATCCTGCGGTCCTTCCGGCGGCCGATCGTCGGGACTTATGAGCTGGTGGCGTTTTCGGGGGCCGTGGTGGTCGGTTTCGCCATCCCCCTGACCTCCTGGATGCGCGGGCATATCTATGTCGACTTTTTCACCGCCAAGCTGCCCAAAACCGCCCGGTCCGCCTTCAACCTGATCACCCGCTGCATGGGGATCGGCTTGTTTTTCCTCACCGGGTGGAACCTGATCAGGGTGGGTATGGACCTGCACGCGTCCGGGGAAGTTTCCCTGACCCTACAGCTGCCTTTTTACCCCGTGGCATATGGGATGGCGGTTTCCTGCTTTGTTCAGTGCCTCGTGCTGGTGGCAGACATGGTGAAGATCTCCCGGGGGGAATATGAGTGAGGTTGCGGCCGGATTGGTCGGTCTCGGAGCGGTTCTGCTGCTGTTTCTGACGGGCATCGAGCTCGGATTCGCCATGGCGCTGGTGGGGTTCCTGGGCTTTAGCTACATTATCTCATGGAAAGCCGGCCTGAACCTGCTCGCCAAGGACTACTTCGATGTTCTGTCCTCCTACAGCTTCACGGTTATCCCGCTCTTCATCCTCATGGGGCAGGTCGCCTTCAATGCCGGAATTGCCAAACGGCTCTATGCGGCGGCCTACAAATTCGTTGGCCACATCCCCGGCGGGCTGGCCATGGCCACCGTCGCCGGGGCTACGGCCTTCAAGGCGATCTGCGGCTCCTCACCGGCGACGGCCGCCACTTTCGCGAGCGTCGCCGTGCCGGAGATGGACCGCTATGGCTACGACAAGAAGCTTTCGACCGGCATCGTGGCCACCGTCGGCACACTCGGCATCCTCATTCCGCCCAGCGTGACGCTGATCGTCTTCGGCATCATCACCGAGCAATCCATCGGCAAGCTGTTCCTGGCCGGCCTGGTCCCGGGGCTGATCGTCGCCGCGTTCTTCATTTGCATCATCTACTGTTGGTGCAAAATCAACCCGGCACTGGGGCCTAAAGGCGAAAGTTCCACCTGGAAGGAACGGATTGCGTCGCTGCCCGAGGTGCTCTGGATTCTGGTGATTTTTCTTCTGGTGATTGGAGGTCTCATGCAGGGGTTTTTCACGCCCACCGAGGCTGGCAGCGTGGGAACCTTCGCTGTCCTTCTCTTATCGATCATCAAACGGGATTTGAACTTCAGGGGCTACGTCAAATCGGTGGCGGAATCCTTGCGCACGGCCTGCATGGTCTTGATGCTCATCGCCGGCTCCGTCATCCTGGGGCATTTTCTGGCGGTGACCAAGATCCCCATGCTCACGGCGGACTGGGTCCTATCCCTGCCCTTTCATCGTTACCTTATCATGGTGATCATAGCCATCATTTATCTGCTGGGCGGATCCTTCATCGACGATCTGGCCTTCATGGTTCTGGCCACTCCCATCTTTTACCCAGTCATCATCAAACTCGGCTTCGATCCGACATGGTTCGGGATGATCATCGCCCTGACCGTCATGGTCGGTGTGGTGATCCCGCCGGTGGCCATCAACGTGTTCGTGGTAAAGAACATCACCAAGGTGCCGTTCAGCGTCATCTACAGCGGCGTCTACCCGTTTCTGCTCAGCATTCTGTTCTGCGCCATCCTGCTGTTCCTGTTCCCGCCGATCTGCACCTTCCTGCCCGATCTTCTCATGAAATGAAATCCCGCCCCGCGCAGCGGGACGGGATTTCATTATGTGCATGAATAAATTAAATTTTCGCCCCGCTGTGCGGGGCGAAAATTTACTTGGACCATTCTTTCCATTTCAGCCCGGTCTGCTTCTCCCAGTCCGAGACAAAGCGATCGCTGAAAAACCCGTGCAGCTTCTGAAGCAACCGTTTCCACCCCGCAGCATAATCGTACTTCAGAACGTCTTCCAGAAAAGGAACGATGTCGGCCAGTTTTTCCTTCGGCAGAAAGGCGTACGCCTTCATGTCGTAAGAACGCTTCAGTGCTTCCGGGGTAAGGGCGTGGGCGGTCAACATCGCCACCCTGAAATTGCGCTTGACCGCCGCCTCCAGCAGATCGAAGCCGCGCACGCCCATGATGTCCAGGACCACCAGATCGTAGGGGTTGGCTTCTATAAGCGCCAGGGCGTCCTCGTAATTTCCGGCCTTCTCGATCTGGCATTGAGGCGCATCCGCCAGCACCAGCTCCGAGAGGCTTTCCAACACGTCCGGCTCGTCGTCGACAGCCAGCAGACGCTTGCCATTCAGAATCGACTCGGCCATATATCTTCTTCCTTCCCGTGCCGGGCGAAAAGAGCTTCCCCCGGTTAACGGTCCTTGGGATGCATTCCGCCGAGGTCCATCACGTCGGAGACGTTGATTTCAATCATCTTGAGGCTGGCCAGCATCCGCTCGGCATTTCTGGCCACCGACGCGAGATCTTCGCCCGGCCGCTTGAGCTCCTCGACGGCCTTGCGGGCGGATTGGATGTTCAGCTGCAGGCGCAGGTTCAGCCGGAAGTCTAATTTAATTTATTTGCCTGAGAAACCATCCAAAGTCAACGTACTTGACAGACGACGGCGCCGATGATCAAAAGGGAATAGGCCCGGCGACGTTTTCGCCTGCAAATTTGCGGGGGGATTTCCCGGAATGGCCCTCGAATGCATCATTGACCGCTTCCGGTCGCGGATATCGCAGTGGAGGCAAGGCCGCAGGTTGAAGCGGCAGAACGGGGAGGCCTTGGCCCAGGCGATCGATCGGGTGATCAAAGTCAGCGCACCAGTGGTCTGCTCCTTGCGGGACTGCCGAAGGGATCTGCGATCCCCGGTGGACACGGCCTTGAGCTATATCCAACAGGCCATCGACACGATACCGGGCCCGGTGCCGCTTTCCCCTGAATACTGGGACCAGGACCCGCTTTTGAAGGCGCTGTTCGTGAGCCCTGACGAGCTGAGGTCTCTGCTCGCGGCAGATCCCCGCCTGAGGTCACTTTTCGCCCAACCCCAGACCGCCCGGGCGTTTGCCCTGCTCACTGCAACCAAAATGGAGCGCACCGTCTTCGGCACGGCCGTGGAAGGCGGGATCGGGATGCGCGACGTCCCGCAGACCGCCGTTGAATTTCACGACCTCCGCCTTCTCGACCCCGCCCCGACGGAGGCCGCGATCCGCTGTGCGCTGGAGGATCGGGCCTTGAACGCTCTGGTGACCCAGGTCCTCGAACGCCTGCTGCAGCTTCGAGCCCTCAAAGACAAACTCAGGGAACACCAGCGCATTCTGTCCATCCAGCTGAGGATTCAGCAGACGCAGGCGCACAGCCTGGAAGGCCTGGCGCCGGACGACCACGCAGCCGAACCCGCCGCACCCGCAGGGCAGCAAGTGCTGGCAGACATCGACCGGCAGATCCAAGACCTCGCCGCAGAGTCGGACTCGCCTGCGGAGTATCTGCGTCAACTGACGGCGGTGTTGAACGCTCCCCAGGAGGTTCTAAGCGTCGCCCCGATCGTCCTGCGGCTGAATTGGATGGGGGTCCGACAGGACGATGCGTCCGCGGCTTGCAGACCGGGCATCCACCTGGCCGAGGTGAAACTCCACAACCGATTGAAACGCGTGGCGGTTTTGGTTCTAATCGCCCGGGAGGACTGTCTAGGGCGATGAACCCGGCGTCATTGACGAAACCATAGACTCTTGTTTATCTTAGGTGCTATGACCAGCCGGAAAATCCAGACCCCCGAGGAGGTTATCGCGGCCGCCCGGCGCGAACGGGCGCTCAAGGAAACCACCTACCGCGAGCGCGCGCTCAAGCTCTTTCCCCATGTCTGCGCCCGCTGCGGCCGAGAGCTTTCGGGCAAGCGGCTGCGCGAACTGACCGTCCACCACAAGGACCACAACCACGACAACAACCCGCCCGACGGCAGCAACTGGGAGCTGCTGTGCATCTACTGCCACGACAACGAGCATGCCCGGGACCAGGTGGCGGAATGGTACACCGGCACGGCTTCCGAGGATGCGGAACGGCCGTCCGCGCTCGACAACCCCTTTGCGAAGCTGGGAGACCTGCTGAAAGAAAAGAAATAAGGGAGGATATCCCATGGCGCCCGTTCCAGGCTTCCACCATCCCGATCGGATCGGAACCCTGTTCCACCCGGATCTGGCGGCCATCGCCGCCGAGGCCGAGGCCGCCGGCCTGCCGGCGGCCGAGAAGGACTCCCGCAAGGTGATGCTGCTGATCGTCGACATGCAGGTCGATTTCTGCCATGCGCAGGGGGCGCTCTATGTGCCCGGCGCACTCGATGACATCCGGCGGCTGATTGGATTCATATTCCGCAACGCCGAGCGCATCACCCGCATCACCTGCTCACTGGACTCGCACTACCCCTTCCAGATATTTCACCCGGCCTGGTGGGCGGATTCAGCCGGCAGGCACCCCTTGCCCTTCACGATCATCTCGGCCGAGGATGTGGAGAAACAGCGCTGGCGGCCGGTGCTCCACCCCGATTGGTCCCTGGAGTATGTGCAACGGCTGCACCGCGAGGCCAAGAAGCAGCTGACGATCTGGCCCTACCATGTACCCATCGGCGGAGTGGGAAACTCCCTGGACCCGGAGCTCTGGTCCGCCGTGTTCTGGCATGCGGTGGCGCGCCGCAGCCAGCCGGTCTGGTGGACCAAGGGGGGCATCCCGCGCACGGAGCACTACTCGATTTTGAAGCCGGAGATCGAAATTGCCGATGAGCCCCAGGGTCTGCTGAACCGGGATTTCATCCGTTCCGTAGAGGAGTTCGATGTACTGGTCATCGCGGGAGAAGCCGAAAGCCATTGTGTCTTGGAGACGGTAGAGGATCTGGTGGACGTCTTCCGCCACCGGCCGGACCAACTGGCGAAGCTCCGCATTCTCACGGACTGCACCTCGCCGGTAAGGCACCCGCAGATCGATTTTCACGCCATCGCCCAAAGTCGTTTCAAAGAGTTTGCATCCCGGGGTGTGAAGTTGGTCACGAGCAAGGAGCCGTGTTAAAACGATGGTCAGAATACCCTTGCGTTTCAGCGGATGAGCGGGGAAGGCATTTGGTGCACTGGGCGCAAAACACCCCCTGCCCGCCTGATGGAAACGGAGTTCTGGCACCGGAGTTAACAGGATGCCGAGAAAATTCTCGCCGCCGAGCGCTCCAGCCCGCAGGGATAGCCGGCGATCAGACCGGGAGGGAATCTGCCGATGATGAGAACCCCGTCACAAAAAGGAGTCAAGGCCGGCCTGCGCAAAGTCGGGCTCTTCGTCAAGAGCGATGCCCGGGCGGCCGGCAAGGCTGAGGAGTTCGAGCACTGGCTGAAGACGCGCCAGGTCGAGGTCATCCGCAAGATCAGCCCCGGCTCGCCCAGCCGGGGGTCCGGGACCGCTCCCGCCAAGCCGCCGAAGGACCTCTTCTGCGTGTTCGTGCTCGGGGGCGATGGTACCTTCCTCAGCGCCGTGCGCTGGATCGACGACCGGGAGATCCCCCTGCTCGGAGTGAAGTTCGGCGATCTGGGGTTCTTGGCGGAGATTGCGGAAGAAAACCTCTTCGAAGCGGCCGACCGCGTGTTAAAGGGCGAGTTCCGGATCGCCGACCGCATGCGGCTCGATGTTCAGGTCAGCCGCAAGGGAAAACCCCTCATCCGGGAAACCGTCTTGAATGACATCGTCATCAACCGCGGGGCCCTGGCACGCCTGGCGAACCTCATCACCCACATCAACGGCCATTACCTCACCACGTTCCGGGCCGACGGCTTGATCATTTCCACCCCGACCGGCTCCACCGCCTACTCCCTGGCAGCGGGCGGACCGGTCGTTCACCCGAAAGTCCCCGGCCTCATCATCACGCCCATCTGCCCGTTCACCTTGACCAACCGGCCGCTCATCGTCCCGGATGAGGTGGAGATCAGCATCCGCCTGGACAAGGATTCCGCCGACATCGTCCTGACCCTCGACGGCCAAAAGGGACTGGACATCACGGGCAAGGACCTGATCACGGTCCGCAAGAGCGAACACCCCATGCACCTGATCCTGCTGCCGGACCGACACTACTTTGACGTGCTCAAAGCCAAGCTGCGCTGGAGCGGAGGCCGCGTATGAAAATTCGACCCATAGTTATTTCCGCCCTCCTGGCCCTTCTTCTGGCAGGTTGTGCCATCGTACCCACGCCAACCCGATCTGGCCGCGTGGGCGAAAGCGATGCGTTAGGCAGCTGCGCGGACTTTTTTGCGTCCATGGATCGCCGTGCAGCGGAAGCAGGCGTACTGGATGCCGGAGCATTCCGGGTGGAGGGGTACCCGTACTTGCGGGTGAATCGATTTCTGGCATCGTTTCGCGGGGAGGTCGGGGACCCGACTGCCTTCGCCGCATGGGTGGACCAGATGCAGGAGCTGGATCAGGAGGCTCGCACATATGAAATCGCCAACCTGCCCCAAGCGACCGGATCCTCACCCGGGTCTCCAAACGACAAGGCCGCGCTCAACGCCAAGGTCGCCAGCTGTGGCAACCTGCTGAAAGCGGCGGATTTTCAAACCAGCCCACAACAGCTGGCGCTGCGGGAAAAGGTCACGGTGCCCGATGAATACATGTCGCTCTGGCGGGTCCTGGGCCTATACCCGTTGACCCGCCTGTATGTTTCTCATCGGGTGTCCAACTGGCATGCGGAGGTACGCCAGGCCTTCTCCACCGAACCTCCTGTCGGCTGGCAAAGCATACGTTACGTTCCGGAGAAAAGCAGCGAGATGCCGGAGGTGCGCAAACACCTCGCGCAAGCGCAACGCAATGCGATCGGAATACCGAACTACTCTCCGGCGGCCCGGGAAGCCCTTTTCTGGATGTATGCTCCGGTCTGGGAAGTCCAGACGGAAGCAGAATACGACCGCATCGGGACGCCGGCCTGGACCCCACGAGACAAGCTCGAAATCGACACCCAGCAACCGTTGACTTACACGCTGCTTTCCTTCGCGCGCTTCGGCAAAGAGATCCTCACCCAGCTCAACTACATCATCTGGTTTCCGGCCCGGCCGAAGGTGAATGCGCTGGACATTTACGGGGGGGACCTGGATGGGGTGAACTACCGCGTAACTCTGGACCAAAAGGGAGAACCCCTGCTTTACGAGACGATTCACAATTGCGGGTGCTATTACGAGGCCTACCCCACCCACCGACTCACGGCTCGCGAGAAGATCGAGTATGCCGAACCGCCATTGATTCTCAAGGCACCTGAGCTGACCTTTTCAAAGGAGCTTATGACGGTGGCCATGGAGAGCCGGACGCACTATGTTCAGCATCTCTACCCCGTGGCCCGCCAGCCGCATCCCGGAATGGTGGTTTATCCGCTGGCGGACTATGGCGAGCTTCGCAGCCTCCCCGATTCCGAAGACAGGCGCAGGAGCATGTTCAGCCCGGACAGTCTGGCACCGGGAAGCGAAAGACTGGAGCGTTTGATCATCTGGCCGACGGGGGTGGTTTCGCCCGGGGCCATGCGTCAATGGGGACGTCACGCCGTCGCTTTCGTCGGCGAACGCCAATTCGACGATCCGTTTGCTATTGAGAACATGTTTATCAAAGCCGATTAGGTCCCCAGCTCCCAGGATGCCAGATACTTCTTCTGCTCGGGGGTGAGCTTGTCGATCGCCACTCCCATGGCGGCCAGTTTCTCGCGGGCGATCTGCCGGTCGATGGCCTCGGGCACCGGATAGACGTTTTTGGCGAGCGGCTTCCTGAGCTTGACCATGTACTCAATGCTGAGGGCCTGGTTGGCGAAGCTCATGTCCATGACGCTGGAGGGATGGCCCTCGGCGGCAGCCAGATTGATGAGACGGCCGTCTCCGAGCACGTTGATCCGGCGGCCGTTCCGGAGGACATGCTCCTCCACAAAGGGCCGGATGATGCGCCGGGATCTGGAAAGGCTCGCCAACCCGGGAAGGTCGAGTTCCACGTTGAAGTGCCCGGAGTTGGCCACGATCGCGCCGTCCTTCATCTGCCGGAAGTGCTCCCTGCGGATCACGTTGATGTTGCCCGTCACAGTGCAGAAGAAATCCCCGATCGGGGCGGCCTCGCCGATCGGCATCACCGTGAACCCGTCCATGACCGCCTCCAGCGCCGGCAAGGAGTCGATCTCGGTCACGATGACATTGGCCCCCATGCCGCGGGCGCGCATGGCGATGCCGCGGCCGCACCAGCCGTAGCCGCAGACCACAAAGCGGGTCCCGGCGATCAGCCGGTTGGTGGCCCGGATGAATCCGTCGAGAGTGCTCTGGCCGGTGCCGTAGCGGTTGTCGAAAAAGTGCTTGGTGCGGGCGTCATTCACGGCAATAATGGGATACTGCAGCACGCCGTCCGCGGCCATGCTGCGCAGCCGGATGATGCCGGTCGTAGTCTCTTCGGTACCCCCTCGGACATGATCGAGGAGCTTTTTGCGTTCGGAGTGCAGGGTGGACACCAGATCCGCACCATCGTCCATGGTGAACTGCGGCCGGGTGTCCAGCACCGCGTTGATGTGGCCGTAATAGGTCTTGTGGTTTTCGCCCTTGATGGCAAAAACCGGGATCCGGTCATGCTGAACCAGGGAGGCCGCCGCCTCGTCCTGGGTGGAAAGCGGGTTGGAAGCGCACAGGGCAACGCTGGCGCCGCCGGCCTTCAAGGTCTGCATCAGGGCGGCGGTTTCCGTGGTCACGTGCAGGCACGCGGCCAGCTTCACTCCCGCAAGCGGCTTCTCCTCGGCGAACCGCTGGCGGATCCGGTTCAGCACCGGCATGCTCTGGGAGGCCCACTCGATGCGCAGCTTTCCGTCCTTGGCGAGCTGGATGTTCTTGACGTCGTATTTCATCAACCTCATTCCTCCTGCATTGGGATGTTCGGGAACAAAATAGAAATCGCGGTTGAAAGCCGCTCCCGCGGATCTTCAACAAAAACCGAGGACTGAGTCGTTTCCGCGGAACCCAGTCCTCGGCATCCTACGCGTTACTCGTTACTCATTACTCGTTACTCGATCCTCATTACTCGTTACTCGTTACTCATCACCCATCACTCATTCCATTTTACTCGTTACTCATTACTCGTTACTCGTTACTTTCATATCCCGGCTTTCTCCCGCATCTTGGCGGCCATGGTGGTGTGCTCCCAGGTGAACTCAGGCTCGGTGCGGCCGAAGTGTCCGTAGCAGGCGGTCTTGCGGTAGATCGGCCGCAGCAGGTCAAGGTAGTCGATGATAGCGGCCGGGCGCAGGTCGAAGCACTCGCGGACGATCTCTGCAATCCGGCTTCCAGGAAGTTTCCCGGTCCCCATGGTGTCGACCATGATGGAGACTGGCTGGGCCACGCCGATGCAATAGGCAATCTGCACTTCGCAGCGCTTGGCCAGCTGCGCGGCAACGATGTTCTTGGCGATGTGCCGCGCCATGTAGGAGGCGCTGCGGTCGACCTTGGAAGGGTCCTTGCCCGAGAAGCAGCCGCCGCCGTGGCTGCCTTGGCCGCCGTAAGTGTCGACGATGATCTTGCGGCCGGTCAGGCCGCAGTCCCCCATAGGACCGCCGATGACGAAGCGGCCGGTGGCGTTGATATAGTAGCGCGTTTCCCCGTCCATCATGTGGGCCGGGATGACTTTCTTGACCACGGAGTTGAGGATGCCCTCCCGCAGGGTCTCGTATTCAACATCCGGCTTGTGCTGGGCCGCGATCACGATGGCGTCCACCCGTTTAGGCGCGCCGTCCTCGTACTCCAGGGTGACCTGAGCCTTCCCGTCGGGCCGCAGAAAATCGAGCTGCCCGTTCTTGCGCGCCTCGGACAGCTGCCGGCACAGTTTGTGGGCGAACAGGATGGGCATGGGCATGAGCTCCGGAGTCTCGTCGGTGGCGTAGCCGAACATCAGGCCCTGGTCGCCGGCCCCCTGCTCCTTGTAGAGACCGTCGCCCTTGTCCACCCCCTGGGCGATGTCCAGCGACTGGTGATCGATGCTGGTCATCACCGCGCAGGTCTGCCAGTCGAAGCCCATCCGCGAGGAGTTGTAACCGATATCCTTGATGGTGTCCCGCACGATCTGAGGCATCTCGACGTAGGTGCTCGTCGTGATCTCCCCGGCGATGAAGGCCATGCCGGTGGTGACCAGGGTTTCGCAGGCTACGCGGCAGCGCTGGTCTTCCGCCATGATCGCATCCAGGATGGCGTCGGAAATCTGGTCGGCCACCTTGTCCGGATGGCCTTCGGTCACGGACTCGGATGTAAAGAAAAACTTTTCCTTGGGAATACTGATGCTCATCTCTGGATCTCCTTGATTCGATTTCCGGTGCCCCGGCCGCTGCAATGAAGGGACCTGCCTACCCCGCGGAGCAGG
>Ga0316628_100005135_pt1 | contig 10419 bp, 7 predicted proteins | sample OWC_Aug_M2_C1_D5_FD_207648 | JGI IMG/M metagenome (GOLD analysis project Ga0316628, IMG submission 207648) | Wetland soil microbial communities from Old Woman Creek delta, Ohio, United States - OWC_Aug_M2_C1_D5_C | ecosystem: Environmental > Terrestrial > Soil > Wetlands | place: USA: Ohio... | reverse complement strand
GTCGCCTGGGACTTCGAGAAGGACGTGCTGAAGAAGGTCTGACACATGCTCGCCCTGCGCTTCGCGCGGGGCGATCTGGCCATTCCTCCTCATGAACCGCCGTTCCTTCCTCGCAACGTCGGCCGCGACGGCCGCCCACGCACTCGTCAGGGCTCCCCATCTCGCCGGCGCGGAGGGTCTGCGGATGGTGCAGACCGTCCGCGGACCCATACGCGCCGACGAGATGGGAAGTGCATTGGTCCACGAGCACGTGCTCGTGGACTTCGCCGGGGCCGAGAAGGTCTCCCGCTCCCGCTACGACGCCGGCGAGGCGTTCCGCGTGATCCTCCCCCACCTCCAAGACCTGCAGAAGCGCGGCTGTCGGACGCTCTTCGAGTGCACTCCGGCCTACCTCGGGCGGGACCCGCTTCTCCTCCGTCGGCTTTCCGAGGCGAGCGGGCTGCACATCGTGACGAACACCGGCTACTACGGCGCGGCGAACGACATTGCGGTGCCGAGGCACGCCTACGCGGAGACAGCCCGGCAGCTGGCGGCGCGGTGGACGGCGGAGTACCGCGGGGGCATCGAGGGCACCGGCATCCGCCCCGGGTTCATCAAGACGGGCGTCGACGCGGGGCCCCTCTCCACGATCGACCGCAAGCTCGTGGAGGCCGGCGCCTTCTGCCACCTCGAGACCGGCCTGACCCTCGCCGTGCACACCGGCGACGGGACGGCGGCGCTGGAGATCCTCGCGCTTCTGAGTCGGCTGGGCGTGTCGCCCGAGGCCTACGTCTGGGTCCACGCGCAGAACGAGAAGGACCCGGCGACCCGCGCCTGGACCGCGCAGCAGGGGACGTGGGTGGAGCTCGACGGGATCGGGCCCGGGACCCTCGACGCCCACGTCGAGGCGGTGGTGGACCTCTTCCGGCGCGACCGTCTCGACCGCGTGCTCGTCTCGCAGGACGCCGGCTGGTACCACGTGGGCGAGCCGGGCGGAGGCGCCTACCGCCCGCACACCTTCCTGTTCGACACGTTCGTGCCGGCGCTCCGGGCGCGAGGGCTCGGCGAGGCGGACGTCCGGCGGGTGCTCGTCGACAACCCGGCGGAAGCCTTCGCGATCCGCCCTCGTCCGCTGCGCGTCCGCTGAGGCGCCGGCCGCAGGCTCAGCTCTCGGGCAGGCCGATCACGACGAGGCCGACATCCGGCGGCAGCGACCGGTAGAGCGAGGCCGCGTCCTCCGCCTCGAGCGTGACCCGCAGCCTCACGCGCTCCCTGGTCCCGAGCCCGACGGCGGTGCCGAGGTCGGAGAGCCGCAGGCCCATCGCGTCCCCGAAGCGGCGGAAGAGCGACCGGTTCCGGCCGCCTTCCCCCTTCGCGCGGACCTCGAGCGACACGCCTTCGGCGAACTCGATCCGGTACGGCGACGGGACCGAGTAGGACTCCTCGGCGCTCTTCGGGATCGGGGGCGGCGAGGGCTCCGGCGTCGGGGCCCCCGGCGCGGTCGAAGCCAGCGGGGGCGCCACGATCTCGATGCGGTCCCGCTCCCGCTGCGGCTCCAGACGACCCTTCGAGAAAGCCGCGGTGTCCCAGTCGGCCCCGGGATGGCGGTTCACGAACAGGACCTCGGGCACGCCCCACGCGAGCGCGCTCGCCGCGTAGTCGTCGAGGGCGACGCCCTGCAGCATGAGGGCGAGGCGGTAGCGGGAGGCGTCCAGCCGGAGGTAGAAGCCTTTCCCCGAAGCGAGGTCGCGCTCGGCGCGGAGCCGGTCGACCTGCCGCCGCAGGCGAGCGGTCTCCGGGTCCTCCGGCTTCGCAGGAGCCGTGCGGGTTGCCCCGCCGGCGGCGATCGGCGCGAGCAGCGCTGCGGTCAGGGCGAGGCGAATGAGGCGCATCAGTAGATGTAGACCGGCGTGCCGAGCGGGGCCTGCCGGTAGACCTCCCGCAGCGGCTCCCGGCCGAGCCGCACGCAGCCGTGGCTCACGGGGCGCCCGAGCAGCCGCTCGTAGAGCGTCCCGTGGATCATGTACCCGTTGCCGAAGTAGAGGGCGTACTCGCCGAGCGAGCCGTACTCGAGGCGCTCACCGGGGTCCTTCGGGATCGGCTCGCCCTCCTCCACGAAGGCCCAGTCCGGCTTCCTCCACACGGGGTTCGCCAGCTTGGAGAGGACCTCGAAGCGGCCCCGCGGCGTGTCGAAGACCCAGACCCGGCCGCCCGTTCCTTCCTTCAGCACCATCCCCGACCCCGCCGAGCAGGGCGCCTCGAGGACCGTATCGTCTCCGCGCATGAGGCGGAAGCGGTTGTGGGTCTGGTCGATGACGATCCAGGGCCCGCGCGGCACCTTGCGGCGCAGGGTCGTCTCCAGGCGCTGCCGCTCGGCCAGGAGCCGCGCCCCCTCCCGGGTGGAGGGCCTGGCCGGCGGGGAGACGCTCAGGTCCGCGCCCGGCGGAGGCGCCGCGCGGTAGTCCCAGCCCGTCCCGGCGAACGCGAGCAGGAGGAACAGGACGGATCCGGACGCGACCTGCACGCGGCGCTGCCCGAGCAGGTCCTTCCCGAGAGCGACGACGCGGGCCGCGATCGCGGCCGCGGCCCCCGGGGGACCGGGCGCCTCGGGAGCGGGTACGGGCTCGGGTGCTGGCTCGGCGCTCATGGCTTTGCCTCCCCGCTGTCTCCCCCGACCCGGGCCAGCAGGTCGGAGAACGCGCCGTCGCGGCCGTCGCCGCCCACGATCGTCACCGGCGTGCCGACGCCGACACGCTGGTAGAGGTCGTCGACGTCGCGGTTGGTGAGGGCGACGCAGCCCTCGGTCCAGTTCTGCCCGCGGCCGCCCTCGCCGTGGATCTCGATCTGGCCCCCGATGCGCGCGCCGCGCGGGATCTCCCCCCTCCTCTTCGCGCCCGCGAACCGCTCGCGGTCCGCGGCGTTCGGGTAGTCGAGGAGGAGCGCCCGGTAGTACCGGCTGCGCCCGTGGTCCATCTTCGCCACGACGCGGTACCGCCCCTCGGGGGTGGCCTGGTCGCCCTGGCGCTGCTTGACGCCGAGGGCGTTCGCGCCGATCTCGGCGTCGTAGGTCCGCACCGGGGCGCCCCGGGAGAGCAGGACGAGGGCGTTCTTCTCCTTGAGGACGAGGATCGCCGCTTCGCCCGTTCGGCGCGACCACGCGCGCGTCTCCTCGATCCACCGCCGCCAGGTGGCGACCTGCTCCTGCGAGGTGTAGCGCTCCGCCGCCTGGAGCGCGGGGCCGAGCGCCTCGCCGAGCTCGGCGCGGGAGAGCTCCGCGCGCTCGCGGGCGGCCTCGACGTCTCCTTCCCGGAGCAGCACCTCCGCCTCCCGGACGAGGAGCCTCGCGCGCTGCAGGTGCACGCGCTCGGCGCGCGGCAGCGCGGTGGCGGCCACCAGCGCCTTCGCGTGCGCCTCGACCGACCGCGCGTCGCGCACCGCCTGCTCCGCCGCCGCGCGCCCCTCGGCGCGGAGCTCCTCCCCCACGCGCGTCGCTTCGAGGGCCAGGGACTCGGCCTCGGCCAGGGCTCGCGCCACCGGGCGGTAGTCGCGGAGCGGCAGCATCCGGTTCTCCTGGCGGCTCCACGCGACGAGCGCGGCGCGCAGGGCCTCGTCGGCGGCGCGCAGGGCCTCGGGGGCCCAGCGCGAGGCGTCGCCTCCGGCCGCCGCCTCGAACGCCGCGACCGCGGACGCGCGAGCGGCGGCCGGCGGCCTCGCCCGGCCGCTCACGGCCATCTCGACCGCGAGGACGAGGAGGGCCAGCAGACAGACGGCAACCGCGGCGCGCGCCCAGGGGCGCCGGGGAACGAGCCTGGACGGGACCACGGCGAGCAGGGGGGCGGTTCTGGGCACGGGGCGCGGCCGCGTCGGCCGCGCCCCGTCGAAGCGGGTTACTTGCCCTTCTTCGCGGCGATCGCGGCCTGGACGTCGGCCACGATCTTGTCGAGGGTCGCCTTGGCGGCCTCGGCCTTCACCTTGGCGTCCTTGTACCTGCCGCTGGCGATCGCGGCGTCCATGTCGGCGAGCCCGGCCTCGACGCCGGCGACGTCCGACTTCATCGCCTCGATGTCCGCCGCGCTGCCCTTGCCCTTGGGCGCCTTGGCGAGCGCGGCCTTCGCCGCTTCGACCGAGGAGCGCACGCCGGCGACGAGGGTCGTGGCCTCCGTCTTCATCTGCTCCTTGCCGGTGACGGCCTCCGCGGCGGCCTTGTCCGCCGCAGTCTTGGCCTGCGCGGCGAGCTCGGACGCCTTGGTGTACGACCGGGTGAGCGCGAACTTCTCGGACTGCGCCTTCAGCTCGGCGTCGAGCGCCGCGGCCGCGGTGTCGGCGGCGGCCAGGGCGTCGGGGGCGTAGTCGGCGGCCTCGGCGGTCTTCGCCGCCGCGAGGGAGCTCTTGGCGGCGTTGACGGCCTCGGTGGGCTCCTTGGCACAGGCTACCGAGAGAAGGGCCACGCCCGCGAGTGCGAGCAGAACGGGAATCCTCTTCATAGGGTGTGCAAGCACCGACGGCGCGATCGAGCGCGAGTCGGCCTCCAATGTCCGCTTTTGGGATCCCCGGCCACTGCCGCGGACGACGCGCGGGCCGGGGCCGCAGGGACGAACCCTGCGCGAAAGCGTATGTTACCAGCCTGTGCAAGGCCCCGGGGCGCGCCCTGGCCGCGGCTCGGCTATCATGCGCTTTCACAGGGGGTTGCATGCCCAGCCTCTTCGGCCGCTCGTTCGGGAGGGAGGAGCTGCGGAAGCTCGTCGGTGGCGTTTCCCAGGTCGCGGGCATCCGGCTGGTCGAGCTCGCGGACGGGCGCGTGCGCGGGATGCGCGCGGCCGACGTCTACACCGGCTCCGGCTTCCGCTTCCAGGTGCTCGTCGACCGCGGGCTCGACGTCGGAGCCGCCGAGCACGCCGGCCGCCCGCTCTCCTTCGGGCACCCCGCACTCGCGACACCCGCGCTCCAGGAGGGGCCGGGCATCGGCTGGCTGCGCACGTTCGGCGGCGGCCTCTTCACCACCTGCGGGCTGGACCACTTCGGGCCCCCGGACGCGGAGGGCGAGGGGTACGGCCTCCACGGCCGGGCCGCGCACCTCCCCGGCGAGAACGTGCGCGTCCGCCAGGAGTGGCGCGGCGAGGACTACGTCCTCGAGATCGAGGGCGAGACGCGCCAGTCCCGGCTCTTCGGGGAGAACCTGCGCCTGGAGCGCCGGATCTCGACCCGCCTCGGTGCCACGAGCCTCGTCCTCGAGGACCGGGTGACGAACGAGGGCTTCCGGCCCGCGCCGCTCGCCGTTCTCTACCACTGCAACTTCGGCTTCCCCGTCGTGAGCCCCGAGTCCGAGCTCCTGGTGCGCGACCGCTCCGTTCGCCCGCGGGACGAGCCCGCCCGGGCCGGGCTCGCCGACCACCTCCGGTTCGGCCCTCCGCAGGCGGGCTTCGCGGAGCAGGTCTTCTTCCACGACCCGCTCCCGGACCCGCAGGGCCGTGCCGCCGCCGCGGTCGTGAACCGCCCGATCGCCTTCGGCGCCTTCGTCCGCTGGCGGGCGGCCGAGCTGCCCGTGCTCGCCCACTGGAAGATGACGGGCGAGGGCGAGTACGTCTGCGGCCTCGAGCCCTCGACCCACGCCATGACGCCGACCCGCCGCGAGCAGCGGGAGAACGGGTCGATGCGCGATCTCGCGCCCGGCGAGTCGGTGTCGTTCCTGCTCGAGATCGGCACGCTGCCCGATGCCGCCACGGTCGAGGCGTTCGAACGGGAGATCGGGGAACGCAGTAGTTAGTCAGGCCAACGAAACGGCCCTCCAACCGGGGGGGCGTCCCGCCCCCCCGGGACCCCCGGGAGCATTACGGCTTGAGGATGACCCCCTCGTTCTTCTTGCCGTTCATCAGAACGAGGATCGGCTTCCCCAGACGGATGTGGCGAACGTGGGCGACGCTCGAGAGGGCGGGCAGCGACTCGAGCCAGTCCCAGTCCACCGTGCCGTCCCCGCTCTCGGGGTTCACGGTGAAGTACCCGACGTTGAACGAGGTCAGGTTCTGGAAGAAGTGCGTGCCCTGCGAGGGCGTGACCTTCAGGTCCCGCAGCCCCGCCTCCACGATGACCTGCGCCCCGGACACCTGGTCCCAGGTCACCGGGATCCCGAGCCACGGGTCCCGCGAGCCCCAGCGGCCGACCCCCACCAGAGCGTAGGGCGTCCGCGTCGAGAGCAGGACCCCGTTGAGACGGCCGACCTCCGCCGCCGCCTCGCGGCTGCGGGACCGCTCGAAGCGCTGGAAGTCCACCACCACGAGGTCGCGGATCCCCTCGAGCCTCCCGTTGCCGAGCACCCGCTGGCTGCCGCAGAGCACGGCCCCGGTGTCCACAGAGCCGATCTCCACCGCCTCGCTCTCGCGCATCAGCGCGAGGGGGCGCATCTGGACGAAGCCGAACTCACGTCGCCGGCCGGGCGCTCCGGCGAGGCTGACCGCGAACTCGATCTCGACCGGGGTGCCCATGCCCTGCTCCCCCGCCGCCATGAGGGTGGAGAGCACCTCGGAGAGCGGGAAGAGGCCCTGCTTGAGGATCGGCGCGAACGTCACCAGCCGCGGCCCGGGGCGGGAGAGCCCGTCGTAGACGGCGTCGTTCTCCGGAGAGTACGTCGAGGCGACGGCGGCGAGCGTGCCGTCCGTCTCGGCGAGCGCGAGAGCGAACGACTCCTCCCTCATGCCCCCGTCCGCGGGTCCGCCCTCGAGGGGCAGGGCCCAGAACTCGCGCTGGGTGGTGTCGCGCATGTCGTCCACGGAGGCGAACTGCAGGATGTGCTTCGGGTAGCGGGGGCAGAAGCGGATGCACACCCCACCCTCGACGATCGCCCGGCCCATGCCGAGCGCGACGGCCACCACTCCGTCGCCCGCGGCCATGGGCGGGGCGGGGTAGAAGTTGTGCGACCGGGCGACGCCCGAGAAGTCGGGGTAGAAGCGCTTGCCGCGCGGCGCCCCCACGATCCGCTGGAGGATCACCGCCATCTTCTCCTCCTCCAGCCGGTAGGGCGTCGCCCGGAGGTACGCCTTGGCGTGGGCCGAGAAGGTGGAGGCGTAGACGCGCTTGACCGCGAGGATCGCCCGGTCGAGCCGCTCTCCGAGGCTCCCGGCGTTGTTCGCAAGCATCAGCGTGTCGTAGACGCCGGTGAAGGGCTGGTGCTGCGAGTCCTCGAGAAGGCTCGACGACCGGACGGCCAGCGGCCAGGTGGCCCGCTCGAGGAACGCCGCCACGTCGCGCTCCGCCTCTTCCGGGAAGCGGGCCGCGCGGAAGCGCCGGGCGATCTCCTCCTCGTCCTCGCACTCGATCGCGAAGTAGCGCAGGTCGTTGTCGTCGAGGAAGCGGTCGAAGACGTCGGTCCCCAGCACCGCCGAGACCGGCACCGCGACCTCGACGCCCTCGAAGCGGTCGCGCAGCCCCTCCCGGGCGAGGAGCCGACGCACGAAGGCGAGGCCGCGCGCCTTGCCCCCGAGCGACCCGCCGCCCATGCGGTAGAAGTCGCCGGAGAGGTCGAAGTCGTCGCGGTCGAAGTCGGTGACGAGGGTGCGGGCCTGCTCGAGCCGGTAGGAGGCGATCGCCTGGATGAGGCTCTCCCGGAGGGCCTGCGGGCTCGCGTAGTCGGCGAGCGTCCGCGGGCGCAGCTCGTGGGCGAGCGCGAACTCGGTGCGGGCCTTCAGCCAGCGGGAGAAGTGGTTGCGGCCCGCGTGGTGGACGATCGACTCCTCGGGCACCGTGGCCAGCTTCTCCTCGAGGCCCCGCAGGTCGGCGGCGCGGCCCACCTCGGTCCCGTCGGGCAGGCGGAAGACGAAGTCGCCGAAGCCGAAGTGCTCGAGCATCACGTCGCGGAGGTCCTGGAGGAGGAGCGGCGACCCCTTGAGGAGGAAGTCGGCGCCCACGCTCCCGGCGAGGGCCTCGTTCTCGGGCCGCGACGAATGCAGGACGATCGGCACGTCCGGGTAGGCGGCCCTCACCTGTCGCGCGAAGTCGGCCCCCGCCTGGGGCACCTTCTCGCCTGCGCGCGGGAACTCGACGTCGGAGATGATGCCGAGCACCTCGTCGGCATACCGCGCGAAGGCCCCCTCGGCCTCCTCCCACGTCGTGCACAGGAGGATCTTCGGCCGGGCCCGCATGCGCAGGATCTTCTGCGAGAGGTTCAGGCCCTCCACGATGACCCGCTGCGAGTGGTGCAGGAGCTCCGTGTACATCACGGGCAGGAAGGACGAGTAGTAGCGGACGTTGTCCTCGACGAGGATGATGACCTGCACGCCGACCGAGCCGGTGTCGTGCTCGACGTTCCTCCAGTCCTCCACCGACTTCACGATGCTCACCAGGGTCCGCGCGTCGCCCTGCCAGAGGAACGTCCGCTCGATGGCGGAGGTGTCCTTGCGCGCCTGGAAGTCGGAGAGCTCCCCGGTGTCCCAGGCGAGCAGCACCACCGGCACGTCCAGCCCCTCGGCCCGGATGCGACGCGCGAGCTCCGCCGCGTCCATGTCCGCGAGGTGGGGCGTCGTGATGATCAGATTGACCCGGCTGTTCTCGCGGGCGATCCGGAGCGCCTCCGTGCCCGTGGAAATGCCGGTGAGCCCCGGGGAGTAGTGGAGGTCGAGGTTCCGAAACTCGCCCAGCATCCGCTCGGAGAGCTCTCCTGCCTCCTCGAGGATGAACGTGTCGTAGGGCGTCGACACGAGCAGGATGTCCATGATGCGGTGGCGCATCAGGTCCTGGTACTCGTGGAAGCGGCGCCGTCCCCCGGGGCTGGCCGTCATCGGGGCCTCGCTGCGAAGACTAGCACGCTGGTCGCGCCGGCGGCCGCACGATGTCCGGCGCCACGGACTCCCTTATAGCGGCGCCACGCGGCTCGAGCAACCCGGCGCGCCCGACGTCACGGCCCTCTTGCGCCAATCGCCCCATCTGGCAGAATAGGTGGAGCTGAGGGGCGCTGCGACCCCGGGCGGGAACGGGGCCAGGCTCAGCAAAGACAACGGCGCTCGCGAACCAAAGGACCGGTTTGGGGCGCCGCACGCGTTTCCGGCGCTCCCCAACGAAAGCGAGGAGTCAGGAATGTCCGCGATAGCCCAGACGAAAGCCTCCGATTTCCACGTGGCCGACCTCTCCCTGGCCGACTGGGGCCGCAGGGAGATCGCCATCGCCGAGACCGAGATGCCCGGCCTCATGGCGATCCGCGAGGAGTACGCGGCGAGCCGGCCGCTGCGCGGGGCGCGCATCTCCGGCTCGCTGCACATGACGATCCAGACCGCGGTGCTGATCGAGACCCTGAAGGCCCTCGGCGCCGAGGTGCGCTGGGCGTCCTGCAACATCTTCTCCACGCAGGACCACGCCGCGGCGGCCGTGGCCGCCTCCGGGATCTCCGTCTTCGCCCGGAAGGGCGAGTCGCTCGCCGAGTACTGGGACTTCACCCACCGCATCTTCGAGTGGCCCGACGGCGGCGCCACCAACATGATCCTCGACGACGGCGGCGACGCCACCCTGCTCGTGCACCTGGGCGCGAAGGCGGAGAAGGACCCCTCCGTCCTCGCCAGCCCGAAGGGCGAGGAGGAGCGGGTCCTCTTCGCCGCGATCCGGAAGCGCCTCGCCGAGAGGCCCGGCTGGTACTCGAAGCAGCTCGCCTCCGTCCGCGGCATCACCGAGGAGACGACCACCGGAGTCCACCGCCTCTACCAGATGCACGAGAAGCGCGAGCTCCGGGTCCCGGCCATCAACGTCAACGACTCGGTCACCAAGTCGAAGTTCGACAACCTCTACGGCTGCCGCGAGTCGCTCGTGGACGGGATCAAGCGCGCGACGGACGTCATGGTCGCGGGGAAGGTGGCCGTCGTGTGCGGCTACGGCGACGTGGGCAAGGGATCGTCCCAGGCCCTCCGCGCCCTCTCCGCCCAGGTCTGGGTGACCGAGATCGACCCCATCTGCGCGCTGCAGGCGGCGATGGAGGGCTACCGCGTGGTCACCATGGACTACGCCTGCGACAAGGCGGACATCTTCGTCACCGCCACCGGCAACTACCACGTCATCACCCACGAGCACATGGCGAAGATGAAGGACGAGGCGATCGTGTGCAACATCGGGCACTTCGACAGCGAGATCGACGTCGCGTCGCTCGAGAAGTACCGCTGGGAGGAGATCAAGCCCCAGGTCGACCACGTGATCTTCCCCGACGGCAAGCGCCTCATCCTGCTCGCGAAGGGCCGGCTCGTGAACCTGGGCTGCGCGACGGGACACCCCTCGTACGTGATGTCCTCGTCGTTCGCCAACCAGACGATCGCCCAGATCGAGCTCTGGACCGAGAGGGACAGCGGGAAGTACCCGGTGAACGTCTACACGCTGCCCAAGCACCTCGACGAGAAGGTGGCGCGCCTGCAGCTCAAGAAGCTGAACGCGCAGCTCACGGAGCTCACGGACCAGCAGGCGGCCTACATCGGC
>Ga0316628_100005134_pt1 | contig 10419 bp, 8 predicted proteins | sample OWC_Aug_M2_C1_D5_FD_207648 | JGI IMG/M metagenome (GOLD analysis project Ga0316628, IMG submission 207648) | Wetland soil microbial communities from Old Woman Creek delta, Ohio, United States - OWC_Aug_M2_C1_D5_C | ecosystem: Environmental > Terrestrial > Soil > Wetlands | place: USA: Ohio... | reverse complement strand
CCGGCGTCCTCTGCATCGCCGGAGGCTTCATGGTGGTCGCCGGCCTCGCCTACGCGCCGGCACGCGCCGTACTCTCGGCCGGCAACGCCATCGCCTGGATCATCATGCTGTTCTACGCGGTGCAGGCCGCGGTACGGCGCGCGTGACCCCGGCCAGGGCATGGCGCGACGATTCGTTGTCTCGCACAGGACAGCGCAACGGGCGGACCAGGGGAGCACGAGGGGGAAAACGCTCCCTTGGGTTCGTTCCTCGTGAGCGTGACCCTCGAATGGCTCCGGGAAACTTCAGACGGCAGAAAAGCGCCGGGGCTCGGCCGCGGTCGGCCGAGCCCCGTTCGTCACGAACCGCAGCAGGGGGGTCAGGGCCGCTGCGGGCGCAGGCGAATGCGGGCAGGCCGAACCCTGTTGCCTTTCACACGCACCGTGCGGCGACCAGTGAAGACAACGTCATCGACCACTCGCGTTGCCGTGATTCGGGCCACACCCGTCGGCAGACCGGCCAACGAGAGACTGCTGGTGCCGTAGGTGTGAAAGTGGAGGAGTGCGTGTCCGTGGCGGGTGGAGCGAGACCCGGCGCTAGCGCCACTCACGGGAGGAACGAACACCGCTTCCACCACGTCAACATCGACGTCGGGAATCGGATTGCCGTTGGCATCAATCTCGTCCTCTTTGCCGGACACGTCGTCGAGCTGCGCCTCGACCTGGTTGGCGAAATTCTTCACCTCGAGCTCGTCCGCCGCCAGCGGCGCCACGTTCGAGAGGGGGCGGGCTTCGACGAACTGGCCCACCATCAGCTGGTCGAATTCGATCCCCTCCGTCGACCCATTCTCACTGTCGTCGTCGGCACCCTCGAGGTTTGCCGCGCTAATGTCGATGGGAAGACCCAGCAGGGTGATCGTCCCCGCGTCACGGTCGAGCGACTGGATCGGCGCCTTGATCTGAACAACGGGATCGCCGCTGGCATCTTGCTTCACCTGCGCGGCCGTGAGCGGCACGCCGTCGTCCACCAGTTTCACCTCGACCGGATCGCCGACGACCAGGCTCGCGCAGCCGCCGGCGGGCGTGGGTGTGGCCACGGCACAGTAGTAACAGCCGTTCGGGAGAGGATCGTTCGTACCTCCCTGTCTGTGACGGCCCTGCCCCCCGTCGTCGACTTCGCCGGGACCAGCTGTCGGTGAGGGGATGGGGGTTGGCAGAGCCGCGGGGTCCGCCTCGACGGCGGCCGTGCCGACGTCGATGGTCAGCCCGAGAACCTTGATCGTCGGCGGTGTTGCCGCACAGTCCGTCTCTTCGAGCGGCGCTCGCAGCCGAACCTCAATGTCCCGACTTTCATCATCAGCCACGGATCGGCCAACCTGCAGCAGTGTCGCCACCGTCACGGCCAATCCGATGAGAACCAAACGCTTCATGGGAGAACCCTCCTTCACACCGTCGCTCGCGCTCAGTGATGGCCGGCGCCGTCGTCCCGACCGCCGTGTCGGCCGTGGTCGTCCGGGAGCAGGTCGACTCCGTGATCGTCGGCAAGCTGGTCAACCCCACGGTCATCGGCGCCTTGATCGGCACCGCGGTCGTCGGCTGTCGCGTCGACGCCGTGGTCATCGCCGGTGTCCGCCAGCAAGGGGTTGTCGTCGTCGCCATCGACGATGCCGTCGTGATCGGTGTCGGGGTCGAGCGGGTTACAATGCATCTCGATTTCCTCGGCATCACTGAGACCGTCGTCGTCCGAGTCCACGCTGCGCGGGTCGGTGCCGAGCATCCTCACCTCGATGCCGTCGCTCAGCCCGTCGTGATCCGTGTCGGCGCTGCGCGGGTTCGTGCCGAGGCGCAGGACCTCGGTGCCATCGTCGAGACCGTCGCCATCGCTATCCGCCTTACCCGGGTTCGTTCCCAGGCTGCGCTCGACGGCATCAGAGAGCCCGTCATGATCGCTGTCCACCGTCGAAGAGACGCGGCCCATCATCCGACTCGTCTTGGAGCTGGCCTGCGCGGCCGGGATGATCGCCAACGTTCCCAACAAGAACCCTGCGCCCACTGCGCCGATCGCCTTGGTACTCCGATGCTTCATCTGTCTTCCTCCTTTGCTTCGCGTTCTCGCGAGCCTCGACAGCCGGTAACGCAAGGCCCTTGCCAACCACCGATGCGCACGAGCGCGCAGATCAGAGGAAGCCGCCTGCCGCTGCGGTTGGGGCAGCTGACGCAGCCTCTGGTGCCCTACACCCAGACGGGATTTGCTCGAGCTTCCCCGAGCCGGTAAAACCGCGTGGCGCCAATGCTTCACCGGTTCTCCAGCTATCCTCGTGACGAGAGATCATCCGCCGTCCCTCGTCGACTTCACCCGGGCAACATGCCCTCGCACCCCGAAGGCAGGCCGCTCTCGTGGCGTCGTTCTTGCTCAAGCGCGTCGCCAAGGATCAGACACCGTGCGTTCTAGATTTACAAAGCGAAAACAGGACCCAAGGCGGATGAGTTGGGGCATTTCGCCCAACCTGGTTCTTTGCCTGCAGGTGGCGACGCTCCTCGTCGCGCTCTCGAGCACCATGGCTTCGGGCGCCTACACCGAGCCGCGTCTCGCTCTGATGCGGGTGACGGCGTACCATTCGACCGCCGGCAGGGTGACCTTGAAACTGGAAGGCAGCTTCAGCTTCGCCGACGCGCTGCAGCTCGGGCTGCCCATCAACGTGATCATCGCCCAGGGATCGTTGAGGGCGCGCTTGGATCTCGCGGGCAACGTCTTTACCAGCGCTGCGGGCGGACCGGAGCAGGCAGCTCCCGGACCGGGAGTGGTCGGAATCGGCGAGAGGGAGATCACGCTGGTTCTGCCTTCAGGTTTCGCCGCCGGGAATGCGACGGCGCAAGTGGTTGCCACCTACGACGGCCAACAGATCGCCAGCAACCAATTGAGCTTCCTCTTATGACCCCGCGGCGGGCGGTTCTCACCGGCGTGCTGTTGGCCGCACTCGCCGCCGTACCCGTGCGCGGCTGGGCGGCGAGCGCGGTCTTCAACGGCGACCCGGTCGATCCGGTCACCAGCGTTCCGTACGAAATCTTACCCGGCTTGGCCCTCGTCCAGGCCGGGCCCGACGGCTTTCTGGGCACGGCGGACGACATCGTCAACCCCGCGATCGTCGGCGACATCGATCTGGTGGTACGCAGCGGGTCGCCGGCGGCCGGCGCCACGATTCCCCCGCCGTCGGCTCGAGAGACCCAACCGATCGGAATCGCGGGCTCGACCGCAGCCGGCGGCAAGGAGATCCCGTTCACCGTTTTTCTCTCCGATGGCGCGACGGGCGCGAGCGCGCCCGCCGGCCACCTGCTCGCGGCCAACGACATGGACGGACACCCCGCCATTGTCGCGGCCTTTGCCGACCTCGACGGCGACGGCTTCATCGGCCCGACCGATCAGGATCGCGCCGGTTCGAGCGACAACAGCCTCGAGGTGCGCGAGCTCGATCCGGTCGGCCGTGCGGTAGCGTTGTTCAGCGGAGGAGTTGCTCGCGGCGGCATTGCCATCCGGACCGGCCTTCCCGCCAGCCGGCGCTCCTTGCAGGTGGCATTGTGCGCCATGGCCCTCACGGGGCCGTTCGATCCCGCCTTCTTCCAGGGCAACATTCCCACCGGCCCCGCGATCAGCACGGCGATGCCGTTCCTACCACAGCGCGATCTGACTCGGCTGGTACGTGACCGTCCTGCGCCGGTCGGGCCGACCACCACGCTGCAGAACGTCGTGCAGTTTGCCGCGATCCCCGACGGCAGCAAGAGTACGCCGCTTACCCTGCCCCTCGACGGCAGCTCCGTCACGATCGACGTGGCGCGGGTGAGGGCGCAGAATGCGGTGCGGGTCGAGTTGCGGCCGCAGCAGCGCGGGGCTCGCATCCAGCCGCCGGCGGGTGAGGTCGTGCTCGGCACGCTCATCCCGGAAAATCGCGCGCGGCTTCGCCTGATTCCGGTCGATCGCTGGGGCAACCCCGCCGATCCCGTCGGCAACCTCGCCGTGACGCTCGCCGCCACGCCGCCGTTGCAAATCGTTCGTCCGCCCGGAGCCGCCGCCGGGCTGACCGTCAGGTCGGCGGCGGGAACCCCCGTGACCCTGCAGATGCCCGCGGGTGCGCCGGATGGAACGGCCGGCACGATCACCGTGGAGCTCGACGGAGTCGTCGTCGACGCCCTTCCCTACCGGGTCGACGCTCGCTTCGATCACATGCGGCCAGACGTCCGCGTACCGAGCCTGCGTGCACCGACGATTCAAGCCGCCATCAATGCGGTCTTCGACCGCAACCACGATGGCAAGCTCGTCATCGACGTCAAACCCGGCCTCTATCGCGAGGATCTGGTGGTCAATCGCTCGGTCGTCCTCCGCGGACGGGAGCCGGAAACCACCATCGTGCAAGGGAGCGGTTCGGGCAGCGTGATCTCGGTCAGCGCGGCCAATGCAACCGTCGAGGGCCTGACCGCGGTCGGGGGAACGTCGGGCTTCGCGCTCTCCGGGGCATCTACCCGGCTTCTGGACGTCACGGCTTGGCACAACCTGGGGGCGGGGATCGCCATCACCGGCAGTGACGCCGAGATGTGGCAGAGCACGTCCGCTGCCAACGGCGGGGATGGGCTCCAAGTCAACGGGGGCACGGGATCGCTCTGCTTCGACAGCGAGATTCTCGACAATGGTGGGACGGGAGTGAGCGTGGCGGGAGCGTCCGGCGCTCAGGTGGCCGACAATCGGGTCGGCGACAATGCCGTCGGGGGCATCAGCCTGATCAGCGTGACCGACGCCCTCGTCGACGGCAACCGAATGGCCAACAACCTCGGCTCCGGGGTGCAGATGCTGAGCTCGCAGGGCAACCAGATTACCAACAACCTGTCGGCCAAATCCGACGAAGATGGCCTCACCATGGAATCGACCACCAGCAACGTAGTGTCGGGCAACTCGTTCACTTCGAACCACGGCTACGGAATGTCGGTCCGCAAGAGCAACAGCGACGACTTCGCCGCAGCCCCTGGCGTACAGGCACCGCTGGGAGACAACAGCAGCTCCGACAACCGCAAGGGTGACCTGAGAACCAACTGATTTCCCGCCGCTCGCCCGACCCCGAGGCTCCGAATCCGTCGGGCTCAGCCTACCACCGGCTCTCGGGAAGTGAGCGGCAGCTCGATGGTGAAGCGCGTGCCCTTGCCAACCTCGCTGGCAACCTCGATCGTTCCATGATGGCGCTCGACGATTTTCTTGGCGACGGCGAGCCCAAACCCGGTCCCGCTCGACTTGGTGGTGAAGAACAGCTTGAAGACCCGATCGAGCAAGTGGGCGGGAATGCCCGGCCCGGTGTCCGACACCTCACAGTGCACCCGCTCGCCGTCCTCACGCAGGCCCGCCGAGACCAAGATCCGCCCTCCCGTGCTCATCGCCTCCAAAGCGTTGGAGAGCAGGGCCAGGAACACCTGCTCGATCTGCGCATAGTCCAGTTCGACGTCGGGCAGGTCGGGTGGGACATCCATGACCAGATCGATGCCCCGAGCCGTCATCTGAGCGCGCAGGGACGCTACGGCGTCGGCCACGACGTGCTCGAGCCGACTCGGCACCGGCCGCGGTTCGAACGGTTTGGAGAAGTCGAGCAGGGTCTTGATGCGAGCCTCGAGCTTGTCGGCCTCTCCCAGGATGTCGGTGATGTTCTCGTGCAGCGGATGGTCGTCGGGCAGCTCGAGGCTGGCGAACTGTGCGGCCGCCTTGATGCCGGCGAGCGGATTGCGGATTCCGTGCGCGACGGCCGCGGAGAGCTCGCCGATCGCCGCCAGCCGTTCGGCCTCGATCAAGCGCGACTGCGCCGCGCGCAGCTCTTCGTTCGCCCGCAGCAGGGCGTGATAGGATCGGGCGTTCTCGACCGCCACGGCCCCCTGGTTTGCGAGTGTGCGCAGCAAGCCGAGGTCTTCGCGGGAGTAGAATCCCCCCGACTGCTTCGTCCCCAGAGCGAGGAAGCCGGTCAGTCGCCGCTCGAAGGTCATCGGAACCACCAGCGCCGCCCGCAGGCCAGCGAACTCCTCGGCCAACCCGCCGGTCTCGGCAACCGCCTCCTCGTCGGTGAAGCTGCGCTGCGGGCTCTCCTCCAACCGTCTGACCAGGGCGCTGTCCGCTTCGAGGCACTGCGGCAGCGACGCGCCCTCCCGTACCCCCGTGCGAGCTTCGAGCCGGTAACCGCCGTCGCGCCGGAGCCACACCGCGCCGAAGTCGACGTGGATCGTCTCGGCGATCGTCTGCAGGATCCGCTGCAACACGGCATCGACGTTGAGCAGAGCCGCCAGCGCCTGACTCGCCTCCCCCACCGCCTTGCGATAGTCGTAACGATCGCGCGCGAACAGGAAGTCCACCGCTGTCTGCACCCGGTTCCGCAGAGGATTCACCAGCGAGACGATGGCGAGCAGGAACAGCAGCTGCGCAAGGCGACCGCTGCGCCCAGCGAACACCAGCTCGAGGGCGCCGACCCCGGCCAGGTAGAAGGCGACGATGAGCGCGGTCAGGATCACCCACGCCACGGTGCGCCGGATGATGGCGTCGACCTCGAAGAGGTCGTGCTTGACGATGGCGTAGCCGATGGCGACCGGGAACAGAGCGATCGGCACGGCAATGAAGTTCAGGGGGAAGCTCACGCCCAAGACGGAAAACAGGGCGACGCCGGCGATCGGCAGAAGGAACGCGGCGGCGGCGCCGAGGGCGGCGATCTTGAGACGTTGGCGCGCCGACGACGACGGCGGGCGGATGAAGCTGTGCGCAAGCAGCCCGACCAAGGCGGCGCCGCTGAGGGCAGTCGCGAACGCATGCAGCCGATTGAGCACCAGCATGCCGGAGAACGAACGCAAGAAGACGAAATTGTCGACGACTCCCACCCCAGCCGCCGCCACGTAAAGGCTGGGCAGCAGGCGCGGATGGCGCTGCAGGAGGTGGCGCTCGACCGGGAAGGTGAGTGCCAAATGGAGCAAGGCAACCGGGCTGAGAGCTTGTAACATCAGGCAGGCCGGCCGGAACCAGGCCGGTCCGAAGATGTCGGCGGCGGTGACGAAGTAGAGACCCCACGTCGCCCCGGCCGCCAGCATGCCCTGCGCCGCAGGAGCTTCCGGGCGCAGGAGATAGACGACGAAGCCCAGCAACGTCAGCAGCGCGCCCAGCGTCAGATAGTTCCCGAGCGTCAGCAAGTAGTCGGGCAGGCTCAAACGCATCGTGGCGATGCGCAAGGTTGCCGGAGCAGCACCGGGACCGCTGGAAAAGGTGTAGCTGACCGGGGTGCCCACCGGCAGCGTCGCCGCGATGCGGTAGACCTGGGAGGCGGAGGTCACCGGCTGTCCGTCCACCGAGATCAGGCGCGACTGATAAGGGAGCCCGGCTCGGTAACCGGTCCAGTCCGTGTCGCCGACGGCGGGCACGAACAGATTCTCCCACAGCAAGAAGCCGGGAAAAGGACGATTGACCCAGTGCAGCGAATTGAGCGCGCAGGTCACCACCACCAGCCCCGCCAGAGTCCCAGCGAGCCCGGCCCCCCAGCCGACCGTAGGCCAAGCGCCTCTCGAGATTCGCTTCATTCGTTTTGGGATGCCACGGTCGAGGCTGCGGGCCGTTCCCACAGCTCCTATGGCAAACCGTTGAGATCGAAGCAAAGGGCGTGCAAAGGATGGTCAATGCCGTTTGCATCGGCAAGCTCACCGCCACAGAGTTGGCTTCGCGGCGGCCTGGCCATTGCCAGCGGCCTGTTGCTGGCCGGGCTCTATCCGCCGTTCAATCTTGCCTTCTTCGGTTGGATCGCCCTCACTCCGTTGATTCTGGCCGTGGACGGCGCGCGGTCTCGAACGGGATTCTTCCTCGGCTGGTTGAGCGGCACGGTTGGCTCTCTGGCGGCCACGGGCTACTGGATCTTCCGCGCTGCCCACGACTACTTTCAGCTCTCGCAGGCGGGCGCCGCCGGGTTCGCGGTGGCCGTGACTCAGCTCTTCGTCAGCGGATACTTCGGACTCTTCGGTCTGACCGCGGCGCTCGTCAGCGGCCGGAGGCTGCGTGTTCTGCTCATTCCTGCTCTCTTCGTCGCCAGCGAGTACGCGCGCGCGCGGCTGCTGTCGGGCTGCCCGTGGGAGCTTCTCGGTCACTCTCAGCACGCGGTGACACTGGTGCAGATCTGCGATCTGACCGGCGTCTACGGCCTCTCCTTCTTGCTCGCGCTGGTGGCCACCGCGGCGACCGAACTCCGCCGCGGTTACGCCCCCGCCCTGGCAGCGGGGCTGACCCTGCTTGCGGTGCTGCTCTATGGCGAGTGGCGGCTGGACGACCTCGCACATCATACCGATGGCAGCATCAACGTGGTCCTGGTGCAGGGGAATCTTCCCAATGACCGCCGCGGCCGTCCGGAGCTGTTCTCGCAACAGCTCGACCACTACCTCGACCTCAGCCTTCGGGCGAGCACTCCCCATCCCGATCTGATCGTCTGGCCGGAGAATGCGGTCGGCTTCTTCCTCGAGACCAATCCAGGCCTGCGGCAGCGGATCACCGATCTATTGCACTCGCTCAACGCAGCGTTGATCGTCGGGGCACCGCGCGCCGGCACGCGGCCGGGCGTCGCCGCGCTCCACAACTCTGCCTATCTGGTCACGGATGCCGGCTTGGCGGCGGTATACGACAAGCGCAAGCTGCTTCCTTTCGTGGAGCGGCTGCCGCTTCGCCCTCAAGACGGCCCATACCTGCCGGGCGCGGAGCCGACGGTGTTCGTCGTGGCCGGGGTGCGGCTGGGCGCGCTGATCTGCTACGAGGCCATCTACCCCACACTGGCAAGGGAGCTGGTTCAGGTTGGCGCCCAAGTGCTGGTCAACATCTCGAACGACTCGTGGTTCGAGGCCGGCGCCGGACCGCAGCAGCACTACGGGATCGCCCGCTTTCGGGCGGTGGAGAATCACGTCAGCCTGGTGCGGGTGACCAACAGCGGCATCAGCGGTGCCATCGATCCAGCGGGGCGCGATATCGCGGAGCTCCCGCCGCGGGTGGCAAGAGCGCAATCTTTGACGATTCCGGTCGCCACCGGGGGCTCGTTCTACTCACGTCACGGCGATGTCTTCGCACTCGGCTGTATCCTCGCCTCCGTGGTCGCCCTGGCCCACAGCCGATTGCGGCAATTGCCCCAATGAGTTGGGGCTTTTCGCTCCTTTCCGGCGGACAGGTGACACCGAACCTCATCGCCCTCGGGGCATCGGTCTTGCTCTCAATTGTCGCGTGACCGAGCGGATGCTGATTGTCGAGGACGGCGAGGTTCTGCGCAAACACCTCGCGCGACTCTTCGTGCGCGAGGGCTACCTGGTCACCACTGCCGGCAGCCGGGCCGAGGCGCTGGGCGAGCTCGCCCGGGCGCGCTTCGCCACCTTGCTGCTGGACATAAAGTTACCCGACGGCGACGGGCTCGACCTGTTGGCGGCCTTGGACGAGGAGCGACGGCCCCACCACACGGTGGTGATGACGGCTTTCAGTACAGTCGAGAACGAGACTCGTGCGCAGCAGCTCGGGGTGAGTCAGGTCCTCCCCAAGCCACTCGATCTCAAACGGCTGATCAACGCCGTGCGCGGCAAGAAGCGACGGTCCGCCGCTTGATCAGCTTGCTTCCCCGAGGCCGAACTTCTCCAGTCGATAGCGCAGGGTGTCCCGCGAGATGCCCAGCAAGCGCGCCGCGGCGCTCTGATTGCCTTTGGCCTTCCCCATCGCCTGCGTCAGCAGTTCACGCTCGACCGCCTCGAGGGAGAGCCCGTTGTCGGGAAACTCGATCCGGATCTCCCCGCTCGGGGCCACGGCGACGCGGCCTTGGCTGCCGGCTGCGGAAGGGAGGCCCAAATCGCCCACGGGGACGGGATCGCTGTCGGAGAACAGCACTGCCCGCTCCATCGTGTTGGCAATCTCGCGGACGTTACCCGGCCAGCCGTACTGGCTGATCGCGACCTGCGCTTCCGACGACAGGTGACGCGGCGGCACTCCGTAGCGGCGGCAAATGTCATCGAGCAGGACCGAGGCCAGACGCACGGCATCTCCCTCGCGCTCGCGGATCGGCGGGATGCGAATGACGGCGACGGACAACCGCTGGTAGAGGTCCTCGCGAAACTCCCCGAGCCGCACGGCAGCCTCGAGGTCGCGGTTGGTTGCGGTGACGACCTGCACGTCGACGCGCCGGGCGGCGGAGGCGCCCAGACGGCGAACCACTTTCTCCTCGATCACCTTCAGTAACTTCGCCTGAAAGGCGGGCGAGATGTGCCCGATCTCGTCCAGAAACAGGGTGCCGCCCTCGGCGGTCTCGAACAGGCCCGCACGCGCCGTCTTGGCGTCGGTAAAGGCACCCCTCTCGTAACCGAACAGCTCGGCCTCGACCAGGTTCTCGGGCAACGCGGTACAGTTGACCTCGATGAAGGGGCCGTCCCT
>Ga0316628_100005133_pt1 | contig 10420 bp, 13 predicted proteins | sample OWC_Aug_M2_C1_D5_FD_207648 | JGI IMG/M metagenome (GOLD analysis project Ga0316628, IMG submission 207648) | Wetland soil microbial communities from Old Woman Creek delta, Ohio, United States - OWC_Aug_M2_C1_D5_C | ecosystem: Environmental > Terrestrial > Soil > Wetlands | place: USA: Ohio... | reverse complement strand
CGCGTCCGAACCGGGAGTGACGTAGACCGTCTCCGCCTTGTCCTGCAGGGGACGCACGACGTCCCGCAGGTACGTCGCGCGCTCCCGGAGGAACGGACCGATGACGTCCTCGCCGGCGGGGCACACCGCGACGCAGTAGGCGGCCTTGTAGTTCGGCCCGAAGCCCAGGCTCTGCCACATCGACACGGTGGCCGGCGCGCCGACCCTCCGGCGGTAGTCGAAGCGGTCGCGGCTGTCGGCGACGGTCTCGACCCAGTCGACGAAGCCGCCCATGAACTCGCGGTAGTTGTGGGTGTAGCAGGCGCCGAAGTTGAACGTCCCGTCGGCCCCGATCGCACCCGTGGGGCAGGCCGCCACGCACAGCTTGCACTCCAGGCAGGGGTTGTAGTCGAGCGGGCGGGAGGGCCTCGTCACGCGGGCCTCCGTGATCACGGTCCCGAGCAGGACGAAGCTGCCGAAGCGCGGGTGGATGAGGTTGCGGTGGATCCCGATCCGCCCCAGGCCGGCCGCCTCCGCCACCGGCTTGTGGGAGACCGTCCACATCTTGCGGGGCCAGCGATCCGCCTCCATCGGGAACCCCATCGTGGCGTTGACCGCCCGGACGCCGCGTCTCTCCAGCCGGGAGGCTATCCTCCGGCCCACCTCGTTGACCTCGTCGCCCACGTGGTGGAACTCGAGGTTCGCGAGCGAGCGCGCCGGGGTGCGGATGGCCTCGCGGTTCATCCGGACGAGAAAGCTGACCAGGGTGCGTGCGTGGGGGAGGAGGCTCAGGATCTCCTCGCGCTGGTCGGCGATCTCGGCGCGGTCCAGCTCCACGAGCCCCGCGTCGTCGGCCCCCAGCTCGAGGCACTCCCGGAGGAAGGCGTCGCTCTCGAGCACGGGGTCGGCCTCCGGAGGCGGGCTCCCTCGAAGGCGCCTCACCGTCGGGTGCTCCTCGAGCCGCTTCATGGTCGAACCGCGGGTGCGTGCATCCGGACCTCCGAGACGCCCCCTCGTCAGACGCGACGAGCGACCCCCGCCACGCGGGAGAGCTCGGCCAGCAGCGTCGTCCACGCCCCTGCGCCCAGGCGGGACCGCAGGCGGTGCTGGGCCCGCTCCCAGGCCGGCGTGGCCGACGTGAGCACCCGTCGTCCCGTGCCGGTCAGCTCGATTTGTCTTTCCCGGCGATCCTCGCCGGCCTCGACGGCGATCCAGCGCCTCGCCTCGAGCGGCCGCAGCGTCCGGCTGAGGGTCGTGCTGTCGATGGCGAGCAGGCGCCCCAGGCGCCCCTGAGTGACGGGTCCGCCCCCAGAGAGGACCTTGAGCAGCGTGAACTGGGCCGTGTTCAGTCCCGTGGGCCGCAGCTCGTCGTCGTAGAGCTGGCTGACCGCCCGCGCGGCGCGGCGCAGGCTGGCGCAGGCGCAGGGGAGCGGCGGCAGCGAGTCGGTGTCCAGCAAGACCTCGTCCTCCGGGATCGGGGTGAAGTGATGACGGTCTGAATATATGTATGTACATCTATTTCGTCAAGTCCCGCCGCCGCGGCGCGCGGGCTGAAGGCGGAGGGCGGCGCTCAGCGGAGGGTCCGGACCAGCGCCTCGAGGCGGTCCCAGGTCTCGGCGGCGCCCTTCTCCATGCCGGAGCGGAGCGCGGCGTCGCGGCTCTCGACCGAGTCGAAGTGGCCGACGGCGACCAGGGTCGTCTTGTCCCCCTGCTCGGTGAACGTGTACGTCTCGAGCCCGCCTGGCTCCGGCATGTCGGCGAAGGCGAACGTCCACACGTACCGCTCGGGCGGGACGATCTCCCGATACTCGCCGTGGAAGTCGACCTCCCGTCCGTCGGCCGTGCGGAGGACGAACCGCCAGCGGCCGCCCGGGCGGAAGTCCATCGCGCATTCCGTCACCGTCGACCCGGGCGGCCCCCACCAGCGGCGGATGTGCTCCGGCCGGGAGTACGCCTCGAAGACGAGGCGCCGCGGGGCGTCGAACACGCGCGAGAACTCGACGTCCAGGTTGGACTTCAGCGTCACGAGCATCGCCCCCACCCGCCGGCTGACGGGCACGGACTCATGACTTGCGCTCACGGGTCTTCTCCTCTTCCGGGAGCTCGACCAGGTACGCGTCGAGCGGCCCGTATCGCTCGGCCCCGATGCGCTGGTATCGGTTGACGGTGGCTCCGCCCTCCGCCAGGCGCGCCAGGATCGCCCGGCGCGTGGGGTCGGCGAGTGCGGCAAACGCGAGGCTGAGCGCGTCGCTGTGCATACTGTCGCTTTTGGTTGACTAGCCTACTGGCACAATACGTTCGAGCCGCTCTCGCGGGCAAGCTTGCCCGGGGCGGACCTTGCCTGCACCTGGTGTATACACTGCCTACACAGACTGCAGGCACCCCTGTCATGACGAGCCCTCACGCGATCGGCGGGGGCGGACGTGGAGCGTCCAGGGCGTGTTCCTCGCCGGGCGGATTCGCTGGAAGATAGGGGACGAGAAGAGGACAGTCTCTTGAAACACTACCTGCTGTTCTATGACGTCGGCGGAGACTACGTCGAGAAGCGCGCGGCGTTTCGCTCGCTCCATCTCGAGAAGGCGTGGCAGGCCTACCAGCGGGGGGAGCTCGTCCTGGGCGGGGCCCTCTCGGACCCGGTGGACGGCGCCGTGCTGCTCTTCAAGGGCGACTCGCCGCAGGTGGCCGAGGCGTTCGCACGGGCGGACCCGTACGTCACCAACGGGCTGGTCGCGCGCTGGCGCGTGCGGGAGTGGACCACGGTCGTGGGCGAGGGGGCGGCCAACCCGATCCGACCATGAAGCGAGCGACGGGTGAGGCAGCGGCCCCCGGCGAGACACGCTTCCGGCTGCGACCGATCGGAGTCATCCGCTCGGCGCTCAGGACACGGGGCGAGGCGCCGAGACAGGGAGACGAAGGCGCCCCCGACGCCTGGCTGCACGTGCAGCCGTGGGCCTCTCGCGCCCTCGGGGGCCTTTCGGTGGGGAGCCGGATGGTCGTGATCACGTGGTTTCACCGGGCGCGCCGCGACGTGCTCCAGGTGCACCCGCGCGACGACAGGCGGCGGCGTCTCACGGGTGTCTTCGCGACCCGGTCCGCCGACCGGCCGAACCCGCTCGGCCTCCACGTGGTCACGGTGAGGGAGGTCGCCGGGAACCGCCTGAGGATCGGCCCGATTGAGGCCGTCGACGGGACGCCGGTCGTCGACCTCAAGCCCGTCCTGACCGCCTCGGACCGCTGAGCCGCCGAGGGCGAACTCTCACGCATCCGCCGAGGCGGCCTCGAGATCGCCGGTCGGCGTGACCACCGACGTCCGTCTGGGTCCCCGACGATCTGGGTACAATCCCCGTCGCCGGCATACGACGGAGCTCCTCGGAATGACAGGGCCACTTCACCGGTTCTTCGCCGCCGACCACCGCCGTCTGGACGGCCTGCTGAGGCGCTCGATCGCCGACCCCGGCCGGGTGGACCTCGTCCCCTTCGGGGAGTTCCGCGCCGGGATCCTGAGGCACATCGGGATGGAGGAGAGGTATCTCTTCGTCATCGCGCGGGCGGCACGCGGAGGCCGCCCCCTGGACCTCGCGGCTCGCCTGCGCGTCGACCACGGGGCGATCGCCGCCCTCCTCGTGCCCACGCCGACCCCCGCCATCGTCGACGACCTCCTGTCGGTGCTCGTCCCGCACAACCGGCGCGAGGAGGAGGCGGGCGGCGTCTACGACTCTGCGGACGAGGCCCTCGGGGTCTCTGAAGCCGAGCGACTCGTGGCGGAGCTCGAGAGCTTCCCGGAGCCGCCGCTCAAGCCGTACAACGACGGGCCGGGGGTCGCGAAGCACGTCGCCGAGACCCTCGCGCTGTCCCGGCGGCAGTGGGAGTCGGGCCCCTAGGCCGGACCTGCTCGGCGGAACGGGCCCTAGTAGACGACCGGGCCGGGCCGCGCGAGCGCGCGGCCGGGGAGCGGACGGTTCCGCTCGGTGAGCGGTCCCGGTCACCACGCGGCGGCGGGCAGTCTCCAGCATGGCCAGGCCAGGTCGATCCCGACGACGGCGCCGCCGAGGGCGGCCATGGGGGCGGCGTTGCGGGCCGCACCGCAGCCGAGGTCCAGGATGCGCTGGCCAGCGCCGGCCCCCGGTCAGCGGCTGCGCTCCTCGGGCTCGCCCCTTTCGCGCTCGCTTCTCCCGGTGCCCGCCTTCGCTCGGACGGGCCGCCTCGCCCCTCGTGTCGCGCCCAGGGTCTCGACCTTGCCCTGCACGACACAGCCGAGCATGCCGGGGTCGCAGAGGGCGCCGCGCACGCGCTGGCAGACGCCCTCGACCTCGTGCGGGCAGCCCCAGGAGCTCATGGCCGATCGTACACCGGCCTCGTGGCGCGACGCGGGGCGCGACCTGCGACGAGCGCGGGCTATCTCCCGCCGAGGCGTCCGATCAGGTCCTTGGGCTCGAAGGGCCCGGGGTCGGCGAGGAGGGCGCGAGCCGCGTCCACCTGTCCCCAGACGTTCCAGAGGAGAACGCCGCGGACGCGACGGTCCCGAAGGTAGTAGACCACCCCCTCCCGGAACGGCGTCTTCCAGTCGGGTACGGTCTCCAGGCGGGCGTCGACTTCGCCCACGGCCTCGTATCCGAGTTCGAACAGGTCCGAGTAGAACGCGGGGAGGTGGTGGTACACCTCGCCGGCTCCGGCCATGTTGCGACCGGCCACCCGGCCCATGGTGTTGGCGTTGTCCTCGTGCTCGACCCGGAGGCGCTTGCCGAGGGTGGGGCTGTGGAAGCTGGCCACGTCGCCGGCGGCGTAGACGCCCGGGACGCTGGTGCACAGGAGCTCGTCCACCTCGATCCCATTGCCGACCTTCACCCCGGCGGCTTCCGCCAGCGCGGTGTTCGGGGTGATCCCGATGCCGGCCACGACACCGTCGGCCTCGAGGCGGCGTCCACCGCGGGTCTCGACGAGCCAGTGTTCACCGGTCTTGGTGGCCGCCGTGACGGTCTCCCCCGGGAAGACCTCGACCCCCTTCTCCCGGAAGTACTCGACCAGGGACCGGGCGAGGTCGCCGGGGTAGACGCGCGCGCCGATGGCCGGGTCGGGGAAGACCAGGGTCACCTTCGTGTCGTTCATGGCCAGGGCGGCGGCGATCTCCGACCCGATGAAGCCGCCGCCGATCACGACGAAGCGGCGCCCCTTCTGCGCGAGGCCGCGCAGGGAGCGGAAGTCGGCCACGGTCCGGAAGTAGACGATCCCGTCGTCCCCGAACGGCAGGCGGCGGACGGTGCCGCCGGTGGCCAGGAGGAGCTTCTCGAAGAGGTAGGTCTCGCCCCGGTCGTCGGTGGCGGTTCTTTCCTCGAGGTCGAGGGCCGTGACGGCGCGTCCCAGGCGGAGCGTCGTGGGCCCCGGCGCCGAAGGGCGCCAGACGCTCTCCAGGGGCTCCCCCTTCCAGAGGGCCTTCGAAAGGGGGGGCCGGTTGTAGGGGGGATCGGCCTCGGCACTCACGAGCACGATCGAGCCCTCGGGGTCCACCTCGCGGATCCCGTGACAGGCCGCGTCTGCCGTCATGCCGCCACCGACGATCAGGTACCGGGTCGAGACCATGCTCACCTCCGTTGCCCTGCTCAGGCCTCGCGTCCGAGAGGGGCTCGCAACAGCCCGAGGAACTCCTGTCGAGTGCGCTCCTCCTCGAACGCCCCCCGCACGGCGCTCGTGGTGGTGATCGCGCCGGCCTTGGCGACGCCCCGCATCTCCATGCAGAAGTGGCGGGCCTGCACGACCACCATGGCCCCGGCCGGGCGGAGGCGTTCCTCCAGCAGCCCGACGACCTGCATCGTGAGCCGCTCCTGGATCTGCGGGCGCCGCGCGTAGAAATCCACCACCCGGGCGAACTTCGAGAGGCCCACGAGCCTGTCCTTGGGGATGTAGGCCACGTGGACCCTGCCGAAGAAGGGCAGCAGGTGGTGGGCGCAGACGGAGTGGAACGGGATGTCTGTCACCGCCACCATCTGCCCGTAGCGCTCGGGGTTCGGGAACGTGCGCAGCTCGGGGGGCCGCCGCGCGTGCAGCCCCGCGAAGAGCTCGCGGTAGGACCGCACGAGGCGCCTCTCGGTGCCCTCCAGGTTCGGATCGTCCATGTCCAGGCCCAGGCTCTCGAAGGCCGCGCGGAAGTGCGCGGCGGCCTGGGCGGCCCTGGCCTCGTCGGGCCGGGCGTCGTCCTCTGCTCCACGGAACGTGAGCACCGCTGCGGGTCCGGTGTCGCTCATCGGCATCTGCCTCCTCCCCTTACGGAGTGAAGCGGCGGGCGGACGTGACACGCCCGGGGAGAAATCCTGTAACCTCGAAGGAGATCTCGACTCAGTCAGGATAGGGGGTAGGAGAGGCAATGGCCAGGCCTGCGGCCGGAGCGGTGGAAGAGCGTCCCGACTGGACGGTGCTGTCGGACGAGGAGGTCGTGCGCCGGGTCCGCGCGGGCGAGGCGCCCCTCTTCGAGGTCCTGATGCGGCGCTACAACCAGAGGCTCTACCGGGTGGCCCGGGCCATCCTCCGTGACGACGCCGAGGCCGAGGACGTCATGCAGCACGCCTACGTGGAGGGGTACCTCCACATCGGCCAGTTCGCGGGCCGCGCCGCCTTCTCGACGTGGCTCACGAAGATCGCGGTCTACGAGGCCCTCGCCCGCGTGCGCCGTCGCGGGAAGGAGCTTCTCTCCGACCCGCTTCCCGAGGGGGACGAGGACGCCATGAGCACGCTGAAGTCGCCCCGGCCGGACCCCGAGCAGCAGGCGCTGCAGGGCGAGGCGCGCGCCCTGCTCGAGGCGGCCATCGACGCGCTGCCGGCGGCCTACCGCTCCGTGTTCGTGCTCCGGGAGGTGGAGGGGCTGAGCACCGCCGAGACCGCGGAGTGCCTCGACGTGAGCGGCGAGGTGGTCAAGACCCGCCTCCACCGGGCCCGGGCGCTCCTGCGCGAGGAGCTCCTGGCCCGCGCCGGCGTCGCCGCCTCGACGGCGTTCTCGTTCCACCTGTCGCGCTGCGACCGCGTCGTCGCCGCGGTCTTCGCGCGCCTCGGGGTGGCGGAGCGGCCGAAGACCCACTGACAGCACCCTTGACGTTGCGGCCGCGCCGGGCATAGCCTCCGCGGCGGTCGACATCGACCGCTCGAGAGGCGCATGCGCTCGCTGGGAAAGAACGGGCCGGTCGTCCCGCCGATCGTCTTCGGCACGAGCGCGCTCGGGAACCTCTACGCGGCGCATCCCCCCGAGAGGAAGCTCGCCGTGCTCCGGGAGATGTTCGGCGACGCGCGGGGGCCCGTCGTGCTGGACTCGGCCGGCAAGTACGGGGCCGGCCTCGCCCTCGAGACGATCGGGCAGGGCCTGCGGGCGCTCGGCGTGCGGCCCGAGCAGGTGATCCTCAGCAACAAGCTGGGCTGGCTCCGCGTGCCGCTCCGCGGGCCGGAGCCGAGCTTCGAGCCCGGGGCCTGGTTCGGCCTCGAGCACGACGCGGAGCAGGCGGTCTCCTACGAGGGGATCCTGCGGTGCTGGGAGCAGGGCTGCGCGCTGCTGGGGCCGCCGTTCCGGCCGGCGCTGGTCTCGGTCCACGACCCCGACGAGCTCCTCGCGCGCGCCCGCACGCCCGCCGAGCGCGACCGGGCCTGGCACGAGCTGCTCGAGGCCTACCGCGCCCTCCGGGAGCTGAAGCAGCGCGGCGAGGTCGGCTTCGTCGGCGTCGGGGCGAAGGACTGGACGGTCATCCGGGCGCTGGTCGACGCGGTGCCGCTCGACTGGGTGATGCTGGCCTGCTCGTTCACGGTGCTCCGCCACCCCCAGGACGTCGTGGACTTCGTCGACCAGCTGCAGCGCGAGGGAGTCGGGGTCGTCAACTCCGCGGTCTTCCATGCGGGCTTCCTGACCGGCGGCGCCTTCTTCGACTACCGGCGCCTCGACCCCGGGAACCCTGGCGACCGGCCGCTTTTCGCTTGGCGCGAGAGCTTCCACGCGGTCTGCCAGGCGCACGACGTGAGCCCGGCGGCGGCCTGCGTCCGCTTCGCCCTGTCGCACCCGGCGGTGGCGTGCGTGGCGCTCAACACCAGCCGGCCCGAGCAGGTCCGCGCGAACGTGGCCCTGGGCGACGCCCGGGTGCCGTCGCGGTTCTGGTCGGCGCTGAAGGACGCCGGGCTCGTCCGGCGCGACTACCCCCATGTCGGCGACGCGTAGTCGCGGGCGGCGCTCCCGCGGGACCCGGCCGTGATCGTCGACTCCCACCAGCACTTCTGGCGCTACGACGCGAAGGAGTACGACTGGATCGGCGACGACCTCGCGGCGATCCGGCGCGACTTCCTGCCGGAGGACCTGTCGCGCGAGCTCGGCCCGGCCGGTGTGGACGCGGTCGTGAGCGTGCAGGCGCGGCAGAGCCTCGGCGAGACCCGCTGGCTGCTGGAGCTGGCCGGGGCGCACGACTTCGTCGCCGGCGTCGTCGGCTGGGTCCCGCTCGTCTCGTCCACGGTGGCCGACACCCTCGCCGAGCTGGCGGCGAACCCGAGGTTGTGCGGCGTGCGCCACGTGCTCCAGGGCGAGGCCGACCCGGACTTCGCAGCGAGGCCGGACTTCAACCGGGGCGTCGCGGCCCTGCGGGGGCTCGGCCTCGCCTACGACATCCTGATCTACGAGCGCCAGCTCCCCATGGCGACGGCACTCGTGGATCGGCACCCGGACCAGGTCTTCGTCGTCGACCACGTGGCGAAGCCGCGGATCCGCGACGCCGTCGTCTCGCCCTGGCGCGAGAGGATCCGCGAGCTGGGGCGGCGACCGAACGTGTTCTGCAAGCTGTCGGGGATGGTCACCGAGGCCGACCCGCGCGCGTGGACTCACGCCGCGCTCGAGCCGTACGCCCATGCCGTGCTGGAGGCCTTCGGCCCCTCGCGGGTGATGTTCGGCAGCGACTGGCCCGTCTGCTTGGCCGCCTGCCCGTACTCGCGGTGGCTCGCCACCGTCCGTGAGCTGTGCGACGGGTTGTCGGCGTCGGAGCGGGAAAGTGTGCTGGGCGGCACGGCGCGCGTGGCCTACCGCCTCGACGCGAGGGGTCCGGCGGGCGGGAGGCCATGACAGGAGGAAAGCGATGAAAGCGGGCGTCCTCTACGACGAGCGGAAGATCGAGGTGCGGGAGGTCCCCGACCCCACGCCCCGGCCCGGCGAGGTGATCGTCGAGTCGAGCTTCGGCGGCATCTGCGGGACCGACGTGCACATCTACCGCGGCGAGTTCCGCTCCCGGGTCCGCTTCCCGGCCATCCAGGGCCACGAGTTCGGGGGCGTCGTCGTCGAGCTCGGCGGGGGCGTTTCCGGGTGGGCGCGAGGCGACCGGGTCGCCGTCGACCCGATCGTCCCCTGCCGGGCCTGCCCGGCCTGCCTCCGTGGGCAGATCAACTGCTGCCGCTCGCTGAGGCTGCTCGGCGTCGACGACGACGGCGGCTTCGGCCGTCTGGTCGCCGTGCCCCAGGGCAACCTGTACCGCCTCCCGGAGGACATGCCGATGGAGCACGTCCCGATGGTCGAGACCTTCGCCCTCGGCCACCACGTGCTCGACCGTGGCCGGGTCCAGCCGGGCGAGAGCGTCGCGATCCTCGGGGCGGGGAAGCTCGGCCTCTCGGTCCTCGACGTGCTGTGCCACGGCGCGAGCCCCGCGAGCACCGTCGTGAGCGACCTCCAGCCCTTCCGGCTGGACGTCGCGCGCCGTCTCGGCGCCGACCTGACCGTGGACGTCACGCGCGAGGACCCCGTGACGCGCGTGATGGAGGCAACCCGGGGGGAAGGTGTCGACTGCGTGATCGAGTGCGTGGGCCACTACCACCTCGCCGAGGGACAGGAGCCGCCCCTCGCCCAGGCGGTGAGGATGATCCGCCACGGGGGACGGATCGTGACCGCCGGCCTCGGCGAGCAGCTCACGCCCGTCCACTTCAAGACGCTGGTGCTCAAGGAAGCCCAGATCGTCGCCTCGCGCGTGACCCTCGGCGAGTTCGCGCGCGCCATCCGGATGCTGGCCAAGCGGCGGCTCCACCCGGAGCTGCTGGTCACGGACACGGTGCCGCTCCGGGACGTCGCGGCGGCCTTCGAGAAGGTGGATCGCGAGGACCCGAGCACGATCAAGGTGGTCCTGGACATCGCCCAGGCGTGAGCAGGCGGAGGAGCGAGTCGATGCCGATCGCAGGAGGGATCCGGACCACGAGGCCCGCGGCGAGCAGGCGGCGAGCGACGATCCTGCTCCTCGGCACGACCGTCGCCGTGATGCTGGCGTCGCCCGGGCGGGGAGAAGGTGCGAAGCCTGGCGCAGGCGCGGCGTCAGCCTCGTACTACACCGTCCGCCCAGACGATCCGAAGGCCGTGTACGTGACGCGCGAGCGGTTCGGCGCCGTCGGCGACGGCGTCGCCGACGACACGGCGGCGCTCCAGAAGGCCATCGACACGGTGCAGGAGACG
>Ga0316628_100005132_pt1 | contig 10420 bp, 10 predicted proteins | sample OWC_Aug_M2_C1_D5_FD_207648 | JGI IMG/M metagenome (GOLD analysis project Ga0316628, IMG submission 207648) | Wetland soil microbial communities from Old Woman Creek delta, Ohio, United States - OWC_Aug_M2_C1_D5_C | ecosystem: Environmental > Terrestrial > Soil > Wetlands | place: USA: Ohio... | reverse complement strand
GCCAGTGCAGTACCAATCGCGCGGTGAGTTGTTGTACACAACCCACTGCATTGCCTGCCACAACGAGCAGGTGCATTGGCGCGACAAGAAACTCGCCAGGGATTGGAGGAGCCTGCGTGCAGAGGTGCGACGCTGGCAGAAGGTTTCCGGGCTCCGCTGGAGCGAGGATGAAATCGACGCGGTGACGCGTTACCTGAATCCTATTTACTATCACTATCCGGCACCGTACTGACACCTCGATGCCGGCAGACCCGAAACTTCGGCCCTGGTGGCTTGAGCCTCTCCCGGAAGGAGCGGCGGAAGCCGCTGCCATGCAGACGGGACTGTCCGGCGCAGAGGCCAAGGCGCGGCTTGCGAGGTTCGGCCCCAATCTGTTCCGGGAGCGCAAGGAAAAACCGCTGCTGGTGCAGTACCTCATCCGTTTCAAGAATCCGCTGGTCATCATCCTGCTCGTCGCCAGTGCGGTTTCGGCATTTACCGGCGAAGTCACCAACTTCCTCATCATCAGCTGCATCGTCCTGATGAGCGTCACGCTGGATTTCGTGCAGGAATATCGTGCCAATTCGGCTGCAGAAAAGCTGAAGCTATCGGTTTCTTTGCGCGCCACCGTGCTGCGTGATGGACAACCCCAGGAAGTCGCGTTAAGCAAAGTGGTGCCCGGCGACGTTGCGCTGCTTGCGGCTGGCGATCTGATTCCGGCGGACGGAAGAGTGCTCGAAGCACAGGACTTCTTCGTCAAGCAGGCGCTGCTGACGGGCGAATCCTACCCGGTGGAAAAGAAACCGGGCGGGCTGCCCGATACCGCCACCGAACTGCAGGAGGCCTCCAACGCGGTGTTCATGGGCACCTCGGTCATCAGCGGCAGCGCCCGCATGCTGGTGGTCAAAACCGGAACAGCAACCGCCATCGGCGAAATCGCCGACAGCATTTCCCGCCCGTCGTTACCGACATCGTTCGAGCTCGGTACCCGCCGCTTCGGCATGCTGATCATGCGGCTGACCATTTTGATGGTGCTGTTCGTGCTGCTCGTGAACACATTCTTTCACAAGCCCTGGCTGGAGTCCTTCCTGTTCGCGGTGGCATTGGCTGTCGGCCTGACGCCGGAGTTGTTGCCGATGGTGGTTTCGGTGACGCTGTCACGTGGCGCGCTGCGCATGGCCAAACAGCACATGATCGTCAAGCGATTGGCAGCCATCCAGAACCTGGGTTCGATGGATGTGTTGTGCACGGACAAGACCGGCACACTGACCGAAGCGAAGATCCGCATGGAACGACACGTGGATGCCGAAGGCCTGCCCAGCGAGCGGGTGCTGGAGATCGCCTATCTCAACAGCTTCTTCGAGAGCGGCTTGAAGAGCCCGCTGGACGAAGCCATTCTCAACCACGAACACATCGAGGTAGGCAGCTGGAAAAAGATCGACGAAGTGCCGTTCGACTTCGAGCGTCGTTGCGTCTCGGTGCTGATCGATAACGGCGAGAAGAGATGGCTGGTGGTGAAAGGTGCGCCCGACGAGATCATGGGGCTGTGCACGCATTACGAAGCGGGAGGTGCCAATCTCCAGCGCCCCATCGACGATGCTGCTTTGGCTGGTATTCGCGACCAGTACCACGCGCTGGAACAAGAAGGCTTCCGCGTGCTCGGCATTGCCTGGCGCCAGGTGCCGCTGGATCACCCGCACGCCGTGGTGAGTGACGAAACGGAGCTGGTGCTGGCCGGCTTTGCCGCCTTCCTCGACCCGCCCAAGGAGAGTGCCGCCCCTGCATTGGCTGCGCTCAAGAAGGCGGGAGTCGCAATCAAGATCGTGACCGGCGACAGCGATCTGGTCACGCGGCATGTTTGCGCGCAACTGAAGATCCCGGTCACCGGGGTATTACTTGGCAAGGAGATCGCGCAGATGGACGACCACGCCCTGCGCGCCAGGGTGGATGCGGCGAACCTGTTTTGCCGGGTCAATCCGTCGCAGAAAGACCGCGTAATCCGCGCGCTCAAGGCGCGCGGCCATGTAGTCGGTTACCTGGGCGATGGCATCAACGATGCGCCCTCGCTGCATTCGGCGGATGTCGGCCTGTCGGTGGACTCGGCGGTGGATGTGGCGAAGGAAGCGGCCGACATGATCCTGCTGAAACATGACCTGCATGTGCTGCACGCGGGCGTGGTGGAAGGACGGCGCACTTTCGGCAATATCATGAAGTACATCATGATGGGCACCAGCTCGAATTTCGGCAACATGTTCAGCATGGCGGGCGCCTCGCTGTTCCTGCCGTTCCTGCCGATGTTGCCGACGCAGATCCTGCTCAACAACATCCTCTATGACGTCTCCGAGATACCGATTCCGCTGGACAAGGTGGATGCAGAGGAAGTCGCCGGCCCGCGCGTGCTGGACCTGAATTTCGTGCGCAACTTCATGCTGGTGATCGGGCCGATCAGCTCGGTGTTCGATTTCCTCACCTTCTACGTCATGCTTGCGGTGCTGCATGCGGACGAAAGACTGTTCCAGACCGGCTGGTTCGTCGAGTCGCTCTGCACCCAGGTGCTCGTGATCTTCATCATCCGCACGCGGGGCAACCCGCTGAAAAGCCGCGCCCATCCGCTGCTGACCGCAACCTCTCTCGTGGTTGTGACCATTGCGGTGCTGTTGCCGTTTACGCCGATAGGAACGCATTTCGGATTTGTGCCGCCGCCCGCCAAGTTCTATTTCATCCTCGGCGCGATGGTGCTCATCTATCTCTCTGCTGTTGAGCTGGCCAAGCAGGGTTTCTACCGCTGGGCGGGAAAACGGCCGCTCCGGTCAGCAACCCTGGCTTGACCTGCCGGCTTGCCATTTGGCGAGCCGGGCGCGCATGCGTTTGTAGTGCGATCCTTGCCAGTAGACTCTTCCACAGGTGAGGCAAACGGACAGCGGCTCGCCCGGTCTGCGCGCATCCTCCGGCACGCGTGCGGCGGCCTCCACATCGGCTGGCAGCAACAGCGTGTTGTCCTGCAGGCAGCGCGTGAAGGCGCGGCTGAGCCAGTCGATTTGGAAGCGCGCGCCGAGCAGGGCGGCGAGCTGGTCGATGTCGCCTTGCGGCAGGACCAGGGCGATGTCGCGCGCTGCCTTGTGTTCGCGCACCAGTTGGTCCTGCGTCAGGAAAAAGCGTCCTTCGTCATGGCACTGTTTCAGCAGGTCGCGATCCGGATTTCCGTTATTGGCAAACAGGGTGTCGTAGCCGGCGGCGCGCAAGTAGCGGCATAGCCGGCCCAGCATCTCGTCGCAGAGGAAGCGGGGGGGAAAGTCCATGACGTAATGTTATGCCAATTCCTTTCGCTCCAGCAGCGACGGGCCGGACCGTTTTTGAGCATAATGCGAGCTTCGCAACACGGCTTCGATACCGGAAACATGCATAGATATCTCTTTCTGTTTGCGCTCATCTGCGCATCACAGGCGCTGGCTGCTGCCACACCCCGTTGCGGCACGGACGATTTCGGCAATGCCGTGTGCATGGACAAGGATGGTGTGGTGAGCACGGTGCGACCGGATCGAGCCGACGACGCGAAGGATGTTGCTGCATCAGCCGTGTCGGCCGATGCCGTCGGCAAGACTGGTGGCGACGACCGGAACGGGCGTGCACGTTGCGGCGTGGACCAATTCGGCAACACGGTGTGCCGCTGATATTTCAATAAGTTCAGGAGAGAGAACATGCGCATATTGCACACGATGATCCGGACCGGCGACCTTGACCGCTCCATCGAGTTTTACACCAAAGTGCTGGGCATGAGGCTGCTGCGCCGCAACGACCATCCCGAAGGGAAGTACACGCTGGCCTTCATTGGCTATGGCGAGGAGCGCGAGCAGGCGGTGATCGAGCTGACCTACAACTGGGGCGTCGACAAATACGACCTCGGCACCGGATTCGGCCACATCGCCATCGAGGTGGACGACGTCTATGCCGCCTGCGACGAGATCAAGCGGCGCGGCGGAACGGTGGTGCGCGAGGCGGGGCCCGTGCACGGCGGGAAGACCGTCATCGCATTCGTGGCCGATCCGGACGGATACAAGATCGAGCTGATCGGCAAGAAGGCTTGAGGGCGAAGTACCGGCCATTGCGGTCGTTTCAGTTGCCTGAATTCTTGTCTGCTGTGGTATATCCATTGTGGAGGTTCTAATCTCCCCGGGCGCGCCATATTTAAAGGCTTCCAGCGATGGAAGCCTTTTTCATTTGTCAGTCTGCGCGACTTTTGCGCGACTCCCCCAGGAATAGTGGCACGTAACTGACGCATTGCGGACGGATACGGTCAGCAAGTCGAACGGCGGCAATAGGTGAAGAGCGGCCAGAATATCTATTTAAAATAATTGCAGGACGCGGGTCGGTCGGTCTAGGTCCGAAACCTGTACAGATCCCGGGAATTCCCGACCGGCAAAAAAAGGGCGCCTTGCGACGCCCTTCAAGGGAGCTAGAGAGCTCCGGGAGGAGAGGGTTACAGGTTGTATGCTTTTTCGCCGTGCGACGTCGTATCCAGCCCCTCGCGCTCGGCGTCTTCTGCAACGCGCAAGCCGATGGTCAGGTCAACGATCTTGTAGCAGACCAGGGCGACCACTCCGGACCAGACCACGGTGGTCAGCACGGCTTGCGCCTGGATCCACACTTGACCGCTGATGGTGGTGTCGACGATGGTGTTGTTCACGTAGTCCGCGATGCCGGTGCCGCCCATGCTCCAGGTGTTGAACACACCAGTGAGCAGCGCACCCAGGATACCGCCGATGCCGTGGATGCCGAACACGTCCAGCGCATCGTCCGCACCAAGCAGTTTCTTCAGACCGGTCACGCCCCAGAAGCAGACGATACCTGCCAGTGCGCCGATAACCAGGCCACCGCCGATGCCGACCCAGCCGCAAGCCGGGGTGATCGCGACCAGGCCGGCCACTGCACCGGATGCCGCGCCCAACAGACTGGGCTTGCCCTTCAACATCCATTCCGCGCCCGTCCAGGTCAACACCGCAGCAGCAGTAGCGATCAGCGTGTTGGCAAAGGCCAGCGTTGCGGTGCCGCCCGCTTCTAGCGCGGAACCGGCGTTGAAGCCGAACCAGCCCACCCACAGCAGCGATGCGCCGATCATGGTCATCACCAGGTTATGCGGCGCCATCGGCTCCTTGCCGTAGCCCACGCGCTTGCCGACCAGGAAGGCGCCGACCAGGCCGGCGATCGCCGCGTTGATGTGCACCACGGTGCCGCCGGCGAAGTCCAGCGCACCCTTCTGGAACAGCCAGCCCGCCGTCGCATTGGCCGCATCTGCCGCAGCCTGCGAGGTGTAGGCATCCGGACCTGCCCAGAACCACACCATGTGCGCGATCGGCAGGTAGGCGAAGGTGAACCACAGCGCCGAGAACAGCAGCACTGCACCGAACTTCATGCGCTCGGCGAACGCACCCACGACCAGCGCCACGGTGATGGCAGCGAAGGTCGCCTGGAACGCGACGAACACGAATTCGGGGATGACCACACCCTTGCTGAAAGTCGCGGCGTTGGCGACGCTTCCTGTTACGGGGTCGAAGATACCCTTCAGGAACAGCCGGTCGAAGCCGCCGAAGAAGGCGTTGCCTTGGGTGAACGCGACCGAGTAGCCGTAGATCGCCCACAACACGGTGATCAGCGCAAAGATGCTGAACACCTGCATCAGCATCGACAGCATGTTCTTACTGCGCACGAGACCGCCGTAGAACAGCGCCAGGCCGGGGATTGACATCATGATCACCAGCAGCGTGGCAACCAGCATCCAGGACGTGTCGCCCTTGTTGGGAACGGGGGCCGGTGCTGCCGCAGGGGCGGCGGGAGCAGCTGCCGGAGCGGCTGCGGTGGCCGCTGCCGCAGGCGCCGCGGGAGCTTCGTCTGCGAATGCAGGCGCCGTCAGGCCGCACAGCACCGCGAGCAGCGCGAAGAGTGCAATCAGTTTCTTCATTTCCAATCTCCTTATAGAGCTTCCGGGCCGGTCTCGCCGGTACGGATGCGGATCACTTGTTCCAGGTCCTGCACGAAGATCTTGCCGTCGCCGATCTTGCCGGTCTGTGCGGATTTCTCGATGGCTTCGATGACCTGATCCAGCATGTCGGCCTTGATGGCCGCTTCCAGCTTGACCTTGGGCAGGAAGTCCACGACGTATTCTGCACCCCGGTACAACTCGGTGTGCCCCTTTTGCCGCCCGAAGCCTTTGACTTCGGTGACGGTGATGCCTTGCACGCCGAGGGCGGACAACGCTTCACGCACTTCGTCCAGCTTGAACGGCTTGATGATTGCAGTGACGATTTTCATATTCGGTTCTCCTTGGTCGAGAGGCGGTGTTCCGCCTCTCATGAATTTAGAACGCGCGGCTCAGCGACAGGATTGCGGTGCCACGGCCCAGCTTCTTGTTCTGCAAGCTGGTGTAGAACGCGCTGGCGTTGGTGTTGCTGTAAGCCAGGCCGAGCACATAACCGCTGAAATCCTTGGAAACGCTCAGCTTGTAGTCGGAGTAGGTTGGATCACCTGAAACGACCGCAGCCTGGTACTTGGCCGAAGAACCTTTGTAGGTCTGCTTGCCGTAGTGCGCGCCCAGCGTCACGCCGGTATCGGGGATGGCGTAGCTCGCGCTGAGGTCGATATAGCTCGTCCCCTTCGCATCAGGTACGCCGAAGGTATCGCCCAAGCTGTAGGAATACTTGAGGGTCACGATGGAGTAGCTCACTGCACCGTAGATCTCATTAGTGTCGGCCTTGGTCGCGCCTGCAGCGTAGGTGCCGGGATAGTTGTAACGCAGGAAACCCACGTCATACGACACATCACCGGCCGTACCCTTGTAACCACCATAGGTGTCGAGCTCCAGGCCGGCGGTAGAGGCAACACCTGCATCGCCCAGCCAGCTGATGCTGGAACCCCATGCACCGATATACAGGCCGCTGCTGTGCGCGAGATCGAAGCCGCCCTGGATGGCTGGCTTGGCACCGGTTTGCGAGATGCCGCGGTACAGGTAGTCGCTCACCAGGCTCACGTTGGAGGAGGGTGTGAAAGGCGCAGGTGCGTCGGCGGCCATCGCGGGCAGCGCAAAACAGGAGACCAGAGCAGCGACAAGCAGTTTGTTCTTAAGCATTGTGTTTCCTTTCTGTTAAGTATTGATGTGGGACAAGAGTATCCACGTCAACCTATCAGCAGAAACTGTGCCAACGACGGAAAGCCGCGCCGACATTAGGCTTGCGAGATTGCGGGCAAAGAGCTGGAAGAAGCGAGCGCACCAACTCTATGCACGAAAACGGTAGTGGTGCCCTCGTGATGTGCGCGGACTATGTTTCTATTTAACTGGGTTCATTTATCACTGAGGTGTGCTTTCATTTGTAGCAAACCCTACAACGCCCCATACGCGTCTTGTTCCGTACACACGAGTTGAGCGATTCGTTTCTGTAATCCGCTGACTAAACAGTCCGTTGATGCGAGTGCGTTGGGCTGGCACGCAGTTTGCGAATACTCAGGCACAGACACACTGATAGGAGCGAACCATGATCAAGCTGACACCCAACGCAATCTCCGCCGTAGAGAGATTCATCAAAGGATCGAGCACACCTGTGGCCGGCTTGCGTATCGCCATTGCCGGCGGCGGCTGTTCCGGCTTCCAGTACGGCATGTCGCTGGAAGAGGCGAAGAACGATGACGATACCGTGCTGGACTACGGTTCGGTCACGTTGTTGGTCGATCCGCTGTCCGCCCCATTGCTGGAAGGCGTGACAGTGGATTTCGTCGATAGCCTCGCCGGCAGCGGCTTCAAATTCGAAAACCCGAACGCCAGCTCCAGCTGCGCGTGCGGTTCTTCTTTCTCGGCATAACGATCATGTTCATGATCGTTTCCCTCGCCCCCGTTCCCCCTCTCCCAGAGGGAGAGGAGTACGGTCGGATGCTACGCAATTATTAAACTTAGGAGCGCGCCATGTGGGACTACTCGGACAAGGTCAAGGAACACTTTTTCCAACCGCGCAACGCAGGCGTGCTGGAAGGTGCGAACGGCGTCGGCGACGTCGGCTCGATATCGTGCGGCGACGCGCTGCGCCTGATGCTCAAGGTGGAGCCGGAGACCGACATTATTCTCGATGCGCATTTCCAGACCTTCGGCTGCGGCTCGGCCATCGCGTCATCTTCCGCGCTCACTGAGATGATCAAGGGCAAGACGCTGGACGAGGCATTGAAGGTCAGCAACCAGGACATCGCGGATTATCTCGACGGCCTGCCGCCGGAGAAGATGCACTGCTCGGTGATGGGGCGCGAAGCGCTGCAGGCTGCCGTAGCCAACTATCGCGGCGAAGTATGGAGCGACGATCACGAAGAAGGCGCGCTGGTGTGCAAGTGTTTCGCCATCGACACTGTGCTGATCGAAGACACCATCCGCGCCAACAATCTGTCCTCGGTGCAGGATGTGACCAACTACACCAAAGCCGGCGGCGGCTGTTCGTCCTGCCACGAAGGCATCGAAGAGATACTGGTCAAGGTGCTGGCTGAGCGTGGCGAGACCTTCAAGCCTGGCATGGAAAAGAAGGAAGAGGCGGCTCCCGCCGGCATGACCAACCTGCAACGCATCCGCAAGATCGAAGCGGTGCTCGATTCCATCCGCCCGCAACTGAAACGCGATGGCGGCGACATCGAGCTGGTTGATGTGGACGGCAAGACCATCTACGTCAACATGAAAGGTGCCTGCGCCGGTTGTCAGATGGAAGCGCTGACGCTGCAGGGCATCCAGCAGAAGCTGATGGAAGAATTGAAAGAGTTCATCAAGATCGTGCCTACCAAGGCCGGCGCATTGAGCCGCGCCACTTGTCATCCGTAGCCAACAGTTCCCTCTCCCATTCATGGGAGAGGGTTAGGGAGAGAACTGGGTGATTCGCACCCTCTCCCCCAGCCCCTCTCCCGTAAACGGGCGAGGGGAATAAATGAAAGGATTCGAACATGGAAGGCATCTACTTCGACAACAATGCAACCACGCGGGTCGATCCCGCCGTGGTGGAAGCCATGCTGCCGTACTTCACCGAGCAGTTCGGCAATCCCTCGTCGATGCACAGCTTCGGCAACAAGGTGGGACTCGCGATCAAGAAGGCGCGCATGCAGGTGCAGGAACTGCTCGGCTCCGAGTTCGACTCCGAGATCATCTTCACCTCCTGCGGCACCGAGTCTGATTCCACCGCGATCCTCTCCGCGTTGAAGGCGCAGCCGGAACGCAAGGAGATCATCACCACCACCGTCGAGCATCCGGCCATCCTTACCCTGTGCGCCTATCTGGAGAAGGAAGGCTACAAGGTGCATTACCTGAAGGTGGACGGCAAGGGCCGCCTCGATCTGGATGAATACAGAAAGCTGCTCACCGACCAGGTTGCCGTCGTTTCCGCGATGTGGGCGAACAACGAGACCGGCACCTTTTTCCCAGTGGTCGAGATGGCGGAGCTGGCGAACGCCGCGGGTGCCATGTTCCATACCGACGCGGTGCAGGCCGTAGGCAAAGTGCCGTTGAATCTGAAGGACACGAAGATCGACATGCTTTCCGTGTCCGGTCATAAGTTGCACGCACCCAAAGGGATTGGTGTCATGTACTTGAAACGCGGAACGCGCTTCCGCCCCTTGCTACGCGGTGGCCACCAGGAGCGCGGCCGCCGTGCCGGCACTGAGAACACCACCTCCATCGTCGGTCTGGGCAAGGCCGCCGAGATGGCGATGGAAGCAATGGCATTCGAGAACAGCTTCGTTGCGCGCCTGCGCGACAAATTGGAAGCTGGCATCCTCGCCAAGGTGCCGCGCGCCTTCGTCACCGGCGATGCAAGCAATCGTCTGCCCAACACCAGTAACATCGCGTTCGAGTTCATCGAAGGCGAAGCCATCCTGCTGCTGCTCAACAAGTTCGGCATCGCCGCCAGCTCTGGATCGGCCTGTACCTCCGGCTCGCTGGAACCCTCGCATGTGATGCGCGCGATGGGCATCCCATACACCGCCGCGCACGGCACGGTGCGCTTCTCCTTGTCGCGCTACAGCACCGAAGCTGAAGTGGATCGCGTGATCCAGGTCGTGCCGGAGATCATCGCGCAGCTGCGCAAGCTGTCACCGTATTGGGAAGGCGATGCGCCGAAAGCCGAACCGGAGAAGGCGTTCGCGCCGACTTACGCATGAACACCGTCGCCAAATCCGTAGGGTGCAATAAGCAAAGCGCATTGCACCGGATGTTTGAATCCCATGCCTTGAGCATCCAGCGCATTACGGCTGCGCCTAATGCGCCCTACATGATCGAGGTCTGAAAATGTCCTGCACCGTCATCATCAACGACACCACCCTGCGCGACGGCGAACAGACCGCCGGCGTGGCGTTCACGCTGGAGGAAAAGCTGGACATCGCGCGCCAGCTCGATGCACTCGGCGTGCCGGAACTGGAAGTCGGCATTCCGGCG
>Ga0316628_100005131_pt1 | contig 10420 bp, 7 predicted proteins | sample OWC_Aug_M2_C1_D5_FD_207648 | JGI IMG/M metagenome (GOLD analysis project Ga0316628, IMG submission 207648) | Wetland soil microbial communities from Old Woman Creek delta, Ohio, United States - OWC_Aug_M2_C1_D5_C | ecosystem: Environmental > Terrestrial > Soil > Wetlands | place: USA: Ohio... | reverse complement strand
TTCGTAATGCATGTCTATCTTCTCCCCTCTCTAAAAAAGTGAAGAAAGGAATTGACATCGAAAAAATCTTTTGTTAAGGTTTGTGAAATATTTAACCTGAATTTACTGAAGACTTGATTATGATTTCTAACCCTAAAAAAGGAAGGAGGAAGTGTTATGAGTCGATTGAGTAAGGCCTATATTCCATACAAGGGGTACTATGCTTCACCCTTTTGTCGTTGGCAGGGGAGTCTTGCAAATGAAAATGCGATCTCTCTTGGGGCAACGACAGCCAACCGGTGGTTCAAGAAGAGGAAGATTGATCCGACCGTGATCGACTATCTCTATTTTGGAATTACCATACCGCAACATCACATTTTCTACAGCCATACTTGGGCCTCCGCCCTGATCGTGGAGGGGAAAAAAGAAATACCGGCTCTCATGATCCATCAAGCCTGCACGACCTCAGCGACGGCGATCAATCTGGCCGCCCAAAACATTGAACTCGGAGCCTATCAGACAGGCTATGCGCTGATGGCAGATCGTTGTTCCAATGGGCCCCATACGGTTTGGGCCAACCCGATGGGTCCGGGGGGAGAGGTAGAGTCTGAAAATTGGATGATGGATAACTTTAATAGAGACATTTGGGCAGGCTTTAAAATGATCCAGACCGCAGAGAATGTGGCCAAGAAGATAGGGACGACAAAGGAAGAATGTGATGCGGTCACCTTAAGGAGGTATCAGCAATATTTAGATGCTTTGTCTAATGATAGGGCTTTTCAAAAAAGATATATGTTCCCTGTGGAGGTTAAAGTTGGCAAGAAGGAGACGAAACTGGTTGAGGAGGATGAAGGGGTCACCCCGACGACCGCCCAGGGTCTTGCCAAACTTGCTCCTGTGGAGCCCGGGGGGGTCCACAGTTTCGGGGCGCAGACCCATCCTGCAGATGGAAATGCTGGGTTTATCATTACCACTCGGGAGAAGGCAAAGCAGTTGAGTGCAGACCCCAAGGTGGAGATTCAAATTCTTTCCTATGGTTTTTCAAGAGCTGAAAAGGGCTACATGGCTGCGGCTCCAGTTCCCGCCGCGGAGATGGCGCTTCGAGATGCCGGGATCACGGTCAAGGATCTCAAAGCCGTAAAGACTCACAGTCCCTTTGTTGTCAATGATATTTACATGAGTCGGAAGATGGGGATGGATGTCAATTGGATGAACAATTATGGAAATTCCATGATCTATGGACATCCCCAGGGACCCACGGCGGGAAGACTCATTGCCGAACTCGTCGAGGAGGTGGTGCTCCTGGGTGGGGGGTATGCTCTTTGGGCCGGTTGTGCTGCCGGTGATACCGCAGCCGCCATGGTCTTTAAGATCGGTTGATTCACCTTTTTTCCTGAAAACCGGAAATCGAATTGGCTGGGTTGATCGCAGGAGTCTTCGTAGCCTAGCTGACGATAGAATATCAAAAGGAGGATAATCATGTCATTCTCAATGTTTGGTCGAACGATTCGAAAGATTGGTGTCATTGGATCGGGCAATATCGGCCCTGATATTGCTCTTCATTTCAGCCAAAATCTCCATTCCTACGGAGTGCCTATTGTCGTGGTTGATATTCTTCAGGCAGCCCTTGATGCGGGCTCAAAGAAAGCCGGCTCGAAAATGGCCAAGGCAGTGGAGAAAAAAATCTACAAAAAAGAAGAGGCTGATGCCATCTTCCAAAATATCATCTTTACCACAGACTACGGGAAGCTGAGCGACGCCGACCTCGTTATTGAGGCTGCATTTGAAAGTACCGATGTCAAGATGAAGATCTTTGCTCAGCTTGAGGGGGCCTGTCCGAAGACAACGATTTTAGCATCCAACTCTTCCCACATACCCCCCGAAGAGATCTTTCCCAAGATGAAGGATAAGCGCCGATGTCTGGTGCTCCATTATTTTTTCCCTGCAGAAAGAAATATTTTGCTTGAAATCGTCCCTTCAAAGGATACGGATCCCGCGTTGGTTGAATACTGTATGAAATTCTACGAATTCGTTGGGAAGGCCCCGATCAAGGTGAAGAGCCGCTTCGGCTTTGCGATCAATCCTTTCTTCGAGGGAATTTTCCTTGCTGCTGCCTTGGCCTTGGAGAAAGGGCTTGCCACCGGGAAGCAGATAGACGCCATCATCCAGAAAACGCTCGGGATGGGTGTAGGTCCCTTTACGGGGCATAATCTCACCGGCGGAAACCCACTCACACAACATGGTCTGTCAATGTATACTTCACTCATTATGCCATGGTTCCGTTCCCCGAAGAACCTCGACGAGCGAGTGAAATCCGGTGTACCCTGGGAAGCGGCTGGAAAGGGTGAGATCGTTGAGTATAGTGAGGAAATCTACAAGGCTGTTTCAAACAGAGTGATGGGAGCGTATTTCGGGATTGCCTGTGAAATCGTAGAGAGTGGCATCAGTAATATCGGTGATGTGGATCTGGGAGTGGATGCCGGACTGGTAATGAACCCCCCTTATGAAATGATGAACAAGGTTGGAATAAAGAAGTCCCTTGAATTGGTAGAAGCCTATGTAAAGGAGAATCCAGGATTTAAGGTCTGTGAGATGCTCAAAAAGCAGGCGGCAACAGGCAAGCCCTGGACGATTCCTGTGGTGATCAGAGAGGACAAAGGGGATGTCGCCATCGTTAAGATCCGAAGACCCAAGGCGCTGAATGCCCTGAATAACGACGTCTATGAACAATTAAGGGATGTTTTCACCGGCATTCAGAAGGATTCGAAGATTAAGGGCGCTGTGTTGACCGGATTCGGAACAAGGGCCTTTGTCTCAGGCGCAGATATCGGGATGCTCGCTGCTCAAAAGACGCCCAAGGAAGCGGAGGCTGGATGCCTCAGGGGAATGGCTGTCCTAGGCCTAATCGAGAACCTCGGGAAACCCGTCATCTGCGCGATGAACGGACTGGCCTTCGGCGGGGGAAATGAGGTGGCGATGGCCTGCACTGCCCGGATCGCCAAGAAAGGACAGAAAGTCTTTGTAGCCCAGCCTGAGCCGAAGCTCGGAATCATTCCCGGAAATGGTGGGACTCAGAGACTTCCGAGGTTGATCGGCATTGAAAAGGCCTGGCCGATCCTCCGAAACGCCAACCCCATCTCCTCTGCCCAGGCAAAAGAATTCGGTTTGATCCAGGAGGAAGTGGAAGGTGATCTGATCGACGCAGCCACGAATTGGGTGAAAAATATTCTTTTAGGGAAAGTCAAAGTGCCTCCTATCAAAAAGGATCCCATCCCCATTCCTTCAAAACTCCCTGAAGTGGATATCGGACCTCTGAGTCGAAAGATCGATTCTCTGGTTCAGAAGGCGGTTCTGGAGGGTGCGAAGATGACCCTTGAGGAGGGGATAAAATTCGAAGCGAAGACTTTCGGTGAGTGCCTGTTGACGAAGGATATGAGGATTGGCATGGAAAACTTTATGAAAAACGGGCCGAGGGTCAACGCACCGTTCGTTCATGAATAATGTTGACTGGGTACGATCCGTTCAGTTGATCACTAAAAAACCGAACTCCAAAAATGGGGGAGCAAATAATGGACACGAGAGATAAGTTGCTGGAAATTGTAGGAGCGGAAAATTTTTCAGATGACCCGACCGTTCTTAAGAAATATGCTTCTGACTTCAGTCTTGTGCCACCCGGGGCACCGAGCTATGTGGCAAAACCAAAAAATGCTGAAGAGGTGGCTAAGATTATCAGCTTTGCAAATGAACAGTCGATCCCTGTGGTTCCGGTCAGTTCCGAGGTCCATTTCAACGGGGCGGCCATTCCAAGGCAAGGAGGGATCGTCCTGGACCTGACCCGAATGAAAAAGGTTCTGGAGATCGATGAAGCAAACCGCAAGGTGAGAATCGAAGCGGGTGTGATGTGGCAGCAGCTTACAGAAGAGCTTGCAAAAAAAGGCATGAGAATGATTATGCCCCTCCTGCCCCATGGCAACCGTTCCGTGCTGACCGACTACCTCGAGAGAGAGGTTCCGACCAACACGGTATACGATTATGGGGAACCCATGCAGTCCATGGAAGTCGTCTGGCCTACCGGTGAGATTTTCAGAATGGGCTCCGCGAGCGTGAATGGCTATCCTGATTCCAAATCGAAGGGCGCCAATCCCTCCGGCCCTGGACTTGACTTCTATCGTTTCCTACAAGGGGCTCAGGGAACGATGGGCGTGGTCACGTGGGCCAACTTGAAGATCGAATCGATCCCCAAGATCGACAAAGTCCTTCTTGCCCCTGTCGATGATCTGGCTTATGCCCAGGAGTTCCTCTACCGGATCTTGCCGCGCAGAATCGGCCAGGAGTGTCTTCTTCTGAACAACGTCGATCTCGCTGCGATCGTGGCCGAGAAGGGCTTTGGGGATTTTGAGACACTGTGCACCACCCTCCCCCCGTGGACGCTCATTCTGGTCATCAGTGGGCTGCTCCGGCGTCCGGAGGAGAAGATCGCCTATGAAGAGAATTTCCTCAACCAAGTCATCAAGAATGAATTTCGGAAGCTGAAACTTCAGGACAACCTCCCAGGGGTTCCCGGCATTGGCCGAAAACTATTACCGATGCTCCGCACCCCTTGGCCGGCTGAGAAGACCTATTGGAAGAACGTCTGGAAGGGTGCGTCGCAGAGCCTCTTCTTTATTGCCAGACCGACTTCAACTCCCATTTATGTGGAACTCATAAAGGAAGTGGCCGCACAGCACGGTTATCCCATGAGCGAAATCGGAATTTACATTCAGCCAATTGAACATAACCGTGGCTGTCATGTTGAATTCACCTTTTTCTATAATTCGGCCGACCCCTCGGACAAGGCGCGGATCTGCAATCTTTACCGGACGGCTGCCCTCGCCTTGATGAATCAGGGCGCCTTCTTCACCAGACCTTATGGGGAATTGGCATCGATGATATATGAGCGTGCCGCAGGTTACACCATGGTCTTGAAACGGGTGAAGAAGGTTTTCGACCCGAAGAATATCATGAACCCCGGAAATCTCTGTTTCTAAGGAGGAAATGATGGCAGACGATCGCTTCGATACACCGAAAAAACCGGTTGCACTCGATGTAACCAATCTGAACAACTTCACTTATGACATGAGCCGGTGCATCAAATGCAAAGGATGTTACTGGGTGGAGCACACCTACATGCCCGGGGCCAGGTTCAGCACGAGGTGCCCGAGCAACACCTGGAATGACTTCGACGCCTATGGAGCCTTTGGCAAGATGAGGATCGGCACAGCGGTAGTCGAGGGGAAACTTAAGTGGACTCCGAAACTTCTGGAAGTCCTCTATGCAGATCCCCTTTGCGGTGCCTGCGATGTGGGCTGTAAGAGGAATCTCGATCTGGAAATCGAGCTCTCCCTGGAAGCGCTCAGAGTAAAAGCCGTGAAGGATGGCGCAGGCCCCATGCCCGCCCACAAGAAGGTGGCCGAGAACATCGCAAAAACCCATAACCAGTTTGGTTCACCCCACGGGAACAGAAAAAAATGGTTGACCAGCGATATTCAGGTGGCTTCCAAGGCGGATTTCCTTTATTTTGTGGGCTGCTCGGCATCCTACCTAAACCCTGAGATCGCGCAGGCGACGGCGAGGATCCTCAATGCCTCAGGCACGCCTTTCATGTTGATGCCGGATGAATGGTGTTGCGGAAATACGCTTTTCTCGGTCGGCATGATCGATGAAGCACGGGCATTAGCGCGCCGGAACATCGACGCCGTAAAGGCCGCTGGAGCTAAAACGGTGATCACTAGCTGTGCCGAAGGCTATCGCATGTGGAAGGTCGATTACCCGAAGTTGCTCAATATCGCTACGCAGGATGTGGGCTTCAAGGTGATGCATCTCCTTGAGTTTTCCGACGCCATGCTCCAGAAAGGGGTTCTGAAGTTGACCAAGCCGGTGGAGGCACGGTTGACCTATCACGATTCATGCAGCATCAGCAGACTTGCGGACCCCTGGACACCCTGGAAAGGCGAACGGGGATGGATGGGCACTGTCAGTCCGGGGCTTAAGAGACGACGGGGGACAGAGGGATTGTATGCGCAGCCGAGAAATATTTTGAAAGCCATCCCTGGTGTAAACTTTGTGGAGATGCCAAGAACAAGGGAGAATGCCTTCTGTTGTGGAGCGGGCCGCGGGACAAAAGAGGCCTTTCCACAACTGGCCTCCTTCTCAGCAAAGCACCGATTGGAAGAAGTGAGGGAGGTGGGCGCCGAAATTCTCGTCTCGGCCTGCCCCTGGTGCAAAAACAATTTTGCGCAAGCTGCAAAAGAAACAGGGAATCATCTGAAGGTGATGGACATCTCCGAGCTGATCATGGCTTCGGTAAGAGGATAAGGAGGCAATCATGGCGATCGTCAAAGAAGCATATAAAACACTGGAAGCGATTGTGGGCCCTGAATATCTTTCCGATGATCCAGTCATTTGTGAAGGGTATCGGTCCGGACCAGGAGGATATGAGGCCGGTTGTGGTTACGAAAGGGTGATGACGAAGGTCCCTGGTGCGGTCGTCCTGCCACGGACAACGGAAGATGTTCAGAAAATCGTAAAGGCTTGTAATCGCTATAAGGTTCCCTATACTCCTTACAGCACTGGGTTCTATGGACCCCGTTCCCACTGCCATGTTGATAACGAACTGCTGGTTGACCTGAAGCGCCTGAACGACTTTGAGATTGACGAAAAGCACTTCTACGCTGTGGTTGGATCGGGTGTCATTTATTCTCCGCTCCAGGAAGAAGCCATGAAGCGCGGTGCCTATGTGGTGATCGGTGGAGGAGGTGCTCAGGCATCGGTCGTTGCTAATCTCATTGGCGATGGATGGTCACCATTGAGCCACCGAATCGGCCTTCCCCACCGCCGGATCCTCGGCACCGAGCTCGTATTGCCCGATGGTGAGCTGGTGAGAATGGGATCCCTGGCTGTAGGAGAGGATCCCTTCTGGGGTGATGGGATCGGCCCGGACCTGAGGGGGCTACTCAGGGGATATACAGGGTTAAGAGGGTGCCTCGGAATCGTAACGAAGATGGCCGTGAAGCTCCTCCCGTTCCAGCCGGAACGCCTTGTACCAACCGGGATTTCACCAAACACCGCCCTAGCCCTTCCAGAGAAGCGGGTGAAATGGGTGAACTACCAGATGCCCAGCAAGGAAGCTCAAATCAAGGCCATGTTTGAAATCGGGAAAGCCGAAGTTGGCGGTGCGATCACTAAGGTTCCCCTCTTCTGGCGGGCGATTGCCAAGGCAGAATGCAAGGAGGAGTTCTGGGCCCTCTGGGGAAAAGAGAGCGAGGATACGATCAAGAACTTCCACATCGTGCGTGTTTTGTTTATCGGATTCACCTCTGAGGAGCAGATGCAATTCGATGAAAAAGTGGTCGGCGATATTATGAAGGATCTCGGCGCGATCGCGAGGCCCACCAAACCTTCAGATGAATCCTGGATCAAGAACGCTGACTCGGCTGGCATGTGGTTGATGTGCGGCTCTTATGTATCTGTCGATTACGTCATCGAAACGCTCTCACAAGCAACCGTCCACGGCGAAAGTTACGCAGAACTGAAGAAAAAATACACACCACCCTTGATGCCAGACTATGGGGATCCAGGCTGGTTCCAAAGCTTCGAACTTGGCCATCAGGGTTATTCTGAGTTCCTTATCTATTGGGATCAGGATGAAGATACGACGGGTGTCGACCACTTCTATGTAGATACAGCGAAAATGAATATAAAGAACCGTTACTATCCTTCGCTCTTGGGTCCTCATCAGCCCCTCTATTTGACGGGACCAAAATACGGACCGAATTATCATGAGTGGCTCTTAAAGGTGAAGGAAGAATTCGATCCCTTATGGGTTTGCCACCCACCCGTACCACTGGCCCATGATGTATTTATAGAAAAATCGGAGTGGATGAAGCCGATAAAAGATTGGAAGAGCCCAAAAATCATGCCCAAACCATGAATTCTAGCCACCCATTCTCTGCCTGGACTTGCTTGCAGGTAGCCAGGCCAGGCAGGGAAAATTCCGGATAACTACCAGTGATAAAATCACAATAAACCAACAATATTCGAATGTATAAGACTTGAAACGCCAATAACCGATGAGACTAAAAGACCGTGTCGCGCTCATCACAGGAGCAGGAGGTGGAATTGGTGAGGCCACCGCGTTGCGCTTTGCAGAAGAAGGCGCTTCAGTGGCATTGGCTGACATTCAATTGGAGAAGATTGAGAATTTGGCTCAAAAGATTAGCAGACAAGGAGGACCAGCTCTTTTCCAAGAGATGGACGTCCGAAACCAGAGTGAAGTTAAAAGGATGGTTCAGAACGTCATCAAGGAGTTCGGAAGGCTGGACATTCTTATCAATAACGCTGGCCTAAACATTGCCGTTGCCGCAAAAAGGACGACAGAAGAAGAATGGAACAAATTGATGGATATCAACCTGAAAGGGACTTTTCTCTGCTGCCAGGCTGTCTTTGAGCACATGATCAAACACAAATATGGGCGTATTGTTAACACCGCTTCGATCTGGACGGAAGGACATGTAGGACAGGCGGGCTACTCGGCGGCAAAGGCTGGCGTGATCGGTCTGACAAAGACGTTAGCCCTAGAGTACGCAAAATATCAAATTACAGTGAATTGCATCTCACCCGGTACTGTTGAAACCCCCATGATCTCTAATCTTTCTCATGAAATGAAGGAGGAGTTTTTGAAAGGAATTCCTCTTGGCCGCTTTGCATCTCCGAAGGAAATTGCAGAGGTCCATCTTTTTCTTTCCAGTGATGAAGCCAGTTACATCACCGGAGCGGTCATCCATGTGGATGGGGGAGCTTCGGTAGGTCGTTAACGCGGAGGGGAGTACCGCCCCCGAACAAAATCTTCGATTATACCAGCAGCAATCTTTCCATAAGCTTCTATCTCCGTTCTTCCCCTCTCCGGGTTGGCTGACATTGGATCACCAAAATATCCCTGAGGGGTAACCCTTCTCGCTTCACTGCCACCCTTGCTCCACACTTCAAGGTCTTTAAGAGTCAGATTCGTTGGTTTTAGCGTTTTCCAGACTTCAAAATTGACAAGATCAGGCAGATAATGCCACATGAAACTCGTCTCGTAGGCCTCTGCATGAATGTTCAGATTGACAGGAGGCGGTCCGGAAGCTATGAGGCTTTTGTAAATAAGGAGATATGGCTCATCCTTTTTTAATCCGAGTCGCTTGGCAAAAAATTGATCTATGACCCAAAAGGCCCCAATTCCGATCTCTATCCGTGCCTTTTGAATGGCTTTATCCAGAGCCTTCACATGACCACCATCCATGTGATGATTGATGAAGAAGACCCGATCAAATCCCCACCGTTTCAGGCTGGCCATGGCATCGAAGAGGACCGAAACGACCGTCTCCTCTCTCGAAGTGAAGGAGCCTCCAAACGAACCCGTTGCGACATTGATCCCCCAGTAAAAAGGAGGAGCGATGAGGGCTTCAATTTCTTTCACCTCGAGTTCTTCTTTGATTGCCCTCGATTGGAGATATGATCCATACACATCAACGGCTAAGGGAAGATGGGGGCCATGCTCCTCAATCACGCCGGTTGGGAAGAGGACGACCGCTCCTTTTCGGGCTGCCTCTTCAATCTGAACATACGTCATGTGGGCCATCGTCTCTTCAAAGATGTTTAGCTTACCGTCCATCAAGTCCCTCCGATCTTCTCAGCCTCCTCGGAGATGAGTTGGAGAACAACAAAAATAGGGAAGGCACGTCCTAATTTGCTCCTCCATAAGAAATCTGTACAATTATGTTGATTGCAACTAAAGGCAAATCTGTGGAATCTTTTTTCAAAATCTGCGTAATCGCAGAGCGAAAATTAGTTTTTCACAGCTTTCCTGTAGAAAGCATCCGCGAATAGAGCTGCACCTAGAGCTGCTGTTAACATAGGATCCCATTCAGGTTTAGGAGTTAACCTGCTTACCTTCAAAATACTTTCCACCCAATTTATTATTCCTGGATTTTTGGCCAGTCCTCCGATGATGACAAAATCCTTCTTCATCCCGGATCTGGCTACTAAAGTGCTGATTCTCTTAGCCATCGCGTAGTGGTAAGCCGCTATGATTTGTTCTACCGGTACTTTGCTTCGAATTAAATCGAGAGCTTCGGATTGAGCATATACCACGCAGAAGTCACTTAACTTCGGGAACTGATCAGATTGAAGCGCGATCTCTCCAATCTCAGTCACTTTTTTCTTAACCAGATCGGCAAATGCTTCCATCGAGCGTCCAATGCCCGCAGCACATTTGTCGTTCCAAAGGAAAGCGCTTGCCCTGCCCTTTTCGGTGCAGTGAATTACTTTGCAACTTTGACCTCCAGCATCTAGCACCGTACGCACAGATGGGCCCCAAATGTGTACCGCCCCTGCGGCGCCGCAAGCAATTTCAGTCAGAGTC
>Ga0316628_100005130_pt1 | contig 10421 bp, 6 predicted proteins | sample OWC_Aug_M2_C1_D5_FD_207648 | JGI IMG/M metagenome (GOLD analysis project Ga0316628, IMG submission 207648) | Wetland soil microbial communities from Old Woman Creek delta, Ohio, United States - OWC_Aug_M2_C1_D5_C | ecosystem: Environmental > Terrestrial > Soil > Wetlands | place: USA: Ohio... | reverse complement strand
AAGACCGCGATCCTCCGCGCCAAAGGGGAGCCGGTCATCCACCTCGGGGGAGGTGAGCCCAAGTCCAAGGCTCCCCTCGACGCCATCCTCGCGGCCGCCGGCCTGCTCGACTCGGGCGAGGTCCGGTACACGCCGGCGGACGGCATCCCCGAGCTCAAGAAGGCCATCATCCGCTACACCGAGGACTTCTACCACTGGAGCCCGGCGCCGGAGAACGTCATCGCCTCGGGCGGCGCCAAGCAGGCGATCATGGTCTGCCTACAGGCCATCCTCAACCCCCAGGAGGAGGTGATCTTTCCCGCCCCGTACTGGGTGAGCTATCCCGAGATGGTCAAGCTGTGCGGCGGGGTGCCGGTGCCGGTACTGCCCGAGGACGGGTCGTTCATTCCCCGCCTCCAGGACATCGAGCAGGTGTACGGCTCCTACACCAAGGCGGTGGTCATCAACAGCCCCGCCAACCCCACCGGCGCGGTTTTCCCGGCTGAGCTGGTGGCCGAGATCGTCGACTTCTGCGAGCGCCGCGGCCTCTACCTGATTGTCGACGACATCTACCACCGCCTCCTCTTCGACGGTCGCAAGCCGGTCAACTGCTACGAGTACGCCAAGGATCGGACGGACAACTCCCGGCTGGTGCTGATCAACGGCGTCTCCAAGCAGTACGCGATGACCGGCTACCGGATCGGCTGGGCGGTGGCCAACCGCAAGCTGACCGAGGTCATGACCGCGATCCAGGGCCACCAGACCTCGGGCCCGTCAGCCGTGCTCCAACACGCCGCAGCCGGCGCCATCAACGGCGTGCAATCGGGCGTCGAAAGCCTCCGCACCACCCTCGAGAACAACCGCAACGTGCTGATCCAGCTGCTGCGCTCGTTCGACGGGGTGCGGATCGTGGAGCCGGGCGGCACCTTCTACAGCTTCCCCGACTTCAGCGCGTACAACAAGGACTCCATGGCGCTATCCAACTTCCTCCTCGACAAGGTACGGGTGGCCACCGTTCCCGGGGTCGAGTTCGGCCTCGAGGGCTACCTCCGCATCTCATACTGCGGCACCATCAAGGACATCACCGAAGGGATCGAGCGGATGAAGTGGGCCCTCGACCCCAACGCCCCCAACGAGCTGTATATCGGCGAACGCAAGCTGGTGAGGGACTGGTCATGAGCAAGTATCTCGAGTTCGACACTCCGGCCACCCGCCAGGCCAAGGACCTCAAGGCAGACTACGGCCTCAAGAACCACGGCCTGCTCCACCTCGACCGAGTCTTCTGGAACCTCCCGACCTCCGCGCTCTACGAGGAGGCGGTGTTCCGCAACGAGGGCCACGTCGTGCACGGCGGGCCGTTGGCGGTCAACACCGGTAAGTGGAACGCCCGCGCCGCCCAGGACAAGTACGTGGTCCGCGAGCGCTCGACCGAGGATCGCATCTGGTGGGGGGTGTACAACCGCCCCTACGCCGCCGACAAGTTCGGCGCCCTGTTCGCCCGGGTTCAGGCCTACCTGCAGGGCGAGGAGCTGTTCGTCCAGGACTGCTACGTCGGCGCCGACCCCGCCTACCGGATGCCGATCCGGATCGTGACCGAGAAGGCGTGGCAGGGCCTGTTCGCGCGCAATATGTTCATCCCCATTCACAACCAGGACGAGCTCAAGCGCCACGTGCCGGAGTTCACCGTCCTCGCCTCCACCGGGTTCAAGACCGACCCGCGGATCGACGGCACCCGGACCGACACCGCCGTCATCATCAACTTCGCCCAACGGCTGGCCCTGATCTGCAACACCCTCTATGGCGGCGAGATCAAGAAGACCATCTTCACGGTACTGAACTTCCTGCTCCCGTTCCGCGAAGTGCTGCCCATGCACTGCTCGGCGAACGTGGGCGCCGACGGCGACGTGGCCCTGTTCTTCGGCCTCTCCGGAACCGGCAAGACCACCCTTTCCGCCGATCCCAGGCGGCGACTGATCGGCGATGACGAGCACGGCTGGAGCTCGACCGGCGTGTTCAACTTCGAGGGCGGCTGCTACGCCAAGGTGATCCGTCTCTCCGCCGAGCACGAGCCGCAGATCTACGCCTGCACCCGTCGCTTCGGGACGATCCTCGAGAACGTCGTCTTCGACCGTACTTCGCGTCGGCTCGACCTCGACGACGACCACTTCACCGAGAACACCCGCGCCTCGTACCCGCTCGAGTTCATCCCCAACGTTGTCGCCGAGGGGGTGGTCTACTCCCAGCCGAAGAACGTCATCCTCCTCACTTGTGACGCCCAGGGGGTGCTGCCGCCTATCGCCCGACTCGACCCCGACCGAGCCGTGTACCACTTCATCTCCGGCTACACCTCGAAGATCGCGGGGACCGAGATCGGCCTCGGCATCGAGCCGGAAATCACCTTCTCCGCCTGCTTCGGTGCCCCGTTCATGGTTCACCACCCGTTCGACTACGCCAACATGCTCAAGCAACGGATGCTGCACCATGGAGCGCAGTGCTGGTTGGTCAACACCGGGTGGGTCGGGGGTGGCTTCAACGTCGGCCGGCGGATTTCTATCCGTCACACCCGGAACCTTCTCAACGCCGCACTGGAGGGCAAGCTCGACCAGGTCGAGTACCGCCGCGATCGCCTGTTCGGCTTCGAGGTCCCGCTCTCCTGCCCCGAGGTGCCCCAGGACGTGCTCGACCCCTCCACCTCGTGGGGCAACCGCGACGAGTACTGGCGCAAGTACGACGCCCTGGTGGCCCGCTACATCGACAACTTCAAGCTCTTCGCCGACGGCTGCCCACCCGAAGTCTTGGCCGCCGGGCCGCGCCGGCTCAAGGACGCCAAGTAGCCGCGCCGGCGTCAGGGCTGGGTGCGGCTGGCGGCTGGTCGGTGCCAACCGCCCGCAGTCCTCGTCGCGGACCCTTGCCGGTGGTCGGGGCGAACGAAACGAACAAGGCCACCCAGCAGAAGGCCCGCAATGCGCCTGCGACGGCCGACACCAGCGCGCCGACGAGGCCTCCGCGCGCCACCTCGAGCCACCAGCCCGTCAGTAATGGCGCCAACGAAAGCCCCACCGCCGGCACCGTCCACAGGAGCAGGGTAGCGATGGTCGGGAGCGGTTGCAGCAGGCTCGCCGCGAGACCGCGCAGCCACGCCGCTACGGGTGAGCACCGGGCCGGACCGGTCAGCAGCCAGAACCCGCGTAGGGTCGCTGCCCAGCTCAGCGCAGTGACGAGGCCGGTCAGCAGAGTCCCTGCCATCCATCCCCAGAACAGCGGGCCGTCGTTCATAGACCGGTACTGGCGAGAAGACCACAGCCAGAGGACCAGCCACGCTGGCACGGCCATCAGAACGAAGCCGAGGGCCGCGGTGACTGACAGGCAGATGGAGCGCGCCAGCGACAGGCAACCGAGACCGAGCACTGCGGATAGGCGAGGCGCGTCGCCATCGCTCTGGTGCTGCCAGCGCGCCACTCCGCCGTGCCACAGCAGTGTCCACAACCAGTGCAGCGCGCAGCCGCCAATGAGAGTGAGCAACACTGGTGGCGCCATCCCCCGCAGGCCATCCATGACGATGAGCGCGAGGTCGCCCGGCGGAACCTCCTCCGACGCGGGAAGTCGGCCCAGCGCCGGCCCCAGCGCAACCTGCACCGCGACTGTCGCAGGGAGGAACAGCACCGCCGGGACTACCCACACGGCGAGCGCGACCTTCCACAGCCGGAGCGCGCGCGCTGCTCCCTGGATCGGCAGCGGAGGCGGCGATTGCATCGGACGGTGATGGGCCACGTCAGCTCCACGGCACGCTGACTTCTGCGAGGAGCGGCAGGATCGAGCGCAGCCACCACCCGACACGCGACGAGCCGGATTGCAGATCAGCGCTCCGCCAGTAGTTGTCCGCTCGCCGCACCTCGAGCGCCCACACACCGTCTGGGTCCACGATCACCTGCTCGAGCCGGTGCTGTGACGGTATCGACCATCGCACCCAGCGATCCCGACCATCCCAGGTGCGCAGCTCCCGGCTGCCGTCGTCGAAGCTCAGCTCGACTTCGACCGGACCCACCATCTCCCCGCGACGCGCGAGGTCGACGTCAACGGTCCATCCGCTGTCCTGTTGCCCGTCGCTCGACGAGGGACGCGGTTCCCAGGACGACCCGCTCCAGTCAAAACCCTCCGCGGCGTTGCCACCGTACTGGTGCACCGCGAGCACCGACCAGTCCGCCTCAGCGTCGCTGCGCAGGGCTTGGTCGAAGAACCAGCCATGGTCCTCGCCAGAGACCTCGGCCAGGACGGTGCACAGATCCTCGCCCGTCGGGTGACGATGCCGGAACCGCTCCACGTAGGCCCGCAGGGCCCGCGCCAAGACCTCCCTCCCGAGCAGGCCCTCCAACGTACGCAGGCTGAGGGCAGCCTTGGTGTAGCTGGCTCGAAAATAGTCGTCGCGCCGTCGGAAGAGCCACGCGGGCTGGTCGACGAGGAGGGGAGAGTCGGTTCTGGCAAGCTGCACGCGTTCGGCAGCCCACAGCGCCCCCGGCGGTGGACCCGGGGCAAACCCGTCGGCGATGATCGCCTCCATCGCAGCCAGCTCGGTGTAGGTCCCGAGGCCTTCGTCCAGCCACGCCTCCTCGGCCTCGTTGGACCCGAGCAGGCCATAGAAGTACTGGTGTCCGTACTCGTGCACGGTGATGGACTCGATCCACGGGACCCAGCTCAGCGGCGGATGGGCGAAGAGGGCACTGGCTCCGGTGGTGATCAGGGTCGGATACTCCATCCCGAACGCCTCCTCGGCCGTCGGCGGCGGTGACACAACCGTCAACTGGGGGTAGGGGTAGGGGCCGTAGTGCAAGCCGTACCAGGCGATGGCAAGTCGCGCCGAACGAAGCATGCGTTCGCGCAGGCTCGTTTGCGATCGTGGCAGCAGGAGGCGGAGGTGGATCGGGGGCAGCTCGAGCTCGGCGAAGCTCAAGGCGAGCAGCGACTGCGCCCGCTCGAGCCACGCCGCGGGAACATCGCGATCCGGCTCGAACTCGGCCTCGACGACCTCCATCAGCGTTTCCGGCGCCGCGCACCACGCGAAGTCATGCACTCGGTCAGCGCGGTACACAACGCGCTCGTGCGAGCTGTCGCCGCCGGTCAGCGCAGGACGCTCGACCTCGACACCGGTCGCCCCCACCACCCAGCCGGCTGGGACGACCATCACCACACGGTAGGAGCCAAAGTCGGCATAGAACTCGCTCGAGGCATGGAACTGATGGCAGTTCCACCCCGCCTCGGGGCGACCATTCACGCCCGCATCCTCGAACACCCCCAGCTTGGGGAACCACTGAGCGACCATGTGGAACTGCCCCGCGTACCCGGTGCGGGCGATGATCCGCGGCAGCTGCGCCTCGAAGCCAAGTAGGAGCTGAACGCTCGCGCCCGGCTCGACCGCCGCCGGGAGACGCAGTTTGGCTACCGTGAAGTCGTTCGCGTTGCCGTCGTCCGGCCGCACAAACTCGAGCCCCGGCAGCAGGTCGACTCCGTCATCCGTGGCGAGCTCCGTGACCCGCGTCCAGCCCCACTCCGAGTCCGCACGCCTCAACCCGCGCAGCGTGCGGTGGCCCAGCTCGCCCATGAAGGTGGTCTCGCTGCTCGCGAATGCGTTCAGGTACAGGTGCAGCCAGACCTCGCCAGTGCTGGACGCGCTGGTGTTTGTCCAGCGAACCCGCTCAGTGCCCGTGATGTAGTGACGAGAGGGCTCGAGATCCACCTCGATCTCGTACTCGACCACGCGCTCCGCAGCCGACACGCAGATGGCTGCGCCCAGCAGCAACCATGTGGTCGAAACGGCGACGGCTCGACCCACGGCAAGCCGTGACGAATTCACCTTCCCGGTTCGTTGTCGCGAGCCCGGGCGCGCCGCCGCCGCCCGCGCACTGGGCGCGGGCAGGAACGGCACGCGGGCAGGTGCTACAGCTGGTCCTTGAGGTTCTTGGAGGGCTTGAACCGGACCGTCTTGGACGCGGGGATGGTGATCGTCTGTCCGGTGGCCGGGTTTCTGCCCTGACGCGTGGGTCGCGCCGCAACCTGGAAGGTGCCGAAGTTGGGCACGGTCACCTTGTCACCGCTGGCCAGCGCCTTGGCGGTCAGGTCGAAGACGTAGTCAAAGCACAGGGCAACCTTGGTCTTGGGCATTCCGGTCAGCTCGGCGATCTTGTCCACGAACTCTGCTTTGCCAGGCATGAATCCTCCGTGTACTCTCGAAGTCGCCATCACACTAAACCCGCTCTACCCCTTCGGTCAAGAGACGCGGCTCAGCTCGCTAGCCGGCTCGCGCGACGGAGCCGTAGGTCACGACCTGGTTGCGTCCGGCGCGCTTGGCCACGAGCAAGGCGGCATCCGCCATCCAGACCACGTCGATGGGATCGGGGGAATCGCCCAAGTCAGAGGATGCGGCCACGCCGAAGGAGGCGGTGTACCTCAGGCTGTGGTCTCCCGTTTCCACCGTGCGTTGCTCGATGGCCCGTCGGATCCTCTCCGCCACCGAGGCCGCCTCCGGTGAGCCGGACCCGGGCAGCAAGATGACGAACTCCTCGCCGCCCCAGCGGGCGCCCACGTCGGTGCCACGAAGCATGCCCATGAGGACCGCGGCTGCGTCGCGCAACACCTCGTCGCCGGCACGGTGGCCGTACTGGTCATTGATGTTCTTGAAGTGATCGAGATCGAGCATGATCACGGCACAGCGGTCGCCGCGAGACGCGGCCTGTCTCAAGCAGCGCTCGAAGTAACGCCTGATGGCCACGCCGGTGAGGCGATCGGTATTGGCCTGGCGGTAGAGGCGCGCGTTGGTGAGCGCCACTCCTGCCTGCTGGCACACGGTCTCGAGCAGGACAACGCGGTGCTGCGAGGGAACCCGGCCCGGCCCGAAGTCGAGCCGGAGCCGGACGTTGGCCGAGCCGCCGAGGACGAGGTCGCGCGTGAACACCGCCCCCCCGGCCTCCTCCGCGAACAGCCCGTCGGGCCGTCCCTCAGTGTCGGCCAGTATGTCGTAGCTGAGGTTGCAGCGATCACCGTCGGCATCGAAGGCGAAGACCTGGGACAGCCGCTCCGACGGGTCCTGGAGGAGGAGGACCATCTGCCTGAACTCGACGATGGCGGCCACGGTCTCGCGCAGTCGTCGCACCAGCTCGCCCATTTCGAGAGTCTTGGAGAGCTCGGACGCTGCGCCGTGGAGGAGTTCGACCTCGTCCAGCCGTTGTCTGAGGCTCTCACGATCATGCCACGACCTCCAACCCAGAAACGCCGCCATCAGGTACAGCCACGCCAGCAGCGCAAAGGCCGGCCAGCCGAGCCGAACTTCGCTGACTGCGAGGAGCAACGCCGCCGGCAGAGCCAGGAACTCGGCCAGGGCCGGGATCGGAATGGCCATGCGTAGGTAGCTCGCCACGTCGTCTCCGGCCAGCAGCGAGGCGAGCAGGCTGGCCAGGTTGTGCAGGAGGTACACCCCGACAGTCAGGACCACGCTGCACGCCACTGATTCAACTGTCACCGTGCTCACTGGCGTCTCTATGTCGAAGATGGTGAAGGCAAGCCCGGCCGCGAGGAGGTAGACCAGGGTCGACATACCAGTCTTGAACAATGTCCGAGACAGCCGGACCGGAATCGACGCCGCCCGCGAGTAGCTGAACCAGGGCAAGATCTCCCGAGTAAGCGACCAGACGAGAAAGACCACCGCCACCAGCGCGCCGGCGACTGCCGGGCCCGCCATCAGGCAAACGGCGAGGAGGAAGCCAACCCCGAGCGACACGTTAGTGTACGAGACCTGCACCGGGAAGTGCTGAGCTAGGAGCGCGAGGCCACCCAGGATGAGGACCGGGCCCCAGCTCGCGGGGTCGATCCACCAGTTCCGGATCAGTGCCGCAGCGGTCGCTGCGGCGAGCCCTCCGAGCGCGGTGTAGGCAGCAACCAGACGCTGGGTTCGGCGGTGAGACGCCTCCACCCCTACGCCGGTGTCCGGGCTCCAGCCTGAGAGCGTGAAGCCGCCCCTCACCTCCACGAGCCTGCCTGAGCCGGCGCCGGTCATGACCAGCCGGCACGCCCGCAGCGGGCTGTTCGAGGCAGGTACATCGCGATCAGAATAGCAAACGTGCTCGTGGACGTCGGCCAGATTCCAACCGTTGCGGCCGCAGCACTCTCACGGTGCACCGGGCCGGGCCTGAGCGGGATGCCGTGAGACATTGGGGACTCTCGCGAAGGGCACCTGCCGAGATAGGCATCCTCATGATTGACGATCTTCGATGCGACACGAACGGCCCCATTGGCCCTGCCCTCCTCGACATACCGGGAAGGTTCGACCCACGTGTGTCCTCCCCACTTGACAGCAGAGAGAAGGACAAGTATATTTCTTTTGGGTTATATGGTGATGTGGGAGGTTCCCATGCGATGGATCGCTCTTCTTCCAGCCCTGGCTATGATCGCACCCAGCGTCTCGGCTGACGAACCGTTGACCATGGAAGCTGCGGTCGCCACTGCCGTTCGTCACAACCTGGCTCTGCGCGCGGCAGAGCAGACCCAACAGGCCTCCGCGGCGCGGTTCCGACAGGCGCGTGCCCATCGCCTGCCCAGTGTCGATCTCACCGAGAGCTTCACCCGCACCGACAGCCCGGCCGAGGCGTTTGCCCTGCAGCTCAACCAGGAGCGCTTCGACATGGCCGAGTTCTCAGTCTCCGACCCCAACTCGCCCGACTGGTTGACCACCTGGATGACACGCTTGGAGGTACGACAGCCGGTGTACACCGGCGGTCTGCTCTCGGCCCGAATCGGCCAAGCCGAGCACACCCTGGCCGCCGCAGATCTGGCCCGCCAGCACGCCCGCGAGCAGGTCGGATTCGAGACCATCACGTCGTTCTCCAACCTAACCAAGGCACGGGAGTACCTCGACCTCCTCGACAACGCCCGCCAGACCACGGTCGAGCACGTCAAGCTGGCCGAGCTGTACGCCGCTCAAGGCCTGATCGTCGATGCCGAGGTTCTCAAGGCCAGGGTCTTTCTCGCCGAGATGGAGGAGCTGACGGCCCGGGCGCGTCACGATGCCTATCTCGCCGAGGCCGCGCTCAACTTCCACATGGGCACCGATCAGGACCAGCACCACGAGCTTGCCCCTTTGCCGCAGCCGCCGGTCGTGGAGGGCTCTCTGGAGGGGTGGACCGAACGCGCCCTGAAAGGCCGCCGGGACCTCATGGCGACGCGGCAACAGCTCGACGCCGGCCGTCTCGAAGAACGGGTCGCACGGGCAGCCTTCAGGCCCGAGCTGGCTGTAATCGGGCGTTTCGACCTCTACGACGACGGTCCCTTCGAGACCCACGGCGACTCGGCCGCGGTCATGGCGGTGGCGCGGGTGAATCTCTTCCGGGGCGGCGCCGATCGCGCGGCTGTGGTTGCCGCCCAACACGACAATGACGGTTTCGAGGCCCAGCTCGACCGCTTCGAAGAGGCAGTCCGCCTCGAGGTCCGGCAGGCCTGGCAGGAGATGGATAACGCGCGCGCCCGCCACGAGGCCGCGCGCGTGGCGCTGGAGGCGGCCAGTGAGGCCCTGCGGGTCCGCGAGCACCGCTTCCGGCAGGGCCTCGACCGCATGATCGACCTGCTCGATGCCGAGACCGGACTCCGGGAGTCCGAAGTGCGCGAACTCGTCGCCCGCCACGACCTCGCCCTGGCCAGCTACCGGCTCCACTTCAGCTCCGGAGCCTCTGTTGTCGACCTCGTCCACCCCACGGAGGAGTAGCCATGACCACGATCGTCCGACGCCTTCCCGTCAGCCTCGCCCTGGTCGCTCTCGCCAGTGCCTGCGGTCACCGGTCAGCCGGGCTGGCGCCGGCCCGACCGGAGCCCGTGCGAGCCAAAGTGGCTCAGGTCGAGAGCATTACCGAGCCCAAACCGATCGAGGTCTACGGATTAGTTCAGCCCGTGCGTCAGTCCTTCGTGTCGAGCCGACTGATAGGCTCGGTGGTCTCGATCCACGTCCAGGCCGGTTCCCGCGTCGAGCGCGGCCAGCCGCTCCTGGAGATCCAACCCGACACGAGCCAGGGCCAGCTCTCCCAGGCCCGCGGAGCCCTGGCCCAAGCCCAAGCGGCGCTTTCCCTTGCCGACCGCAATGAACAACGCTTCGCGGCGCTGCATGCCGAGAAGGCTGCTTCTGACCTCGAGCTCGACATGGCGCGGATGCAGCTCGAGCAGGCGCGCGGCGCGGTTCTGCAGGCCGAGGGCGCGGTCCAGGCTGCCACCAGCGTGGCTGCCGACGCGATTGTTCGCTCGCCCTATGCGGCTCAGGTGGTGGACACACTGGTCGAGGTCGGTGACCTTGCCGCGCCGGGTCGACCTCTGGTCAGAATCGAGTCGTTGACCGGGCGCGAGATCTGGCTCAGCGTGCGTGCCGCAGACATCCAGGCCGTGAGCGAAGGAGCTCCGGTCACGGTGCGCCT